>Ga0209399_10001821_pt1 | contig 10781 bp, 8 predicted proteins | sample OV2TP3_FD_184130 | JGI IMG/M metagenome (GOLD analysis project Ga0209399, IMG submission 184130) | Hot spring microbial communities from Beatty, Nevada to study Microbial Dark Matter (Phase II) - OV2 TP3 (SPAdes) (version 3) | ecosystem: Environmental > Aquatic > Thermal springs > Hot (42-90C) ... | reverse complement strand
TTATTCATTCCTGATCTCCCCCTGAACTGTAGCAAGGAGGGCAACTTTTAGCTTCTCCACGGTTCACTTGCCTACAAAACTATGCAGCGGTCTCGAGATTTGTCAAGAAAAAAGAGCCCCGGCCTCGTGCACGGTCACGAAATACGACCACAAATGGGAGCGAGGTGGTCGAGCGCAAGGAAGCAGTAGGGCGCCGGACGCCCCATCGGCGGAGAGAACCAACCGCTACGCCAGGCGCCCCGCGAAACGAGTTGCACTACTTTATGTTGGCAAGCGCGGCCTTAAGCGGAGCGAAGTACCAGAAGTCCTCCACCTTCGGGTTGTCCCCTTTGATCGCCCCGGAAAGGGCGTAGAACTCCAGGTCGTTCTTCGCCGCGCTCTCGCCGCCCCCGTCGCTAGGGAAGATGCCGTTCTGGACGGCCTCCCGGAAGAACGGGAGGATCTCTGGTTCCAACTTCGCCGGAAGATCCTTCAACAGGCCGAGCTTCTTGCGCTCCTCCACGACCCAGCTCGGGTTCGCGTTGATCGCTCGATTGACCTTGGTCAGCTCTTCCAGGAAGATCCTGACAGCGGCCTGGTTCTTGTCCAGAAAGTCCCGGGGGGCAAAAAGCGCCTCGTCGCTCGCCTTGACGTTGCCGAGCGGCAGGACCATGAACTTGTCCGGCGCCTCTTTCATGACCCGGTTCTTGTTGGGAGCGTCTAGGATCGTCGCCTTGATGTTGCCCTTGAGCAGCGCCAACGCGCGCACTTGGGATCCCGGGACGTAACTGACGTTTTTGTACTTGATCCCGTGGGTCTTGGCCATCAGGATCATGATCGCCTCAGTCCCCGTGCCGCGACCCTGCACGGCGATCTCTTGCCCGTCCAGATCCTTCCAGCCCTTATAGAATTCCTTGTTGACGACCGGGAAGAACTGAAGCGCGCTTAGCTGGTAGAAGAAGCGGATCGGCGCGCTCACCTTCTGAATGGCGGCATAGGGAGTCCCCTGGCCGACGTCGGCCTGGCCGTTGATCACGGCTTGGGTCGCGATCTCCTCGTTCTTGAACGAGGTGATCTCGACATCCACGCCGCGCGCCTTCGCCCGTTCCGCGGCGATCAGGAGCGGCAGCTCGTCGATCGAGACCACGTCCCCCAAGGCGTACTTGATTTTCGTCCGCTGCTGCCCCCATCCGGTGCCGATAAATAGACCTATCATCATAATCAGCAGCGAAACCTCGACTCTTTGCTTGAGCTTCATAGCGACCCTCCTTCGTTGGTGCTGGGTTTGTATTTGAATTTGACCGTTATTGCTCCACTACGCCATACCTCAACTGTGTGCTGAGCGCTAGGCGGAGCTCTTTGGCGGCAGCGCTCCCACCCAACCCTGGTCGGTGATGTCGATGACCGTTCCGTCCGGGCCTTGCCATTTTTCCTCGAAAAAGCCCGTGGGTGTCGTAACGTGGTCGCGCGCCTGAATGTACCGGGCGCCCCTCTCTCGAAGCCGCCGTCTGGTTTCCTCGATATCCTCAGCCCAAAAACCAAAATGGCTCATGCCGAAAGCCGATGAACCTCCATACCTCTTTGCATGCTCCGGGCTTCTGTAGCGGAGAATGGCCACATTGAGGGTGCCGTCGCTCAAATAGATGCCCTGGGCGAGGGGCGAATCGGTCCGACCTACCTCCACCATATCGAAAACCTTCTTGTAAAAATCTGCCGTCCCTTCCGGGTCGGCAGTGTGCAGTGCCAAGTGTCGCAGCTTAGGCATGATGAGGGCCCTCCCTTTCAAAGAAGTGACCGGACTAAGAGTTCGGGTTCTTCGTTATCGCGGCGACCAGATGAACAATTACTACTTCAGTAGAGCGCAAGCCGTCAAGAGGGAAGATCGGACTCTGTGCAAGGGCCACGGCCACCCGGGTGAGAGGCCTATGGTTCACGCCGGAATGAACCTGAGCGCCACGCCGTTGTTGCACCAGCGCTGGCCGGTCGGCGGCGGGCCGTCGTCGAACACGTGCCCCTGGTGCCCGCCGCAGCGGATGCAGTGGTACTCCGTGCGCGGCACGATCAGCTTGAAGTCCTGCTTCGTGCCCAGATGGCCTGGGATGTGAGTGAAGAAGCTCGGCCAACCGGTGCCGCTGTCGAACTTCATCTGGGAGGTGAAAAGCGGCAGCGCGCAGCCGGCGCAGGCATAGACCCCCGGCCGCTTCTCGCCGTTGAGCGCGCTGGAGAACGGGCGCTCCGTGCCTTCCTCGCGCAGGACGTAAAACTGAGCGCCGCTCAAGCTCCGCTTCCACTCCGCCTTGGATTTCTGGATGGGCTCCGTGGAGAGACTGACCTTGGCGTCGCGCACAAGCAGAGACTTCCAGTTCTTGCGAATGCTTTCCAGCGACTTGTCGCCTGCGGTAGCCGCCGACCACGCGGAGCGCAAGCGCCCCGCTACGGTTATGACGAGAGGCGCAGCCGCGATGAGCCGTAGGAACTGGCGCCGTTTCATGATCCTGCCTCCATTCCTGCTTGTGACGAAGCTTACACCACGGCGCGGAGGACAACAAGAGTGACGGACTGAATCAGGCGGCGGGACAAAGCCTTCCCTGCCGCGTCCGTAAATCAGCAGCTAGCATCCCGGTCGGGGCTCCTTTCCGTCTTTCATCGAGGCATTCACTCCAGAGTGGGGTTTGTGGTAGGGTAGACCAACGTCAAGCATGGTGAGGAGTGACTATGATCGACAGCTCAATCCAACCCCGGTTGCGCTACGGCGACCTACGCGAATGGATGCGCGAGGCGGAGCGTCTGGGTGAGCTCCGTACGGTTTCGGGGGCGTCGTGGCAGGAGGAGATCGGTCTTGCGGCGGACGTGGTTGTCCCGGCTGACGACGGGCCGGCGGTTCTTTTCGACGAAGTGCCCGGCTGCCCCAAAGGATTCCGGCTGATCATCAACGTCTTTGCGGGCAAACGGCGCAATATGACCCTGGGCTTTCCCGGGCATCTCACCAAGCAGGAGCTCAGTCAGGCTTTCTTCGAGCACTACGTCAAGACGCGGCGGCGCGTCGCCCCCCAGCTCGTGGAGGATGGTCCCGTCTTCGAAAACATCCTGACGGGAGAGGAGATCGACATCACCAAGTTCCCCGCGCCGGTCTGGCACGCCCATGACGGCGGCCGCTACATCGGCACGGGCTGCTTCTCCGTGACCATGGACCCTGACGAGAGATGGATCAACGTGGGCTGCTACCGCGCGATGATTCAGGATCGCAAATCCGTGGGCCTGCTCATCGTTCCGGGAAAACACGGCCACATGCATCGGGAGAAGTATTTCAGCCGGGGTGAGCGCATGCCCGTCGCCCTGGTCGTGGGAAGCGACCCGCTGTTTTTCTTCGTCGCGGGAACGGAGGTCCCCTATGGCGTCTGCGAGTTCGACATTGTCGGCGGGATGCGGGGAAAACCGGTCGAGCTGGTGCGGGGCAGAGTGACCGGGCTGCCCTTTCCGGCGAACGCCGAGATTGTTCTGGAGGGTTTTCTGGATTCTGAAAGCCGCAAGCGCGAGGGCCCCTTCGGCGAGTGGACAGGGTACTATGCGGGAGGCACCAGCCCCCAGCCCGTGCTCGACATCCAGGCGGTGTACCACCGTAACGACCCCATCATTCTCGGGGTGCCGCCGCTAGGCGGAGGCTCCGACGAGATGGCCCGTTATCGGGCCGTTATGCGCTCGGCGATGCTCAAACAGGAGCTGGCCGACGCCGGGGTGCCGGACGTGACCCAGGTCTGGTGCCATGAGGTGGGGGCCTCGCGCATGCTGCATGGAATTGCCATCAAGCAGCGCTATCCCGGTCATGCCAAACAGACCGGGGTGCTCGCCGCGAGCTGCGGGTCTACCGTTTACGGGTGCAAGTTCGTCATTGTCGTCGACGATGACGTTGACGTGTCGAACTTTGAGGAGTTGATGTGGGCGATGGTGACCCGCTCAGACCCGGCTACCTCCATGGACATCTTGCGCAGAATGCGGACATCCCCCGCCGACCCCCGGCTCACGCCCGAGCAGCGGGCGATCAGGGACCTGACCAACTCCCGCGCGGTCATCGATGCGACTCGCCCCTTTGAATGGAGGGACAAGTTCCCGAGAGTCAACGCCCCGAGCCCGGAAGTTGCCCGCAAGGCGCGCGAAAGATTCGGCTATCTGTTGCGCTAGTCCGCTCTGAGGAGTGGGCGTCACTCAGTCCTTTCCAAAGCCGTATAGAACCGCAGGGTTATCGACCAGAATCTTCCGCCTGTTGGTTTCGTCCGGCGCAAACGCGAGCAGCAAGTCCAGCAGTTCGCCGTCGTTGGGAGTTTGGCCCGGGACGAAGATATTCGAATGGGGCCAATCAGTTCCCCAGATGACGCGATCCGGAGCCACCTCGATCACGGCGCGGGCGAAGGGAACCACCTCGATATAGGGAAGCCCCAGGTAAAGGCGGACACCCGTATTGCAGATCTTGTCGGCGCCGCTGACCTTCACCCAGAACCGGTCCTTTTTGAGCAGCTCCAGGAGCAGTTGAAAGGCCGGTTGATCTAAGCCTTGAGCCGGATCGACGCGTGCCAGGTGGTCGAAGACCACGGGCATGGGCAGAGACCGGATGCGCTTCTCCTGTCCCAACAGGTTCTTCGGATCGATGTGCAGATCGAGGGACCAGCCCAATTCCGCGATGCGTTCCGCCACTCGGTCAAAGAGAGCGAGCGCGACATTGCCTCGAGGTCTATCGAGCAAATTGAAGCGCACGCCGCGTATGCCCTTCTCATGCAACCTTTGGAGCTCGCTTCGAGTCGTGGTGTCGTCGACTCGCGCCACACCGCGAAAGCGTCCGGCGGATCTCTCTATGGCATCCAGCGTAACAGAGTTGTCGAGCCCATGGACGCTGGGCTGGACGACAACGCCGCGAGCGATTCCGACGACAGCGGACATGTCGAGATAGTGTTCGAGCGGCGCCGCAGGCGGCGTGTAGGCACGTGTCGGCGCAAAGGGGAATTTTTCCGGAGGTCCGAAGACATGAAAATGGGCATCGCAGGAGTTGGGTGGGGGGATGAAGCTGGGCCTTTTCGGATTGGGATCAGGCGGCATGCAATAGCGCATCGGAATTTTCTCCTGCCGTTTACTATTAGCCCAGTCTCGGCGCCATGTCCACTCGATGTCTTGCAGACGAAGCGATCAGGCGAATCCCTTGACAAGACTCCGCGCCTGTTATTAATGAGTTCATTAGTGTTCCTCCGGGGATGGTTGAAACCTCTCGCCCCCGATCGGAGTCGGGGGCAGGCTTCAGGCGGAGCGAAGAGTCCATACCCCCTCTTTGTCTCCCCCTTAGCAAGGGGGAGATTTAAGTGGGGGTCTGACCGGAGAGACGGAATGTCGCATCCATATGGATTCTCGAAGTCGGGTTCGAGCCGACAGCTATTGAACTTCGCCTTGCGGGCGAGGGTTGTTCAGTATCGAGACATGTGACATAGCCGGTGAAAGAGGACAGAGGTTCGGAGGCGCGGAGATGATTCAAGTTGTAGGAAGGCCCACACCGAGGGTGGAGGGCGAATTGAAGGTTACGGGGGCGGCGCTTTACAGCGCGGATTTGAGGCTGCCTGGCACGTTGTGGGGCAAAGTTTTGCGCAGCCCGATCTCGTATGGCCGGATTAAGAACATCGGCTTGAGCAACGCGTGGCAGGTGCCGGGCGTGAAGGCGGTCCTCACAGGGCAGGATGTAACGGGTCTCAGGATCGGCCGGTGCATCTACGACACGCCGGTGCTGGCGGATGGTGTGGTGCGGTTCATCGGCGAGAAGGTAGCCGCAGTAGCGGCGGAGACTGAAGAGGCGGCGCAGCAGGCGGTGGATCTGATCGAGGTCGACTATGAGGAGCGGGAGCCGCTGCTCGATCCGTTGGAAGCCATCAAGCCCGACGCGCCGATACTCCATCCCGATCTGCTTTCTTATAAAGGGCTTCCGGTCCCGGTAGAAAAAGTCGGCAACGTATTCGCTTCCCTCCGGTGGGGCAAGGGCGATACGGAGGTAGGCTTTCAGCAGGCCGATCTGATCGTCGAGAACACCTTCACGACTCAAGTGACGCACCAGTCCTATTTGGAGCCGCACGCTTGCGTGGTGAAGGCGGACCCCTCCGGCGGGGCGGAAGTCTGGTCGTGCAGCAAGACGCCTTTTGCGGTGCGGAATCAGCTCTCCAATTGCATCGGCGTTGCTAAGGAGAAACTGGTCTTTCATCCGCTCCATATCGGCGGAGACTTCGGCGGCAAGGGGGGATTCATGGATGTGCCCGTTTGTTACTTCCTGTCGCTGAAGAGCGGGCAGCCGGTGAAGATGGTGATGGATTATTCGGAGGAGTTGACGGCCGCCAACCCGCGGCACGCCTCGATTATCCAGGTCAAGACCGGCGTAAAGAAGGACGGTAGCATTATCGCGCACCATCTCAATTTTGTCTTCGACAGCGGCGCTTACGGGTCGATGAAGCCGGCGGGGTATCTCATCGGGGCCCAGACGTGCGCGGGCCCGTACAGGATCGCCAACTGTCTGATCGAAGAAAGAATGGTTTACACGAACAAAGTCCCGTGCGGTCACATGCGCGCCCCCGGCGATCCGCAGGGGTTTTTCGCCAACGAAAGCCAGTTGGATATCGCGGCGCGCAAACTGGGCATGGACCCGGCGGCATTCAAGCGCAAGAACATGTTGCGCGACGGCGATGAGACACCGATCGGCGGACATGTTTCCCATATCCGAGGCGTGGAAGCTTTGGACAAGGCGATCCAGCTATCCGGTTACCATAAGCCGAAGCCGAAGAACGTTGGGCGCGGCGTGGCCTTCTCGGAATGGAGCCCAAGCGGAGGGGAAGGGAATGTCTTCGTCAAGATTGACGAAGCAGGGAAGGTAAAGGTCTCTTCGCCCGTGGTGGATCAAGGAGCCGGTGTTCTTACGGTTATCGTCGAAGTGGTCGGCGAGGAACTCAAGGTCCCCGCGGACCAGATCGGGCTGGAGCAGCTCGACAGCAGATCCGTGCCGAGCGACGGAGGAGTCGGTGGAAGCAGGGCGACGAGGGTATACGGAAATGCGGCGTATGAGGCCGGTGCCAACGCAAGGAAAGAGCTGTTTGACGTCGTCGCGCAGCGCATGGAGATGAACCCCGGCGAGCTCGCGCTCTCCGGCGGTTTTGTCGTTCACCGGCCCACGAAGCGGCGCATGAGCTTTTCGGAGGTGGTCAAAGCCAAAGGATCCCCGATCGAAGCCAAAGGTTATTATAAGCAGGCCGGGAAATCGCATGAGGCATCGATCGCCGCCCAGATAGCTGAGGTCCATGTGGACCCCGAGACGGGCCAGATCACACTGAGGAACTTTGTCTCCGCTCACACCACGGGTAAAGTCATCAATCCGCTCATGCATCAGGGGCAGATCGACGGCGGAATCGTGTTTGGTCTGGGGTATGCGTTAACGGAAGAAGTGCTGTTCGACGGCGGCAAAATCCTGACCACGAACTTCGGCGAGTTTAAGATTCCCAACATCCGGGACATTCCGCCGCTCAAGACCGCCGTCATGGAATCGGTGCCGCATGGTCCGGGGCCTTACAACAGTCTGGCCATCGGTGAGGTGGCCAACGTGCCGGTCGCGGCGGCCGTTGCGAACGCGATCGAGGATGCTGTGGGGGTGCGGATCAAGTCTTTGCCGTTAACGGCCGAAAAGGTCTTTGAAGCCTTGCGAGGCAAGGCAAAGGGGTAGAGTGAGTTTTATAGAAGGAGTTTTTATGAACGACGAGCTACGCTACTACATCGCCTTCAACGGGGGTCTCAGAGTCATGCAGGGGCGGCCTGGCTCGCTGAGCGAGGTCGGGGAGTTTTTCCAAGGGCGGACTCTTGAGCACTTGATGGGTTGTCGCAACAAGCCAGAGGTCGTTTTTGCGGCCGTTGCCTTCGACGGAGGCTATCGGACGCTAGACGGCGGGAAGACGTGGGAGAAAATCATGGAGGGGGACGTCCGCACCTTTACGCTGGAGCCGCACGACGAACGAGTCGTCTACGCGGGTATCGGTCCGGTACGTCTCTTCCGCAGCGAAGATGGCGGCACAAAGTGGGAGCCCCTAGATGGCATGCTCGACCTCTCCGACGAAGTGAAGAGGAAATGGGACGTGCCGGTGCGGTTGCGCGGCATCGAAGCACCCCACGTTCGTCATGTCTTGGTCCACCCCGACGATCAGAATCTTCTCTTCGTGCTGCTCGAACATGGCGGCGTTCTGCTCAGCCGCGACCGGGGTAAGAGCTGGGAAGATCGGAGCCACGGCATCGACTATGTCGACATGCATTACATCGAAAACTATCCGGGCAGCCGAGAGCGCTATTATGTCTCTTCAGCGCGCGGCTTTTTCCGCAGCGATGATTGCGGGAAGCGGTGGTACCCCGTAGAGAACGGCATGCCGTGGGCGGATACTCCCCTGTATTGCTATTCCCACGAATGGCACTTTTTACCGGGAGATTCCCCCCGCATGGTTGTGTGCGGAGGCCGCGGATCGCCCGGCGTTTGGTCGCGGGAGAAGACGGATCCCAAGGGCCACATCCTGCTGAGCGACGACGGCGGAGACCATTGGCGCATTGCGACCCGAGGCCTGGAGAAAGAAAATCCTTGGATGCCTTGGGTGCTGCTGCGCCATCCCGCCGACTCTAAGGCGCTTTTCTGCGGCATGGGTGACGGCGCGCGTGGTTACGGCTTTGACCCCAAACAGAGAGGCAAGGGGGCCTTCTACGCGACTCGAGACCGGGGTGACTCCTGGGAGCCGGTCCTGCGGGAGATGCCATCCATTCTGACCGCCTGGGTTGCGGCTGATTGAAGTCATCCGGATACTATACTTTTTCCTCATTACCTGCGCGCGTATACCTTCACCTGGCCGTTGCGATCAAACGTGAAGACGTCGTAGGGCTGAGGGTTCCGACCCTCCATTCCCGGAGAACCGATCGGCATCCCGGGAACCGCAAGCCCGATAACCGGCGGCTTTTGTTTCAGTAGGCGGTATATCAAATCCGCCGGGACATGACCCTCGATGACATAGCTCTCCACGACCGCGGTATGACACGAGAAAAGCGACTCCGGGACTCGATATTTGACCTTGATCTCACGCAACTGGGAGTCAGACCTATCTTCCAATTTGACGTTGAACCCATTCTCTCGCAGGTGACCCACCCACTGGGAGCAGCAGCCTCAGGTCGGACTCCGGTAAACCGTGATGGGTGGGCCGGCTGAAGCCGGTTCCGCGTCGCGCGATCCTGCCAACAACAAACCTGTAAGGACAACTGTTAGGAAGCTAAATAACCATTTACCTTTCATGTCTGCCTCCGAATAAATACATATCAGAGCGGCTCCGCGAGTGCGAGACGCAAGATGCGCTGGATCAGGGCCTCGTAGGCAAACCCCGCCTTCATCGCGGATTGGGCAAACTCATCCTCGCGGTCCAGATTGGGATTGGGGTTGGCCTCAAGGATCACAATCTCTCCCTCGGGCGTCACCCTGAGGTCGATCCTCCCATACCCCCTTATTCGCAAGACCCGGTAAACCTTTGTGCAGATCCTTGCGATGCGCTTTGGCATGCCGTCGGGGAGCGCCTCGGCAAAGATGTTCTGGATTCCCCATTTCTTCCGATAGGCCTCATCCCATTTCGCCTTGAAGGTGGAAAAACGGGGACGCCCTTCGGGAATCTCCGAGAAGATAACCTCGCGGAACGGAAAGACCCGCAAGCGGCCGTTCCCCAGGATGCTGACGTAGAGCTCCCGCCCATCGATATATTCCTCAGCCAACGCTTCCTGGTTCATCCGCTCGTGGATGAAGCGGACCCGCTCTTCGAAGGCCTGGTCGTTCTCGACGAAGGAATCCTGCGAGATTCCGTAGGAGGCTTCCTCCTTGAGCGGCTTGATGAAAAGAGGGAAGGTCAGTCGCCTGGGCCTTTTGATGGCGGCTCCCGGCGGAAAAACCGCGGAGTCCGGCACCCGAATCCGATGGTAGGCAAGAATCTCCTTCGCCATCCCTTTGTTTTTGCAGAGCGTGAGCCCGGTGGAGCCCGCGCCGGTGTAGCGAACATCGAGCATCTCCAACAACCCGGCCACATTTCGATCGTAGGCCGAGCGGTCATTAAAATGCTCGGTGAGGTTGAAGACTACATCGGGGGGATGAGCCTTCACTTCGTCGATGATCAGGCCCGGCTCATCATAGACGCCGATCATCCGCACCTCATGTCCGAGCTTGTTGAGCGCGTCGATGACATGGGCCTCCGCCGCCCAGTCCTCGGTCTTGAGCTCGCGGCTGAAGTCCTGGTCGGCCGGGGGCGTCCCTCCGCAATCGCAGAGCACTAAGACTTTGTATCTTCGCTTGCCTCGAGCCATGAGACGGGGAGTTTAGGACTCCTTAAACTTTCCGGTTAAGCGGTAATGGGAAGCCAGCGTCGCCAGATAGGCCGCGATCTCAAGGCCGGCAGAATCCGACCGGAGTCTCAAATCCAAGGCCGCGCACCGCTCGCTCAGCGCGCGCAGAAGCCGATCCACCGTGAACTTCGGCTCGCCGGTCCAGGCCGAAACCGCGTCGAGGATCGATTTTCTGCTTCGTCTCAAGAACGCGGCGGCCCGCTCGGCGTTAGGGGCGGCCGCAGAGTCGGCGAAGAGTCTTCTCAAGTCGGTGTCGAAGAAGTCGGGAAAGTCTTGCGCGTACAGCCGCCGTCGCCTCCTGTAGTAGGCTTCGAGCCGCGATCGGAGCCGTGAGGCCTCGCTCATCTTGGTCCGCGCGAGAGCCAGCGGAGGTTGACCGGCGAGCT
>Ga0209399_10001820_pt1 | contig 10783 bp, 9 predicted proteins | sample OV2TP3_FD_184130 | JGI IMG/M metagenome (GOLD analysis project Ga0209399, IMG submission 184130) | Hot spring microbial communities from Beatty, Nevada to study Microbial Dark Matter (Phase II) - OV2 TP3 (SPAdes) (version 3) | ecosystem: Environmental > Aquatic > Thermal springs > Hot (42-90C) ... | reverse complement strand
CAGGCTCGCCACGGCGCTGGGGGTCAAGCTCACCGAGCTCTATCGCGGCATCGAGGAGGCCAGGGCCAGTCAGGGGGTGGCGTTTCAGTTGCCGTCCCAGCGGAGCGAGGTCTACGTTCACGAGGCCGGGAAGTCGTCCATGGCGATGCTGACGACCGAGATCCTCAAGAAGAAGCTCATGCCGGTGCTCATCACGATTGAGCCGGGCGGCAGCACGCAGCAGGAAGAGGCGCGGGTGGGCACCGAGAAGTTCCTCTACGTCCTGGACGGCACCGTGGAGGCCAGGGTGGGAGAGACGTCGCATGTGCTGCGACGGGGCAGCAGCCTGTACTTGGATGCGTCGCTTGCGCACAGCGTGAAGAACGTCGGCGGACGGACCGCCAAGTGCCTTGCCGTCGTGACGCCGCCCGTCCTCTAACGGGGCGCTGAACGCCTGCCGATGACACCACAGGGAAGAAGGAGGTGAGGCTATGGCAACGCGAGCGTTGCGCATTCTGGTGGCCGATGATGAGGAGGGGGTTCGAGAATCGCTTCGCCTGATCTTGGCGCCGGAGTACGCGCTGACTATTGTGAGCAATGGGAAAGACGCCTTCGAGCAGCTCAGCCGGCACGCCTTTGATCTGGCGCTGCTGGACATCAAGATGCCCAAGATGGACGGGCTGGAGATCCTTCGGCGCCTGAAGCGCGCCCGCCGCCTCGTGCCGATTTTGATGCTGACCGCCTACCAAAGCGTGGAGTTGGCCAAGGAGGCGGTCAAGCTAGGGGCGCTGGACTACTTCCCCAAGCCGCTCGATCGCGAGCGGGTGTGCCGGGTGGTGCAGGGAGTGCTCAACGGTTCCCCCCGCAAGCGGTGAGGTGTCGAGCCCCTCGTGCACCAGGTCGATGTAAGGCGGGTGCGGTCGCTCGCGCGGCGAGATGGATGAGGCGCGGTTGCTGAAGGCGCGGCGTCGCTACCGGCGCACGCTGCAGCACGCGGCGCGCGGCATGACGCAGGTGCGCAGCGTGACGAGACTCGCCGACCTCATCACGCGGCTCGTCGCCCGCGCGGTCGGGGCGACGCACGCCTCGCTCTTCCTTTGGGATCCGACGCACCAGCGCTACGTCCTGGGCGCAAGCCACGGCCCGAAGCGGCCGGCGCCGGAGTCCCGCGACGGGCTTGAGCCATCCCATCCGCTCATCCGATGGCTCACCACCCACCGTCGGGTCGTGACGGAGGAGGAGCTGGCGCGCCATCCTGATCCGGTGATGAGCCGGCAGCTGACCGATCTGGGGGCGGCGCTGGCGGTGCCTGGGCTGGTGGAGCGTCGGCTGATCGGGTGGCTCATCCTGGGGCACAAACGCTCAGGGGCCGGCTACTTCGCCGACGATCTGCGCGCCTTTTCGACGCTGGCCGACGAAGCGGCCAGCGCCATCGAGAACGCCCGCGCGTACGAAGAGATCCTGAAGGTCAACGAGCAACTCAAGACCACCTCTGAGCGCTTGCTCATCCAGGAACGCCTCGCCGTCGCAGGGCAGATCGCGACCGGCATGGCCCACGAGATCAAGAATCCCCTCACGGCCATCAAGACCTTCACGGAGTTCCTGGACACCCGCTACGACGATCCGTCCTTTCGGGCGAAGTTCCAGCGGATCGTCGGGACCGAAGTGGAGCGGATCCACCGCACCGTCCAGCACCTGTTGGACTTCGCCAAGCCCATGCCGCCCAGGCTGACGGTGGTGGAGCTCCCGCGCCTGGCGGATGAGACGCTCGAGTCCCTCGCCAATGAGCTGCTCGAGCGTCGGGTGGAGGTCCACCGACGCTACGAGAGCGCGGCGCCGATCCTGGCCGACCCCCAGCAATTGACACAGGTCCTCCTGAACCTCTTCCTGAACAGTCTCCAGGCGATGGACGGCCATGGCCGCCTGACGATCCAGACCGTCCGCCGAGACACCACGCTGGTGCTCACGGTCATCGATGACGGCGAGGGGATCGCCCCGGAGCATCTGCCCCATGTCTTCGAGCCCTTCTTCACGACGAAAGATAAAGGCACCGGCCTGGGCCTTGCGGTGGTCCAGGGGATCGTGACCGAGCATGGCGGTCGCGTGACCCTCGACAGCCGCCCCGGCCAGGGCACCCGGGTGACACTGTCCTTCCCGCTGGCGGCGTCACACTCAGTCGACGGTCCATCGTCGATCGTCCATAGACTGTGGACGTAGCGTAAGACCCCCCCGCTCCCCGGCGTCTCAGTCGCCAGGCGGCTGTGCGATTTGCTGTCAGGCGTTTGTCACATTCGCACACGGTATGGTATAGTTCCTGCACAGGAAGGGAGGCGCGGCGTGTTTTCGAGGCCGGAAGCTGAGAAAACAGCGGGGGGGTGTCCGATGCCGGATGAGCGACGTGCGCCACAGATCCTCGTGGTCGATGACGATGCCAAGCTGCTTGACATGTCGCAGGAGCTCTTGAGGCGACATGGCTTCGGCATCACGACGTGTGCGGACAGCACCCAGGTGATCCCGCTCCTGAAGGTCCATCCGTACGACGCGGTCCTGCTGGATATCCAGATGCCGGGGACCGAAGGGACCGATCTGCTGCCGCTCATCAAGAAGGGGTATCCCGAGCTGCCCGTCATCCTCGTCTCGGCCTACTGCGATGAGACCAACCTGGCGTATTACTACGGGTTGGGCGCCTCAGGCGTGGTGAACAAACCGTTCAGCCATGAGGTGCTGCTCGAAACCCTCACGCGGGCCCTGGACCACCAGCAGCGCATCCCCCTGGTGCTGACGGGCTTCTCCCTGCGCGAGGCGAGGGATCAGGTGTACCGCAAGTTGATGTTGTCCGCCTTGCGGAGCACCAACTGGAACCAAGTGAAAGCGGCCCACCTGCTCGGGGTGAGCCGCTACTGCCTGATCCGGTGGATCAAGAAGCTCGGGATCTCCTACTAACCCTGCCGTCGAGCTCCCCCATCGCGTTGTCCTCTTCGCATCACGGAAGGAGGATCAGTTCTTCCGTCGGTGTCCACACGGTGCCATCGGCGAATCGGATCGCCGTCACGGCGAAGAACATCTCAAAGACTTCTTCATGCGGGAGGTTGCGAGACCAGGACAACAGGGTCGTCTGGCGCGGGGCGAGGGGACCGGAGAGGGTATGCCGGTCCGTGCCGATGCGCTCACGAAACGCATTCAGGAACACCGTCGTCAACTGGAAGGCGGCCACCTCCTTGGAGGCCTCGTTGTGCAGCTCCAGCTCGCCTTCCAAGAGGTACGTCGGGATCTGATGATTCAGTTGGTTCATGTAGCGCACCTGGTTGCGGCGCACCCGCACCTCCGCGCCATCAGGGAACGCGGCGAAGGGAAATTGCGTCGGTCCGCTGAAGGTCTCGACGAGCTTCACCGAGACGTTCCGCAGGATGACCGGCGATTCCTCATAGTTCGCCAGGCGGGTCTTGAGCGGCCGTTGCAGGCCGTAGGCCTGGGGGCCGCTCCACAGCCAGAGCAGGATGGTCCCGACGAGCCATTGGCTCCTCCGGAGGGCGCACGCCGCGCCTGAGCGGTGTGAGGGGTTACGTCGCATCGGCTGGGGGCTGTGGTGGCGGCGCCTGTCGGAGTCTGGCGCGCAAGCGGCGTTGCTCGCTGATGCGCAGCAGCCGCGCTTGTTGCGCGAGGAGTCGCAAGGCGGTCTCGTGGAGGTGCGCCCATCGGCGCGCGAGGAAGCCCATCAGGCTTCCCAGGAGGATCAGCAGGGCCGTGCACGAGCCGAGGAGCCGGTGCAGCGGCTGGAGCATCGCGGCATCGGGTTGCTGCGCGATCACGCGCCACCCGTACGGCTCCAGGGCGATGACCGCCGCGGTCCATGGGCGCGCCGGGGCACCGTGCCTGAATCGGAGGAGGCGCCCCTGCGCCGAGGCGTGGTGCGCGACCGGTTCCCACCCGGAGACGTCCTTCGGTTTGCCGGGGAGGAGCTGGAAGGGGTACGTCACGAGATGCCCCTCGCGGTCGACGACGTACAGGAAACCCGCAGGCTCCACGCGGACCTTCTCAAGCCAACGGGACAGCTCGCGCAGACGATACTGGACCTGCACGGCGCCGACAAGTTGGGGGCCGGCATGCACCGCGCTTGAGACGCGGACCATCTTTTCCCCCGAGACCTCATCCCGGAGATAGACGCCGGAGACCGGTTGCTGCTGTAACACCACGGGGGTCGTCGAGGGCTCCTGCGAGGCGCCGGCGTTCCCGTCGGTGCCCGACCCCAGTGACGAGACCTCCGCGAGCACCTGGCCGTCGGCGTCGGTGATACTCGCCCGATCCAGCATCGGCACGGCTTCAAGCAAAATGTGCAGGTAGGTGGTGAGGGCATTCTCATTGCGTCGCATGAGCGCCTCCAGGAACCCGGGACGCGCCGCCACCGCCTCCTGTATGTGGCGGGTCCGCATCAGCTCCTCATCGATGATGCGCGCGGCGAGGCGCGCCGCGACGAGCAGATCCTCCCCTTCTCGAGCGCGCCACTGCCGTTCCTGGGCGGCATAGACCCACACGCCCATCGCCACGAGCGGCCCGATGAGGAACAGTTCCAGCGCGACCCACGGTTTTCGATAGAGCCACAGGAGCCACGGGGGGCAGACAGACCAGGGCAGGGTCGCGTGGGAGGCGAGGGCGTGCGCCGGCGGGGGGGTCATGGCTCAGCGATCTCCCCCAGCAGCGCCCTGCTGAGGAGCATGGCTTCCAGGTGATCGAGGTTGAAGGGTTTGACGAGGTAGTCGTGGGCGCCAATCGCCAGCGCGTCATCCATGTGCTGTTCGTCTTCCAGGGCGGTGATCATGATGATGGGCAGCCCTGGATGGCGCGCCGTGATCTGCCGCAAGGCGGCCAGCCCTCCCATCCCCGGCATGCTGATATCCAGCACGATCGCGCGTGGGGCGGCCTGGTCGAGCTGGTGGAGCGCTTCTTCGCCTGAGGCGGCCGTCGTCACCGTGAACCCGCGCAACTCAAGGAACGCGTGGAGCACCTGCCGGATTTTCGGCTCGTCGTCAACGACCAGGATCGACCCGGGCCATCGGATCGATGGGGGATGACGGGGCGGGCTGAGAGATCGCCCCACGTCATCGAGGAGACGGTCGTTGCCCACCTCCAGGGGGAGGTGGGCCTGGATCGTCTCCGGAGTCGATCCGCGGCTCTGGAAGGCCGGATCAAGCCAGATGATCGGCACGTGGGCATCGAACGACCGGATGTGCTCTACGACCTCCACGCCGGCGGCGTCCGAGATCCTGATGTCGCCGATGACGAGGTCGGGCCGCTCATGCTTGAAGACCGCCAGGACGTGCTGGACGGAGCGGGCGGCCCTTACCCCATAGCCGCAGCGTGCGAGGAGCGCCTTGAGCCGTTTGCGCACGATCCAGTCGGACTCGATGATGAGGATCTGTGGCGCCGGAGGCGAGCCGTCGAGGCTGTCGCGTTCTGCGAGCTGTTTCATCTCGGTTAGACCCTACCATATTTCGCAGGATTAGTCAAACGTAACATATTGATATACAATGAGTTAAGTGTAAGTTTGATACAACTTTCGTCTCTGGCGTTGCAGAAGGGTCACACCAGGCCATCGCACTGTTGCAAGAACGCACTTGACAACTGACAGACGCTCATCAAGAGTAACTACAGAGGAAGGAGAGGGGATTCAGGCGGCGGTTCTCGAACCAGGAGGGCTCACGTGGACGCGCAGCGAGTCGTGTGGCGGCGGGCGGCGAAACGAACGGAGAGTCCCGCAGCGCGGGCTCATCTCCGGAGGGGGGTCTTCGGCATTCGAATCGTCATGATGCTGGCCAGCCCATCACTGCTCAGCGGATGCATCTTTGGGACGCTGGATGCGGAGCTGAGGCGCACGCGACGTGCGATCGATGAGATGGAGGCGCGCGTGACGCAACTGGAGCGCGCCAGGTTGACGGGTGCCATCAGTGCCGTCTCTGCGCCAGTGGCCGTGGAGGGGGGAGGGTTGGCGGGAGGCGGGGCCTTCCCATCGAGTGTTGAAGACCCTGGGCTCCTTGCCGCAACCGACGCTCCCATTGAGGGCGTGGCGACGACGGGCGGGCGGTTGCCCCAGGTGCCGCTGCCCCCACGGGCGGCCTTCGTCAAGCTCCTCCGGGGGGTGGTGAACCTTCTGACCGGGTGGGTGGAGATCCCGAAACGCGTCCATGAGACGTCGCGCGCCTCCGGGCCGGGATCAGGTTTTACGTTCGGTGTCGTGCGCGGTCTCGGGTATGGGTTCGTCCGGACGGCGGGTGGCGCGTATGAGATGGCGACGTTCCTCTTCCCGGCGCCTCCAGACTATCGACCGGTGATGCGCCCGGACTACATCTTTGTGTGCGAGACCGAGGAATCGTATGGACCGTAACTCTTGCCGGTGTGCGCTCAGGCGGAAGGAGGGGTGTTGCCCGCCCCTTGGTGTTCCAGCGAGGGCAGATTGATGATGAGGCGTCTGGTGCGGCCGGGGTCCCCCTCGACCCAGAAGCGGCCGTAGTGCGCATCAGCGATCTCTTTCACCAGGCGAAATCCCAGCCCCAGATACTCATCGACATTGGCCCCGAGCCGGCGCAGCGACTCGAACGCCTGCGCGAAGCCGATCTGACTTGGGGCGATGTCGTGCGACACCACGATCTGCCACCCCTCCAGGATGGCCCGCAGCTCTACCGTCACCGCGCTGCCTTCCGAGCTCCAGCGAACCGCGTGATCGATCAGGCTCCCAAACGCCTCAAGGAGCCTGATGCGGTCCCCGAAGAAGATCACCGGCTGCTCCGGCAGCTTCAGGGTGACCTGCAGACGGTGGGCGTTGAGGTAGGGCTGGCCGAGGCGCACGGCCTCACGGAGCAGGTCCTGCACCTCCACCGTGTCCCGCTGGAGCGCCGAGGGCCCTGTCGGGGCGTTCGTGACGCCGATGAGGTCGGTGGTCAGGCGGACCAGCCGTCCCACGATCCCGTGGCAATCGGTGATGGCCCGGGCCTGCGGGTCGGCCACCGGTCCCAGCAGGCCATCCGAGAGATTCTTCAGCGAGGTCTGCACGGCCGCCAGCGGAGGGCGCAGCTCGTAGGCGACGTTGGCGACAAAGGCCGACTTCATCAGCTCATGCTGGCGCAGTTGCGCCGTCACGTTGACGAGCCGGCTGACCACCACCCTCAGGAGTTGGCGTCCCACCAGGAATCCCAGCAAGGCGATGACGATCGCAAGGAAGAAGTAGAACCCCACCGCCCCCTCGAAGATCGACAGCGTGAACAGCTTCGTGGCGAGGATGTAGACGACGGTCATCAGGGGAATCAGACTCATGAGCGCGAAGGCGACGTTGAACTCCCGGAAGGCCCAGCGGCCGACCGAAACGAGCACCTCCTTGCGCACGGGGTCTGACACGGGATGGACCGCGCGAACCTTACGCATGCGCTCCTCTCTGGCGTGTGCCACCACGACCGTTACGCATAACCATGCCATGAAACCGCACAGCCGTCAAGGAACGTCCGCTCAGTAGTCGCGTCCCACGAGGCGGGAGAAACTGTGGCGAGCGGGTGGCGAGGGGGCTGGGGAGCAGCAGCTCGGTGTTGCGAGCGGCCACGGTGCCCCGCCGGAGGCGGGGCGAGCGAGCAGCACCGCGCAGCGAGAGCCCGCCACGGTGGGGCGGGCCGAGCGGTGCAGCGAGACAGCCCCGAGCCAGGCCCTGCTCGCCAGCGCATCCCCGAAGATGGGACGCCCATCCCCGCTCGGTCTTGCATTTCTGCTTCGCCATCAGGTAGGGTAGAGGTAAGTACGGAAAGTCATCGCCCTCAGCGTACGTAGCCCTCAGGAGTCAGCTCAAGTCCAGTACCTACTCGCACAGACTGTGGGTGATTACGGCACACCTCCCCGCCAACGTACTATGGCGGGGATCCGCCAGTGGGTTGTGGCGGACAGCGAAAGCTGGGGTCGCAAAGCCAAAGGACCTACGGCGATGAGCCATGGTAGCCTGGCCGCCAAACACAGCAGAGTCCCTATCCGGGCGGACCGGGTAGGGCTTTTTATTTCTGGAGCCTGATCACAAAATAACAGGAAGGAGAGCTCAAGAGATGGCACCCATTCGGACGATGGCCACAAGGTTCCTGTCGGGCGCGCTGCTCTTGGCGGCGCTCGCCCCCGCCACTCAGGCGGAGGAGCAGAAAGGGTTGGAGTTTAAGCGGGCATTCTATTCCGGCCCGGTGCAACGCGGCACCAGCCTCTCGTTTCAGAACGCCTCGGATCTGTATGTCGCCGGCATGAATGAGAGTCCCTTGCCCGGGGGAAGCCAGGCCTTGGCCCTCCACTATCGGTTGGACTCTAATGGCGGATTGCCATCGTCGAATCTCGATTGGGGCCTCTTCTGGCCGTCGCTTGTCACCGGATCCGGTCCAAACGACGAGGTGTTCGATGGCGTCGTCGGGACCAGAGGCGGCGTCTTCTGCGCAGGGCGGAGCCGGTCGCAAACCCAGGATGGCGTCGGCGACAAGGAGCACAAAGGCGTCCTGGTCAAGTTTCCGTTGAGCGGCCCCACAGGCTCCGGCATCGGCGGCGCAGAGTGGGTGGCCAAGCCCAACTTCTTCACCTACCGGGGCAATGAGTCGTTCTTGGGGCTCACGTTTGGGCCGGATCGCAGCGGCGCAGCGCACTACCTGTACGCCAGCGGCTACGGGCAGACCAACGGCGCGAACAACACCGCCGTGCTCGCGCAATACGCCCCAGATGGGACGCTGCGCTGGAGCCGGGTCCTGGGCAATACCGGCTCGTTCATGAGCAGCTTCGGCACCTCCGTCACGACGCTCAACGGCTACGTCTATGTCGCCGGCGTGACCCACTATCCGTACACCGACCCGAACGCCACGCAGATCACCCTCTGGAAGTATGACGACGCCGGCAACGTGGTCTGGACGCGCAGTCAGCCGGGCTCATCCCTCCCCGGCTGGAGAGGGGCGATGGCGGTGACGCACGCGCGGAGGCACCAGTCCCTGGACGGGGATCTCTATGTCGTGGGAGGCCTCAAGAACGGCCCTCATGGCGGCCTGGACGCGTTACTCTTGAAGTACGATGAGGCTGGAACCCTGCTCTGGAGCACGACGTGGGGTGGCGCCGCAGAGGACATCGCCCATGGCGTCACGGCCAACGACCATGCGCGGACCCCGCCTGAAGGCCAACGGCTCTATGTCACCGGAAAAACGACCAGCTTCGGATCGGGCGGGGCCGACATGTTCGTCCTGGAGGTCGATCCGGCCGACGGGTCGGTCTTGGCTCGCGACACCTTCGGAGGCGCATACGATGACGTGGCGTGGGGCATCCAGAAGGTCGGCTCATACGTCTACGTGATCGGCGAGTCGAAGAGCACCCAGCAGATCGTGAAGGAGTACGAGGGCCGTTTCAATTACCTGGCGTTGTTGATGTACGCCATCAAGCCGGTGCAGACGTCGCTGACCGTGGGCATCGACATCAAGCCTGGCACGGGAGAAAACAGCATCAATCCGAAGAGCCACGGGAAGATTCCGGTGGCGATCCTCTCCACCGTGCGGTTCAGGGCGCCGGACAGCGTGAAGCAGGCGACCCTGACCTTCGGGCGGCTCGGCAGCGAGCAGAGCCTGTCGTTCTGCAAGCCGGAGGATGTGAATGGGGACGGTCTCCTTGATCTCGTGTGCCATTTCGAGGCCCAAAAGGCGTCGTTCCAGGCCGAAGACACTCAGGGCGTGTTGAGGGGACTCACCACCTCGGAGACGCCACTCAGGGGGACCGATTCCATTCGCATCGTGCCTGGCGCGCAGTGATCGTGGGCGATCCGGAAGGGAGGCACAGATCAACCAGCGCGGAAGTGTCTTCGTCTTTGCGTTGATCGTGGCGGGCACGGGGCTGATGTTGGCGAGTACGCTGCTGACGCGCTCCGCGGTGGAGGAGCGCGTCAGCGTACAGTCCGTGAATCGTGCAAGAGCCGTCCATCTTGGCGAAGCCGGGGTCGATGTCGCGATCTTTCAGCTCCGGACGGATCCCCGCTACGCCGGGGTCAATTACACGGATCTGGGACACCACGCTGGCGGGTATTCCGTCGAGGTCACCCCGGACGGCCCCTCTCGCCGGATCATTCTGGGAAGGGGGTTCTATCCCGCCAACGACCCCACCGCCTTGGGGTATAGCGCTCGCACCATCGAGGTGGTGGTCCAGATGGCCAAGGTCGCAGGTCCCGGCTATGGGATCCTGGGCGAGCGGTCAGTGCGAGTCGATGGGCGGGATGACGATGGCGGGAGGAAGCGGGTCAAGCTGGACAGCTACGATTCGCGCCACGGGCCGTACAGCCCGGAAGGGGCCAGAGCCAACGTTCGGCTCGCCACGAATGAGCACGGAGAACAGGCGGTCGCCTTGATCGGTGGGGTGATCGTCATGGGAGATGTCGTCTTGGGCCCTGGCAGCGATCCGGAGACGACCCTCTGGCAAGTGCCGAAGAGTTGGTCCTCGATCAGGGGCACGGTGAGCGTCGCTGAGACCAACGCCCCGGTCGAGCCGCTCGAGATGCCGGCGCTTCCTGACGGAGGCCGCCTCTCGATCTCAGGCCATGACGTCGTGACGCTGCCCGGAGGCCTCTATCGGTTTCGTGACGTCCATATTTCAGGACAAGGCCAGCTGATCTTCACCGGACCAGCCGAGGTGTACGTCGAAGACAACGTCCATATTGCCGGACGCGGCATCAGCACCGCGGCTCAGCTCCCGACCAACCTCACCTTCTATGTCCAGGGTCCTCATGTCGCCATCAGGGGGAACGCCGCCCTCTTTGCGAAACTTCATGCCCCCT
>Ga0209399_10001815_pt1 | contig 10809 bp, 10 predicted proteins | sample OV2TP3_FD_184130 | JGI IMG/M metagenome (GOLD analysis project Ga0209399, IMG submission 184130) | Hot spring microbial communities from Beatty, Nevada to study Microbial Dark Matter (Phase II) - OV2 TP3 (SPAdes) (version 3) | ecosystem: Environmental > Aquatic > Thermal springs > Hot (42-90C) ... | reverse complement strand
CCCCTCATCGGTGACGCGCGGGTATCGGATCGCCATGACCGAGCCGAAAGGGCCGGTCTATCTCTGCTTCGACGTGACCGATCAGGAAGCGGCTGTGGAAAAAGAGATACCGATTCCCGATCCGGCGCGCTTTCGCCCTCCGGCGGCGCTCCAGGCGGATCAGGAGGCGATCAAAGCGGCGGCGCGGCTTCTCTCCGAGGCCGAGCATCCCGTTATCCTCGCCGATTATCTGGGAAGAAACGACGAATCGGTCTTGAGCCTGGTCGAGCTGGCCGATCTCCTCTCGATCCCGGTCATCGACCTCGGCGCCCGGCTCAATTTCCCCAATACGCATCCGCTGAGCCTCACGGGAAAGAACAAGGAGCTGCTCGGCCAGGCCGACGTGGTCATGGGACTCGATGTGATGGACCTCTTCGGCGCCCTGGTGCGCCACGATCCCGAACACCATACCTCGCTGCCCGCGGTCAAAGCGGGTTGCAAGGTCATTCATGTGACGATGGCGGATATGGCGCTGCGCGGCTGGACCACCGACTTTCAGGAGCTTGCGCCGGTGGACCTTCCAGTCGTGGCCGATACCAGGGTCTTCCTTCCCGCATTGATCGAGGAGATCAAAAGGCAGGGAAACTTCTCCAAGGGCGCGACCGAGGAGCGGCGCAAGCACTTTGCCGCCCAGCACGACGAGATCCGCGCCAACTGGCAGAGCGTGCTCAAGAAGCGCTGGGACGAAAGGCCGATCTCACCGCCGCGCCTCGCCTACGAGGTCTGGGAGGCGATCAAGAAAGAATCGTGGCTTCTCGTCGCGGGCGGCTTTAGAAACTGGCCGCAGCGCCTTTGGGATTGGGACAAACCCGGCCTCTACCTCGGAGGCTACGGCGGCGGCGGGCTGGGCTACGCTCCCGGCGCCTCCGTGGGCGCCTCCCTTATCCATCGCGGCAGGGGAACGATCTGTGTCAACCTCCAGCGCGACGGTGATCTGCTTTACACCACAAGCGCCCTCTGGACCGCGGCCAATACGAGAGTGCCGCTCCTTACCGTTATGACCAACAACCGGACCTACTACAACGACGAGGAGCACCAGGAGAAGGTCGCCATCGCCAGGGGCCGCCCGCCCGAGAATAAAGTGGTGGGGATGAGGATGGAGGTGCCGCCGGTGGATTTTGGCAACCTGGCCCGCTCTTTCGGAATTTCAGGAGAGGGGCCAATCACGGAACCAGATAAGATTCGCCCGGCCCTGGAAAGGGCCATTAACGTGATAAAAAAGGAGAATGGTCCCGCCCTGGTGGACGTTATTATTCAGGCCATTTAGGCATTGGACTGTTAAAACTCGCGGTTTTACCTCTTGACATGAATAGAAGGGTTTGATTGATAGTCAAACTATTCAGAAAGGGGGAGGAGCTATGGTAAAGAGACTCTCGCTTTTATCGGTAATCATCGTGGGGCTTGCCTTTTTGGCGCAGCCGGCAGCCAGCGCCACGCCGGAAGAGTTTTACCGGGGCAAGACCATTCGCTTTATTGTGGGCTTTGCTGCAGGCGGCGGATTTGATACCTACACCCGGGCGATTGCGCGCTATTTTGGTAAGCACGTACCGGGCAATCCCAATACCGTAGTGGAGAATATGACGGGAGCTGGAAGCCTGATTGCGGCCAACCACATTTTCAACAGGGCCGAACCTGACGGGCTCACGATCGGCAATTTTATCGGTCCCTTGGTGCTCCAGCAGGCATTGGGAAATCCGGCGGCCAAATTTGATGGTAGGAAGTTCGGCTGGCTGGGTGTTCCCACGCCTGATTCCGGAGTCTGCGCGCTCACCAAGGCCAGCGGGATTAAGACGGCCGAGGAGTGGCTTGCTTCCAAAAGGCCAATCAAGCTTGGTGGAACTGCTCCAGGGTCCACCACCGACGATGTCCCTAGGATGGTCAGCGTCGCCATTGGGCTGCCGATGCAGATGATAACGGGCTACAAGGGCACGGCCGATATTCGTCTGGCCGCCGACAGCGGCGAGCTTGACGGGGGCTGCTGGGCCTGGGAGTCGATCAAGCCTACCTGGGCAAAGGGGCTTGCAGACGGTAGTGTTGCCCCGGTGCTGCAGACGATGCTGGAATCGCATCCCGAACTCAAGCATGTGCCTCTGGCGATGAAATATGCCAAAACCGAAGACGCGCGCGAGCTTTTGAAGGTCGTCAATGGCGTTTATGGGATGACCGCCCGGCCCTATTCTGTGCCCCCGGGAGTGCCACCGGAGAGGCTTCGCGTCCTCCAGAAGGCCTTTACGGACACCTTGAAAGATCCTGAGTTTCTGGCGGAAGCTAAAAAGGCCAAGCTGGACATAACGCCGGTCGATGGGCCGACGGCAGCCAAGCAGTTTGCAGGCCTGTATGAGTTAAAGCCCGACCTGCAAGCGAAATTGAGGGATATCGTCATAGCCAAGAAAAAGTAGCGGGGCTAGGTCTGCCCCACCCAAGTGCTATCTGCGACTTGGCGCCAGCGGGCGCGGATTTTATCAAGCAGGTCCTCTGGTAGCGGGCCAGCTTCCAGAGATGCAGCGTTTTTATCAAATCTTCCGGGTTTTGTCGTTCCGACAATGGCCGTATGGACGCCTGGCACGCTTAAGGTGAAGCGCAGCGCGATGGAGCTTATCTCTTCCGGCTCCCGATTCAGGAAGTTGTACTTCAGTTTCCGCAGCCGCTCCCAGTAGGGATAGGCGTAAGAGTCCGCCGGGGGCCTGTCACCGGATTTCCATGCGGCGTTGGCAATGGGGCGTTTAGCGATCACCCCGATGCTTCGCTGCCGAGCCAACGGCAAGGTCAGCTCCAGGGCTTCCTGATCGGCGAGGTTGACGGAAGTTTGCAGGGTGTCGAACCGGCCGCACTGGATAGCGTAGAGGGCTGCCCGCCCATCACCGCTGTAGCCGATATAGCGCGCCTGGCCCCGCTCCCGGGCCCGTTCCAGAGCCTCGATCGCGTCGCCCTCTTTGAGCTCGGCCTCTGAGCAGCTATGGAGCTGGATCAAGTCTACATAATCGGTCCTTAACCGCTTGAGGCTGCGCTCGATGCTTTTCTGGAGAGAGGGGGACCGCCAGTCGCCGAGCCCCCACCCCTCCGGGTGACCGCATTTGGTAAAAAGGTAATACTCCTTACGCCGTCCGGCCACGGCCTGACCAATGAGTTCCTCGCTGTTGACGTAGCACTCCGCCGTATCGATCACGTTAAGTCCGGCATCGAGCGCGCTGTTGAGCATCCTTTTGACCACAGGCGCAGATATGCTTTGGTAGCCTATCTCGGAGCCCCCGAAGCCGAGAACACTCACCTGCATGTCGGTTGCGCCCAGTTTCCGTGTTTCCATGGGTGTGGTCTCCTAAAAGTGCAATTAGGACATTTCGGGTCACCGCGCCAATCATTCAATCAAAATCCGAAATCCGAATCTCGAAATCCGAAACTCTTTTGTTTGGAATTTTTGCTTTTTTGGTTATTTGGATTTGTTTCGTGCTTCGGATTTCGTGCTTTGGATTTGTTTGGTGCCTCGAGCTTTCCCTTCAAGCCCGCCCCATGAGCTTCCGCGCTGCCGTGACTATGTCTCCCTTGCCGCGGAGAAATTTCCTCTCCAGCGCGGCACTGTACGGGACCGGCGCGAAGGGAGCGCCGACCCGGAGGATCGGACCATCCAGATAATGGATGACCGCCTCCTGGATCTGAGCGGCAATTTCAGCTCCGACCCCTGCAGTTTTTACAGCCTCGTGGGCGATGATCAGCCTGCCGCTTTTTTTGACCGAGGCGGCGACGGTGTCGAGGTCCAGGGGACAGAGACTCCGAGGGTCTATGACCTCTGCAGAGATGCCTTCGCTGGAAAGCTCATCAGCCGCCCCAAGCGCAGGAGCGACCATCTTGGAGAGCGCCACAATCGTGACATCGCTGCCGGATCTTAGGACCGAAGCCTCGCCGATCGGGATAACCTGATCCCCCTCAGGGACCTCGCCGCGCGCAAAGTAGAGCCCGCGGTGCTCAACAAAGAGAACCGGATTGTCATCACGGATAGCGGCCTTGAGCAAGCCTTTGGCGTCAGTTGGATTCGACGGCACGACTACCTTAAGTCCTGGTACATGGAGCAGCCAGGCCTCAAGGCTCTGCGAGTGATGCGCGCCCCAGTTTGCCAGGACGCCGCCCTGAACCCGGATGGTCAAAGGCACTCGCAACTGGCCACCGGACATGTAGTGGAGCTTGGCTGCGTGGTTCACTAGCTGATCCATGGCGAGGGTGATAAAATCCATGAACATGATTTCAACTACAGGGCGGAATCCCAGCAGCGCGGCGCCCACCGCAAGCCCCATGACTGTCCCCTCGCTGATGGGCGTGTTGATAATCCGGTTTTCGCCGAACTCCTGGGACAATCCCTTGGTCACGCCAAAAGGGCCGCCCACGGCCACGTCTTCTCCTAGGACATAGACCGAAGGGTCACGCGCCATCTCCTCGCTGAGCCCATCGCGGATGGCTTCAAGATAGCTTTTTTCAGCCATAGAGATTCAGGCAAATACCTGTTTCGTTACCTCGTCGGCCTCAGGCCAAGGAGAAGAGAGGGCAAAGTCTACTGCCTTTTCTACACGGGCCCGAGCCTCGATCTCTGCTTCACGAATCTGCTTCTCGGATGCCATCCGTTTTTGCTTAAGCATCTCGGAGAAACGAGCTATCGGGTCTTTGGCTTTCCATTCTGCCACCTCGGAGAGTTCCCGGTACTTTCCTGGATCTCCCTCGTAATGGCCTCTGAGACGATAGGTGAGACACTCGATAAAAGTCGCGCCTTCTCCCGAGCGGGCCCTCTGGACAGCCTCCCTGGCTGCGTCCAGGACGGCCAGAAGGTCGTTGCCATCCACAGTCACGTTAGGCATGGAGTAGGTTCGGGCATGGTCTGCGAGCCTTGAGACCACTGTGTGGGCGGAAAGGGGAGTGAACTCGGCATAGCCATTGTTCTCGCACACAAAGATCACAGGCAGTTTCCACAGGCTCGCTATGTTGAGCGACTCATGGAAAGCGCCTGTCTGGCCCGCGCCATCGCCAAAAAAGACTACTGCCAGCTGCCGCTTTTTTTTCTCTTTGCAGACGAGCGCGGCGCCCAGGGCCAACGGGATCGTGCCGCCGACTATGCCCGTCGCGGCGACAAAGCCTGCGTCCATAGCAACGATATGCATGGAGCCGCCTTTGCCTCGGCAGTAGCCTGTTGACCTTCCCGCCAGCTCCGCCATGAGCCGCCCCAGATCGGCGCCCTTGGCGATGGCATGTCCATGGGCCCGATGCCCGCTAAAGACGTAGTCGTCTTGGTGCAATAGGCTGCATATGCCGACGGCCACGGCCTCCTGCCCTATGCCGAGATGGATCAACCCCAGAATCTCCTTTTTCGCATAAAGCTCTGAGACCTTCTCCTCAAAGGCCCGGATGATCCACATCTTCTCAAGGAGCGGGAGCAGCTCCTCTCGATCCCTCTTCTTCACTTGTCTCCTTTGCGCTCTTCGTGCGAGGGGGACATTCTCCCTAAAGACGTTAAGGAGAATGTCCCCTTCTCTCCGTGCCCGAGCCTAACGCAGCACGGCGCGGACGGCATCGATGATGCGCGACTCCGACGGAGTGACAAACTCCTCTAGGGGCGGGCTAAACGGGATGGGAACATCAGGGGTGGTCACGCGGCGCAGGGGTGCCTTGAGCTTGTCGAAACCCTCCTCCGCGATCCGCGCGGCCAGCTCCGCCGCTATGCCGCAGCTTCTGTGGCACTGATCCACAATCACGACCCGTCCCGTTTTCTCCACCGACGCAAGCAGCGTCTGAAAATCCAGCGGGACCACAGTGCGGGGGTCCACCACCTCGACCTGGATGCCTTCCTCGGCGAGCCGTTCTGCTGCCCCGAGGCTTTTTTGCACCTCCAGGGAGGTGGCGATCACTGTCACATCGCTCCCCTTGCGCTTCACATCGGCCTGGCCGAAGGGGATGGGTTTGTCGTTTTCCGGCACTTCGCCTCGGACTTCGAGGAGCTGGACATGGTCGACGAAGATCGTCGGGTTGTCGCTGGCGACGGCGGTTTTCAGCAGTCCCTTCACGTCTCGCGGCGACGAAGGGAGGACGATCTCCAATCCAGGGCAGTTCCAGAACATGGCCTGGGGGCTGTGGGAGTGCTGGGCGGCGCCGCCCCCCCGGATGCCGTGGAAAATGTGAAAGACAACGGGCACCCTGGTCTGGCCGGCCGACATGTAAAGGGCGTTGGCGGCTTCATTGGCAACCTGGGGCCACGCCTCGAAGATAAAGCTTCCCGTGCTGAGATCAACGATGGGTCTAAGGCCGGCCATCGCTGCTCCCGTAGCGAGTCCGCAGAAGCTCAGCTCAGAGATCGGCGGCGAGACCGCCCGGCCGGGATATTTTTTTACGAGCTCCTGGTAAATGGCCCGCCGGGTGCTGAGGCTCAGAAAAGTACCTCCGATGAGATGCACCCTCTCATCGGCGGCCATGATTTCACCGAGGGCCTCGAATTTCGCCTCATAATACGCCAGTTCTCTCATCAGCAGCTCTCAGGCGAAGATATCCTTGCTCGCCTCTTCCGGGTTCGGATAAGGACTCTCGAGGGCGAAGTCCATTGCCTCCTCGATGCTTTTCTTGACATCGGATTCGATCCCGAAAATCTCTTCGCGCGTCGCCTGCTTGGCCTCGACGAGTTCTCGGATAAAGATGAGCAGCGGATCAGACTGCCGGTACCAATCGCGCACTTTTTCCGGCACGCCGCCTACGTCCCAGGCGAGTGAGGCGTTTGTCGGATAGGGAACGGTCGGCCAGTTGGTCTCGCTGCCCGGCCACCGCACCGTCTGAGCCTCGATGAAGTGGGGTCCTTCCCCGGCGCGAATCTTCTCCACGGTTTCTGCGATCAAGCCATGAACGGCGCCAGAGTCCGTGCCATCCACCTGCTGAGCCGGAATTTTGTAGGCCTTGGGTAGATCGATCAATGGAAAAGCGGCCATGGACGGAGATTGGGCTGCGCCTGCGGCGCGGCCCAAACCGTATTTGCCGTTGTTCTCGCAGAGGAAGAGCACCGGAAGCTTGTAGAGCGAAGCCAGGTTTAAGGCCTCGGGGGAGGCCCCTTCTTCCAGAGCCCCATCGCCGAAGAGGCAGACCGTGATCCTGCCGTTCTTCAGCGCCCTGGAAGCGTAAGCCGTCCCGGTCGCAAGCGGAATGATGCCGGCGACGACCGCGGAGGTATGGAGGAAGCCTAAAGAGGGGACGACGGTGTGGAAGGATCCGCCCTTGCCTTTATTGTAGCCGTCGCTCCGGCCCAAGATCTCGGCAGCCAGCCGTTTGGGGTCGGCGCCGCGCGCGAGCAGATGGCCGTGGTTGCGGTGCGTCGTGAAGAGATAATCGCCCTCCCTCACGCAAGAGAGGGCCGGGACGCCGGTGGCTTCTTGCCCGATGTAGAGATGGTAGTGTCCGCTGAAGTGGCCCTGTTCGTAGAGGCGAACCAGACCCTCCTCGAAGTGGCGGATGACAAACATCCTGCGGCAGAGTTCAAGCAACGTTTGGCGCGGCAATTTAGGAAGCATGATGGTCTGTTACCTCTAAGCCCCCTTAATGAAAAGGCTCGCGTTTGTCAACCTCGCCGTGATGAGGGTGTTGAAAAACCCTGTTTCCAGGCTGGTCAAAAAGGTCCCAGATGCGAGGCGGTCGAGCGCAACTATTGTAACCGCTTACCTGTGGTAAGCTGTGGGCATAACCGCCGGCCTGGGGGTATCTCGAAGGGCAGACGGGCCTTTTTCAACAGTCTGGTGATGGATTGACAAGTCTTCGAGGTTGGGACAGTATCGGCTTCTGATCGGGAGGATCCGGCCATGATCTTTCGTTGCACGCTATTGCTCTTTGCGTTGGTCTTGGGGCTGGCGCTCTTGCCGCAACCGCTTTTTTCTCAGGGAAAGCCGCTTAGAAAGATTCATGTCGGTGTCCCGGCTGTGAGCATGGGGAATATGATCATCTTTTTCACCAAGGAGGCCAGGCTCTTTGAAAAGCACGGGCTGCAGGCCGAGGTCGTCGTCATGCAGGGCTCGGGGATCGCGTCGAGGGCGCTGGTCGGCGGCAGTGTCGAGATTTCCCCCATTGCCACACCGACGGTTATGAATGCCGTTCTCGCGGGCTCGGACATGGTGATCCTGGCCCATACGATGCCCGGCGTCGTTCAATCCCTCATGGTTAAGCCCGAGATCAAGAGGACGGAAGATCTCAAGGGTAAGAGCATCGGGGTAACGACATTCGGCTCACTCACCGATTTTCTCGTGCGCTATCTCGCCAAGAGAAAAGGGCTCAATCCGGACAAAGACTTTGCGCTGCTGCAGATCGGCGCCGACACCGAGCGATTTATTGCCCTCAGGCAAGGCAAAATCCATGGCGCAACGCTTTCCCATCCTACGTTCATCCTGGCACAGCGGGCCGGCTTCTCTCTACTTTGGGATTTCTTCAAAGAGGTCGACTACCCCTGGAGCGAGATCGCCTCGCGCCGGGCCGTTATCCGGCAGGACCGTGACCTGATTATGCGCTACATGAGAGCTCACATCGAAGGGATCGCCCTTTTCAAAAAAGAGCCCGAGCTGGCGAAAAGGGTCATCAAGAAGACCCTCCGCCTGGATGACGACACGCTGGCGCAGGAATCCTGGGAGCTCTTTGCTCAGCACCGCCTCGCCGCGCCCTATCCCAATATCAAAGGGATGAAAACGAGTTACGAATATGTCGCTCTTACGCGCCCTGAGGTCTGGAAGCACAAGCCGGAAGAATTCGTTGACGCAAGTTTTGTCGAGGAGTTAGACAAGAGCGGCTTTATCAAGAAGCTCTATGAGAAGTAAATAAAGGACGCACGCGCGCCACCGCATTAAAGCGGGCTAAATCTCTCACACGGTTCGCTCTTGATACTATTCAGGGTGAAGGCGCGAAGCCTCCAAAGGCCTTCTCCAACATAGGTAAGGCATCCCCAGTGATGTGAGGCCTAACGGGGACGAGGAAAGTCCTCAGTAGGGGAAACGAAAAAGGAACCGGACGCTTTTGCGATTTTTGGCGCAAGAGTGTGCCGGCTTTTTTGTTTGAGGAGGGTTCTGAAATGAAGAATTCAACTCGGCTGGTATGGCAAGTTCAGTCTATTGGCGAGACTGCAGGCGAGGTATGGCATTTTTTACACTCGAAAGGAGAGTCGAGTCTCAGTGCTGTTGAGTGGGGAGTCCATGCGCCCAAAGCGATGGGGCACATGGCGATCGGCTGGCTTGCGAGGGAAGGAAAGCTGGATTTAATTCAGGAAAAACGCGTAATCAAGATCTGGCTAAAAGAGGGCCCGGCGTATTTGCCATAAACAGCCTTAGTCCTCTTTATTCTACCTCTTCTTGGCGGCGGTTGCCTTTCGAATTAAAGCAGCGCCTTTAGTAGCCTCGGCTTCGGATTCGAATCCAAAGACAGCCGAATATTTTCTACCTACAACCTGGGTCACAAGGAAACCCAGGTTGATCCCTGCATCGGCAATGGCCCGAGAGATTGCATGGCCCAGGCCAGGCCTGTTATCGCCCTGCACCAGCAGAGCCGGTATGGATGATGCGCTGAGTCCCGCTTCCTGTGCTGCAACTACGGACTTCTTCCCCGCAACTGGGTACAACTCAATAGCGGCCTTGGTTTCGTCGCCCGGATAGCGATAGGCCATCACAACGTGGAGGTCTACACCTGCGTTGGCGAGGGGCGCAAGGGTGCTGGCAAGAGCTCCAGGCCTGTTCTCAACCTCTCTTCGCCACAGCACGATCTTTTTGACGGTCACTGCCATATTGAGTCCCTCCTTTTTTCCCCCAAGAATCCCTTCGTGGTTTCTTGTAACGGAATTCTATTGCGGACCGACGAAGGGTGCAAGTTGCACCATGGATTCCACTCAGAATGTCACGTGCGAAATCTGAACTTAACCACCGTTTGGGCATCGACTTCCCTCGAATTCAATTGACGCGTCGTTCTATCCAATTTAAAGGGGAGTCTTTTCACGTAACCCGCAGCATGACCTCGGGGCGCTGTCTACCTATCTGTGCGGACATGCAGACAGGTCTCCCCGTGGCCATAAAAGATGCCAGGCCCGCTCGTGGCTTCTTAGAGATCCACCAGTAAGAATCCCTCTCACCGCCCGAGAAATTGACCGGTCATCTCGACAATCCCGGGTGTTCCGTCCCCTTCTTCACGACGTAACGCTTCACCCCAATCGTCCTCTCCTCCTTGCGGGCCTGAGCCAAATCATAGGCAAGCTGCATCCGCATGAGGTGATCCATCTTCGGCCCGAATGCCTTTTCGACCCGCAGGGCCATGTCACTCGTAAGCGCTGCCTTCTCATTGAGCAAGCTGGAAAGCGCCTGCCTTCCAACCCCAAGCGCCTTCGCCGCTTCCGTCACCGTCAACCCAAGAGGTTCAATCACTTGGCGGCGGATCACACCGCCCACATGCGGGGGACTCTTCATCGCCATACTTCAAATACCTCCCTTAATGATAGTCAACCAAATCGACGTCAAATGCATCACCCTTCTCGAACCGGAAGATCACCCGCCAGTTACCGCTAATGGTCACGCTCCAGAAACCTTTCAACTCACCCTTCAATGGATGCAGCCTCCAACCGGGAAACAAACCTATGAGAACGCGATGACGGCGTGACATGACCCACCGCTTCTAAGGAGCCGACAAGTACGGTTGGGGCCAGGCCTTTCACTCTGTATAATCTTCCTGTGGGAATATCCATCTTTTGTCGGCGCCCTCTGTTTCGCTTAACATCGGGATTAGATTGTTTTCTCC
>Ga0209399_10001814_pt1 | contig 10812 bp, 11 predicted proteins | sample OV2TP3_FD_184130 | JGI IMG/M metagenome (GOLD analysis project Ga0209399, IMG submission 184130) | Hot spring microbial communities from Beatty, Nevada to study Microbial Dark Matter (Phase II) - OV2 TP3 (SPAdes) (version 3) | ecosystem: Environmental > Aquatic > Thermal springs > Hot (42-90C) ... | reverse complement strand
CAAAGGCCCTTTGTATGCCGCAGCGGGCATCCAGGAGTACTGGCTCGTCAATCTGCCCGAGCGTTGCCTCGAAGTGTATCGGGAGGCCAGGCCAGACGTTATCTCCTTCTCGGGCTGGCGCTATCAGGAGCGGCAAAGACTGCAGGAGGGTGACCATGTAGCCCCATTGGTGGCCCCTGCGGTGGTGATCCCGGTTGACGCGTGCCGCCTCACGATCATAGAATTTCAGGAGACCGCCCAGCCGCCCGCGGTGCCGAACGGGACCATTACATCCCAGGTCTTGTGCTGACGGCAGTAGGATGACATTGCCTTTGCCCTGATGAGGGCGTTCTGTATGATAATGGGCCTCATACTGTTTGAGGGCGTGGCGAAGGGCACGTTCACCAAACAGGACGATGCGGAACAAACACTCCTGCTTGACTGAGCGCACCCACCGCTCCGCATAGGGGCTTAAGTTGGGGCTCCGAGGCGGTAACACTAAACATGTCACACCAGTCTCTTCGATAATGCGACGATGGTGGCCACCTCTGCCGCACCCTCTCACATTGACGGGGAGTATGGAGCATAGTGAGATGGAATTCAAGGTGGAGAGCACGTAATGGCGGGCCTGTAACCTTTGGAGAAATAATGGGGTTGAGTTGTTTGACCTAACGGGCGGGAAGGGAAGGTTTTGCTTCCTAAAAGTGCTTTCTCCTCAACTGTGGCCGGATCGCTCCCACTGAGCGCCTTATAATGGTACAGGGCGAACTGGCAGGACTACATGAGAAGCATGTGAAGGCTTATGTAAGGTGGGAGAGGGGATGTGTAGACGATCGTAGAGGTTCCTGCTAAGATGAAGGCACGCTGCCGATAATGGTTGCCTTAAAGCAAGAATAGCAACGATGGGGGAATCGGAGCGGGGATGTATAAGGGTGAGTTTAGGATCGAAGACTGGTTAGGCCCCTATGCCGGTTATACGTCTGGCGAGCGGTCGAACGGCGGGGCAACACCTAGCTTCGAGCATGAGGTAGGTCTCAACCTTGTCGAGGATTGGAAGGCAACGGACTGGGAGGGTTTGGAAGCCCACTACGACGCCGAACATGACCAATTTTGCTTCCGGTCAGACCTTAAGGAAAACTGGGAATGTTTCTCTGGCGTGAGCCAGGAGGTGGGGGCCAAACGCGAACGCTCTACCCGATCGACGCTTTTTGCTGGATTTGGGAAGAGGAGATCGTCCCCGGCGACGGTTAAGTGTTGCAAGCGCTTTGAGGCCCGCATCACCAACATATTCACCGATGAGGTGATGACGACGTTGGCAGATCGGCTGACGACACCGCTTCAGCTCATACTTGGCACCTGGCGTGCGCTCCAAGAAGCCTACATCATCGGCCAGAAACCGGTCGACACGGAGATCCGCACGGAGTGGGCTCCGCAAGTGGTGGGCCTGACGCGTGGGGCCACCGCGCGCTGATGACTCGCTCAGGAGGACACAGATGCGTGAGGACATGAGCTATCCCCACATCACTCTGAAGCGCCGTGGAGTCCCGTGCATCGACGGCACCCGCCATCGGGTGATCGACATCGTCGCCGATCACGTGGCGCATGGCTACAGTGCAGCCCAAATCGTCGAGCAGTATCCCGACCTGACGCCGGCCCAAGTCCATGCTGCGCTCACGTACTATTACGATCATCAAGACGCGATGGATGCCGCCCTCGTCGCAAGCTACGCGCAGGCCGAGTACCAGCGCCAGCACCACACGCCGCACCCCAAACTGATCGCAGCGCGCGCGCGGCAGGCGGGCTAATGCTGCGGCTGTATATGGATGTGCACATCAAGGCCGCCATCACCGCGGGACTCCGGAGGCGAGGGATCGATGTGGTCACCGCCCAGGAGGATGGCGGCACCCGCCTGGAGGATGCGGTGCTGCTGGACCGCGCGACTGGCCTCCAGCGCGTGCTGTTCAGTCAAGACGACGATCTCCTGGCCATCGCCCGGGAACGTCAAGCCACAGGTGTGTTCTTCGCCGGGCTCATCTATGGGCATCAACTCGCCGCTACCGTAGGCAAGTATGTGCTGGATCTGGATGTGGTCTGCCAGGTGTTGGACCCCGAGGAGATGGCGAATCGGATCGAATATCTCCCGTTGGGGTAAACGGCATTATCAGCAGCCAGAGAGGAAGGTTTTGCTTCCCAGGTGAAGGTGATCCCGCAGCGCATGCCGTTCGATGCGCTTCATTCCAAAATCCCCTCCGATCGAAAATCGTCCTCCAGCTGCCTGGCAAGCTTTTTGGGGATACGCAACCACCAGGATGGCGCATCGGGAGGAACACCCGGGGCCAGGGGACGGCTGGCTTTACGAGTCACTTCGTGAAGGCGATCATCCCAGGGCTGTACTCTCTGCATTATCTTGTCATGGAGGGATGGAGGTGCCTTCAGCAGGATCTCCTCCAAAACGTCTCTGATAGACAGATCGTTGGTGTACTCGTAAATCGAACCTTCGAATCCCTTATCGACCTGTACTACAAAGTCCCCCCATTTTTGCAGTAAACAGCTCAACGAAAATGGATACTTTGCTCGCGCGGATACCGAAGTGAGGATCGCATCGAGCTTGTGGGCCTCATCTCGGGATAGCTGAAGATGACCTTTCATGTTACGTCCTTCCAATTTGGCGGAGCCAGTACTCAGATCCTTGTACTGGCCTGAAGTATGTTCGGATTACGCCTGCCAGGCTCAGGACGGCGAACTCATTCGTGACCGCGTTGTAGAAAAGTACATCTCCATTGGGTCGCGCGAACGTTTGTATTCCCTCGCCACCAGCCGTAAGGCTCTGAGCGCCTCGCAGGTACTCGACTGATGTCCTGTAGCCGAGCTCAGCCGCGTGCTTATGAAAATGGTCGAGCCAGCTACCCGGTGCAAATGCTCTCCGACCCTGCCCTCCCGCTTGAACCGCAACCCCTCCTTCGCCCTGTCATCCTGGATAAAGTGCTGCGTTGCTCTCCCGAAATTCAATTGCCGCTGCGTCCAGGGGGCTCATGCCGAGCTCGGCATGAGCTCCGCTCTGGGAGGTACTCTTACGTGTGGCGCGCCAACGCTGCAGCCCTCGTCCCGGCGATGCGACCGAAGACGGCGCCCAGCATGAGCCCGGCACCGCTGGGATAATTGTGGTAGAAGATGCCTCCGGTGATTTCTCCCGCAGCGTACAGGCCGGGGATGGGCGCGCCATTGCGGTGCAGTACCTCCCCCGCCTCGTTGACCATCACCCCGCCGTAGGTGAAGGTGATCCCGCAGCGCACGCCGTAGGCGACAAAGGGCGGCTTCTCCAGGCGCAGGGCCCAGTTCGTCTTGGCGGGCTCGATCCCCTGGGTGCGCTTGCCGTCCTTGCTGGCCGGGTTGAACGTCCCGTCCTGTACGGCAGCGTTGTAGGCGTTGACGGTACGCACCAGCGTCTCGGGGTTCAGACCAAGCTTCTCCGCCAGGGCCTCGATGGTCTCGGTGGTGGCCGGCGGGCTGCCGGAGCCGTAGCGAGCTTCCAGGCGCTCCACGGTCTGCTGGTCGAAGATCTGATAGGCGAGGCCGCCGGGCTGGCGCAAAATCGCCGGGCCCATGACGGTGTAGCTGTAAGACTTGAAGTCCATGCCTTCATCGATGAAGCGCCGGGCGTCCCGGTTGACCATGATGCCGAGGGGATACGACAGGCGGGCGGTGAGGTCGCCCAGATTCAGGTCGCCCACCTCGGGGGACCCGGCATCCACCGGCACGGCGTGGGCGCCGTCCAGGTGGCCTCCCAGCAGCGCACCCATCGCCTCAAGCCGGTCCAGCAATTCCCCGGTGTTATGCCGGCTGCCCCGGATGTGGACCTTCTCCCATTCCCCTCCCAGGTAACGGGACCGCCGCTCAGCACTGGCCTCGAAGCCGCCACAGGCCAGGATCACGGCCCCAGCGTGGATGTCCAGGAGGCCCTCGGACGTCTGCGCCCGTACCCCCTGGACACGCCCCTCGGCCGTGGTCAGGAGGTCCATGACCGGGGCGTCGTAGACCACGTCAATGCCCCGCCCCTCGGCGGCGCGGAAGAGTCGATGCGTCAGCCCGGGGCCACCGCTCCAGAACTGGATCACCGCGCCGGCCGGAAAGTAGATGCGGCCTCCCTGTCGCACCGCCGTCTGATACAGCTCAAATTGCACGCCCAGGCTTTGCATCCACCGGATCGTCTCGTAGGAGTTGTTTACCAGCACCCGCGTGAGGGCAGGGTCAGCCTTGCCTTCCGACAGGCGCATGATATCGTGCATGTAAGTGTCCGCCGAGTACGGCTCCACGTCCAGGCGGGCGATCTCCGCCTCGGTCAGGTCGGGCACCAGGGGAAGAATGTCCTCCAGCCCCCGCAGGGTAAACCGCACAATACCTCCGGTGAAGCGACTGTTGCCGCCCCGGTCTTCGGAGGAGGCCTTCTCCAGCACCAGCACCTGCGCCCCGGCTTCGTGCGCGGCCAGGGCGGCCGTCAAGGCGGCGTTCCCCGCTCCCACAACCACGACTTCGCTGAACAGTTCAGACTCTTCCATGCCGCACCTCCGTCGCTGGGACCGGGATAGCCGCGCGGTGCCTTCGAGGCGCTCCGCGCACTCCAGCCCGATGGCTCTTCGGTCATCCTCATGCCTGTACACGCCTCGTGGCTCAAGCCGTGGGCCGTGGCGTGGAATGTCGGTAGTGTATGCAGCCCATGCACCCCTGTCAACGAAACTTCAGGGACGCTCCAGAGGGCGGCAAAAACCGGCATACAGCGGGGGTGTGCATCAAGGTTTTGAAATCGCCTTCGACTTGAAATCCCTTCCCCCCGGCGAGGGGGAAGGTGAGGATGGGGGGGCTGGACAAGGCTGGCAGGACGGGGTATGGTAGGGCCACGCGCCACGGCGGCACACGGAACCGACCCGATGCCGCATGCGTGGCGAGCGTTTCTCACCGCTGTCTGAGAAGGAGGATGACCATGAAAGCCGTACGAGTCCACACGCCAGGAGGGCCGGAAGGCCTGGTCTACGAGGACGTTCCTGATCCGAAAGCGGGAGCAGGACAGGCGGTCGTCAAGGTCGAAGCCATCGGCCTCAACTTCGCCGAGGTGAACCAGCGGCGGAACGCGAACCCCGCGTCGCTGCCGATGCCCATCGGCGGCGAGGCCGCCGGCACCGTCGTGGAGGTGGGAACGGGGGTCACACAATTCAAGGTCGGGGATCGTGTCGCCTTCAACGGCGTCCCCGGCGCATATGCCGAGATGGTCGCGGCCCCGGCGGCGCGACTGGTCCGCATCCCCGACAACGTGACGACGAAGCAAGCGGCGGCCTCGCTGCTGCAGGGGATGACGGCGCACTACCTGGCCTGTAGCACCTACCCCCTGGAGGGGAGCGACACCTGCGTGGTGCACGCGGCCGCGGGCGGCGTCGGCCTGCTGCTCTGCCAGATCGCCAAACAGCGCGGCGCGCGGGTCATTGGGACGGTCTCCACGGAGCTGAAGGCCAAGGCGGCGCGGGAAGCCGGCGCCAGCGAGGCGATCCTGTACACCCAGACGGACTTCGCGGAAGAGGTGAAGCGACTCACGGACGGGCGCGGCGTGGATGTGATCTACGACAGCGTCGGCCAGACGACCTTCGCCAAGGGCCTGGACTGCCTGCGCCCGCGCGGCACCATGGTGGTCTACGGCCAGGCCAGTGGCCCCATCCCACCGGTTGACACGGGTTTGCTCAGCACCAAGGGCTGCCTCTACCTCACGCGGGTGAATCTCGGCACGTACACGGCAACGCGCCCGGAGCTCGAGGAACGCTCGGGCGACATCTTCCGCTGGGTCGGGAGCGGCCAGCTGAAGGTGCAGGTCTGGGGTGAATACCCGCTAGCGGAGGCGGGCAAAGCGCAGGCCGCGCTCGAGCACCGCGAGACGATCGGCAAGGTCCTCCTGGTGCCGTAAGAACAGGCGATGACCCATGCGTTGGGGCCGCTTCAGTCCCGCAGAGGGCGGAAAAAGGCCCGAATATCTTCGGCCAGCAGCTCCGGCTCCTCCAGCGCCGCGAAGTGGCCCCCGCGGGGCATCTCGGTCCAACGTTGCACGTTGAACGACCGCTCGCCCCACTCCCTGGGCGGGCGGCTGAGCTCCCTGGGGAAGACCGCCAGGGCCGACGGCACGACCACGCGTTCCCCTTGCTGCAGCGTCCACGGGTGCCGCAGGGTCTCGTAGTAGAGCCGGGTGGAGGAGTTGATGCTCTGGGTGACCCAGTAGAGGGTGATGGTCGTGAGGAGCTCGTCCTTGGTAAAGCGTCGCTCGACGTCGCCCTCGCAGTCGCTCCAGGTCCGGTACTTTTCTACGATCCAGGCCGCCAGCCCCGCCGGCGAATCGTTGAGTCCATAGGACAGGGTCTGAGGTTTGGTGCCCTGAATGTGGGAGTAGCCCCCTTCGGCTTGCAGCCAGGCCTCCCGCTGCTCCAGGAACGCTTTTTCAGCGGCGGACAGCGGCCGGGAGCCAGCGCCAAGGTAGGGCGTCGGCCGGGTCATGGAGGTGAGGTGGATACCGATGAGGTGCTGGGGGTACGCAAACCCCAGATAGGAGGTGACGCTCGCGCCCCAGTCGCCCCCCTGGGCGCCAAAGCGCTGATAGCCCAGCCCCTCAGTCATGAGCGTGGCCCACAGGTCGGAGATCTTGAAGACGTGCAGGCCACGCTGCCTGGGGTGGTCTGAAAAGCCGTAGCCGGGCATGGACGGGACCACCACATCGAAGGCGTCAGCCGGGTCGCCGCCATGGCTTCCCGGATCCGTGAGCAGCGGGATGAGCTTGTACATCTCGAAGAACGAGCCCGGCCAGCCATGGGTGATAATCAAGGGCATGGGGGTGGGCCCCTGGCCTTGCTCGTGGATGAAATGGATCCCGAGCCCATCCACGGTGGTCTTGTAGTGATGGAAGGCGTTGAGCCGCTGCTCCTGCGCTTTCCAGTCAAAGCGGGTCCGCCAGTATTCCACCAACGCCTGCACATAGCCCAGATGGCTTCCATAGTCCCACGCCGACCCGGGGATTTCGCCGGGCCAGCGGGTCACCTGCAGGCGCCGGCGCAGGTCGTCCAGGACCGCGTCGGGAACCTCGATCGCGAACGGCTTTACGTCCATGACTCTTGCCTCCCGCATCAATGGTGAGCCGTCACAAGCCAGCACCTCCAGGCTGATGGAAGTCCCACATATCCTCTCCTCCTGCGCGGCTCATCGCCCCCTGTGTGTGCCCGCCCGCGAAACCCCCCGTGAAATGAAAATATGAAAATAGCTTAGGGGATTCGGCCCGGGCCGGCGGACCCCTGCTAGCCCAGGCCGTCGGGCGTTCAGGTCGGCAGGCCGTAGTAGGCGGCGCAGTTATCCCACAAGATCTTGCGCTTGCTCTCCTCGGAGATGGGCAACGTCAGGAAGGACTCCACCGCCTGCGGGAACTTGGAATCGCCGTGCGGGAAGTCGGTGGAGAAGACCAGTCGATCATCTCCCATCCAGTCGATGACGTACTTGACCGGCTCCTCGTCGCATTCGACCGACACGAAACACTGTCGTTTGAAGTACTCGCTGGGGGCCATCTTCAGCTCCGGTGCGTAGACGTCCCCCTGGCGCTCCCAATGCTCATCCAGGCGCCAGAGGAAGAAGGGGGCCCAGCTGCAGTTCCCCTCCAGGAAGGCCACGCGCAAGTTGGGATGGCGCTCCAGGATGCCGCCGCCGCAGAAGCTGCCCGCGGCCAGCATCTGCTCCACGGGATGGCAGTAGACATGCTTCAGCATGCCGTTGGCACCGAACTGCTCGCCCACCTGCCGCAATTGCGAGCCAGCGCCTTCGTGGAACCCCAGGGGGACCTCCAACTCCTCCAGGATGGTCCATAGTGGCTCATAGTAGGGATCATGCCAGTTGCGCCCCATCACCTCGTTGGGCCGCAGGAAGACACCGCGGAAGCCCAACTCTCTGACGCAGCGGCGCGTTTCTGCCACCGCATCCTTCACATCGAAGGGGGAGATCATGCCAGCGCCCAGCAGACGGTTGGGGTTCTCCTGGCAGAACTCATGCAGCCAGTTGTTGTACGCCCGGGCCACGGCGGCGGCGAGGCGCGGGTCCATGTCGGGGATGCTGAGCGCGAAGAGGCCGCGTGACGGATAGATCACGGCGACGTCGATCCCCTCCATGTTCATGGCGTCCAGCTGGACCTTGGAGGTCCAGCCCCGTTCCTGGAAGGGGCGCCAGCGCTCCTGATTGCGGGCGTAATCATGCCCCCTGCGGCGCCGGCTCGAATCCGCGTCGATGGTCACACGCCCCCACGGCTTGCCCTCGAAGGCGAGCCGGAGATCGCCGGCGTCTTCTGTTAAGCCGAATGGGACCCGATCGCGAAACTCGGGGTCGATGTAGCGCGGCCACAGATCGGCCGGCTCGATGATGTGGATGTCGCTATCCAGGACCTTGAAGTTCGTGTGCATATCACACCTCCATCGGTTCGTTGCACTACCCCAGGTGAGCCCTCCCGCACGGCTACATTAGCCGGCGAGCAGGGGTCGAAAGGCTGCCTCCGGCGTGCCGTTCCGCCAGGGCAGCGGCACCTCGTAGTCCCGCAGCAGGCAGTTGTCGGGCAGGCACTGGATCGGGGTGAAGTCGCGATGCGCGATATACTCCGGCCGCTTGAAGCGGCGGATGTGGTTCGACACGGCGCACAGGCTCAGATACACGCTGACCCGGTTCCAGGGCGACAGGTTGGCTGTCGAGGCGTGCACCAGGCACCCGTGAAACAGGATCATCGATCCAGGCGGCCCTTTGGGCGCCACCAGCCCACCGCGCTCGACCAGCTTGCGAATGGTGTCGTGGTTGATCGTCCACAGCGGGTAGCTGGTGGTGGTGACGTCGTGACCGGCGTCGAGCACGCCGAGCGTGTGGCTGCCAGGAATGAACATCAGCGGGCCGTTGAACTCGTTCACCTCATCCAAGAAGATCGCCACATTCATGGCGCGCGCCTCGGGCATGAGGTCGTCGTTCTTCCAGGTGGCGTAGTCCTGGTGCCACTGCCAGAGGTCCCCCTCGAAGGCCATTTTACCGTTGATCTTGAACTGGTGCATGTACACCGGCTCGCCGAAGATCTGCATGATGGGCTCGACCATGCGCGGATGGCGGGCGAGCCTGGCGAAGGGATAGCTGTACATATGCGCGGCGAAGTTCGTGCGCACGGCCTCGCTCCCCTTCTCGCGCACGTTCTCCGGCCGGTGCTGGGCATAGAGACGGGGCACCTCGTCCAGCAGCACCCGGATTTCCTCCGTGGTAAACACGCTGGGGAAGAAGAGATAGCCGTCGCGGTCGAACTGCTCGATCTGTTCCGGGGTGAGTTGCATGCCGTCTCCTCCAACCACGCACCACTTACGGGAACAGGCGTTCCCCCGTGTCTGCGTCCTCCACGAAGATCGCGCTGACGGGGCAGTTCTCCGCTGCCTCCAGGATCTTCTCTTCCGTGTCTCCCGCCGGGTTCACCGCTTCCGACTGCCGCTTATCATTGAGTTGAAAGACCTGCGGGGCGATGCTCTCGCACATGGCATTGCCAACGCAGAGGTTGTGGTCCACCCATACGCGCAGTTTGCGTGCCATAACGCCTCCCCTAGTTCCACCCCACCGGCAGGGATTTGAGCGACCGGAAGGTGATGCTTGGCTGGTAGTCCAGCTCCTCCGTCTGCAGCGAGAGAGAGGAGAAGCGCTCCGCCAGGGCTTTGAAGACCTCCTGGCCTTCGACCCGAGCCAGGCCCGCCCCCAGGCAGTGGTGCACCCCACTCCCGAAGGCCACATGGGGATTGGGGTAGCGGTCGATGTCAAACGTATCGGGCTGCGCAAACACGGCGGGGTCTCGATTGGCGGAGGAAATGAACCAGCGGATACGATCGTCTTTGCGCACGACTTTGCCCTGCATCTCGACATCCTGCGACGCGATACGCTGGATGGACTTGACGGGCGCATCATAGCGGAGGCACTCTTCGGTTGCCCGCTGCGCTCTGCCGGCCGGGTCTTGCTTGAGCAGGGCCCATTGCTCCGGATGGCGGATGAAGGCGAGGGTCCCATTACACAGCAAGTTGATGGTCGTTTCGTGCCCAGCCAGCAGCAGCAACGAGGTGTTCACCAGCACCTGATGCCGGGTGAAGATGCCCCGTTTCTCCCCACTCGCCAGCACGGAGATGAAATCGTCCCCAGGGTTGACGATCCGCGCATCGACCAGCGGGGAGACGTACTCGATCATCCCCTGCATGCCTTCGGTGAGCGGCCGCATGCGGTCGTACTCGCCCCGGCCGATGTAGAGGAGCTTCTCGGCCAGATGCCTGACATGGGGCCGATCTTCTTTGGGGACGCCCATCATGTGCGCGATGACCAGCACCGGCAGAGGCGTGGCCAGGTCCCGCATGACGTCCATATGGCCCTTCTCCTCAGCCGCATCGAGGAGCTCTTGCACGGCCGCCTGCACGAAGGGACGCCAGGCCTCCATCGACCTGGGCGTGAAATAGCCATGCACGACCTTGCGCATCTCGAGATGCTCGGGGCGATCATGCTGGATGAACTGGTCAGCCTGGTAATTTCTGACGTATTCGTACAGCCCCAGGTCCGACTCATCGATGGCGGGATACGCGGGGCGGGGGTCGTTCCGGAAGACGGCGTTCGAGAAGAGCTCATGATGCCGCGTCATCCAGACCACATCCTCATGGCGGGTGATGACCCACAGCTCATACTTCTCGTTCCAGTGGACAGGATCTTCGTCCCTGAGGCGGCCGTAGTACGCATAGGGATCGGCAATCGCGTCCTCGGTAAACATATCATCACTGA
>Ga0209399_10001809_pt1 | contig 10822 bp, 11 predicted proteins | sample OV2TP3_FD_184130 | JGI IMG/M metagenome (GOLD analysis project Ga0209399, IMG submission 184130) | Hot spring microbial communities from Beatty, Nevada to study Microbial Dark Matter (Phase II) - OV2 TP3 (SPAdes) (version 3) | ecosystem: Environmental > Aquatic > Thermal springs > Hot (42-90C) ... | reverse complement strand
CCGCCTGTCAAGGACGGAGGTGCTCCTTGAAGAAGGCGATCGTGCGCGCCCAGGCCTGCTCCGCGGCCGGCTTCGCGTAACGGGCGGCGGCGGTGTCGTTGTTGAAGGCGTGCTGGGCCCCGTCGTAGATGTGCAGCGTGTATTTCTTCCCGGCCTTCTTGAGCGCGTCCTCGAACGCCGGGATGCCCTGATTGATGCGCGTGTCCAGGCCGGCGTAGTGCAGCAGCAGCGGCGCCGTGATCTTCGCGACGCCGGCCGCGCCGGGCTGCCGGCCGTAATAGACGACGCCGGCGTCGAGCGCGGGCGCGTTGACCGCCAGGTCGCCCACCATGCCGCCGCCCCAGCAGAAGCCCACGGCCCCGGCCTTGCCGTTGCCGTGCGCGTGCCGTTCCAGGAACGTCACCGCGGCGATCAGGTTCTGCACCGCATGCTTCAGATCGAGCTTGCCGATCATCTCGCGCGCGGTGTCCTCGTTCGCGGGGGTCCCTCCCGCCGGCGAGAGCAGGTCGGGACCGAGCGCGAGAAAGCCCTCCAGCGCGATCCGGCGCGTGACGTCCTCGATGTGCGGATTGAGGCCGCGGTTCTCGTGGATGACGATGACGGCGCCGAGCTTGGCGGCGGACTTGGGGCGGGCGAGATAGGCCTCGATGGCGCCGGTCGAGCCCGGGTAGCTCAGGCGCTCCGTGTCGAGCCGCGGGTCCTCGGGCGCCACGATCGCCGCGCGCGCCTGATTGGCCTCGAGCAGCGGCACCAGGGCCAGCGCGGCCGCGGTGCTGCCGGTGAGTCGGGCCAGCCGCGTCAGGAAGACGCGGCGGTCGAGCGGCGCATGGGTGTACTCGTCATAGAGGTCGATGATCCGCTGGTCCATGTCGAGTCTCCTCAGGCCGGTGGCTGAGCCTCGAACGCGGTCTCGACGGGGACGCCCGCGCGCAGCGTCTGGAGCACGACGCAGCACCGCTCGGCGCCGACCCTGAGCTTCTCGATCAGCTCCGGGCTGGTCCCCGCCTTCGCGCGGACCCGCGCCGCGCAGCGCATGGACCGGAAGCCCACCGGCACGCTCCGGTCGACGGCCATCGTGCCGCGGACGTCCACCTCGCCGGACACCTCCACCTCGACCGACTCCAGCTCCACGCCCAGGAGGTTGGCCACCATCCGGAGCGCGGAGTCCTGGCACGCGGCCAGCGCCGCGCAGAGGATGTCGCCCGGCGTGGGCGCGTCGTGGGGGCCGCCGATGGCGCGGTGGACCCCGACCGGGAGCGTGGCCCCGTGTCCCGGCGCCGGCTCGACCACGCCGTGGAACGGATCGCCGGGAGCGGTGTCCCGTGTGCGGGCGTGGTCGGTGACGCGGGCGGTCTCGGGCGACGTCTTGTAGAGCGCGCGCAACGGGGCCTGCGCGTCACGGACGCTCAGCTGGCTCTCGCGCATCGATTCCTCCTCGTCAGATCACGTAGCGCTTGCCGACGGCGGACGGCGCCAGCCCCTCGCCGAACACGCGCGCCATGGCGCTCACGGCGCGCCAGCCCGTGCAGTGCGCCGGCGCCGACCGACGGTCACGGGCTCAGGCACGGTCGTGCTCATAGGTCCTGCGCGATTGCTGCTACCGCCTCCGCAGATGTCCGCACTGGCACGATCTCGAAATCGATCAGGTCATCCCAGTTGGCCGTCCATTCTTTGAAGAGCACCTCGCTGTCCGCCTCCATGACCTGAAAGCAACGCTCAAAGTTCAGATCAACCCAGCTCGAAATGTACCGCAATCCATCCGGCGCCATCCGTCCCCGATCACGGAAACGGCGATACACCTCTGGGGCTCGCCCACGACGGAAGTGCTCGATCACCATGAAGAGCATTGGTAACACACCTCATTACGGACGTAAGGCTTCGCTTCCGTGTAGCGTCCTCTGTCGGCCGAACGCTCGCGCTCAGCGGCCGGGAGGCGAGCAGCGCGAGCCCCCGGTCCACTGGAGCGCGTGGTTCGCCAGCGCGTTGTGGGTGGACGTCTACAGGCGATCATCCAGCTTCAGCGCAATCTCTTCGCCGTTGCCGATTGGAACCGTTACGGCGAAGAGCTGAGGGTGGGACTTCACACGGCGGAGGTAGTCCTGCAATTCGTGCGCGTGCGAGGTGACGTTGTCCGCAATGAGTATCCCGCCGGGGCGTAGTTTCGGCACCACCAGCTCCAAGTAGGTCGGATAGCTCGGCCGGTCCGCGTCGAGAAACACGAGATCGAACGGACCCGGCAGTGTGGCGAGGGTTTCAGCGGCACGGCCCTCGATGATCTCGACCACGACGTCGAGCCCGGCCGCCGCTAGATTGGCCCGAGCCAGGGCGATCTTTTCGGGGTTGAGTTCAAGCGTCGTGACGCGGCCGCGTGTCGAGCGTGCGGCGTCGGCCAGCCAGATGGTGGAGAAGGCGTTGGAGGTCCCGACCTCCAGGATCCGGGTGGCACCAGTGGCGCGGACGATGATCCAGAGCAGGCGCCCCGTATCGCGCGTGATGTTGAGCATGCGCTTGGGGCGTTCGGTCTCCCGAGCGTCGTTATCCTCTCCAAGCCTGGCCAGCTTCTCCAGCAACTCCAGAAGGGCGTCGTTCACGCAAGCCTCCTCGCGGTGCACGGGGGCGGATAGAAAGAACCCTTCAGCACCTCCGGCGCAGCGTCTACTCTGGTCGCAGTGAAACTCTCTCAGCTGGCGAACGTTCAGGCTTTTATCCGTCGTGCGTCGCGCATGGCGGATAAAACCCGTTGGACTAAACCCCTCCCCGCGCATGCCGTACGGGGATTCTATCGTGGGGGCGGGACGGCTAACAGCGGGAACGGTAGGTGATGAGAGGCGGCGAGCAGCCTCGCCCGGGCTGATCCCCAGGCCAGCACGCCGCGGCGTCGACCCGTGCAGGGCCGCGGGCGGGACGGTCGCGGTCGTGGGATCGGCAAGCGCACAGAGGGGCGCAGCACCGCGGGGTGAGGGCCGCGCGCTCGAGCCCGGGGACGACGGGCCGGCACCGGGTCACGAAGTGTCCCAGGCCGGCGGCGCGGGTGGCAGGACGTCGCGCTGCCGCAGGACGCCCTGCTGACAGATCGGGCAGCGGGCGATGTCGAGGCCGGTGACGCGTAACAGCAGGTCCCTGGCGGACTCCGGCGCTGCGCGCGGCGGCGGGGGCTGGGCCAGGAGGGCCCGGCACTGCGCGAGTGCCGCCGTCCGCCGACGATTGGCGAGCAGGCCGACGTGGCGGATGCGCACGAAGCGGTCGGGGACCACGTGGAGCAGGAAGCGGCGGAGGAACTCGTCGACCTCGAGCGCCATGACCTTCACGCGGTCCCCATCGGCATAATCGCGCCAGCGAAAGCGGACGCGGCCGTCGGCGCCCCCCACGAGCCGGTCGTTGGAAAGGGCGACGCGGTGGGTGTAGCGGCCGAGGTAGGCGAGCACGTGCTCGGGCCCGGCGAAAGGCGGCTTGCAGTAGACGACCCAGGCCGACTGGCGCAGCTCGGCGAGCCACGCGGCAAACGCTGCGGGCTCGGCCAGCGCCGCCAGCCCACCGGTGCAGTGCAGTTCACCCCGATCGAAGGCCCGCTGCAGCTGAGCCAGGTAGCGGCCGCGGAAGACCTTCGCCAGGGCGCGGACCGGAAAGAGGAAGCCGGGGCGAGCAGGGATCCACCGCGCGCCGTCCGGGGCCAAGGCGCCGCCGGTGACGACGCAGTGGACGTGGACGTGCTGCGTGAGGGTCTGGCCCCAGGTATGGAGGACGGCGGTGACGCCCACGTCGCCGCCGAGATGCCGGGGATCGCGGCCAAAGCGCGTGAGCGTGGAGGCCGCGGCCTGGAACAGCAGGCGATAGATCAGCCGCGGGTGGCTCTGGGCCAGGGGGTTGAGGGCGTGGGGGAGCGTGAAGACGACGTGGAAGTACGGAATGGGGAGGACCTCACGGCGGCGCGCGGCGAGCCAGCGTTCGGTGGCCAGGCGCTGGCACTTCGGACAGTGGCGGTTACCACACGAGTTGTAGGTGATGCGCTCGGCCCCGCACGCCGAGCAGACGGCCCGATGGCCGCCGAGCGCAGCGGTGCGGCAGGCCGCGATGGCCTGCAGGGCGCGGCGCTGAGCCCGACACAGCGGGTGGGCGCGCTGATACACCGCGCCGTAGGCGCGGACGATGTCGGCGAGCTCGACCCGGGAGGGGCGCTCAGCGCCGACGCCCGCGAGGGCGGACGGCGCCGGGGCCACGGCTCAAGCGCCGGGCGGCTCGGGCAGGTCCAGGGGCGAGCCGGTGGCGAGCACCTGGCCCTGAGAGACGTGCACATAGCGCGCGGTGGTGGAGAGATGGCGGTGGCCGAGCAGGTCCTGGACGGTCGGCAGATTGCGGCCGGCCTCGAGCAGGTGGGTGGCGAAGGCGTGGCGGAGCGCATGGATGCCGCCCTGCTTGGCAATGCCGGCGCGGAGCTTGGCCATCGTGTAGAGCTTCTGAGCCACGGTGATGTCGATCGGACGCGTGCCCTGGCGATTGGCGAAGAGCCAGACGTGCGGGGGCCGGATGCGCCAGTAGGCGCGGAAGTCCTGCAAGAGCCGCGGGGAGAGCGGCACGTAGCGGTCCTTGGCGCCCTTGCCCTGGCAGATGTGGATGGTCATGCGGTCGGTGTCCAGGTCGGCCACCTTGAGGGCGACGACCTCGCTGACGCGGAGGCCCCCGGCATAAGTGGTCGCGAGCAAGAGGCGATGCCAAGGGTGGGTGCAAGCGCGCAGGAGCCGCCACACCTCCTCGCGGCTCAGGATGTCGGGGAGCTTCTGCGACTGCTTGGGGGCCGGCACGTGGAAGGTCACCGGCGAGCGGCCGAGGGTGACGTGATAGAGAAACCGGAAGGCGTGCGCCGCCTGGCTGCACGTGCTCCAGGCGAGCTTGCGCTCCTGGATCAAGTGGGCGAGGTAGGCCTGGACCTCCTCGTTGGTCAGATGATCGGGGGCGCGATGGTAGTGCCGGGCCAGCTTCACGACGGCGGCGACGTACGCCTCGTGGGTGCGGGGCGAGAAGCCACGCAGGGCCATGTCGCGGATCATGCGGGTGCGGAGCGCGCTCATGAGCCACCTCCATCGGGGATTTGGGAATGGAGGGGATTCTGAGCGAGTCGAGCGACCTACATCAGGAAGGACAACGACACCGACATCGAGATCCCGGCGGACTGCGTTTTCGCCACCGAGGTTCGACCTACCGCGTCAGCGGTTTAGTTCAACGCTATCTCTGTTGAACTCCGTTATCCGTTAACCCAGGTCTGTATATCTCGACGACGATAGCTCGCCCACTTCCGTGGGCCTTCGGTTTCCGCACAGTTGACGTGGACGTCACGGCCGGCGCGCCGGGATACACCGCGAGGCGCTGCAAGTAACATCCGGTCGGCGGGGCTCCGGACCCCGGCCGGTCCTCGGTTGAGCACGTGGGTGTAGATCATGGTGGTGCTGACGTCCTGGTGGCCGAGCAGCTCCTGGACGGTCCGAATGTCGTGGCTCTCCTCAAGCAAGTGCGTGGCAAACGAGTGGCGGAACGTGTGACAGGTGGCGGGTTTCACGATTCCGGCGCTGCGGACCGCATCCCTCACTGCCCGCTGCAGAACGGATTCGTGCAGGTGATGGCGACGACGCTGGCCAGTCTGGCGGTCCACGTAGATCCGCGTTGCTGGGAAGGCCCACTACCAGCCCCACTCCCGCCCGGCGTTCGGATACTTACGTGCCAGCGCGCCTGGCAACTCGACCCAGCCGGCGCCATGCCGGAGGTCGGCCTCGTGTTGCTGGCGCACGCGCTCGATATCTGCGCTCAGCGCGGCCCTGACCGCGGCCGGCAGCATCGTCACGCGATCCTTGCGCCCCTTGTCGTTGCGGATGACGATCTGGTTCATCGAGAAGTCGACGTCCTTCACTCGAAGGCGGCAGCATTCCAGCAGGCGAAGTCCCGCACCGTATAACAAGATGGCCATGAGCCGCGGCACGCCGTCGAGACGCTGGAGGACGGCACGGACCTCGTCCCGCGTCAGCACGACGGGAACGTACTGGGGCCGCTTGGCGCGGACAACATCGTCGAGCCACGGGAGCTCCACGCCGAGTACGTCGCGATAGAGGAAGAGGAGGGCGCTCAGGGCCTGGTTCTGGGTGGAGGCCGCGACCTTGTCGTGGACGGCAAGCGACGTCAGGAAGGCGCTGACTTCGGCGGGGCCCATCTCGGCCGGATGGCGCTTGCCGTGGAAGAAGGTGTAGCGCTTGATCCAATGGACGTACGTCTTCTCGGTGCTACGGCTGTAGTGACGGGCGCGGACGGCATCGCGCACACGATCGAGCAGTCGGGGCTTCGGCACGTCGGTCGGGCCGGCTTCACGGACGGTGAGTGTCGCAGCGAGGGCGCCTTCCGACACGATTGCGAGCCCCCTTTTGTTCTGCCGCTCAACATAGCCGAGCGGGTCGGAGCGCACAAGACGAATTCGTGCGCGGTCGCACGGACCTGTTGAGTGTCTGGAGTCGGATACAGTCGGTCGCGTCCTGGAGCGGTCCTGAAGTTACGGCAGGACGGCGGCTAGGGAAGGAGGTCCGTCACGGGGATCCGCGCGTCCGGCGCCGCGAGCGGCGCCACGATATCGCCCGGCCGGGCGATGCGAACGGAGCGATACGCGAAGCGATCGCCCTCGAGGAAGGGCTCGCGATGGATTTCAACCGCGCGATCCACGAGGTTGACGATCCAGTACTCGGGGAGGCCGGCCTCAGCGTAAACGGACGCCTTCAGCCGGCGGTCGAGCCGAAGACTGGAATCGGCGACCTCGACCACCAGGGCGGCGGTTGACGGATGGGAATTGTGAGAGTCGCGCGGTTGACCCGCGACCACCGCAACGTCCGGCTCGGGCTCGGACCATTCACCCAGCGCCAGCGGTAGCTGCACTCGAATGCGCCACCCTCGCCCGAACACTGACCGGAGCGCCTCCTGGGCGAGCTCGATGGCCATCGAATGTGGGCTGTTCTGCGGCTCGCCCACGATGAGGCGGCCGCCGATCAGCTCGAGCCGCTCGTCTTCGTGAAAGATCTCGGCCGCGATGGCCTTCTCGTATTCGCCCCGAGTCCAGCGCCGCGTTCGAATCGGCATCGTTGCCATCGACAAGACCTTACGTCCGGGCTTGCCGTCCGTCAATGTCGGGGATCGGAGACGCCCTCGGTTTGTCCCGCCGTCGAGGGCCACGTATACTGCGAGAGTTATGGACGTTCCGAAGGCGCTGACCATCGCGGGCTCGGACTCGGGCGGCGGCGCAGGCATCCAGGCGGACCTCAAGACCTTCTCGGCGTTCCGCGTGTTCGGCATGTCGGTCGTGACGGCGGTGACCGCGCAGAACTCCCTGGGCGTCACGGGCGTCTTCAACCTTCCGCCGGAGTTCGTCGCGCAGCAGATCGACGCCGTGCTCGGCGATTTTGGCGCCGACGCGATCAAGATCGGCATGCTCTCGACGGCCCCGATCGTCGACGCGGTGGCCGAGCGGCTCCGGACGCTCCACCCGGAGCGCATCGTCCTCGATCCCGTCATGATCGCAAAATCGGGCGATCCGCTGCTCGAGCCCGATGCGCGCGCGGCGCTCGTCAAGGAGATGCTCCCCCTGGCCTCCGTGGTGACGCCGAACCTCCACGAGGCCGGCGCGCTGGCCGACATGACGGTCGCAAGCGAACAGGACATGGAGGAGGCCGCGCGGCGCATCCAGGCGCTCGGTCCGCGGGCCGTCCTCGTCAAGGGCGGGCACCTCCGGGACTCGGCGACCGACATCCTCTGGAACGGGCGGGAGCTCACTCGCTTCAGCGGGCCTCGGCTCGACTCGGCGAACACGCACGGCACCGGGTGCACCTTCTCGTCCGCGATCGCGGCGGGCCTGGCGCGCCGGCACGCCCTGGCCGACGCGATCCGTGAGGCCAAGGCGTACGTCACCGCGGCGATCCGCGAGGGGACGCGGGTGGGGCACGGCGTCGGCGCGCTGCGGCACTTCGTGACGAGCTGGTAGGCGGATGGCGCGCTCGGTCGACGACCGGATGCCGTTCATGGAGCACCTGGGCGAGCTGCGCACCCGCATCGTGCGGGGCCTGATCGGCCTCCTCATCGGCCTCGTGATCGCCTTCCCGTTCAGCCAGAAGATCGTCGATTACCTCGCCCGCCCCATCCAGGCGACGGGCAACACCCTGGTCTTCCTCGCGGTCACCGAGGCGTTCTGGGTGCAGATGAAGGTCGCGCTGATCGTCGGGCTCTTCCTCGCCGCTCCGGTGATCCTCTGGCAGGTCTGGGCCTTTGTGGCCCCTGGGCTCCACGAGCACGAGAGGAAGTACGCCGCGCCGTTCGTGATCATCGGCTCGTTGCTCTTCGTCGGTGGAGGGGCATTCTCGCTCAAGGTGGTGACGCCCTTCGCCATCCAGTTCCTCCTGTCCTACAGCCGGCCCGGGCTCCAGCCGATGATCTCGATCGGGAGCTACGTCGACTTCCTCCTCAAGTTCACGCTCGCCTTCGGCCTGGTCTTCGAGCTGCCGCTGGCCCTCACGCTGATGGCGCGGATGGGGCTCGTGACGGCCAAGGCGCTCGCGAAGAACCGGAAGTACGCGGTCCTCGGCGCCTTCGTCGCCGCCGCGATCCTCACGCCGACGCCGGACGCCTTCAACCAGGCGCTCATGGCGGGGCCGCTCATCATCCTCTACGAGGTGGGCATCGTCTGCGCGCGGATCTTCGGCAAGCGCGCTCCCAAGCTCGCGAGGGTCGAGGCGGAGCGCCCGGCGTGAAGGCCGCCGAGCTGCTCGTCCGCTGTCTCGAGCACGAGGGCGTGACGACCGTCTTCGGGGTCCCGGGCGAGGAGACGCTCGCCCTCACCGACGCCCTGCTCGACTCCGACGTGCGGTTCGTCACGTGCCGTCACGAGCAGGGCGCCGCCTTCATGGCGGACGTGTGGGGCCGGCTCACGGGGCGCGCGGGCGTCTGTCTGGCCACGCTCGGCCCCGGCGCGACGAACCTCGCCACGGGGGTCGGCGACGCCAACCTCGACCGGGCGCCGGTGGTGGCCATCACCGGTCAGGCGGGGCGCGACCGGATCCACAAGGAGTCCCACCAGTACGTGAACATCGTCGACATGTTCCGGCCGATCACCAAGTGGAACACGCGCCTCGAGATCGCGGCCGTGATCCCCGAGGCGGTGCGGAAGGCGTTCAAGGTCGCTGAGACGGAGAAGCCGGGGGCCTGCCACCTGGAGCTTCCCGAGGACGTCGCCGACGAGAAGGTGGCCGATGACGCCGTCCCGCTCTCCACGGAGCGGCCGCGCCGGCCCTCGCCCGATCGGACGGCGCTCCGTCGCGCCGCCGAGCTGATCGACCGCGCCCGGCAGCCGTTGATCTTCGCTGGCAACGGCGTGATCCGCGGCAAGGCCGCCGCCGCGCTCCGCGAGTTCGCGGGCCGCACCGGGATCCCCGTGGCCAACACGTTCATGGCGAAGGGGTGTCTGCCCTGGGACCACGAGCTGGCGCTCGGGACGATCGGGCTCCAGATGCGCGACGCCGTCTCGTGCGGCTTCGAGACGGCCGACCTGGTCATCGCCGTGGGCTACGATCCCGTCGAGTACGCGCCGAAGCTCTGGAACGGCGACCGCCGCAAGACCGTCGTCCACATCGACTTCGTGCCGGCGGAGGTCGACGAGGACTACCAGCCGGCGGTCGAGGTCGTCGCCGACGTGCGGGAGGCCCTGGAGCTCCTGCGCGACCTCGTCTCGGTGCGGCGCGACCCCACGCGGCCGCGCCTGCTCCATGAGTGGATCCTCGGGCAGCTCGAGGCGGGCGCCACCGACGGCGCCTTCCCGCTCCGGCCCCAGCGGGTGCTCCACGAGCTCCGCCAGGTGCTCGGGCCGCACGACATCGTCGTCTCGGACGTCGGGGCCCACAAGCTCTGGGTCGCCCGCCTCTTCCAGGCCGTGGAGCCGAACACCGTGATCATCTCGAACGGCTATGCGGCGATGGGCATCGGGCTGCCCGGCGCAATGGCGGCGAAGCTCCTCGAGCCGCAGCGGCGCGTGGTGGCGGTGGTGGGGGACGGCGGCTTCCTCATGAACGTGCAGGAGCTGGAGACCGCCGTGCGGCTCTCACTCGACGTCGTCGTCCTCATCTTCCGCGACGACGCCTACGGCGTGATCCGCTGGAAGCAACTCCAGCGCTACGGCCGCGAGGCCGGTGTGGCATTCGGCAATCCCGACTTCGTCGCGCTCGCGCGGGCGTTCGGCTGCCGTGGGCTCCGCGTCGAGGCCGCCGACGAGCTGCGCCCGGCGCTCGACACCGCGTTCGACGGCCGCGGGCCCTGCCTCGTCGACCTCCCGATCGACTACCGCGAGAACTTCAAGCTGACCGAACGCCTCGGCCAGCTGATATGCCCGGTGTAAGCGTGCCTTTCTCAGGCCACCCACTGACTGTTCCGTCCTCACGGCTCCGATAAATGGACTTCGCTTCGCTCGACCTGCCCGAGCCCGTCATGCAGGGGATCCGCGAGGCGGGGTTCGTCACCGCCACGCCGATCCAGGAGGCCGCCCTGCCGCTCGCCCTCAAGGGCAAGGACGTCGCGGGACAGTCGCAGACCGGCACCGGCAAGACGGCCGCGTTCCTCATCGCGGCCTTCACCCGCCTCCTGCGCGCCCCGGCGCCCCCGCCCACGCACGAGGCCGCCGCGCCGCGCGTGCTCATCATCGCCCCGACGCGCGAGCTCACCGTGCAGATCGAGTCGGACGCCCGGCTCCTCGGTCGCTTCACGCCGTTCCGGATCCTCGCCGTCTACGGCGGGATCGACTACGCGAAGCAGCGGG
>Ga0209399_10001807_pt1 | contig 10830 bp, 10 predicted proteins | sample OV2TP3_FD_184130 | JGI IMG/M metagenome (GOLD analysis project Ga0209399, IMG submission 184130) | Hot spring microbial communities from Beatty, Nevada to study Microbial Dark Matter (Phase II) - OV2 TP3 (SPAdes) (version 3) | ecosystem: Environmental > Aquatic > Thermal springs > Hot (42-90C) ... | reverse complement strand
GTGCATGATGTCTTTCCCGACCCCAGCATCTCGGGGCTGTTAGGGCTCAACTTCCTGAGGAATTTCCGCATCCACATCGACACCGAGAACGGCCTCCTGCACCTGGAGAAGAAATAACAGTCTTTCGTGCCTCGTGCTCGTGATCGTGATCGAACACGAAACACGACCACGAACACGATTTTCATGAGCAACCGCTTACGGCGCCGCAGTTCATACATTTGTAACAGGCGCCGCTGCGGATCATGATCGCCCCGCAATCAGGACAGGGCGGGGCGTCCTGCTGGTAGATGCTGGCAATACTGCTGACCGTCGCCACCGGCGCCCCACCGCGCGGACCCTGGGGGGTGGGCTGGAGGACCTTCCTGGCAGCGCCGCCCTCTTCCGGCTCGCCCCTAACGATTCCAACCTCATCCTGCGCTTCCCCGTCCAAAAATTTTGTCGCGAGCCAGCGGAAGATATAGTCCATGATCGACTTCGCCATGGGTATATCCGGATTTTTAGTGAAGCCTGAGGGCTCAAAGCGCATATGGCTGAACTTATCCACCAGAACCCTCAGGGGCACACCATACTGAAGGGCCATCGAGATCGCCGTGGCAAAGGAATCCATAAGACCGGATATCGTGGAGCCCTCCTTGGACATGGTAATGAAAATCTCCCCTGGTTGACCGTCCTCATACATCCCAACGGTTATGTAACCTTCGTGGCCGGCAATATCGAACTTGTGGGTGATCGACTTCCGCTCGTCCGGAAGCTTCCGTCTAAAGGGACGGGACTCCTTGGCCTCGACCTTTCCCGCCTTATCCTCCTCCTTGGAGGTATTGAGGGGCTGGGTCCGCTTGGAGCCATCCCGATAAATAGCCACAGCCTTGACTCCCAGCTTCCACGCCTCCACGTAGGCCTGCATGATCTCCTCTACGGTCACATCGCTGGGCATGTTGATGGTTTTCGAGATTGCCCCGGAGATAAACGGCTGCACCGCTCCCATCATCTTGAGGTGACCCATGTAGTGGATGGCCCGGCTGCCGCTGGCTGGCTTGAAGGCGCAATCGAAAACCGCCAGGTGCTCGTCCTTGAGATGGGGTGCGCCTTCGATGGTCTCATGCTCGTTGATATAATCGTAGATCTCTTGGATCTGCTTTGCGTCGTAGCCCAGTTTTTTCAACGCACGCGGCACCGTGTTGTTGACGATCTTGAGCAGGCCGCCTCCCACCAGCTTCTTGTACTTAATAAGAGCAATATCCGGTTCAACCCCCGTAGTATCGCAGTCCATCATAAAGGCGATGGTTCCCGTCGGGGCCAGCACCGATATCTGGGAATTCTTCACTCCACACCTCTCCGCTTCTTCACAGGCAAGGTCCCAGACCTCTCTGGCAGCGGTGAGGAGATCGAGAGGGACATGGGATGAGGGGATCCTGTAGGCATGGGATCGATGTTTTTTAAGCACCCGAAGCATCGGCTCGCGGTTCATGGGAAATCCCGCAAAGGGCTCTATCCTTCCGGCCATGCGGGCGGACTGAAAATACCCTTCGCCTGACATCAGGGCCGTTATCGCGGCCGCATATCCTCTGCCCGCATCCGAATCGTAGGGAAGACCCAAAGACATAAGAAGGGCGCCAAGATTGGCATAGCCCAAGCCTAGTTCGCGGAATGCGTGAGCGTTGGCCGCAATCTCAGGTGTAGGGTAGGAGGCGTTATCCACCAAGATGTCTTGGGCCAGGATCATGACATCCACGGCCCTGCGGAAGGCCTCCACATCGAAGATGCCGTCGTCGCGCAGGAACTTAAGCAGGTTCAGTGAGGCCAGGTTGCAGGCCGAGTCGTCTAAATGCATGTATTCGGAGCAGGGGTTGGAGGCATTGATTCGGCCTGTGTTAGAGCAGGTATGCCAGTCGTTGATGACCGTGTCGAATTGCATCCCGGGATCCCCGCAGAGGTGGGTCCCCTCCGCGATCATACGGAGCAGATCCCGCGCCTTATAGGTCTCGCAGATCTCGCCTGTAGTGACATAGCGCGTCTTCCACTCCCGGTCTTCCAGCACCGCCTGCATAAACTCATTAGAGACCCGAACTGAGTTGTTGGCATTCTGGAAGAAAACGCTCCCGTAGGCTGGCCCGTCCAGGCCGGAATCGTATCCCGCCTCTACGAGGGCCCACGCCTTCTTTTCCTCCTCCACCTTGCACTTGATGAACTCTACAATGTCCGGGTGGTCGACGTTCAGGACCACCATCTTTGCCGCTCGGCGGGTCTTGCCGCCAGACTTGATCACCCCGGCGGAAGCATCTGCCGCCTTCATAAAAGAAACCGGGCCAGAGGCGGTGCCACCGCCAGCCAATTGCTCCTTGGAGGAACGGATCTTGGAGAGGTTCACGCCGGACCCCGAGCCCCCCTTAAAGATGATCCCCTCCTTGCGGTACCAATCTAGGATGGACTCCATCGTATCGTCCACTGAGAGGATAAAACAGGCGGAGCACTGGGGTTTCTCCTCGATTCCGCAGTTAAACCAGACGGGACTATTAAAACAGGCCATTTGGTGGAGCAGAATGTAGGTCAACTCATCAGCGAAGCTCTGGGCATCCTGTTCAGCGGCAAAATAGCCGTCCGCCTTACCCCATGCGGTCACGGTATGGACTACCCGGCCTATCAATTGGCGAACACTATGCTCTCTCTGCGGGCTGCCCAAAGGGCCGCGAAAATATTTAGAGACAACCACATTGGTTGCCATCTGAGACCATGGCTTGGGAATCTCCACGCCGGCCTGTTCAAAGACCACTTTCCCCTTTTCGTTGACAATGCTAGCGCTGCGGGTCTCCCACTCAACTCCGTCATAAGGGCTTATTCCCGGACGAGTGAAATAGCGTTCCAGTTCTATGCCCCGCTTGGCACCCTGCTCTTGGAGCCCCTCTTCTGCCATCCTCGACGCTGTCGTTGCCATCGCCCCTTTCTCCTTTCGCAGCTCTCTTCTACATATTGTGTGATACTCTACAAATTATATACAATATGTTGTTGCTTATAAAGAGTTGTCCGATATTTGTCAAGGAAAATTTTTTACTTCCATCCCAGCCGACCGAGGCCCGTTCTCTTCCAGGGGAGCCTCCTTTTTTATAGAGTCTAACTGTTATTTTTGATAGATATAAGGCCTCAAATATGCCAAAGAAGGATTCTCAACTGGAAAAGCTGGGAGAGATTCTGGAGAAATCGCTTAAGCGGCTGGATCTCTCCGCCAAGATGGCCGAATACGGTGTATGGCCGATCTGGAATGACATTGTCGGACCAACTATCGCCCGCAACGCGCAACCGGAGAAGATCCGCCACGGCACCCTCTTTGTCAAGGTGGCAAGCCCCATGTGGATGCAGCAACTCCAGTACACGAAAGAGATGATGACGGAGAAGCTCAACCAAACCCTTGGAAGAGGGGTGGTAAAGAACATCTTCTTCTTTGTGGGAAAACTAGATACTGAAGCTCACCGATCCGAAGCCAAAGGCGCTTCCGCACCCAGCCCCTCCATGCCCGAATCCAAACTCGATGAAGCTCACCTGGGCTCCGTCAAGGATCCGGAAATCCGCCGCGCGCTTCAGAGACTCTATAGAGTCCACTCCCGCAAAAAGAGATAGAGACAGAGATTTGAGACAGAGCCTGAAGAAGATTTTGGGTTTTTCTCTATCTCTGTCTCTGTCTATTTTCTGGCTTCCACCATCCGCCAATGATGGCTCTCATCTCTGCGGTGTATCTTCTCCCCTGCGTGTAAATCACAAGGGGGGGCAAAATCTTCATCTCACTTCTGCCGCCCTTGACACCTTCTACCAAAACAAGGGTGGCCGGAGCCCCGTCAAAGGAGTAAACGAGCTTCACTCGTTTCGGTTCCATCCCTTCGTCTCTCATCGACTGAAACAGATCGAGCATGCGCGGCGCTGGATAGACCAGGGCCATCCGGCCGCCGCGCCGGAGCAGATAGGCTCCGGCGCGGAGAAAGTCGCTGAGGCTAGCCCTAAGTTCATGGCGCGCAACACGCCGCTCTGGATCGGGATTGATTCGTCCGCTTCTGGGCCGCCTGTAGGGCGGATTGCAAACCGCATAATCAAAGCTTTGGGCGGAAAATATCTCCTCAATGAAACAGACATCGCCCTGCACGATCTCCACCCTCTCCTCGAGCCGATTCAAGGCTACACTCCTGCCTGCCCTCTCCACCATCTCCTCTTGGATCTCCAGGCCGATGATGCGTACCGAAGGATAAAGAGAGGCAAGGACAAGCGGAATGACCCCATTCCCTGTTCCCAAATCCACGACCTTTTCCCTACCATGAAGCTGGACGAAAGCAGCTAGCAGAACCGCATCCAAGGAGAAACGGTATCCGCGTTTTCTCTGAATGATGGCCAACCTGCCCTGAAAAAGGGTATCCAAACTCTCGTCGGCTGAGGTCACCAGTTGTCTTTTCATGCCCTTGCAAATTACCAGAATTTTTTATATTAGCCACTGAAACACAAAGATGCTTTTTCTGCTCTGTCGAATCGGCCGATTCGCCCTCGATGAACTTTCCGAGATGGGGAGGATGTTTCTTTTCCTCCTTTCCGCGCTTATCTTGGCGTTCCGTCCACCGGCCAAGATTCGCCTCATCATCCACCATATTAAAACCATTGGTGTGGATTCCCTTTCGGTCGTGCTCCTTTCCGGTTTTTTTACCGGAATGGTCATGGGTTTCCAAGGCTATTACAGCCTGAGAAAGTTTAACGCTGAAAGCTGGCTCGGCTCGGCCACGGCCTTGGGCCTTTTGCGCGAGCTTGGTCCAGTGCTCTCGGCCTTTATGGTCACCGGAAGGACGGGCTCGGCCATGGCCGCGGAACTCGGCACCATGCGGGCCACGGAACAGATCGACGCGCTTTATTCCATGGCCATCAACCCGATCAAGTATCTGGTCTCTCCGCGCCTCATCGCGAGCTTAATCGCCATGCCCTTGCTGACTGCTATCTTTGACGTTATTGGAATTTATGGCGCCTACCTGGTCGGCGTCGGACTGCTCGGGGTGAGCTCCGGGAGCTATTTTTCAGGTATGGAGAGCAGTATAGTTTTCAACGACGTGTATAGCGGATTTGTAAAGTCCTTAAGTTTCGGCCTTATCATCACGTGGGTATGCTGTTATAAGGGATTTCATGCCCCTCCTATGGCCGCCGGGGTGAGCCGGGCAACAACCGAGTCGGTGGTTCTTTCGTTTGTCCTGATCCTTGTTTGGGACTACTTCTTGACCTCGATTATGCTGTGATGAAATGATAAAGGTTGTTGACTTGCACAAGGGCTTTGGCGCTCAGCAAGTGCTCAAAGGCGTGAATCTGGATATTGCTAAGGGAAAGATCACCACGATAGTGGGGACAAGCGGCTGTGGCAAGACCGTTCTCCTGAAGCACTTAAACGCCCTTCTCCTTCCGGACCGAGGCGAGGTCCTTGTGGACGGAGTCGACATCACCAAACTTGGACAAAAAGAATTATACGAAACACGCAGCCGTTTCGGCGTCCTTTTCCAGGGGGCTGCACTGCTGGACTCCATGACCATCTTCGATAATGTCGCCTTTCCGTTGAGAGAAAAGACCAAGATGAGCGAGCCTCAGATCCAAAAAAAGGTAGAGGAGCGTCTGGAACAGGTAGGGCTTGAGGGAATGGGTTACAAATATCCCGCTGAATTGAGCGGCGGTATGAAAAAAAGGTCCGGGCTAGCCCGGGCCTTGGTTATGGACCCCGAGATCGTTCTCTTCGACGAGCCTACCACTGGCCTCGATCCAGTCCTGGCGACCGGAATCCACCAACTCATTGCCCGAACGCAGGAGACCTTCGGTTTCACGGGGGTTGTTGTCAGCCACACCATCCCTCAAGTCTTTGCAATTTCAGACTATGTCGCTATGATGGCTAACGGGGTGATCGAGGAGATAAACCCGCCAAAAGAGTTCCAAAGCTCCCAAAACCCGGTTGTGCAGCAGTTCATCAAAGGAGAGACGGAGGGGCCGATTCAAGTCTTGTAGGAGGTTTTCTTGGCGAACGAGAAACGAACCGAAGTCATCGTAGGTGTATTTGTCCTTTTCGGAATCATCTGCCTGGGGTATCTGGCCATCCGCCTAGGGAAACTAGAGGTGTTAGGTAATTCAGGCTATCTGGTTTATGCCGATTTTGCCTCCGTTGCCGGCTTAAAGTCCGGAGACCCAATCGAGATCGCCGGGGTAAAAGTGGGAAAGGTTGAATCGATAGGCCTGGCTGATGATCGGGCCCGTCTAGGGCTCAGGATCGAAGATTCGGTCAAGCTCCAGCAAGACGTGATCGCATCGGTCAGGGCCCGAGGACTCATCGGCGACAAATTTGTCCTGCTCACCCCCGGAGCATCGGACAAACTACTCGGCCCTGGCGATAAAATCCGAGAGACCGAGTCGCCGCCGGACATCTCGGATCTGATAGGTAAATATGTAGGAGGAGATCTAACATCGAAAGACGATAAAAAATGATGCAAAAGTACGAACCGACATCTGTGATCCTGATTGTTTTGGCTTTCGTCTTGATCCCTTTCCCCTTAAGCGCTGGGGCCCCGACAGACCAGATCCGCACTACCGTGGATAAGGCCTTGAACGTCCTTAGGAGTCCCGGTCTCAAGTCAGAGGCCAAAAAAAAAGAGCGCCGGGACCAGCTGAGGCAGGTCATCGCGTCGCGGTTTGACTTTACCGAGATGGCAAAACGTTCGCTGGGAAGCCAGTGGCGGCGGCTCACCCCCAAACAGCGGGAAGAGTTTGTGCCGCTGTTTACCGACCTCTTGGAGCGCGCGTACATTGACAGGATCGAATCCTACGGCGACGAGAAACTCATTTACTCGCGGGAGAATTTGGACGGGAATTATGCTGAGGTAGAGAGCCGCATTGTCACTCACAGAGGCGAGGAATTCTCCCTGAATTACAGGGCCCACCTTGTTAACGGGGAGTGGAAGGTTTACGACGTTGTGGTTGAAAACATCAGCCTGGTGAACAACTACCGCTCCCAGTTCAACCGGATCATCACAAACTCGTCCTACGAAGAGCTCATTCGCAGGATGAAAGAAAAGCAAATAGAGCTGAAGGACGCCAAGAGATAAGACAGAGCCTGGTCTTCTGCGGGTCTCGCATGCTTGCCGCGCTGCTGCGTACGCCCAAACCCATCGAAGAAAATCCGCTGATCCTGACCGGTGTTCCGATTCCTGCGCCGGGGGAGCACGAACTCTGCATCCGGGTTCGGGCGTGTGGCATATGCCACACCGACCTGCACACGGTCGAAGGCGACATCGCCCTGCCAAAATTACCTTTAGTCCCCGGCCACCAAATCATCGGCGTTGTCGAGGCGCGTGGGCGGAAGGCCCGGCGATTCAAGGAGGGCGATCGGGTCGGTGTCGCCTGGCTCCGGCACGCGTGCGGGGACTGTCAATACTGTAAGAAAGGGAATGAAAACCTCTGCGGACGGGCCGAGTTCACGGGACTACATGCCGACGGCGGTTACGCCGAATTCTCCATCGTCGACGAGGTGTTCGCTTACTCAGTGCCGAGCTGTTTCTCCGATCACCAGGCAGCGCCGCTCCTATGCGCGGGGGTCATCGGCGCTCGGGCACTGCGCCTCACTGAGATCCGCGCAGGCGAGCGGCTTGGACTCTACGGCTTTGGCGCGTCCGCGCACATTGTCATCCAGATAGCGCGGCACCGGAGCTGCGAGGTGTATGTCTTCACACGCAGTTCAGAGCACCAGAAACATGCGCACGCCTTAGGCGCCGCATGGGTGGGACGAGCCGAGGCTGCGCCGCCCGAAAAGCTTCAGGCGGCCATTATCTTCGCGCCTGCGGGAAGATTGGTGCTGGACGCCCTGCGGGCGCTCGATCGGGGTGGGACGGTTGTCCTGGCAGGGATTACCATGACGCCCATTCCCGAAATCGACTACGCCAGACTGCTATACCATGAGCGCAGGATTCGAAGCGTGGCGAACGCGACGCGGCGCGACGCCGAGGAGCTGCTCGCTCTGGCCAGCGAGATCCCGCTCAGAACGGAAGTCGAGGTCTATCCCCTCGAGCAGGTTAACCAGGCTCTCGGGAGATTAAAACAGAGCCTGATCTACGGAGCCGGGGTCATTGAAGTCAGTCCGGCTGCCCGCTTGGCCTGACCGGCGGAATCGGTGCTCTAGGGTCGGCAGAAAAATGGACTCGAACCGATTCGATCTAACAGTCATTGGCGGAGGCATCGTGGGCCTAGCCACAGCCATGGAGATCGGCGGTGTCCATCCCAATCTAAAGCTCCTGGTGTTGGAGAAGGAAAGCCGGCTGGGCACACATCAAACCGGACATAACAGCGGAGTCATCCATGGAGGCATCTACTACAAACCAGGATCGCTTAAAGCCCAAACGTGCGTGGCTGGGCGGAAGATCCTGTTGGATTTCTGCGACAGGAAGGGAATCCGCTACGAGCTGTGCGGCAAAGTCATCGTGGCCACCCAAAGAGAGGAAATTCCCAGGCTGGAAGAGTTGTTCAGGCGCGGGACCGCCAATGGAGTCCCGGGGTTAGAGATGATCGGACCCGAACGGCTGCGAGAGATCGAACCTTATGCGAACGGCATCCAGGGCGTCTACTCCCCTGCCACTGGGATCATCGACTTCACTCAAGTTGCTGAAGCCTATGCCGCCACGGTCCAGGAGCAAGGTGGACAGATCCTGACCTTATGCGAGGTAAAAGACATTCTCCAACGACAAGATGGGCTCGTCATCGAGACCTCTTCCGAAGTATTTCGCTCCAGGTACCTGATCAACTGCGCTGGGCTATTCTCGGACAAACTGGCCCGGATGATGGCCCATGATGACAAGCCAGGAAGCCAGGAGGAAGAAGATATCCGCATCATTCCTTTCCGCGGCGAATATTATACAATCATCGCTGAAAGACGATACTTAGTCCGTGGACTGATCTACCCAGTCCCTGACCCTCGATTTCCCTTTTTGGGAGTCCATTTCACCCGCACCGTTCATGGAGAGGTGGAGGCAGGCCCGAACGCGGTCCTTGCCTTGGCCCGCGAAGGCTATCGAAAGAGCGACATTGACCTCCGCGATGCGTGGCAAATCCTCTCTTACAAAGGCCTCTGGTCCTTGGCGGGGAAGTATTGGAAAACAGGCTTGGGAGAAATCTACCGCTCGTTCAGCAAGCGAGCTTTCGTCAAAGCCTTGCAGCGGCTGGTGCCTGCTGTGACCGCGGATGATCTGGCACCGGGAGGAGCCGGGGTCCGCGCCCAGGCTGTTTCAGCGGCTGGAGCTTTGATTGACGACTTCGTCATCAGGCAGACCGGAAATGCCATTCACGTGTTGAATGCCCCATCGCCGGGCGCTACAGCATCCCTTGCGATAGGAAAAAAAATCGTCGATATAGCCGAGAAGGTCTTTTCGCTCACTCGCTGACACGCCTGCGCCTATTCTTTGGGGTGACTTGCAACGGTCATGTCTCCACGGATAAAATTGCGGTGACCTGGCAACTCAACTGTTCGCAGGCATTTGAGAGGAGAACTCCAACTTGACAAGTACCTCTGGGGTGAAACGGAAGGACGACGGCAACCGAGTCGATCAGCAAAAACTAAAGCGCTTCGTTAACATGGTTTTCCAGCGGTTGGGCGTGTCCGAAGCGGATGCCATGATCGCGGCGGAGGTCCTAGTCATGGCAGACCTGCGGGGCGTGGACTCCCACGGGGTGGTGCGTTTGAACCCCCACGGGTGGTACGTCAAGTCCCTCCGCGAAGGTACAGTGAATCCCAAACCGCAGATTCGTATCGTTCAGGAGACGCCGGCTTCAGCCCTGGTGGAAGGCGACGGCGGCTTGGGAATGGTCGTCGGGCATTGGGCCACGGAGCTAGCTATAAAAAAAGCCCGCCAGGCGAGTGTGGGGATCACGGTGGTGAGAAACAGCCGCCATTTCGGCATGTCGGCCTACTTTGCCATGCTGGCTCTGCCCCATGACATGATCGGCATCTCCATGACGAACGCGGGACGCCAAGTTGTGCCCACGTTTGGACGCGAGGCCAAATACGGGACCAATCCGATAAGCTTAGCAGCACCGGCCGGAGACGAACCCCCCTTCATACTGGACATGGCTACCACCACTGCGGCAGCCGGGAAACTTGAGATCGCCGCCCGATTAGGTGAGAGCATCCCTCTAGGTTGGGCGCTCGACGAAGAAGCGCGGCCGACGAGCGATCCGCGCGCGGCGCAGAGAGCCCGCAAGCTCCTGCCCCTCGGCAGCAGCCGAGAAGGGGGCAGCCACAAAGGTTACGGACTGGCCATCATGGTCGAAATCCTCTGTGGCGTGCTCTCGGGAACGGTGGCCTCACTCACCCCGCCCTCGACTGGAGCCCGCGGACACCTCTTTGGAGCTATGGATATCGCCTCCTTCCGTCCGGTTGACGCATTCAAGCGAGATATGGATCAGCTCCTTCGGGATTTGAAGTCCACCGCCCCTGCCGAGGGCCAGGAGCGGGTCTTTGTGGCTGGAGAAATCGAGCATGAGTTGGCTCAGGAGCGGGCAGCCAAAGGCGTGCCCCTTCACTCTTCCATCATCGAGGGCCTGCGGGAACTAAGCCGACAGCTCAACATCTCTTACGACTTGGAATAGGCTCACTTCTTCCGTGCAACCGCCTCCATCGCGGAAAGTGGGGTTCCTCGGGAGAAAACCTCCCGGCCCGAGCCAATAGGTCAGTGCCTTGAGGGCCACCCTCCCGACCCCTTAGGGTGCTTATTCTCACTGTCGGGGCCTGCTCCATCCTTCAGGCTTCCTCCCCTCGAAGGCCTGGGGGTGTCTTGAGGGACCGATGCACCG
>Ga0209399_10001806_pt1 | contig 10836 bp, 15 predicted proteins | sample OV2TP3_FD_184130 | JGI IMG/M metagenome (GOLD analysis project Ga0209399, IMG submission 184130) | Hot spring microbial communities from Beatty, Nevada to study Microbial Dark Matter (Phase II) - OV2 TP3 (SPAdes) (version 3) | ecosystem: Environmental > Aquatic > Thermal springs > Hot (42-90C) ... | reverse complement strand
GATCTGGCCGCATGAGCGCATCCAGCACCGGCACGATGACGTCGGTCGCCTCCGAGACGGTGCAGTTCGTGAGCGATCGCGTCACGATCCAGGCCTTCTTGGCGCATCCGACGCAGCGGCCGCCCGCCCCGGCCGTGGTGATCATCCACGAGTGGTGGGGGCTCAATGATCACATCAAAGATCTCGCGCGACGATTCGCCGGCGAAGGCTACGTCGCCCTGGCACCCGATCTCTATTCCCGCCTCGGGAATAAGGTCACCTCGGATCCCAACGAGGCGGCGAAGTTAATGAATGCTCTCTCCTCTCAACAAGCACTGCGCGATCTCAACGCGTCGGTGCAATATCTCAAGCGGCAATCCTTCGTCGAGCCGCTCAGCATCGGGGTGGTGGGGTTTTGCATGGGAGGCACCTTGGCCCTGACGCTGGCGACGCACAATTCGGATCTGAAAGCGGCGGTGATTTTTTACGGCAAGGTGCCGCCGATTGAGACGCTGGAATATCTGCTGTGCCCCGTGCTGTACCATTATGGCGAGCAGGATGGCTGGGTCACGAAGCAGGAAGTCGACCGGCTGCGCCAGGGCCTTGCGCAATTCGGCAAGCCGGGCGAGGTGGCGGTCTATGCCGATGGTCCTCATGCCTTCTTCAACGATACGCGGCCCGATGCGTACCGCGAGCGCGACGCCAAGCAGGCGTGGCAGCGCACGCTCCACTTTTTCAAGCAGCATTTGGGAGTCGCTCGCTGATGGATCTGCAGGCGAAGAAGATCGCGCTCCGCAAGATTCCGCATGGCGTCTACATCGTGGGCGTCAAACAGGACTCGCAGCTCAACGCGTTTACCGCGACGTGGCTCACGCAGGTGTCCTTCACCCCGCCGCTGGTGGCCGTCGGGATCAAGAAAGACTCGCACTCCTTGGCCATGATCAAACAAGACCGCGTCTTTTCGGTGCACCTTCTGGGGAAAGATCAGAAAGCGATCGCCGAGCATTTCGTCAAGCCGGCCACGGTCCTCGGTGAAAAACTGAAAGGAGTCCGCTACCGCCTGGGCACGACCGGGGTACCCGTGCTCGAGGATGCGATCGCCTACGTGGAGTGCGAGTTGCGCGAGATCGCGAACGAGCAGGGCGATCATGCGGTCGTCATCGGCGAGGTCGTCGAGGCGGGCGTGCACCAGGATGTGCCGGCCTTGACGCTGATGGATACCGGATGGCATTACGGCGGCTGACGCGGTTTGGCGCGAGCGTGGTGTTCTGTCTCGTCGTCGGTGCCGCTCCCGCGCAGGCCGATATCATTCGAGGGCTTGGGAAAATCGTCGCCGGCGTCTTCGCGATCCCCGTGGGGGTGCTGGCCGGGACGATGAGCGGACCGCCGATTCTCGGCACGGTCTTGGGCCTTGCGAACGGAACGATCAACACGATCGGATTGGTGGCCGGCGGAACCTTGGACATCGCCGCCTCGGCGATTCCGGCGGCGAAAGCCGTCGCTCCCTTCCTGCTCCCCTTCCTGTTGTAACGTCATGGACGTGCCCGCGTCGTTCGGCACTCAACGCGTGTCTCGACTCCGCGCGTATGCCGGCTTTCTGAAGCTGGAGCATACGATCTTCTCGCTGCCGGTGATTTTCGCGGGCAGCCTCTTGCGCGAGCATCGGTGGCCGTCGGCGCCGTTGGCCGCGCTGATGCTGCTGGCGGCCGTCGGGGCTCGCGTCGTCGCGATGGGATTGAATCGGCTCATCGACGCGTCGATCGATGCGCGCAACCCGCGCACGCGGCAGCGCGAGTTGCCGCGCGGGGTCGTGCAGCGGTGGGAGGCATGGATGCTCGTGGGGATCGCCGGCGTCCTCTACCTCGCCGTGGCGGCCGCGATCGCTCCCATCTGCTTGTGGCTCTCGCCGCTTCCCGTGGCGTTATTCGCCGGGTATCCGTATCTGAAGCGCTTTACCGCGCTGGCTCATCTGGGTCTTGGGCTGACGTGGTCGATGGCGCCGCTTGGCGGATGGCTGGCGGCGGCCGCTCGCTCGACTCAGACGATGGGGCATCCGTTGGGGAGCATCGGCGAGGCGGGATGGCTATGGTGCTTCTCGGTCTTGTGGGTCGCGGGGTTCGATGTCATCTACGCGACGATGGATGAGGCGTTCGACCGCGAGGCCGGCGTGCACTCATTGCCCGCCCGCGTGGGCATTGCGCGCGCATTGCGGCTCGCCGAAGCGCTGCATGCGCTGGCGTTTGCGTGCCTCGTCTTTCTCTGGTCCAGCCAGCTCCGTTCGCCGGCGGCGCTTGCGTGGCTCGCCGCGATCGGCGCTTTGTTTATTTGGCAGCATGCCGTGGCCGCGCGCCGTCCCGCGTTCGCGTTTTTCCAGCTCAACGGCGCTCTCGGCTTCCTCGTCCTCGCCCTCGTGAATTCGGGGACACCATACTTAATTCAGGAGTCACCATGACAATCGCGACAGTGGCGGTATACGTCGAGGATCAACAGCAAACGACGACGTGTTGGACGGAGCAAATGGGGTTTGTGGCATGAAAGCCTTGCTAGCCGGCGCGTTTTTGGCTGGCGGCACGGTGAGCTTGATCAGGGGTCTGGCGCAAGCGAGGGCTTTTGGGCTGCTGGCGATCGTGTTGGGAGGGATTGCAACCATCTATGTCGGAGCCGCGCTCGCCACAGGGCGGACATGTCAGATGCTCGTGGAGGGCCTTGCGGCGTGTGCTTTCATAGTCCTAGCGACGCTCGGAATTTGGCGTAGTCCGCTATGGCTCGTCATCGGCTATCTCGGTCATGGCTTCTGGGACCTTGCGCATCAACAGAAGAGGCTGCCGACGCGCATCACGACGTGGTGGCCGCCGTTCTGCCTCATTTATGATTGGGTGATTGCTGGTGCGATCTGCCTCCGCTGGTTCCGAGGTTAACGAGGACAGGGCCCATGATCATTAAGGACACGGTGACGCTCGAAGAGTTGAAGCAGATGGCCACCCGGTTATTTGGGGACCTCGTCAAAGCCGTGGTCGATGTGGATCGGGAGCTCATCGCCGTCAATGCCGAGCTGCACGCGGATCTGGAAGCCTTGTTGCTGCAGGATGGGTCTGAACAGCGGCACCTCTGGGGGATCAACCTCTACCCGGAGGCGCCAACGGATCAGTTCGTCGAGTTCGATTCGGTCATCAACATCCGTCCCTCCCAAGCGAACAAAAGCCGTCGCGTGGAAGATGAAGTCCTCCGTAGAAAAATCACCGCCATTGTCGCAAAGCGCATTCCTCGATGAGCTCTCAACACAAAGATCTGGCTGCGGGACGTTGGAAGCAGCTCACATTCCTCGAGCAGATGGCCCATGTGGGGAGCGAGGTGGAGCGCGCGCTCAGCTGGCGGGCTCGGGACAACGCCGCCTACGCGCAGCGAGCTTTCGAGCGCGCCCTCGAGCTGCTCGACTTGACGCTGGCCAGCACCCGCGCCCCGCGCCTGAAAGAACTCGCTCGCGTGCGGGAGGCGCTGCTTGATGATTTTGCGGGCGATAACATGTACGCGTCGACGGATGCTTCATGGCGACAGTACTTTTTCGCCTTTGCCTATGCCGCCAGGGAAGCGGGGAAAAAGGGGCAGGCCATGCCCGTGATCAAGGGTAGCGGCGATTCCTGATTTCCATCAACAGATGGAGGCCGCGATCGAACGGCCGCAACGGCGCATGATTGAAGTCAGCTACATCATTTTCATGGCGCTGTCGGGCATCCTCTTTGCGCTCGGAGGCACGTTCTCGACGGACATCAGGCGCACCTGGCTGCCGGTATGCACCGTGGTGTTTCTGCTCGTCAGCGGCGTCCCGTGGTGGAGGGCGCTGCCGGCGTGTCTCTTCCAGTGGTGGATCTTCAGCCAGGGCTACGGAGTGCGCTTCGGCTGGCTCCACCGCGCGTTGGTGGCTTTCGGATTTGCGATGCCGGCGGTGATTGCCCTGAAACCGACGGTGTGGACGCTGCTGACCCCCGCCTGGTTCGTGGGCATGTTCATCCTCTCCAATACCCCCGCCTTGGCGAGCCAGGTGCCCTGGAAGCTGGTGGAGTTCGGCACCGGCGTTTTCATCAGCTTCACCTTCATCGGCGCCCTCGGCAAATCGTGAGGTCGAGAAGGACACGGTCACCGCGTCACCTGTCCGAAGGGGTGTCGGCACAGGGGGAGAGAAGAACTGGGGGACTACGGAGGGTTCCTACGGACGGACGCAAGCACGAACGCGGCGGTAACCGGGAGGCGCAGATCTTCTCAGATTTCAAGCAGCGCCTTCACCTTTTCGATGAGCACCGCGCTGTCGTTCCATTTCGGCACGTAGCCGTTCGCTCCACACTCATAGCCGTGGTAGATATCGGTCTCGTGCCCTTTCCCACTGAAGATGACGATAGGGATGCGCCGATACCGCTCATCCTGCTTGAGTCGTGAACAGACTTCGTAGCCGTTCATCTTTGGAAGCATCAGGTCAAGGACGATGAGGTCGGGGTTCTCCGTGGTCGCTTTCTCCAGCGCTTCCTGCCCGTCCCTGGCGACGAGCACATCACAGCCCTCCAGTTCCAACCGCTTCCCGATCACGATGACGATGCTCGGCTCATCGTCGACCAACAAGATACGCGGCTTGGTTGCGCCCATGCGGTTCCGTGCCTGGCGGGTTTGTCGAACCCTTCAGGCTATGCCGTATTATCGCTTTCCCCGCACCGATTGCAAGCTCAATGTAAGACACGCAGGCACAACACCACCTTGACACCAAATCCGGTGACACAATACGATGGCGTTTGACGAGCGGCTCGCGCAGCGGATTCGGCAGATCCTCAAAGGCGCGCGCGGCGTAACGGAGAAGCGCATGTTCGGCGGTCTGTGCTTCTTGGTCCGTGGCAAGATGTGCTGCGGGGTTGAGCGAGACCGCCTGGTGGTTCGCGTGGGGCCTGAGCAGTACGAACGGGCGCTGTCGAAGCCCCACGCCCGCCCCATGGACTTTACCGGCCGCCCGCTGAAGGGCTTCATCTACGTCTCGGCGGAAGGCTGTCGGACGGCCGCATCCCTCAAGGCCTGGCTCACGCGCGGCCTCGCCTTCGCCTCCTCGCTGCCGAACAAGAGCACATAGGGATTTGAATAAAGGATTTCAATCCGGAGGAGGGGCTGCGCGGGCGCTCTTGTCGTTCGCCTATGGCAGTACGAAGACGCGTTAATGTGTCCACGAATTTCTGACCGGAGATTATTCACAGCCAGCGCCGTAACGAGCCTCCTGTGGATTGCACCACAGGTTTCCCTTCAGCCCATCGCCTACGCTGGAGAAGCAGAGATGCCATCAGCCAAGCGTTGCCAAGGTGAGAAGTTCCAACCAGCCCATCAACAGTTTGGGTGGGTTGCCGATGGCCTTGGCGATGCCAGGCCTGAAACGCCTAGCCATCTTGATGTGGCCAACGCTGAGTTGCTGTCATTTGAGGAAAACGAGGTCTTGGATCTTCGCTTAAGCACGGGACTACTTCCAGCCTCTGGACCTGTCAAGGCCAGCTACCGGTTTCTATTTAACGCAGATGGCCGTGCGAAGACGGGGAAGTCAGTAGGAGGCATTTCAGGCATCGAACGGGAAGTGCGGATTGAGGTAACCGGAAACCAGGCCCTTGGTCCTATGGGCGTGTCGGGCTCCGTTGTGGACTACGTCAGCGACCAAGTGGTCTTGTTGCCCACTCCAGTGAAGCACTCGCACGTCGTCGTCACTGACACAGGTTCTGATGAACCAGTGGGCGAGAATTTTTCAGTAGCGATCCCTCGCGCTTTGGTGGCGCTTGGGGCGGATCAGGTTCCAGTGACTCTCATGGCGCAAGACGCGAGCGGGGAAATTGGCGATGTGGCGTCGTTCATTTTCAATCAGAAAACGTGGGAGCAATATGTGAAGCTGACGCTGGGCTCAGCAGCGGTCGGTGAGTCGATGTCATTCGCTGTCAAAGCATTAACTCCTAATGCCACCTTTACACTCAGCATCCAACCCATGTACAGAGTGATGGTGGCTAAGCTTGGTCGCGACGGGAGCTTCAGCGGCGCTTTTATCCTCCCTCCTCTATGGCAAGGCAGTTACTTTGTCGAGGCACGAGATGATGCAGGCGCCTCCGCATCTGCGCTGATGGCATGCACCCCGTAAAGTTGAGGAGATGAGAACTATGCGCATCGTGATTGGAATCGCGGGGGCGTCGGGGGCGATGTTTGGGGTGGACTTCGTGCGACGATGCCCGGCGGAGAAGTTCCTGATTCTGACGAAGTGGGGGCGGTATGTGCTGAAAGAGGAGACGGGGCTGACGGAGCATCACTTGGCCGAGCATGTGAAGAAGTCGTTCCCGGATGAGGATCTGGCGGCGCCGTTTTCGTCGGGCTCGACCTCATTCGACGCGCTCGTGATCTTGCCGTGCTCTGTCTCGACGATGGCGAAGATCGCGTGCGGGCTGGCGGATACGCTGCTCACGCGCACGGCACAAGTCGCGCTGAAAGAGCGGCGTCGGCTCATCATCGGGCTGCGCGAGACTCCGCTCTCGACGATCCATCTTGAGCAGGCCCACAAGCTCTCGCAAATCGGCGCCATCGTCATGCCGATCTCGCCGCCGTTTTATCATCGTCCTCAGACCATTGAGCAGATGGTGGAGCAGTTCACGGACAAGCTCCTTTCGCTCCTCGGCTTTGAGACGCAGCTGGCGTGGAAACCCGAGGCGCTTGAGTGATAATCGGAAGTTTCATGAATGTATGCAATATGCTACATTCATGCCCATGTCGCCATTCAACCAGACCCTGCTCTTATGGCGCTGGTACCGTGGGTTCACACAAGACACGCTGGCTCAACGCGCCGGGCTGGCCCGGCCGAGCCTCTCGGCCATCGAGCGGGGACAGCGTGAGGTCACGTTAGCGACGCTGCGAGCGCTGGCGGCAGCGTTGGATGTGCGTCCCGGCGTGCTCGCGGATGGTGTCGTCCCCGGCACCAGGCAAGGGACAGCGCAGCCGTTCTCTCGATGGCGTTTGGAACGCATCGCCGATGGGGTGTGGTGTGAGACAGCGCTGAGCGATTCCGAGGAGCGCGCCATCGCCGCAGCACTCAGGCGCGTTGTCGGCCTCCTCCTTATGGCGAAGCGGGGGCGTCGGGGAGGCTCCCAGCGTCAGCCGCGCAAGGCACGTCTCGCATGGTTATGGCTGAACGCCGCGTATCCTCCTGAGGTGGTCCGTAGCCTTGTGCAGCGTGTCAAGGAACGAGGGTGGGGGGGCAGCATCAAAAAGTTCCAGGAATTGTTAGCGGGCAGTCATGGCTGATCTCCAATCTTTCCTCTCATTGTTGGAGCGCGACGGACAGCTCGCGCGGGTGCGCGTCGAGGTGGATCCGGAACTGGAAATCACCGAGATCGCCACGCGCGTCGTCAAGCAGCAGGGGCCGGCGCTGCTCTTTGAGCGCGTGAAAGGCTCAAGCACCCCGCTCGCCATCAATATCCTCGGCGGCGAGCGCCGCATCGAGCTCGCCCTCGGACGGCATCCGCAGCACATCGGCGACGAGCTCAAGCGCCTCCTCGAAGCCGCCATGCCGCCTCGGCCGAAGCGGCTCCTCGAAGAGTGGCGCACGATCGGCCGCATCCTCGCGATGCCGCCCAAGCGCGTGCCGCGCGCCCTCTGCCAAGAGATCGAAGAGACACCCGACCTCAGCCGCCTGCCCATCATGAAATGCTGGCCGAAAGACGCCGGACGCTTCATCACCTGCGGCATGGTGTTGACGCATGATCCGGACACCGACGCGAGGAACCTGGGAATCTACCGCATGCAGGTTGTGGATGCGGACCGCGTTCTCATGCATTGGCAGATTCAAAAAGGCGGCGGCTTCCATTATTGGAAAGCGGAGCAGCAGGGCAAGGCCCTCGCGGTGTCGGTGATCATCGGCAGCGATCCCATCCTCTATATCGCCTCGGTGGCTCCGCTGCCCGAGGGGATCGATGAGATGACCTTCGCCGGATTTCTCACAGGGCGGCGCGTGCCGCTCGCCCTGGGCAAAACGAAAAGCACCGTCGTGCCTGCGGAGGCCGAGATCATCCTCGAAGGGATCGTGGCTCCGGATGAGCGCCTGCCCGAAGGCCCGTTCGGCGATCACTTCGGACACTACTCGCACCCGGCGCCATTTCCGATCCTCTGGGTGCAGACGATGACGCGGCGCGCGACCCCTATTTATCTGTCCGCCGTCGTGGGCAAACCGCCGCAGGAGGACCGCTTCCTCGGCAACGCCGTGCAGGAGATGCTGCTGCCGATGATTCGTCTCGTGCATCCGGAGTTGAAAGACGTGTGGGCCTACTACGAGGCGGGGTTCCACAGCCTGGCGGTGATCTCCGTCGTCGAACGCTACGCGAAGGAAGGGATGAAAACCGCCTTGGGCCTGCTGGGGACCGGGCAGATGGCGCTGACCAAGTGCGTGATCGTCGTCGACGCGGATGTCAATGCGAGGAATTTTGAAAACGTGCTCGCCGCCGTCCGCGATCACTTCGATCCATCCCAGGACTTCCTCTTGCTTCCAGGGGTCCCTTTTGATACGCTGGATTTCACCAGTTTGACCCTGAACGTCGGCAGCAAAATGGTCTTGGATGCGACGCGCAACGGGCTCCAGGGGCCGGGCCGACGTCCTCAGGCCGCACCGACCGTCGATCGCATCAAGGCCCTCCATCCTCGCATCCGCGGCGCGCGTCTGTGGCAAGAAGCGCTGCTGGCCGTGCAGATCGAGGGCGAGGGCCGCGAGGTCATCGGCGCGCTCGTGCGCGCGCACGCGCTGGCCGGGATCAAGCTGATTGCGGTCGTGAGCGAGGATGTGACGCTGGAGGATCGCGAGAGCTTGTTATGGGGCATCTTCACGCGCTTCGATCCGGCGCGCGACGTCAGTTTTACCGAGACCGAATTGCACGGGGCGTGGCCCGTGTCTCGAGGGTGCCTCGGCATCGATGCGACCTTTAAACCGGGCTATCCGGATCCGGTTGTGATGGATCCGGGCATCGTGAAACGCGTGGACGCGAGATGGCATCAGTATTGGACCGCATAGCGCAGAACCTGGAAGGGCACGAGCGGCTGACGCGGCAGGAGGCGCTCGAGCTCTTCGCGACGACGGACGTGATCCGCCTCGGCCGGTTGGCGGATGACGCCAAGCGAGCCCGCTGGGGTGCCAACGCGCACTTCGTCATCAACCGCCAGATCAATCCCACCAACGTCTGCGTCCTCTCCTGCAAATTCTGTGACTTCGCCACGAAACGGGGCCGTCCCAACGCCTATGAAATGACGATCCGCGAAATCCTCGAGCGCTGCAACCCGGAGCTGCGCGAGGTGCACATCGTCGGCGGCTTGCATCCGGATTGGCCGTGGAGCTATTACCTCGAGATGTTCCGCGCGATCAAATCGCAATTCCCTCACATCCAAATTAAAGCGTGGACGGCCGTCGAGATCGATTTCTTCTCCAAGAAATTTCGGCTCAGCGTGCAGGAGGTGCTGCACCAGCTCCAGGCGGTCGGACTCGCGGCCTTGCCCGGCGGCGGAGCCGAGGTGTTCTCTGAGCGGGTGCGCAAGGCGTTGTTTCCATTTAAAATCGGGGCCCCTCGCTGGCTCGAGATTCATCGCATCGCCCATCACATGGGCATTCCCACGAATTCCACGTTGCTCTACGGGCACATGGAGACGTATGAGGAGCGCGTGGATCACATGCTGAAGCTGCGCGAGCTGCAGGATGAGACGCAAGGGTTCATGAGCTTTATTCCGCTGGCGTATCAGCCGGGCAAGACCCAGGTCGTGACGCGCCAGGCCTCGGCGATGGATGACGTGAAGACGATCGCCATCGCGCGGTTGCTGCTGGATAACGTCCCGCACATCAAGGCGTACTGGGTGACGATGGGCGAGGATATCGCGTCGGTCGCCCTCCATTTTGGGGCCGATGATATCGATGGCACGATCGGGGAGGAGCGCATCATGCATGCCGCCGAGGCGGGCTCCCCGGTGAGTTTGACGCGGGGTCGTTTGGTGGAGTTGATTCGTGAGGCGGGATGTCTTCCCGTAGAACGCGATGCCCTCTATCGCACCCTCCAGGTCTATGACGAGCACGTCGCTTGCGAGAGTCCCGTATCTTAACAGCGTCCCGTTTTTCCGCGGGCTGCCGTTGCAGGAGCGCTGGACGTTCACCGACGGTGTCCCGCGCGCGTTGGGTGCTCTGGCGGCATCCGGAACGATTGCCGCCGGATTGCTGCCGCTCGCCGATTACTTCCGCCTGCAGGATCAATTTGAGCGGCTCGGCCATTTCGGCGTCGCCGTCCGCGGCCGCGCGCGCAGTGCGATGCTCTTCGCCCGCAAGCCGCTGCGGCAACTCGATGGGGCCGTGATTGCCGTGACCGAGGAAAGCTCGACGACCGCGCGCCTGCTGCGGCTGCTGCTGGAGCAGCGCTATCATGTCACGCCGGCCTCCTATCAGCCCGGCCGGCACGCGGAGGCGGATGCGCTGCTGCTCATCGGTGACGAGGCCATCCGGTTCCAGCAGACCAACACCCAGTATCCCTACGAAATCGACGTGGCCTTCGAGTGGTGGCTGTGGCAGCATCTGCCCTGTGTGTTTGCCGTGTGGGCCGTCCGCAAAGATGTCAGTCCCCAGGAGAAGAAATCCTTGGAATTGAGCGTGGCCAAGTCGCTCGCCATGAATCTCGCTCAACTCGAGGCCATTGCGCAGGAGACCTCACCCCAGTTCGGGCTCCCCGCGCAAGAGATCATCACATATCTCTCCGGATTCATCTATCGATTCGGATCATCCGAAGAGGAAGCGATCGCGCGATTTCAGGTATTGCTCCATGAGCATCATCTGCTCTGAGGCCA
>Ga0209399_10001800_pt1 | contig 10856 bp, 12 predicted proteins | sample OV2TP3_FD_184130 | JGI IMG/M metagenome (GOLD analysis project Ga0209399, IMG submission 184130) | Hot spring microbial communities from Beatty, Nevada to study Microbial Dark Matter (Phase II) - OV2 TP3 (SPAdes) (version 3) | ecosystem: Environmental > Aquatic > Thermal springs > Hot (42-90C) ... | reverse complement strand
AGCAGCGTGGCAAATTCCAGCGAGGTCAGCGCGCTGAATTTCAGCGGAATCGCCGCCCAGACGTAAAAGGTGCTCTTCGGCATGGGAATGTCCCAACCGATGCGTTGCAATCCGCCCACCAAGACGTTGCGCCGCTTGCGGTAAATCTCGACGGTGTGCTTGACGCACTCTTGCGGGCCCGTCAGCGCCTTGATGGCCGACCATTGGACCGCCCGAAAAATGCCGAAATCCACGTAGCTTTTCGTTTTCGCCAGCGAGGCGAGGATGTCGGGGTTGCCGACCCCGAACCCAAGCCGCAGGCCCGGCAAGCTGTACGATTTCGACAGCGTATGAAATTCCACCGCGACCTGCTTGGCATCCTTGACTTCGAGGATGCTCGGAGCGCGATAGCCATCGAACGTGATATCCGAATAGGCGAAGTCATGCACGATCATGATGCGATGCGCCCGCGCCCAGGCCACGACCTCTTTGAAGCATTTCAGATCCGCCACCGCGCTCGTCGGATTGTGCGGGTAGCTGAGAAAGAGCATCTTCGATTGCTTCAGGACGCTGCGAGGGATGCTCTCCAAGTGCGGCAGGTAGTGATGATCGGCGTGGATCGGCAAGCTGTAGAGCACGCCGCCCGCCATGACGACGCCGTTGAAATGGACCGGATAGGTGGGGTTCGGCACGAGGGCGATATCATCATGGTTCAGAAAGGCGAGCGACAGATGCGAGATGCCTTCCTTGGAGCCGATGAGCGGCAGCACCTCGTGGTGCGGATCGAGCTGGACGCCGAACTTGCGATCATACCATTGGGCGATGGCCTCATTGAGCTTGCGTTCCACGACGCCGCCCTTGCGCGAGTAACGGTGGTTCTCGGGATCTTTGACGCGCGTCAGGAGCTCCTTCACGACGTGCTGGGGGGGCGGCAGATCCGGGTTCCCCATGCCCAGATCGATGACATCCACGCCGCGCGCTTTCGCCTGCGCTTTCAGCTCATCGAGAATCGTGAAGAGGTAGAGCGGCAGCCGCTTGAGCCGGTTCGCCTCGTGGAAGAGACGGCGGTTGCTCCGCTGCTGTTCGAGTTTGGTGCGCTCGCGCAGTTGGCGCTGGATGCGGCGAATCGAGATCGAGGTGAGCGGTCCGTTGGTCTGTGCCATAGAGTCGTTTACACCGTCGTCGGTTGCGGTTGCAGGGCGTCAATGGCGTGATACGAGCTGCGCACGAAGGGGCCGGCCTTCACCCAGGAGAAGCCCGCTTCATGCGCGAGCTGCCGGTACTGCGCAAAGCGCTGCGGACTCACATAGTCCATGACAGGCAGCTGCTGGTCGCTGGGCCGAAGGTACTGCCCAATCGTCAGGTGAGTCGCTCCGGCCGCCGTCAGATCGCGCAGGGTCTGCTCGATTTCTTCCAGCGTTTCTCCCAGGCCCACCATGACGCTTGATTTCACCAAGCATGCGCGGCCGCGCGTGGCCGCGATGCGCAAAACCTCCAGCGAGCGCGTGTAACTCGCTTGCGGCCTGACCAGCGCAGAGAGCCGCTCGATGGTTTCAATGTTATGCGCGAAGACGTCCGGCCGGCCCTCATCCAGCACCAGGCCGATGAGCTCCTCGCGGCCATGAAAATCCGGGACCAAGATTTCCACCGTGACGCCGGGATTATGCGCCCGGACCGCGCGGATCACGTCCACGCAGTGGCCAGCCCCTTCATCCTGCAAATCATCCCGCGCGACGGAGGTAATCACGACGTGCTGCAAGCCTAAGCGCTTCACGGCTTCGGCGACGCGCCAGGGCTCATCCGCCTGCGGGGCTTCGGGCCGCCCGTGGGGGACGGCGCAAAACCGGCAACTGCGCGTGCAGCGGTTGCCCAGGATCATAAACGTCAGCTGTCGCTGGCTGTAACATTCGCGCAGATTGGGGCACAAGGCGCTTTCGCAGACGGTGACCAGCGCCAAATCGCCCAGCAGCTCGCGCACCTCGCCCGCGATCCCGTCGGGTGAGAACGTCTGCTTCATCCACTCCGGATATCGGCGCACCATTCAGCGGGTCCTACCGCGGGCCAGCGCCACGCCCGCAGCGCCCGCTCCTCGTGCCTACTGCGCCAGCCATCCTCAAGGAACTCTCACCGTGGTCATTTTCAGCTGCTCAATAATGGCGTCGGTCATCTCGCGGGTGCCGACGGCGGTCGGATCATCGCGCCGCTCCTTCAAGTCATACGTGACCCGCCGACCGTCGCGCAGCACCGTCTCGACCGCGCGCACGAGCCGCTGGGCCGCTTCCGGCTCGCCCACATGCTCCAAGAGCATCGCCCCGGAGAGAATCATGGCCGTGGGATTCACTTTATTCTGCCCCTGATATTTCGGGGCGCTGCCGTGCACGGCCTCGAAGACGGCGATGCCCTCCCCGATGTTCGCGCCGGGTGCCACCCCCAGCCCTCCGACGAGGCCGGCGCACAGATCCGAGAGGATGTCGCCATAGAGATTCGGCAGCACGAGGACGTCGAAATCCTGCGGCCGCAAGACGAGCTGCATGCAGGTGGCATCCACCAGCCGGTCCTCGAAGGCGACGCGCCCCGCATAGCGCTTCGCCGTTTCGCGCGCCGTCTCCATAAACAGCCCGTCGGTAAACTTCATGATGTTGGCCTTATGGATGGCCGTGACTTTCTTGCGCCCATGCGCCAACGCGTAGTCGAAGGCGAACCGCGCGATGCGTTCGCTCGCCATCGCGGAGATCGGCTTGATGCTGATCGCCGCGCTGGCATGGATGGGCTGGCCGGACCATTCCACGAGGTGCCCAATGAGTTTTTGGGTCCTCGTCTCCATCGCGCCGAACTCGATGCCGGCGTACAAGTCCTCGGTGTTCTCTCGGACGATGACGAGATCCACCTGGCGGAAGGGCGAACGGACCCCCTCGTAACTGCGACACGGCCGCACGCAGGCAAAGAGGTCCAGTTGCTTGCGCAGCGCGACGTTGACGGAGCGAAACCCGGTGCCGATGGGCGTCGTGATCGGCCCCTTGATGGCCACGCGGTTGTCGCGAATCGATTGGAGGGTGTCATCGGGCAGCGGCGTTTTGAACCGCTGAACCGCGGCTTCCCCGGCGAGCCGCTCATCCCAGTCGAACCGCACCCCGGTCGCGTCGAGACAGCGACGCGCCGCCGTCGCGACCTCGGGACCGATGCCATCCCCTGGAATGAACGTGACGCGATGTCCCATGCCGGTCCCTACCGTTTCTGCGATGCCAGCCACGTGTCAAGACGCCTGAGCCCCTCGTCGATCGTCTCGAGCGACGTGGCGAAGCTGAAGCGAACATAGTCCGCGCAGCCGAAACCTTCGCCCGGCACGGTGACGACCAATGCCTGCTCGAGCCACTGCGCGGCGATGGAAGCCGCCGATTGCCCCAAGTCGCTCACCCGGCACCAGGCGTAGAAAGCGCCCCCCGGCATCGAGCAGTGGAGCGGGCGCAAGCGGTTTAAGCCGTTGACGAGGCGGTCGCGCCGTTGTTGAAATTCGCGGCGCATCTGCTCAACCGGCCCTTGATCGCCCGTGAGCGCCGCCAGCGCGGCGTATTGGCTGATCGACGTCGGGTTGGACGTCGAATGGCTCTGCAAGCGAATCATCGCGTCAATCCACGGCTGCGGCCCGACGGCGTAGCCCATGCGCCAGCCGGTCATGCTGTACGTCTTCGAGAGGCCGCCGATGAGGACGGTGCGGTCGAGGACCTCGGGGGCCACGTGCACGATGGAACGATGCTGGATCGGCGGATACACGAGCTCGTCATAAATTTCATCGCTGATGATGATGAGGTCGCATTCCTGAGCGAGCCGCGCGATGGCCGCCAATCGATCCTCATCGATGACCGCCCCGGTCGGATTGCAGGGGCTATTAATCACGATCGCTTTCGTGCGATCGGAGAGGGCCGCGCGGATCGCCTGCGGGGTTGGGACGAACTGCTCCGATGCCTGGGCCTCCACGATGACGGGGGTCGCGCCTGAAAGTTCCACCAACGGCGGGAAGCTGACCCAGTAAGGGCTGATGAGAATGACTTCATCGCCCGGCTCGCAGAGCGTTTGGAACGCGTTAAAGAGCGCATGCTTGGCGCCGCAGGTGACGATGGCGTTGGAGGCTTGGTAGCGCGTGCGTCGACGGCGATTGACGCTGGCCGCGATGGCCGCGCGCAGCTCAGGGATGCCGGCGACCGGCGTGTATTTCGTCCGGTTCGCCTCGATGGCTGCGATGCCCGCTTGCTTGATATGCGTCGGGGTGGGGCCATCCGGCTCGCCGGCGGTAAAGTCGAGGACCGCTTTGCCGGATTGAGCAAGCGCTTTGGCGGTGGCGGCGAGGGCGAGCGTCGGCGAGTCTTCGATGCGCGACAGACGATGAGCCAGTGCCGCAGCGCTCAGGGGATCGGGCTTCCCTTCTTCTTGTGGCGCTTCCATAGATCGCGCAGTCCTTCAAAGAATCCTTTGGGTTTCTTGCCGGGCTCCTCGGCGGGTCCGGGTTCAGGGCGCCCGGGAGCCGAAGGGCCTCGGGTCGGTTGGCTCGTTTTCGACGGCGCCGGGCGGAGCGGCTGCTGCGCGGCGGGAAGCCGCGTCAACGCGAGCAGGGCTTGCTGCGCGCCATCGCCTCGGCGCAAGGCCAGCCGCGTCACGCGCGTATAGCCTCCGGAGACGTCCACGAAGCGCGGAGCGATCTCGCCGAAGAGCTGCTTGACGAGCGTGCGATCCTGCAAGATCCGAAACGCCTGCCGCCGCGCGTGGAGGTTCCCCGCTTTGCCCAGGGTGATCAGCCGGTCGGCGAGCCGCTGCGCTTCCCGCGCGCGCGCCCACGTGGTTTCGAGCTCTCCGTGCAGGACGAGGCTTTTCACGAGGCCGTGCACGAGGGCCTGCCGTTGATCGCTGGGGCGCGAGAGCCGTTGACTCCGTTGTCCGTGCCGCATGAAGGCCGTCCTTACGGTGACGAAGCCGCCGCCGGCGGGATTTCGGCCGGCATCCCCGGAGAGTTCCCCAATGACAACCCCATGCCCTTGAGCAGTTCGTCGATTTCCGCCAACGACTTCTTCCCGAAATTGCGATACTTCAGCAGCTCTTGGGAAGATTTTTCCACGAGCTCGCCGATGGTGCGGATCTTCGCTTCGCGCAGACAATTCGCCGAGCGGACGGAGAGCTCCAACTCGGAGATCGGCGTGCGCAGCTTCTCCTGCAGCTCTTCGTCCACGGCCGCCGGCTGCTCATCTTCAGATTCCTCCGGCAGCGTGCCGTAGTTCACGAAGAGATCCAAGTGGCGCTGGAGAATGTGCGAGCCGTACAAGAGCGCATCCTTAGGGCTCATCGAGCCGTTCGTCCAGATTTCCAAGGTCAGCCGATCATAGTCCGTGACCTGTCCCACGCGGGTGTCTTCGACGCTGAAATTCACCCGCTGCACCGGCGAGAAGAGCGCGTCGACCGGGATCGTGCCGATCGGCTGCCCCTCCTTCTTGTGCCGTTCCGCCGGGACATACCCTCGGCCGCGGCTGACTTCCAATTCGAGCCGGAACTTCACGGCTTTCGTCAGGGTGCACAGGTGCAAGTCGGGGTTCACGACCTCGATCGTCTCATCCACGATCAGATCCGCGCCGGTGACCGCGCCCTTCTTATCTTTCTCGATGTAGACGGTCTTCGGCTGGCGCGCATGCGCGCGCAAGACGAGCTGCTTCACGTTGAGCACGACCTGCATGACATCTTCCAGCACGCCGGGGATGGCGCTGAACTCATGCAAGACGCCGTCGATTTTCATCGACGTCGCCGCCGCCCCTTCGATGGAGGACAGCAGCACGCGCCGAAGGCTGTTGCCGATCGTCATGCCATAGCCGCGCTCGAACGGCTCGGCGATGAACTTCCCATAGGTCTCGGTGAGGGTCTCCTCGTCACACGTCAGTTTTCGAGGGATTGCAAAATCACGCCACAGCGTTCCCATGAATTCCCTCCGTCTGTCGTCCACACATTACTTGGAGTACAACTCGACGATGAGCTGTTCCTGAATCGGCAACCCGATGTCGTCCTTCTGCGGCATCCGCAGGATGCGGCCCTTGCCTTGGGCGGTGTCGACTTCCATCCACGCCGCCGGGGGTCGATCCTTCGTCCGCTCGAGATTTTCTTTCATGCGGGCGGCCTGCCCCTCATGCGCGAGCACCACCTGCACCACGTCGCCGACTTTCACCGGATACGAGGGGATATCCACGAGGCGCCCGTTGACGGTCACCGCTCGATGCCGCACGAGCAGGCGGCCTTCCCGGCGCGAGGTGGCAACCCCCATGCGGTACAGCACATTGTCCAAGCGGCGCTCCAGCGTCTCCAAGAGCATCTGGCCGGTGACCCCTCGGGCTTTCTGGGCGACGCCGAAATAGCGCTGAAACTGCCGTTCCAGCACCCCGTACATCCGCTTCACTTTTTGCTTTTCGCGCAGCTGCACCCCGTAGTCGGACAGTTTCACGCGCAATTGGCCGTGCTGTCCGGGCGGGAAGGCGCGCTTCTCAATGGGGCACTTATGGGTGTAGCACTTGGTGCCCTTGAGGAATAACTTCATCGCCTCGCGGCGACACAAGCGGCATGAAGGTCCGACATAGCGGCCCATCAGACACGTCTCCGTTTGGGGGGCCGGCATCCGTTGTGCGGAATCGGCGTGACATCTTTGATGGCCGTAATCGTCAATCCGGCCTGCGAGAGAGAGCGAATCGCCGATTCTCGTCCCTGCCCGGGGCCCTTGATGAACACTTCCACTTCCTTCAGTCCGGCCTCGAGGGCCTTGCGCGCGGCGTTCATGGCGGCGACCTGCGCGGCGTACGGCGTCGATTTGCGCGAGCCATGATAACCGCTGGAGCCGGCGGTGCTCCAGCAAATCGTGCTGCCTGCCCGGTCGGTGATGGTCACGATCGTATTGTTGAACGTCGCAAAGATGTGCGCGATGCCCTGCGTCGATTGGAGCTTTTTCTTTCCCCGCGTTCTGGCAGGTCGCGGAGTCTCCTTGCCGGCCTGCGCCGTCGTCGCGGCAGGCAAGCCGGTTTCCTTGGCTGGCGCCGCAGGGGGTGGCGCCTGTGGCGATGCGCCGGCGGGGGCAGCCGAGTCCGGAGTCGCCCCCGTGTCTTTGGGGCGTTCTTCTTTGGAACGCTCTTCCTTTGGACGATCCGATGATGCGTCAGGCATGTGTCGTGCTTCCTCCTACCAGACCATGTCGGTTCATGAGCTGCGTTGGCTTGGTTACGTGCTCCGGGGGGCCGCGGAGGTCGTCACCCGCGTGCGCTTGCGCACGCCCACACGGGGCCGCGGGCCCTTGCGGCTGCGGGCATTGGTGCGCGTGCGCTGGCCGCGCACGGGCAGTCCTTTTTTATGCCGCAAGCCGCGATACGACCCGATGTCGATCAGCCGTTTGATGTTGCCGGTAATTTCTCGACGCAGATCCCCTTCCACTTTATAGGTTGCTTGAGTCGCCTGGGTCAGCCGCGCGACCTCCTCATCCGTCAAATCTTTCGCCCGCTTATTCGGGTCGATGTGGGTCATCGCGAGGATTTTTTTCGAGATGGGGCGTCCCACCCCAAAGATGTACGTCAACGCGATCTCCGTCCGTTTGTCCTTCGGCAATTCGATCCCGACGACCCTTGGCATGATAGGCGCTGGCTCCGCTGTGTTATCCTTGACGCTGTTTATGTTTTGGATTGGAACAAATGACCCGAACCACCCGCTGCCGGCGGATGATCTTGCACTTGCTGCAGATGCGTTTGACGGACGCTCGGACTTTCATCGGATGCCTGCTCCCTGAGTTACAATCGAAACGTGATCCGCCCGCGCGTCAGATCATACGGGGAAAGTTCCAATTTCACTTTATCCCCCGGCAGGATGCGGATGTAGTTCTTGCGCAGCTTCCCGCCCAGATGCGCCAAGACCGTGTGGCCTTCTTGAATGGCCACGCGAAACATGGTATTGGGCAGCGCTTCAACCACGGTCCCTTCCACTTCGATCAAATCTTCTTTCGGCATCTCGTCACTCGTCCGGCTGCGTGAGCACGTCCGGGCCGCGGTCCGTGATTGCGATCGTATGCTCGAAATGCGCGGCCAGCGAACGGTCTTTCGTGATCACGGTCCAGCCGTCCGACAACAGCTCGACTTCATGGCGGCCGGCGGTGACCATGGGTTCGATCGCCAGCGCCATCCCCGCGCGCAATCGCGGTCCGGTGTTCGGCGATCCGAAATTCGGCACGGGCGGATCCTCGTGCAACGCGCGCCCGATGCCGTGGCCGACGTAGTCCCGCACGATGCCGAACCCGGCGCGCTCAACGACCTGCTGCACCGCGCACGAAATATCCGAAATCCGGTGGCCGACCACCGCCTGCCCAATGCCTTCCCGCAGCGCCTGCCGGGTCGTGTCCATGAGCCGCTGCATGAGGGGGTTCGGCGCGCCGACCGTTACCGTCGTCGCCGCGTCGGCATAGAGCCCTTCGACGACGGCTCCCGCATCCATGCTGACGAGGTCGCCGTCCTTCAGCCGGCGCGCTCCCGGGATGCCGTGGACGACCTCCTCGTTGACCGAGATGCACACCGAGGCTGGAAATCCGCGGTAGCCTAAGAAGGCCGGCACAGCACCCTGCTCGTGCAAAAACGCCCGCGAGGCCTCATCCAGCTCTTTCGTTTTAAGGCCCGGACGAACCAACTGGGTCAGACGCGCTAAGAGCGCCGCCACGACGCGTCCGGCCCGGCGCATGCGCTCAATTTCGCCGTCGGTTTTGAGCTCGATCATGGCCCTGCCTGCCGGCAGGCAGGCGCACTCGGAGAAGCTGTGCTGCGCGAGCCGGCGGCAACCACCCGCGCTGCCCAAACAGCCGCATCAGACGGACAAACACGGTTTCGATATGCCCGATGCCGTTCACGCGCTCCAGGATGCCGCGCCGTTGATAATACGCCAGCAGCGGTGTCGCGGCCTTGCGATCGATGGCGAGGCGTTTCTTGATCGTGTCGACCCCATCATCCTTTCGCACGATGAGGCGCCCTCCGCAATGATCGCACCGGCCCGGCCGCTTGGGCCGCATGGTGCGCAGATGATAGTTCGCGCCGCAGCGGCTGCACACGCGCCGCCCGGTCAGCCGCCGCACCAGCAGGCTTTCCGGAGAGTCGACGTACACGGCGGCATCCAATGGAGCCCTTCGCGTTGCCAACGCGCGGTCCAACCCCGCCGCCTGTCCCCGGGTCCGGGGGAATCCATCGAGGACGAAACCCTTCGCCAGAATCTCCGGCGCGAGCCGGGACACCATCACCTTGACTACGAGCGCGTTCGGCACCAGCCGCCCGTTCATCACATACCGCTGCACGCGGCGTCCCAAGGGAGTGCGCTGCGCGATCTCCTGCCGAAACATTTCCCCGGTGGAGATGTGCCTGAGCCCCACGCGTTGCTCGCACAACCATGCCAAAGAACCTTTGCCGGTGCCCGGAGGGCCAAGGAAGACGAAGCGCACCGCTACGACCGACGCCCCCGGATCCGACCCGACTTAAAAAACCCTTCGTAGTGGCGCATCAGCAAATGCGATTCGATCTGTTTCATCGTGTCGAGCGTCACGCCGACGACGATGAGCAAGCTCGTGCCGCCGAAAAATCCGGCGACCCGCGGAGGAATCTTCATCCAGGCCATGATGAGATCGGGGATGATGGCGATCACCACGAGATAGACCGAGGCCACAAACGTGATCCGCGTCAAAATCTGATCCAAATATTGGACGGTGGCCTCGCCCGGCCGGATGCCAGGGATAAACGCCCCGACCTTCTTCATCTGCTCGGCCGCCTCCAAGAATTGATGGGCCGTCAGCGCGGTGCTGAAGTACGTGAAAAACAGAATCAGCAGGGCGTAGCAGAGATTGAACATCAGCGACGTCCGCGAGAACCATCCCATCAAGCCTTGCAGCTGCGGAATGAAGCCGGCGATCTGAATCGGAAAATAGAGGAGCGAGACGGCAAAGATGATCGGCAGCACGCCCGCCGTATTGACTTTGAGCGGCAGGTACGTGCTCTGGCCCCCGTAGACCTTCCGCCCGACGACCCGCCGGGCGTACTGGACCGGGATGCGGCGCTGCCCCTGCTCGACGAAGATCACGGCCAGCACAATACCAACGAGAAACAGTCCCATGAAGACGAAAGCCAGCGGAGCCATCGGCGACTGGTTCATGCCGCTGGGACCGAGCTGTACCGTGATGTCTCGAACGGCCAGCGGAATGCGCCCCACGATCGAGGCGGTCATGAGCAAACTCATGCCGTTGCCGATCCCCCGCTCGGTGATTTGCTCGGCGAGCCACATGATGAGCGCCATCCCTCCGGTCATCGTCAGGATGGTCAGCAGGCGAAATCCCATCCCGGGGAATAAGACGATCTGCGCTTTGAACTGTCCCGGGATCGCCTTTTCGAGCAGCATGGCGTACATGAACGAGTTGACCACGGCCAACACCACGGTGGCGTAGCGGGAGTACTGATGCAGCTTGCGGTATCCCGCCATCCCTTCTTTGCGCAATTTTTCCAGCGCCGGGATCGCGGTCGCCAAGAGCGTTTCCACGATGATCGTGGCGCTGATGTACGGCATGATGCCCAGCGCGAAGATCGTCGCATGGGAGAGCGCTCCCCCCGTGAACATATCGAGCAGGTTGAGCAGCCCGCCGCCGCTGGTCGCCGCCAGCTGCTCGAAGATCCGGCCCAGCTCCTTGCCGTTGATCCCGGGGGTGGGAATGAAGATCCCCACCTCGTAGAGGGCCAAGATGCCGAGCGTGAAGAGCAGTTTGCGTCGTAATTCCGGGATGCTCCATGCGTTGACCAGCGCGCTCAATAATCGAAACATCTACCGCGTTCGTCGTGGGGTGCCCCGTTCCG
>Ga0209399_10001797_pt1 | contig 10864 bp, 9 predicted proteins | sample OV2TP3_FD_184130 | JGI IMG/M metagenome (GOLD analysis project Ga0209399, IMG submission 184130) | Hot spring microbial communities from Beatty, Nevada to study Microbial Dark Matter (Phase II) - OV2 TP3 (SPAdes) (version 3) | ecosystem: Environmental > Aquatic > Thermal springs > Hot (42-90C) ... | reverse complement strand
TGCCAAGGGGGTGTGTCACGTCTACGTGGATGACGAAGTGGATCTTGCCATGGCGGAGCAGATCGCGTTCAATGCGAAGTGCCAGCGGCCCGCCACGTGCAATGCCATGGAAACTCTGCTTGTTCATCAGCAGGTCGCGTCCCGATTCTTGCCCTCGATGGTCAAGCGTTTTCAGGAAGCCGGCGTGGAAATCCGCGGGTGCGAGCGGACCCGGGCCCTGGCGTCCGGGATCAAGGCGGCGACTGAGGAAGACTGGACGACCGAGTATCTTGACCTCATCCTCTCCGTCAAGGTCGTGGACTCGCTGGATGAGGCGATGGAGCACATCAGCCGGTATGGATCCGCGCACTCTGATGCCATTGTCACGGCGAACCACGCCCACGCGATGCGCTTCGTCCAGGAAGTCGATTCGGCCTGCGTCTACGTCAACGCGTCAACCCGGTTTACGGACGGGTTCCAGTTTGGACTGGGCGCGGAGATTGGCATCAGCACGGACAAGCTGCATGCCCGCGGGCCGATGGGCCTTGAGGAGCTGACCACGTACAAATACATCGTCTTCGGCGACGGCCAGCTCCGGACATGAAGATCATCATGGGCTCTAGGCTCTAGGCAATTGCCTTGAGCATCCAGCCTTCAGCCTCGAGCCAGCCGATGCATGCGACTGGGTATTCTGGGTGGCACGTTCAACCCTATCCACCTGGGCCATGTGGTGTTGGCCGAATGCGCCCGCGAGCAGTGCGCACTCGATGAGGTCTGGTTCATCCCAACCGCCATCCCCCCGCACAAATCGTCCCGCGGCCTGTTGGATGGTGAGGTGCGCTTGCGATTGATCCGCTTGGCGATTCGCGGCCATCCCGCATTCCGGGCCTCTGACCTCGAACTGAAGCTCGGGGGGCTGTCGTATACCATCAGGACCGTCCGGCTCCTTCGAGAGCGGTTCCCGAAAGCCACGTTGTTTCTCATCGTGGGATCGGAGATGCTCACCCTGCCGTGGTATGGACTCAAGGAACTCGGACGGCTGTGCACCTTTGTTGTGGCGGATCGTGGTTCGACATCGCTCGCCACGACTCTGAGCAAACGTCGTGCGTCGAAGGGTCGGCGGGTCGATGGCTCCCCTCGTCCACGGGCCCGATCGATCCCCAAGGGACACCGGCTCTCGATGCCCCACATCGACATTTCGTCCTCCATGATTCGCGCCCGAATCCGTCGGGGACTCTCCATTCGGTACTTGGTCGCTGACCCTGTGGCTCGCTACATCGCTCGCCACCGACTTTACCAGTGAGACGATGGAAAGAAACCATGATTAGATCGTGCCTCTACCATCCGGATGGCCGGCTGGAGTGCGACGTACCACTGGACCGCCTCCGCGAGGCGCTCAAGGATCCTGACATGTTGCTCTGGGTCGATACCGAGGATCCCGAGGACACCGATGTGGAGCTGTTGCTTGAGGTCTTCGAGCTGCACCCCCTGACGGTGGAAGACTGTATCATGCCCAACCTCCGGCCCAAGCTCGAGGAGTTTGAGCGGTACTTGTTCGTCGTGCTCCACGGGTTGAAGCGGAACGAGAACGGACGTCTGACCCCCATGGAGCTCGACCTCTGCGTGGGGAGCAACTTTCTCATCACGGTGCGTTCGGAACCCATCAAGACTGTCGACGAGGACCGCATCAGGGTCGAGAAGAAGTCGCCGATCATCAAGCGGGGCGCGGACTTCCTCTTCTACTCCCTGGCAGACTCCCTCATTGACAGCTACTTTCCCATCCTCGATGAGGTGGAATCGCGGGTGGATGAGCTCGAAGCGCGCCTCCTGACCGACTCGACGCAGGCGACGCTGAGCGACTTGTTCGGGATCTACAACGAGCTCATGATCCTGCGACGGACCCTCGCACCGCACCGGGAGATCCTCAGTCGGCTCAACCGGGGGGATCTGCCCTTCATCAAGCCTGCCAACGCGATCTACTTCCGCGATATCTACGATCATCTGCTCAGGATGAGCGATCTCGTCGATGCCTGCCGAGAGGTCACCACGATGGCCCTGGAGGCCTACGCGACCATCGTCTCCAACCGACTCAACGAGATCATGAAGACGATGACCGCCATCGCCACCTTGGCGCTCCCGCTGATCGTCATGACTGGCATCTACGGGATGAACTTCGGGGAGAACCCAGAGCTTGGCCCTCGCTGGATCTATCATGTGCTCTCCGGTGGGCTGTTGGTCTCCATGCCGATCATGCTCTACTTTTTCCGCAAGTACCGATGGCTATAAATTTTCCTTCGGAAAATTTATGACAACTCTTCCCCTTCTCTTGGCTCTGGCTGTGCTGCTTGGCCTGTCCGCGGTCTTTTCGATGGGCGAAGCCGCGTATCTTGCCGTCAACAAAGTCAGGCTTCGGCACCTGATGCAGCAAGGCTCACCCGTGGCCAGGCTCGTGTACCAGCTCCTCACGCGGCTGGATCGGCTCATCGCCACGCTGGTCGTCAGCGACAACCTCGTCGATGTCGCCCTGGCAACCGTGGGGACCGTCCTGTTCGTCAGTCTCCTGGGGATGCACCGCGGGCCGCTGGTCGCCGCAGCGGTCGTGACAACCCTGTTGTTGGTCTTTGGCGACATCACGCCGAAGATCCTTGGGGCGCGGCACGCGGACCGCATCGCCCTCCTGCTGGCCCGTCCGATGCGATGGTTCATTTGGCTCATGCATCCGCTGGTGTGGCTGTTTACCACCGCAAGCCGCTGGATGATCCGCCTGTTCGGCGGACAGCGGCTCCCGCGCTCCCCTTTGGTGACGGAGGAGGAGCTCAAGGTCATGATCGAGATGGGGCGGGAAGCCGGGGTGGTGGCCGAGGACGAGCTGCGGATGCTGCACCGGATCTTCGAGTTTGAAGACACGCTGGTCAAGGACGTCATGATGCCGCGAGACCAGATCGTCGCCATCGAGATCACCCAGCCGCCCGAAGCGGTCCTGGATATCCTCATCGAGGAAGGCCATTCGCGCATCCCGGTCTACCGCGGCTCCCTCGATCACATCGAGGGGATCATCTACGCCCGGGACCTCTTGGCGGTCTGGCGCCACGGCGGGCTGTTTGTGCTCCCTGATCTTGTCCGATCAGCCTACGCGGTCCCGGAGACGAAGCGGGTCGCCGAGCTCCTCAGGGATTTCCAGCGATTGAAGATCCAGATTGCGATCGTCCAGAGTGCCAAGCAGGTCACCCTCGGATTGGTGACGCTCGAGGATCTGCTGGAAGAGATCGTCGGAGAGATCCAGGAAGAGATCCCCGGGGTGAGGGCATGACTTGACCCTTGACATGAGTTGGCGCGCAGCGCCGTCCCGCACGGGAGGTGCGGGACGCGATTCGCGGATGGCGAATCGCTCACCCATGTCAAGGGTTGACAACGATAAAAAGCCCATGTTAGGCTTGTCACGACGATGTGGCAAATTCGTGCGGGGTTTAATTCGGACAGACAAGTTATGGAGCCCTCGTGGGCTCCATAACTTGTGTCCTCATTAAAGGAGGGATGATGGAGGCGTACTGTATGAAGTGCAAGGGCAAGAAAGAGATGAAGGACGCCCAGAAAGTGGAAATCAAGAAGGGCCGGCCAGCCATGAAGGGCCGCTGTCCGGATTGTGGCACGGCGATGTACCGGATCGTGAAGGCCTAAATTTTGCTTTCGCAAAATTTAGCACCTGTAGGAGGCCATCAAAGAAATTTTGCAGGGCAAAATTTCTAGTCAAGCGAAAGCCCTCATCGCGGCGAAAGCCGCTCTCGCCAAGCACGCTGAGGGTGTCGTCGTGGTGGATCTGCGACGCCTCTCGAGCGTGACCGATTTTTTTGTCATTGCCACCGCGACAAGCAAGCCGCAAGTCCTCGCGATCACCGAACAGATCGAAGATGAGTTCATCCAACGAGGTGAGCAGGTGTGGCATATCGAAGGCCTGTCTGCCCCGAGGAACACCGGACAGGCAGGGCTCTCGCCGAAAGCCGCTGGCCCCCGGATCGATGATGGGCTCTCGTGGGTGTTGATGGATTGCGGCGATCTGGTCATCCACCTGTTCAATCCACCCGCCAGGGATTTTTACCAGCTCGAACGCCTGTGGGGAGACGCTCCACGGATTCCTCTTAATCCCAACATGCTCTAGGCTGTAGGCTGGAGGCTCGAGGCAACTGCCTGTGCCTAGAGCCTTGAGCCTAGAGCCTTGAGCAGCCCGCTTCGCTTCGCCGAGATGATGCGGATGCGTGTGGATGATCAATTGAACGAGCTCTTGCGGCAGGCGGTCGGGCCACTCGATCCGACGATTGAGCCGGCGTCCTTGCGGTGGGAAGTTCCCAAGGATCCGACGTTCGGCGATCTGTCCTCGCCGATCTCGTTTCGACTGGCCTCCAAGCAAGGCCAAGCGCCCCAACAGCTCGCCGAGCGGCTCGTCACCGTCCTGCAGGACACCGTGCGGCGCTCCCCCCTTGACGGGCTCGTCGAGCGCCTCGAGGCCAAGCGCGGCTTTGTGAACGTCTTCCTTTCCCAGCAGGCGCTGACGCAGATCCTGGCGCAGATCAATCGGGCAACGCACCAGTATGGCACAAGCCGCCTGGGGCAGGGAAAAGCCGTCCTCATCGAGTTCGTCAGCGCGAATCCCACCGGCCCTTTGAGCGTGGCCCATGGACGGCAAGCCGCAGTGGGCGATGCGCTCGCCCGCGTCCTTGGCGCTCAGGGCTATCGGGTCGTTCGCGAGTACTTTCTCAACGACGAAGGGCGCCAGATCGAATTGCTCGGCCGCTCCCTTCAGGCTCGCTATGCCGAGTTCCTTGGACAGGCTATCCCGTTCCCGGAGGAGGGGTATCGGGGCGCCTATCTCTACGAGGTGGCCAAGGCGTTTCACACACGCTATGGCGCGCGCTTCCTGGACCAGCTCGACGATTCGAGCCTCTCTCGGTTTGTGGCCTTTGGCATCGAGGCGATCCTTCGAGAGATTCAGCAGGACCTCATCAGGTTTCGACTTCGGTTTGATCGCTGGGTGAGCCAGCGGTGGCTGCGGACCTCTGGGCGCATTGATCGCGCCCTGGTCACCTTGAAACGTCGGGGGGCCCTGTACGAACAGGACGACGCCCTGTGGTTTGCCTCGACGAAGTTTGGCGATGACAAAGATCGCGTGGTGCAGAAGCGGACCGGCGAGTTGACCTACCTGGCGCCGGATATCGCCTACCACCACTGGAAATTCGAGCGGGGCTTCTCTCAGCTCGTCAACCTGTGGGGCCCAGACCACCACGGCTACATCCCCCGGCTTGTGGCGTCCGTCCAGGCGCTGGGCCTTCCGGCTGAGCGGCTGGTGATCCGCATCGTGCAGCTCGTGACACTGTCCCGCCACGGCAAGCCGATCCCAATGTCGAAGCGCCAGGGCGAGTTCGTGACGCTTGGCGAGGTCCTCGATGAGGTCGGGGTCGATGCGACGCGATTTTTCTACCTCATGCGCACGCTGGACAGCCACCTCGAATTCGATTTGGATCTTGCCAAGGCCAAGGTCCAGGAAAACCCCGTCTACTATGTCCAGTATGCCCATGCGCGCATCTGGAGCATCCTGACCTATGCCAGTCAGCAGCTGTCCTGGCGGAAGCGACGGGGACCGGCAGACCTCTCCAGGCTCGCCGAGCCTGAGGAGCGGCTGTTGCTGCGCCAGCTGTTTCAGTTTCCCATGGTCGTGCGGCTGTGCGCCCAGTCGCTCGACCCGCACGGGTTGACCATCTACCTGCAAAAACTCGCTGAGCTCTTCCATGTCTTCTACACACAACACCGAGTCGTCAGTGAGGACATCCCCCTCTCCCGGGCCCGCCTGGCCCTCGTCCATGCGACTCAGTGGGTCCTGGCCAACGGATTGGGTCTTCTCGGCGTCTCAGCCCCAAAGCGGATGTAAGAGAATTTTCGATTGTCCAATTTTAATCGACAATCGTCATTCGTAAATCGTCAATGACGATGCTGGAATACTGCAAGTTTTACGTCGGCCAGCGGATCGACCTCGACGCGGCGCTTGCGCAACTGTCGCGCTTCGGCTACCAGCGCGTTCCGCAGGTGGTCGACCCTGGTGATGTCGCGGTGCGCGGCGGGATCCTGGATCTGTTTCCGGCCACCTTCGAGTGCCCCCTGCGCCTTGAGCTCGTCGGCTCGCGCATCGCCTCAATCCGAAGCTTCAACCCCTCGACGGCTGAGACCTTGGATCGGCACTCGATGGTCGTGGTGCTGCCCCGGCAGCTGCGCATGCGTGTGGCGGCTGAGGTCGGGGCGCTGGCTTTAGTCGAGGTCCCATTCGAATCGTGCGTGGACCTGCAAGAGGGGGACCTGGTCGTGCACCTGGACCACGGCATCGGAAGGTTTTGCGGTCGCACACGACTGTCGACGAGCCAGGGACAGATCGATGCGCTGGTGCTCGAGTATGCTGAGAAAGACCTGCTGTATGTCCCCATGGATCAGCTCCACTTGGTGCAGAAGTACATCGGATTTGGAGCGCGCGCACCCGCGCTCTCCAAGCTGGGAACCAGTGCGTGGGAGCGGGCCAAGACGAACGCCTACATTGGAGCCTGGACCTATGCGAAGGAACTCCTTGAGGTCCACGCCAGGCGCCTGGCGCTTCCTGGCTACGCCTTTTCGCCAGATCACGAATGGCAGCCGCTGTTTGAGCAGACCTTCCCGTATCGGGAAACCCCCGATCAGCTGACCGCACTGGAAGAAGTCAAACGGGACATGGAACGCCCTCGGTCCATGGACCGGCTGTTGCTTGGCGATGTGGGCTACGGGAAGACTGAAGTGGCACTGCGCGCCGCGTTTAAGGCCGTCATGGACCACAAGCAGGTCGCGGTGCTGGTTCCGACGACGATCCTCGCCTATCAGCACGATCGGACCTTCGCCAGCCGGATGCAGGAGTTTCCCATCCAGGTGGAGACGCTCTCCAGGTTCCAGTCAGCCGTTGAGCAGCATCACATCCTTGAGGCCCTGAAATCGGGCAGCTGCGATGTCGTCATCGGGACGCATCGGCTCCTGTCAGACGATGTCCGCTTCAAGGATCTCGGCCTCCTGATCATCGACGAGGAGCAGCGCTTCGGGGTGCGGGAGAAGGAACAGCTCAAGCGCATGCGGACCCAGCTTGACGTGCTGGTCCTCTCGGCCACCCCGATCCCCCGGACCCTGTACCTGGCCTTGATGGGCGCGAGGACGATGTCGCTCATCACCACGCCACCCGAGAACCGCCATCCGATCGAGACGATGGTCGCGGAGGACGACGACGCGTCGTTACGCCGGTGGATGATGAAGGAGCTGGAACGAGGCGGGCAGGTCTATGTGGTCCACAACCGGGTGCATGACATCCATCACGTCGCCAAGCGCGTCCAGCGTCTCGTGCCGGAGGCGCGTCTGGGGATCGGCCATGGCCAGATGCGGGAAGAGGAGCTTGAGCAGACGATGGTCGAGTTCATCGAGGGGCGGCTGGATGTCCTGGTGACCACGATGATCATCGAATCAGGCATCGACATCCCCAACGCGAACACCCTGATCGTCAACCGGGCTGACCAGTTCGGCCTGGCTGACCTGTACCAGTTGCGGGGTCGGGTGGGCCGCTTTACCCGCAAGGCCTACGCCTACCTCGTCGTGCCCCAAGGGACGGCGCTGACCGCGGAAACCCGCGAGCGTCTGCGGGCCATCATGCAGCACACGGCGCTGGGTTCAGGGTTCAACATCGCCATGGAGGATCTCAAGCTCCGGGGTGCTGGCAACCTGCTTGGTGTGGAACAACACGGCCACATCACCGCGGTCGGATTCGATCTGTACTGCCGGCTGCTTCGCGAGGCGATCAGCCGGTTGAACCAGGAGCAACCTCTGCTCGCTGAAGTCGCATGAAGCACATGATGAACAGCCTACGATCAGAAAGCAGAAGGCAGAAAGCAGAAGGCAGAAAGCGGATTGGACTGCTGACAGTCCTTACTGCCTCCTGCCTCCTGCCTCCTGCCTCCTGCCTACAGGCACGCGCCGAGACCACGAACCGGATCGTGGCGATCGTGAACGATGAGGTCATCACCGAAGGCGATGTCGTCTTCCACATGAGCGCCCTGCTCCAAGAAGACGACCCACGAGCCGTTGATGGCGCCCAGGCGCAAGAGATCCGGCAGGCGGTGCTCCAGCGGCTCATCGAGGAGCGTCTGATTCTCCAGGAGGCCAAGCGGATGAACCTGTTCGTCGCGGCCGATGAAGTGGCCAAGCGACTCCGGACAGTCCGGGCGCGATTTGACACCAAAGAGGCCTACGAGCAGATGCTCAAGGCAGGGGGCTTGAGCGAGGAACAACTCAAACAGGAGCTCCGCGAACAGCTGTTAGCTCAGGAAGCGATTGACCGCGAGGTGCGTTCGAAAATCGTCGTGAGCCCCTACGAGATCGCGAAAGCCGCCGGGTCCTCCACGGTTCTCCAGAATCCCGGGGAGGAAGTGCGAGCGTCCCATCTCCTCATCCGGGTGACTGAGCAACGATCGAACGAAGAAGCCTTGGCGCTGGCCAACCAACTCTATGACCAGCTCTTGAAAGGAGCCGAATTCGAAGCGCTGGCCCGGAAATACTCGGAAGATTCCCACGCGGCGGACGGAGGACTGCTCGGATGGGTGCGTCAAGGCCAGATGCTCCCGGAGCTCGACCACGTCCTTTTCCACCTCGCGCCGGGTGAGCTCTCCAACCCGGTCCAGTCGGGGCTGGGGTTTCATCTGGTCAAGGTCATCGAGCGTCGCAGCTTCTCTGAGAGTGAGGCTGCCGGGGCTCGACGGCGTCTTGAGGAACGGCTGTATCAGGAAAAGTTCGCTCAAGGCCTGCGGCAATGGCTCCAGGAACTCACCGCGCGCGCACACATCGAGCTCCTTGCGGAGTAAAACAATTGTGAATTGAAATGCGCACTTCCCAGCCGGTTCTTGCCCTCACAAGCGGGGATCCGTGCGGGGTCGGGCCTGAGGTCATTCTGAAAGCCCTCCGAGGAGCTGTGCTCTCCAACGTTCGGGTGATGGTGATTGGAGACCTTGCGGTGTTTGAACAAACCGCCCGGACGCTGCGCCTGCGATTGCCTCGATGGGTGGCATGGGGTGCGTTGGCGGCTGCGTGCAGCGGCTACGTGATCGGCACCAGCATCGTCCATTGGCAGGCGAATCAACCGTTCATCGAAATGATTCCCAAGACACTCCCGGCGATCCCGCTCGTCGGCGGAATGATGGGGGCCTTCTGCTACTTCGGCACGGCGCGCACGTTGCAGCCGGTCGTGACGTGGTGCAGCCTGCAGTGGCCGCACCTGCAGCCACGGCCTCGCGTGCCCCTCGCGTCGAAATTCCTCGCCACGACGTGCGTGCTGTCCGTGGCATCCGTCTGCCTGCTGCAACCCGCCGCCTATACCTTGGGCCAATTGACGACGGAACGGCACTTACTGGATCGCACCCTCACACGGTTGCACGCCGCGGCCGCCGAGTGGCCACGGACCTTGCCATCCCCGGCATCACACGCGCTGCTGCAGGAGGCGGCTCTTGGCGCCCACGGCTATGCGTTCATCGTCGATGCGACGGGTCGCATGCTCAGCCGCCATCCGCGCGGCTACACGACACTCGCGCAGGAGCGCTTCTTCAATTTGTCCCACCACTTCCATGGGGATCATGGCGCCTGGGTGGATCGCGTCGGGAATCATCGCGTCGTGGCGTTTCTGCATCCCGCAGGAGCTTCGTGGACCGCGCTGTCCGTCTCCTTTCCGGATGATTTCGCGCTGCCGTTGCAGCAGTTCATCCGATGGTCGTGGCTTGTGGTGTTGGAAATTCTCTTTGTCCTTGTGCTCTTTGGCCGCTATTTCACGCGCGGGATCACGGCTCCCTTGGCCGAGCTGACCCAGGTGACTCAGCGGATCGCCGAGCGTGGGGATCTCTCGCAGCAGGTCCCCATCACCACGGATGATGAGCTCAGCGATCTGGCCCGGTCGTTCAACCGCATGGTCGCGCAGCTGCAGAGTTCTCAGGCGTCGCTGGAAGATCATGCGAAGCAATTGGAGCGGACGACGCAGGAGCTCTCCGCGCTGAATCAGGAACTCGAAGATCTCCTCCATGTCGTCTCCCATGACCTGCGCGCTCCGCTCATCAACATCCAAGGATTCTCCAAGCGGTTGGAGCCGCTCATGCAGGAGACGCTGGACGCCTTGGAGGAGGCGGCGACGGCCCATCCGCCGCGCGAGCCGTCCCGCCATCTGGCGACGCTCAAAGAGCGGATTCATCCGCAAGTGACCGAGTCGGTGAAATTCATCTCCAAGGGGGTCGAGCGGATGGACCGGCTGCTCGCGTCGTTGTTGACGGTCTCGCGTGCCGGCCGCACGATGGAAGCCCCGCAGCCGCACGACTTCAACGAGATCGTCACCGACGTGCTGATGACGTTTGATCACCAGCTGACGCAGCGCGGCATTCGCGTGAAGCGCCATCCCTTGCCCCGGCGCGTGCTCTGTCGTCGAGAAGAGATCACGCGGATTCTGTCCAACCTCCTCTCCAACGCCATCAATTACATGGGCTCCGGCGCGAATCCCCTCATTGAAGTCGGCGGGACGGTGGCCGGGGATCGCGTGGAATGTTTCGTCCGCGATACGGGCATCGGCATCGATCCGAAGGACCACGAGCGGATCTTCCAGATGTTCACGAGGCTGCAGGCCGTGGATGTCCCTGGGGAAGGGGTCGGCCTGGCGTATGTGAAAAAGATCTTGCGGTGTTATGGAGGACGCATTTGGGTCGTGTCGCAGCCGGGTCAGGGGAGCACCTTTACCTTTATCCTGCCGGCGAGCAGCCGCTTCAGAGGAGGTGTTTGATGGGCACGCTCATGCCAACCGTTCCGCTGA
>Ga0209399_10001794_pt1 | contig 10874 bp, 13 predicted proteins | sample OV2TP3_FD_184130 | JGI IMG/M metagenome (GOLD analysis project Ga0209399, IMG submission 184130) | Hot spring microbial communities from Beatty, Nevada to study Microbial Dark Matter (Phase II) - OV2 TP3 (SPAdes) (version 3) | ecosystem: Environmental > Aquatic > Thermal springs > Hot (42-90C) ... | reverse complement strand
AATTATGGTAAGATTGATCGTGTCGAATGGTGCATACTCTCTTTTATCAAATTTCACAATAATGCTGGCCTTGCCAACATGAACTACCTTTTCAATTCTTGTAGGAGAGCCGCCGCCAGAAGGTGTGTTGTCGAAGTAAGTGATCCTGATGTCTTCGCCTCTATCAACTAAAAGATCGTTTATGCTCTCCAGTGTGACTTCAAAAACACCGGTGTTAAAGCCAGTCTCCATCAACGATGATTGGCTCGTTCTAATACCTGTTTTAGCTAATACCTTGTCAAGTGGTGTCTCATCGAACTTGTCTGTGCTTATTAACAAAACATTAAGAGGAATCCTTTCTACGCTTCTTGAATCGAAGTTAGCATCTGGTTCGACAATTCTTATAGTCAGATCCTGACCCAAACTTATTTCATCTTTATCTGTATCCAGCATTGCTCCTATTGCTTCAGCATCAAAAACAATCGCCTGCAAAATGCTACTGGTAAGTAAAATTGTCATCAATGCAAAAACCAGTGATTTCTTGCTAAACATTTAGTTGAAAATAGCAAGCGCTAAAATCATATTTTAATGCTTGGTGAAACAAAAAAGTTAGAGTTTAAGGGCCATCTTAAGACCCTTATATCTATTCCTTATTGTAACCTCTGTAACTCCAGCTGCTTCTGCAACATCCTTCTGCGTCTTGTTCTCTCCATTCATAACACAGGCAACGTACAGTGCCGCTGCAGCAAGACCCATCGGATCTTTGCCTGCAGATATCTTTACCTCTTCAGCCTTCTTCAGAATTTCAAGAGCCTTTCTCTTTGTCTTCTCGCTCAGGCCTGACTTGCTTGCTATCCTTGCAACACATTTTACTGGATCCACAACAGGCATCTTTAGATCCAGTTCTCTGATCAAAAGCCTGTAGCATCTAGCAACATCCTTCTTCTTTATGTTGCTTGAATTTGCAATATCTTTCAAGGTTCTTGGTGTTTCGGTGTCTCTGCAAGCAGCATACAATGCTGCAGCGACTAGTGCAGAGATCGACCTTCCACGAACAAGACCCTTTTCAAGGGCCTTTCTGTAAACGTATGCTGCCTTTTCGATTACAGCATCGCCTACAGCCAATTTATCCTTCAATCTATCTAATTCGCTGAATGCCTGCCTGAAGTTCCTGTCAACAGGTTCGTGGACTTGGCTTCTACTATCCCAAGTTCTTAGGCGCTCTATCGTGCTCTTCATCGATGCAGATAGTGGCTTGCCAGATGCGTCCTTGTCTATAGGGCCTATTATCGTAGCAAGACCCATGTCGTGCATAGCCAATGAAGTTGGAATGCCAGCTCTGCTTCTGTCTTCATGCTCTTCCTTAGAAAATGCCCTCCATTCTGGACCAAGTTCTTCTATTCTTTCTGTTACAACGAAACCGCAGTTGCCGCAAAACATTTCCCCAGTAGCATTATCAGTAACCATAGGTCCTTTACCGCATCTTGGACATCTATCGCCTTGCATAGAAACATCTTTTACCATTGTCGCACCACCATAAAGTTAATAATTGAGCCCAGAAAGTAAATAGATATATATCGGATATATAAATATTGCTGACTACCACGCAAGGTTGGGGAAAAAGATCTTATCATTCATTATAAATCATTGCAAATCTTGTTTAACATTTAACATAATAGACTGAATTTTGTTATCTTCTTAATGTTAAAGTCCAAATCTGATTCATATCACTTTATAAAGGATGAGGGGGGGGCTGACCTTTCATGCCAGGGGAGACCTAGCATATCTGGACGTCCTCCTGAATTTTTGCTTGATTCCTTGAAGATACGATACTGTTCGGCTACCAGAATTGTCTGCCATTATATGTGTAATATCATTAGGCACATCAAGATCAAGCATCAGTCTTCTGTTCATAACAATCTTCACTGGTACCTTGCGTTCCTTCGCCTTCTGCACATGTATTTCATAGCTATCTTCATCGTAGTATGTTCGGATCACGTTTGATGGTTTTCGAAGCAATGCGTTTGTGCCATCATATCTATGCGATGGAGTAATGATAACGCATTTCTTCTGCTTGGCAGAGCTGCAAAGCATGTCCATATCTGATGGCAGGATCAATGGAAGATCCTGCGGAATAACGATGCTTGCATCCGAATCCTTGCAGATACTATCTGTTAATGCTACAGCTGCATTAACACCAAGCTCCTCTTCTTCCTGCACAATCTTCGTGCCAAATTCCCTTGCTATAGACAAAACGTGTTCGTCTTTGCTAATGACAATGATCTTGCTGATGCATCGGCAATTGCATACTGAAGCCAAGACATCATATAGCATTACTTCAGAAAGCTTTATGCGTTCATCTACCGTTAGCAGTTTTGCTAACCTTTTCTTGCTTCTTGCAAATGTCTTTGCAGGCACTATTGCATAGATATTCAACTATGAACACTTTTTTGCAATCCAAGAAGGTAAGAAGCGAGTCTGGATTCGTCTTTCTTGTCATTCATTATTATGTTAGTATAATATACCTTCATTCCCAGATTTTCGATCTTACTTGCATACTGCTGATCTGATGAGTGTATGACAAACCTTGAGATAACATCTGAATAAAACTTGGCAACACCATACGGTGATACCTCAATGCCTAGCGCCTGCATATACTTTGCAGCTGGACCACTGAGAGGCTTGTTACCAATTATCGGGCTTATTGCTACACACTTGTTCTTCACTTTTGCTAACGTATCTCGTATACCCTTGATAGCAAGCATAGGAGCTATGCTGGTTAATGGATTAGCAGGAGCGATTATCACCATGCTGGAAGATTTGATTGCATCGAGCGCTTGCAGTGTTGGTCTGGCCTTGTTTGCACCAGAATAAATGATATCTTTAACTTCCATACTAGCATTGTGCTTTACCCAGAACTCCTGCAGGTGCATATCGCCATATTCCGTAACAACTCTGGTTTCCATATGGTTGTCTGTTACTGGTATAACCTTGGCATTAACACCAAACTTGCTGCATACCCATTGCGTAATATCAAGCAAGCTCTTGCCATCCTTTAGCATCTTGGTTCTTACCAAATGTGTAGCAAGATCCCTATCACCTATCCTGAACCAAGATTCTCCCCCTAAAAGTTCCAGATGCCTTAGAAATTCAAACGAATCGTGCCTTACTCCCCATCCTCTTTCAATGTCAAGCATGTTGGCGAGTCCATAGACTATAATATCGATGTCAGGACATATGTAAAGACCATGTAGCCATATGTTATCGCCAACATTGCACACAACAGCAATATCCTTCGTCACAGACGCAAATCCTCTCACGAGTTTCACTGAGCCGGTGCCACCAGCAAGTATGGTGATCAATACCAGATCTTCCAGTATGAACTATAATTTATGTCATATAATGTTGCATTAGATCTATAAAGATTTATAAAAAGGGCGGGTAAGATTTTGCCTGTGAAGTTCAGAAGCTCATCTATCATGATGTTAATATTAGCTTCAATTCTTCTAACAAGTCTAATGATTCCAGCATTTGCAGTACAATTAGATACGTTATTGATACCAAAAAGAGACAAGGCTGAAGCATTATACAGGTCTGTCACTGTTGTTTACATAGAATATCCTAATGGAGGAAAGATAAAATCGCAACTTGAAAACGTAAATGATCAGCTTGCATTTACTGCAGATAAGAATACGCCTGGAGTGCAGGTGCTTATTGACAAGATAAACGAGAAACTGCTAAAGGAAAGAAAGTCACCAGTTCATGTGGAGAATATTACAATAGATTACAAGGCAACACTAAAGGGTGGAAGCGATAAAGCAACGTTGGAACAGGTGCTCAGACTGGATGTGTTGGTAACACGTTTTGTCTTAAATCTTGGATCCTCTTCTGAAGGTTCTCTGATCGATCTAAACTGGAGAGGTTTTAACATAGACGACCCAGTAATTGTAAAGACTGAGCAGTATGGTGATGTTGAAATCAACTTCCCATCTGGATACTTGTACGCCAGACAACCAGAAGTAATGAAGATTCTAGAAAATTCAGAGGCTAATAAAATACTTAGTCAACCCAGCATAGATTTTAGAGAATTCACAGACCTCTCACTTGACAACTGGCACTGGAGTTTCGATCCAACTGGAAGTGTAACGGAAGCTGAAAGATTTGGATTCAAAGAAATTGAAGGCGCAAACGTAGTTACTTTCTTTGCATTTGGTGAAGGAAGCATACGCGAAGGGATGCATCGAACAAAGTTGATCGAAGTAGACATTGCAATAGATGGTGAACAATATGTAATAAGAAACACAACTCCACCAAGTTCGGCAAGCATACAGGTTCTTGGCTATGCAACTCAGAGTATACAGGGAACAGATGAAGGAGCGATAGTTTACGAGTATGTACCAGAAGGCGCAGGTAAGTCTTATGCTGGTGGATTTCCCATTACTGTATTAGCAATAATGGGCGGTATGTTAGGGGCCATAGCTGGATTCGTACTGTGGCGAGCTAGGAAATAAAACAAATTTCATAATACTCAATTTGGCGTATTTACCTGCAATCTTTCCTTTTAATGACTATTTTACATTTCAAAGTTGGCCTCTTCACGCAAATACCACCCTCTATCTGCAATATTTGTCACCGTCACTCTCCGCTTTTGTATTTTGTCAGCGTGGTATCTTGTTCTTCCTATGCCTATAGCGTCACCATACCTGTTTGTAATTAGAACGATTTCATTTTCTCCAAAGTCATTTGTATGGTTGATTATAGATTGTCCAAATATATCCCTACCATACAACACAAGAGCTTCCGCTTGATCTGTAACAACGATCTTCTTTTTATTAGTATTTTTAGCGAACATATATGCGCCTTCAAGACTTAAGGAAATATGCTTTCTCAACTCGCACAACTTTATGCCAGCTAAATACGGATCTTTGTTCAACGCAAGTTTCTTTGCATCCCCTGTCATCATGAAGATCTCTCTGACCTTGCCTTCTTTAACAAGAAGATTCTTGTGCTGGAAATAATCAAATAGATCCCATTTCCCAAAGAATCTGTTCAAGATTGTTCTTTCTTCACGCGTAAGCTTTCGATACATTTGCACACCTACTTAATTTTGATCTTAGCTACATAGAATCCAAGTGTAGAATGAATATGAGGATAAAATCTTCGAGTATTTTTTGCTTGGGGATCAAATTTTAAATCGCCAAACTGAGTTAGCCCCTCGCTGCCATATGGTATTGGAATTATCTCAGCATCGTATTTTTGCAAAACATGATCAACGACCAACTCATTCTCTTCAGGAGCAAAAGAACAGGTAGCATAAACCAAAGATCCTCCTGGCTTGATTAGATTCACCGCCGTATCGACTAATTTGGTTTGCTCGGTACTGCAGAACTCTATATCTTCTGGAGTACGACTGGTCTTTCTGCCAATATCTTTTTGAATTACACCTTCGCAGGTGCAAGGTGCATCTAACAAAATCTTATCATATTTTAGACCCAATTTTGGTGCCATGAGAGCATCCATATTATACACGCAAGTATTCATGACACCGCAGCGGTTCAGATTAAAAACTATGGAGTTCATTCTTCGTTTACTTGCTTCCATGGCTACCAGAAGACCAGTGTTGTTCATCTTCTGTGCAATGTAGGTTGTTTTCCCTCCAGGTGCAGCACACATGTCAAGATTTGTCTCATCATTTTTAGGATCCATTGCAACTACCGATATGCAGGAACTTAGATCCTGAATGTAGTAATACCCCAAGAGGTACTCAGGAGTGGCACCTATTGAGTGCGGCGCTTTTTTTACAATAAAAACATCTTCGACAATAGTATCTTCAAGCTCAAAACCTCTTTCGGTTAATCTTGTCTTTAATTCCATTTTAGATATTTTTAGAGAATTAACACGTATGTACTGTTGTGGACGTTTATCCATACTTTTTAAAAATTTGTAAACATCTGGGATGTAACGCAGAAATCTGTTTACTATCCATTCACTGTAAGCATATTGCTTTGCTAACTCTTTTGATTCTTTTGTGCTGGAGAAGGTTACTGTTTTCATTTACTCAAAATAAAATTCGTGCTCTTATAATCCTATAGGGTTAGAAGATCTAAAAACTTCGTAATACTTTTGGACGAGACAGTTCTGGATGCGATTTTAGATCAGCTATTATGTTGAGCAATTTATCTTTCTCAGCAGGCAGTGTTCCCTTGAGCAAGTAAGCATTAGAAGCATGGTTTGTACGAAAGATAATTGGTGTTCGAGAATTAATCTGTTGTATTAGACGCTCAAGCTCATCCAGCAAATCAGGGTCATCTAGAGGTATGAACGGCTCACCGAACTTTGTTAGGAACTCTTCCTTCACGCCTGTTTCAAGGTAGAGAGTTAGTGCGCCCAAATAATCAGGTGATATTCTATTTACTACTTGTGCAGTCTCTCGTATATGCTCTTCCGTGTATGTCTTCCCGCCAAGACCCAAAATTATCATGCAGGACAAATTAATTCCTGCACATTTTGCCTTCAAACATCCATCTATTATACCACGGCTAGTTGCACCTTTTGTGACCTTCTTTAGAAGTTTGTTTGAACCTGTTTCTATTCCAATATAGAATAGTGTTAAACCAGATGCTTGCAGTGAACGCAATTCATCCTCTGACTTTTGCAGCAGGTTCTTTGGCATAGCATAGCAGGATACACGTTCTAACTGCGGAAAAGAAGTATAGCAATGATTAACAATTTGTAGCAATCTTTCTGTAGAAAGGTTAAGTGCATCGCCATCAGCCAAAAATACCCGACGCGTGTCAGAGAAATGTTTTGCAGCATAATTTATTTCGGGTTCAATCTCCTCCCATGTTCTCTCCACATACTCCTTTGAACGGTACATATCACAGAAGGAACACTTGTTGAATGAGCATCCTATAGTAACTTGGAAGATCATCGAATCTGCTTCTGAAGGCGGACGATACAAAGGTTCTACGTAAGAAAACATATAGAATTCCCTAGTTATCTAACCTATAAATATTCGTGGAGGAGATGGTGCGTGCTAGCAGTAACCCTCCTTCTGTTCTAGGTGGGATTCAGCTAAGCGGCCTACCTGAACCTTGAGCAAACTCATCGGCTCTGTTTGGCCTTGCTCCATGCGGGTCGGCAGTTTCATTCCTTGCTAGGAACCTCAGGTTTTGCCATCATCGTACTCTAACTCGGATATCTTTTCTGTGCCGTTGCCAGCCATCTCTGGCTACCCATCACTGGGTCGCATACTTGCTTGGAGGGAGGAGTCTCCTCTGCTTTCGCAGTGGCCCACCCACTAGCTCGCACCAGTGTTACTTTCAGGAATTTCTATTTGAAGTATTCCATTTCTATCCAGTATCACTCTCTTCTGTTCAGCTCGATCAGGTTTTTTACTATCCTTCTCTCTTCATCGGTTATCGGCACGAATGGATCGTCTTCCGTTATCTTCTCCAGCCTTGAACTACAGTAACGCATCAAAAGCGTTGCTTGCTTCCTCTTGACCTTCATGTATGGCAGAACCTGTTTTATCATGGAGACTATGTCTGCCTTGCGCTTGATCTGCCACCTGTAAGCCAACTTTCCCCCTATCTCGCGCCTGTCTGCTACGCTTATAGTGCCTCCAAAGTAGCGCTGTAGCATGCTCAAGGTCATTCTCTCAGTTCCATAAACTATTGCTAGCGCTTCGATCTCTTCATATGATCTGTTTTTGTAATGTGCTATGTGCGCGTTAAACCTGGCTTTTGCATCGAGGAATCCTGCAAGATAAGCTCTTTCCGTCATACTGGGTTTCTTCCTATAAGAAATCGGTCCTGATACTGTTCTGACCTTTATCATATATTATGTTACCAGATTGCCTGATATAACACCTAGTCTCTACACCATCTAGTCATTATACGAATTGATAGGTTCGAATCGGGTGGGATTCGCCTACTGCAGTAGGTGGAACCCTTTTTTCATATGCGCTATTTTCCTGCATATCTGCATAGAACCTGACTTCGCTAATATTCTTTTATAAGATAAGCTAATTTTTGTACGATTTACCCACATATGTCCCTAGCAAGTTCTTTAACACTACATCATCTTGGGAAAGTTTTATCATTTGTAACAGTATTCTTTGCAATTCTTGGCATTCACCTATAATGTGCATCAAGATCTCCTGTTGATTCATCAAGGTATATAGGAATCCTTGATTTTCCACTTGATTTTTTTCCTGCGGTGTCACGCGAGGGTGCGTGCTAGCCATATGACCTCTACTTGCTATATCTATTTGCTATATCAATCACAGCTCCATGTCAAGGCTGGAGACATATGTTGGTAGATCGAACACAGGCTAATACGAAGCAGGGGATTATACAAAGTCTGGCAAGGTGCTTAGGATAGGTTTAAAGATAAGAGCTAGAATTACTGCCGTAAGTTAGTAAAGATGCTGCAGTTAATGGGAAGACAGGAATTACGTGCAGGCAGCCATTCCATGGTGCGGAAGAATGGATACAGAATTAATGGTTAGATGGTATGTCCCTGCTCGAGACTTTTAATACTAGAAAATTGCTACGGAGATAATTTTATAAGGCTTGTATTACATGTAATACATATGAAGAAGGAAATGGTAAGTATTAGGGATGTGGACGAAGAAGTTCTTAGAGAATTCAGGACACATGCTGTAAAAGAAAAGATGAAAATGGGAAAGGCTTTGACTCAGGCCATGAAAAGATGGCTCAGGGAAAAACAGAAAACAAAGATCAAGACGAAGAGCCTTTTACGTGCTAAACCTTTCGACTGGGGTCCTGGTAGTGAAAGAACCAGCATAGAAATTGATGAGATCCTATACGGTCGCAAGAAATGATTATTCTAGACACAAGTTTTATAGTATCTTACTTTAATGAAAGAGACCAGAACCACCTGAAGGCTGCAGAGTTGATGAAAGGCATTGCAAATCTTAAGTTCGGACCAGTATACATAACCGACTACATTTTTGATGAAACTGTCACTGTAGCCTTTATTCGTTTGAAAAACTTACCCAAAGCAGTAGAGATAGGAAATCATCTCCTAAAATCCTCAAAGATAATACAAGTAGAAGACAAGCATTTCTACAACGCTTGGAAAACATTTAGAAAACAACGAACTACAGACCTTAGTTTTACCGATTGTACAACGATTTCTGTGATGCAGGATAGTGAAATTAAGAACATCGCAACTTTTGACGAGGATTTCAAGAAAACCAAAGCAATTAACGTAGTGGCCTGAAGAGATAATAGAAGGCGAAGTTGTAGATATAGCTGACTACAGCATTCGTAAGGGTTGTGCAAGTTTATACGGGGGAAAATTTTGCAATCTGTATCAATATTCTTTGCAATTCTTCATATCCCAAGGGTCTTCCTCAAGATCTCCCAGTATGTCATAAAGGTATATAGGAATCCTTGATTTTTCACTTGAATTTTTTTCTTGAATTTTAATGGAGTGTGAGTGTACTTTAGTTGTATATATCGATTCTATGTTCTATAATCAAGCAGGGATAGGTATGAGTGGATCGTACACCCTCTAGCTTTTACCGGTGCGCGTTTCTGCGTGTATTCTAGTAACAGCCTATCACATAAGTATATAAAGTAAGAAAGTAAGAATATACTTGTGAGAGTATGGCAACGTATGAGGAAGCCGATGTAACTGTAGTGAGCGGGAAGGGACAGGTTGTCATACCCCAAAGTCTGAGGGAGAAACTTGGACTCAAGCCGAAGACCAAGCTGCTAGTCTACGGTTATCAAGATGCTGTCATCATGAAAAAGATGGAGATCCCAGATGTGATGAAAGATCTAGAAAGGCTGTATCGAAGGGTTGACAGAAAGGTTAAGAAATACGGTGCCTTGTCTGATGAAGAGATAGAGGAAATAATACAGGAGAGCAGAAGGAAGAGAAGGGAATACAAGAGCAGGTAGCATGAAGATAGTCCTTGACACCAATGTTCTGATATCTGCATTGATTAAAGAAGGCAAGCCAAGAAACCTTTTGCGCGAAATCATAAGCAACCATACACTAGTTATATCAAAGGAACTGCTTGAGGAGCTGGCTATAACTGCAAACGAGCCCAAGATACTGAGATATGTAAATCAGCAGGACATAGCTGACTTTCTCAGAGACTTGTCAGGTTCTGCAGAATTTGTAAGAACGAGATCAAGGTTCAGGTTGGTGAAGGAGGATCCCGAGGATGACATTGTGCTCAGGACTGCATATGATGGCAAGGCAAGCTATGTGGCATCAGGCGACAGGCATCTGCTGAGTTTGAAGGGATTTAGAAGAATAAGAATCGTTACTGTTGATCAGATGCTCAAGATTCTTAAGGGTTGATTGTTAATGCCGACGCTCATCTTTAAACTCCTCAAAATCTTTTCTATTTGAAGTATTCCATTTCTATTCTCTGGATCTCGCTGGGGCTACTAGCTTTGGCATACTCCTTCAGTAATTCATTATTCAGTTCAAAAAATGTATGACCCCACTTGAACTTGTTCATAACATCAAATGCAAGATCATCAAAACCCAAAATACTTGATGCCCCTGCTAAAGCTTCAGCGCTGCTCAACTTGCCCAACTTGCTGTAGTTAGTTGGGTTAGCAGCAAGTAACAATGGTAACCTTCTGTTTATGCCGTAAAAATTCCGCTTGAATGTTGCATTAACTTTCTCCCATGAGCAATCTATTGCTGTTATGGAATCCGCAACAATTTTATCACTATTGCAGAGCGATACTTTGGCGTAAGGATTTAGAACCAAAGAATTTCTTGGAATTCTTCTAACTGCATATGCTACGTTAAAATGCACAAGCTTTGCAGCTGTGCACTTCTTCGGATCGTCCTGCTTCAGCATATACACTAGCAACTTCACAACGCTCTTACTTTATAAC
>Ga0209399_10001793_pt1 | contig 10878 bp, 10 predicted proteins | sample OV2TP3_FD_184130 | JGI IMG/M metagenome (GOLD analysis project Ga0209399, IMG submission 184130) | Hot spring microbial communities from Beatty, Nevada to study Microbial Dark Matter (Phase II) - OV2 TP3 (SPAdes) (version 3) | ecosystem: Environmental > Aquatic > Thermal springs > Hot (42-90C) ... | reverse complement strand
AGAGCCTGAAGATCTCGAAGGGCTTGTGGTCTTTTTGGCCTCGCCCGGTTCTGATCACATCACCGGTCAGACCATCGTCATTGACGGGGGTGCCTCGCTTGTGTTTGGGAAGGGATAATGATTCTTTTCGAACAATACTTGACAGGATTGGTAGGATATTTTATATTGGTAATTGGTAACTGGTGATTGGTAATTAAAAAGGCCACGAGCGGACACATCTAATTACCAGTTACCATTTACCAATTACTATCCTGCTTACTTAAGATGCGACTTTCTACGCGTTCCACCTATGGCATGCGGGCGCTGGTCGAGCTGGGACTCGCGACAGGGCGGGGCCCGCTGTCGGCCGCACTGATTGCGAAACAGCAGAATCTCTCCGTCGCGTATCTCGAGCAGCTGTTGCATCGGCTGAAGACGCAAGGCGTGGTCACGAGCGTGCGCGGCCCGAAAGGTGGGTATCTGTTGGCGAAAGAACCTGAGCAGATCACGGTGGCCGAGATCGTCCACATCCTCGATGGCCCGGCAGCGATGCAGGACGGCAAGGTCAAGGACGCGCATCGCCATGCCCAGCGGATTGCCCAGGCCGTCTTTCGGTGCGTCCATGAACGGCTGGTGAAATCGCTCGATCAGGTCACCCTCCAGGACCTCTGCGATGAGGTCCGCGAGCGTTCGGGTGAGTCGTTGGATCATCGGTATGTGTTTCATATCTAGAAATTTTGCTGTGCAAAATTTCTCATTGGGGTGAGGTACCCAATTATAAATTTCGCGAAGCGAAATTTATGACGAAGGGTCAGTTACGGACGACGTTGCTACGTCGGTTAACACAACAGAAGGAGGAGGATCGGCGTCGGAAGAGTGAGGCGATACGACGGAAGCTCGTTCGCCTGGCAGTCTTTCGTCGGGCGAAGACGGTGCTGTGTTACGTCTCGCTCCCTTACGAGGTCGAGACGAGGCGGTTGATTGAGCAGATGCTGGAAGCAGGCAAGCGGGTGGTCGTTCCTCGGGTGTGGAAGCGCAAGCTCCTCCTCTCGGAGTTGCGCGATCCTCACTGCGAGCTTGTCCCGGGTTCGTTTGGGGTCTTGGAACCCAAACCCGAGTGCTTCAGACCCGTGCGGCCCGAGGACGTGGACGTGGCGCTGGTGCCAGGACTGGCCTTTGATCGAACGGGCAACCGGCTGGGCCACGGCCAGGGATACTTCGACCGCTTGTTGGTCCGCTTGCCCCACGCAATTCCCACGGTAGGACTGTGTTTCGACTTCCAGCTGCTCGATCGCCTGCCCACGCACCCGCACGACCAGGCCGTCCAGGTCGTCCTCTCCGCATAAATTCTGCTTCGCAGAATTTATGAAACGGTGAAGACGCCGAAACAGAAATTTTCCTTCGGAAAATTTATAAGGAGTGAGACATGATGGAAGGACTGCTCATTGTTCTGCTCGTCGGATTTGGGATGTTTGGAGCCGGCTATTGGTTAAGGCTCCTCATCGGTCGTCGGCAGCTCGCCAGCGCTGAGCTGAGATCGAAACAGGTGCTCGAGGAGGCGACCCGGCAGGCGGAGGCCACCCGTAAGCAGGCCCAGATCGACGCCAAAGAACTCCTGCACACGATGCGGCAGGAGTTCGAGGAGAAGACCAAGGAGCGTCGGGCCGACCTCAATCAATTGGAGAAGCGCCTCCACCAGCGGGAAGAGCTGCTGGACCGAAAGCTCGATCTCTTGGACCGCAAGGAGAAGGAGCTTGCTGAACGCGGCCGGCAGCTCGCCGGCCGGGAACAGGCGTTCAAAGCGAAAGAGGACGAACTGTCCAAGCTCATTGCCGAGGAGAAGGAGAAGCTCAAGACCGTCGCGAGCTTAAGCACCGAGGAGGCCAAGCAGCTGTTGCTCTCTCGGATCGAGGAGGAGTGCCGCGCTGAGGTCGGGATGACCGTCAAACGGGTTGAAGAGGAGGCCAAGAAGGATGCGCAGGCGCTGGCCAAGAAGATCCTGGTTGAAACCATGCAACGCTGCGCCGCTGAGTTCACGGTGGAATCGACCACGGCGGTCGTCCAGCTCCCGAACGAGGAGATGAAGGGCCGGATCATCGGACGCGAAGGCCGCAACATCCGGGCGTTTGAGCTTGCGAGCGGGGTGGACCTCATCGTGGACGACACCCCGGACGTTGTGACCTTGTCCTCCTTCGACATGATGCGGCGCGAGGTGGCCAAGCTCGCCCTGGAGCGCCTCATGGCCGATGGGCGGATCCATCCGGCCCGCATTGAAGAGGTCGTCGAGCGGGTCAAGCGCGAGTTCGATCAGGTCGTCTCCCAAGAGGGAGAGAAGGCCATCACCGAGCTGGGGCTCCATGGCATCCATCCGGAGCTCATGAAGCTGTTGGGACGGCTCCGGTATCGGACGAGCTATGGCCAGAACGTCCTGCTGCACCTGAAAGAATCCGCGCATCTGTGCGGGATGATCGCGGCGGAGCTCGGGCTGGATCAGCGGTTGGCCAAGCGCTGCGCGTTGTTCCACGACATTGGTAAGGCGGTCAGCCACGAGATCGAGGGTCCACATGCCTTGATTGGGGCGGAGCTCGCCAAGCGATACGGCGAGCCGCCGGAGGTGGTCCATTCGATCGAGGCCCACCACGAGGACGTGTCGCCCTCGAACCTCTATGCGGTCCTGACGATCGTCGCGGACTCGATCAGCGGCTCCAGGCCTGGCGCCCGGGGGGACACCCTCGAAGCCTATGTCAAGCGGCTGCACGCCCTCGAAACCATCTGCGACTCGTTCAAAGGGGTCGAGAAGGCCTACGCGATCCAGGCGGGTCGCGAGGTGCGGGTCATCGTGCAGCCGGAGCGGGTGACGGACCTTGAGGCGATCGCCCTCGCCCGCGAGATCAAGAAAAAGGTGGAAGGCGCCATCGAGTTTCCGGGTCAGATCAAGATCACGGTGGTCCGGGAAACCCGCGCCATTGAATATGCCAGGTAAACGAGCGGTTTGGCTCGAGGCTCAAGGCTCAAGGCTGAAGGCTCCTACCTTGAGCCTCCAGCCTCCAGCCTCCAGCCGATGAAGGCACTGTTGATCGGGGACGTCGTGGGCCGACCGGGCCGTGTGGTGGTGGAGAGGTTCGTGATCCCGCTTCGCGAAGAGCTCGGCATTGACTTGGTCGTGGTGAACTGTGAAAATGCTGCGGGCGGCGCTGGCATCACCCCGGCCGTCGCAGAGGAGCTGTTCCGTGCCGGCGCGGATGTCCTGACCTCCGGCAACCACGTCTGGCGCAAGAGAGAAGCCTTCGAGCTGCTCAAGCTCGATCATCGGGTGATGCGTCCGGCCAACTACCCTGATGGGGCCCCGGGCACAGGCTCCGGTGTCATCGAGACGCTCTCTGGACAGAAGGTCGGGATTCTCAATCTCATCGGGCGGGTCTTCATGGAAGCGGTGGACTGTCCCTTCCGCGCCGCGCAGCGAGAAGTGGAGCGGCTTCGGCTCACCACCCCGATGATCATCGTGGACATGCACGCCGAGGCAACCAGCGAGAAGGTGGCGATGGGCTGGTTTCTCGACGGAAAGGTCTCCTGCGTGTTTGGCACCCACACCCATATCCCCACGGCGGATGAGCGCATCCTGCCCCGAGGGACCGCCTTCATCTCCGACGTGGGCATGACCGGCCCGTACGATTCGGTCATCGGCAGAAAGACCGAGCAGATTCTTGAGCGGTTCCTCTCCATGCTCCCGGTGAAGTCTGAGGTGGCCGAGGGCAACGTGCAACTGCGCGGGTTGTTGGTGGACATTGATCCGAAAACCGGCAAGGCCACTCACGTCGAACGCCTGACCAAAACCCTGCACGAGCCTGTCGCGAGCGCCGAACACTAATGCCTGAGTCCTCCCAACTCGAGCTGTTTTCGGCAAGGCGGTTGAGTGTGGAAGGCGAACCGACCTACTCCGTCTCAGAGATCAACGAGCTCGTCCAGGCTGTCTTGCATGAACAATTTCCCAGACAGGTGTGGGTACGTGGAGAAATTAAGGGGTATGACTTACGGAAGCACCGTCAGTGGGTGTCGTTCAAATTCGTGGAGAAACACACAGACTCGGATGATGTCTTGGCTGAAGTGACGGCGATTGTCTCTCCGGAAGATCGAAAGACCATTGAGGCGATCTTGCAACGAGCCGAGAATGGATTTCAGCTCCAGGATGGCATTGAAGTGCGCTTTAAGGTGGAGGTGGACCTCTGGGTCAAAGCAGGACTCTATCAACTCCGGGTGCGCAGTATTGATCCGACCTACACGCTTGGAAGACTTGCCCAGAACCGAAAACGCATTCTCGAGCTGTTGACCCAGCACGGCCTCATCAATCGGAACAAACGCCTGATCCTCCCACTGGTGCCGCTGCGGATCGGCTTGATTGCCGCGAAGGGATCGGCAGGGTTGACGGATTTCGTGACGCACCTTGCGCAGAGTGGTTTTGCGTTTGCCGTCACGTTTGTCGATTCGGCCATGCAGGGTTCTCAGGTGGAGTCCGAGGTCTCACGTGCACTCCGGGCCTTGAATCGGGCTGGTGTGGTCGACGTCATTGTCATCACACGCGGTGGCGGCGGAGCCACTGACCTGAGTTGGTTTGATCGGTTTGGATTAGCCGAGGCGATCGCGACCTCGCGGGTGCCTGTCCTGACAGGCCTCGGTCATACGCATGACACGTCGGTCGCTGACCTCGTGGCGTATGCGAATCTCAAGACCCCCACCGATGCCGCGCAATTCCTCATCGATCGTGTCGCGGCGTTCCTCGATGCCCTTGATGAGGTGGCGCGGCAATTGGGAGGGCATGTCGACACGCTCCTCAGCCATGCTCAGGCCTGGTTGGTGGACTGCCAGCGGGACATCGCGAGACGCAGCGAAGGGCTCGTCGCTGTGGAGCGGCGGTTTCTCACCAGCTGCGTGCCGCGAATCTCTCTGGAGCGGGTTCGACAACTGCTTGATCGCGAGCTGGGCCGTGTTCGTGAGCGAGGGGCACGGCTTGGCGATCGGACGGCATGGCTCATCCAGCGCGAACACGACAGGCTCCTCCAACACCGGCGTGCCTACACCTTCCCGCGGGTGAGTCGGGCCCTGCTTCGTGGGCAGTTACAACTCCAGGCTGTCGATGACCGTGTCGCGATGCTCGACCCTCTCAAGACGCTCAAGCGGGGCTTCAGCATCAGCCGGAACGCGAAGGGCAAGGTCGTGACCACCGTGGCCGATGTGGGGGTGGATGAGCCCTTGATGACCGAAGTCACGAACGGCTCGATCAGGAGTCACGTGAGGTCCGTCGAACCTCACCACAAGGAGGAACGTGGTGGCCGAAGAAAAGATCAAGAGTTTTGAACACGCCAAAGAGGAACTCGATCGCCTTCTCAATGAATTTGATCGCGATGAGGTCAACCTGGACAACCTTGTGCCCAGGTTGAGGCGAGCGAAGGAACTCATTGAGTTTTGCACCAAGCGGATCAAGCAGATTGAGGTGGAAGCGAAGGAGATCGTCAAATCCATCGAGCCACGGGAGCCCCAGCGAGGCGAGGCGGCCTCAAAGGATGCGGATTCGCCATTCTGATCGCCTTCTCAAGCGGCAGGCCCTTCTCAACCAAGCGCTGGAGCGAGTCCTGAACGCGGCTGACGGCGCGCCGGACATCCTCCATGAGGCGATGCGGTATTGCGTGTTCTCCGGCGGCAAACGGTTTCGGCCGTTGTTGTGTTTCGGGGCCTGCGAGGCGGTTGGGGGTACGTGGGCCAAGGCGCTTCCGGTGGCCTGTGCGGTTGAGCTCATCCACACCTACTCGCTGGTCCACGACGATTTGCCGGCGATGGACAACGCGGACGAGCGCCGGGGACGACCCTCCTGCCATCGGCGGTTCGGGGAGGCGACCGCGATCCTCGTCGGAGACGCCCTGCTGACCAAAGCGTTTGAACTCCTGAGCACCAACGGCATTACCAATGCCCTCGCGATCCTGCACACGGTGGGAAAGGCTGCTGGGACCACAGGGCTTATCGGCGGTCAGGTGCTTGACCTGAAATCCAAAATCCAAAATCCAAAATCCAAAATCACAGAACTTGAAGAAATTGCTCGGCGCAAAACTGCTGCCCTGATTGAGGCCAGCATGGTGGCGGGAGGACTTGCTGGCGAGGCCTCCTCCCAGGACCTGACGCGCCTGAAGACCTACGGATCGAGACTGGGGCTTGCCTTTCAGCTCATAGATGACCTGCACGATCGGGATGGGTTTGTGAGGACCGTGGGGCCTGAAGCCGTGCGCCGAAAAGCGAAGGCCTTGATTGACCAAGCGAAGCAGTCGCTTGGCCCATTCGGGCGACGAGCGTGGATCCTGCTTGAACTTGCAGATTGGCTTGCGCATGCGTCTTCTTGACACCATTGACAGTCCTGAGGGTTTGAAACGGCTGGCGATTCGTCAACTGCCAGAGCTCGCCGAGGAGATCCGCAAAGAACTCCTGACAGTGGTCTCCAAGCTGGGCGGACATCTGGCCTCGAGCCTAGGCGCGGTTGAGCTGTGCATCGCGCTCCACCATGTCTTTGACGCGCCCCGTGATCAGCTTGTCTGGGACATGGGCTATCAGGCCTATGCCCACAAGATGCTCACCGGACGCCGCAGCAAGATCCACACCCTCAAGCAGCTCGGGGGACTCTCAGGCTTTAACAACAAAGATGAAAGCCCCTACGATCTGTTCACGACCGGCCATGGCGGGACGTGCCTCTCCACGGCGATGGGCCTGGCCCTGGCACGCGATCGGACCCAGGACCAGCGCCACGTCGTGGCGATCATCGGCGACGCAAGCCTTGGCGAAGGGATGGCGCTTGAGGCGTTGAATCACATTGGCCATGTCAAGCCGAACTGCCTTGTGATTCTCAACGACAACAAGATGTCAATCGCGCCGCCCGTGGGGGGATTGAGCCGCTATCTGAACCGGATCATCACCAATCCTCTGTACAACCGGATCCGGCGAGACATCGAGGAGCGGATGAAGCGACTGCCCACCGGCCAACGGCTTGTGCGGCTGGGCCATAAGGTGGAAGAGTCGCTTAAGGGGTTGCTCGTTCCAGGGCTGCTCTTCGAGGAACTTGGCTTTCGCTATGTGGGGCCGATCAATGGCCACGCTCTCAACGAATTGATCCCCACGCTCCGGAACGTCAAGCGGCTGAAAGGGCCCATCCTCCTCCACGTCCTCACGGTGAAGGGCAAGGGCTACCGTCCCGCCGAACTGGATCCCGAGCGGTTCCACAAAACCGAGCCCTTTGACCTGGCGACAGGACAACTCATCGCTCAAGGCTCTAGGCTCAAGGCTCTAGGCTCAAGGCAGCCTCGAGCCTCCAGCCTCGAGCCTCCAGCCACATTCACTGAGGCGTTCAGCGAGGAACTGATTCGCCTGGCTGACGCAAACGAGCGGATTATCGCCATCACTGCGGCCATGCCTGAAGGCACAGGCCTTGCAGCGTTTGGCAAACGGTTTCCCCAGCAGTATTTCGATGTCGGCATGGCCGAGCAACACGCGCTGGGGCTGGCCGCGGGACTTGCCCGAGCAGGCCTTCGGCCCGTCGTGGCGCTCTACTCAACCTTTCTCCAGCGGGCCTATGACCAGATCATGCACGAGATCTGTCTCCAGCGACTGCCCGTCGTGCTGGCCATTGATCGCGCAGGCCTGGTGGGCGAAGATGGTCCGACTCACCATGGGGTGTTTGATCTTGCGTATCTTCGGGTGCTCCCCAACCTCGTCATCATGTCGCCGAAAGACCCGGATGAGCTCAAGGCGACGCTTCGCTTCAGCCTCGAGGCCCAAGGTCCGCTGGCCATCCGCTACCCTCGGGGCGGCATCGTCGGAGAGCCGCTGGGCAAGTGCGCCAGGATTGCGCTGGGCAAAGCGGAGACGATCCAGCGAGGCAAGGATCTGGCGATCTTGGCGCTGGGAAGCCTGGTGTATCCGGCGCTTGAGGCGGCCGCGCGGCTTCGTCGAGACGGGATTGAGGCGTCCGTGATCAATGTCCGGTTTGTCAAGCCGCTCGATCACCTGCTGATCCGCCAGCTCGTGACCCAGATTGGACCGCTCGTCACCGTCGAAGAAGCGCAAGGAGCTGGAGGCTTCGGCAGCGCGGTGTCCGAGGCCCTGGAGGCCTTAGGGATGCCTGCGAGTCCGCTCTGCCGCATCACGCTTCCGGATCGATTCATCGAGCACGGGACGCGCCCGCAGCTCCTCAAAATGTGTCGGCTTGATGCCGAAAGTCTGTCTCAGCGCATTGCCACGTGGTTCAATGCCCTCAAGGTCCCGACCGAGGAATTCCGGCTGCTCGCGAATCCCACCGGATGATCCCACCACCTGTCTCGGTCTGCCTGCGGCAGACCGTCTCACTGGTTGAATATCGGATCTTTTTTGGCCCCGCCTCTCGGCGGGGCAGACAGGTGGTGGGATGACGGTACGAGTTCGTTTTGCCCCAAGCCCCACCGGTGCGCTCCACGTCGGCTCGGCCCGCACCGCCCTGTTCAACTGGCTGTTTGCCAAGCACCACAAGGGAACCTTCATCCTCCGGATCGAGGACACCGACCAGAAACGTTCTGACCCTGCCTACCTCAAAGACATCCTCGAAAGCCTTTCGTACCTGGGCATTCACTCAGATGAGGGGCCGTGCTTCCAGAGCCAGCGCCTCGAACTGTATCATCGGTATACCACACAGCTCCTCGAGGAAGGCAAGGCGATCAAGCAGGAGGGCGCGGTCGTCTTTCCCGTGCGCCCCCAGCAGGTCAGTTTCACCGATCTCATCCACGGCGCCATCACCGTGGACACCTCGCTCTTCGAGCAGCTCGTCCTCATCAAGTCTGACGGGCTGCCGACCTACAACTTCGCGTGCGTGGTGGACGATGCGACGATGCACATCACCCATGTGATCCGGGGCGATGACCACATCGCGAACACCCCGAAGCAGCTCGTCCTCTATCAGGCGCTGGGGTTTTCTCTGCCTCAGTTTGCTCACATCCCGCTGATTGTTGGGGCTGATCGTGCCCGACTCTCGAAGCGGCTCGGGGCGACCTCGGTCGCAGACTATCGGGCCGTGGGCTACCTGCCTGAGGCGTTCGTGAACTATTTAGCGTTGCTTGGCTGGTCGCCGGGGGGCAACCGGGAGCTCGTGAGTCCTGAGGAACTGGTTGAGCTGTTTGACCTGCCGCGGGTGCGCAAGACCGCGGCCCAGTTTGACCAGCAGAAGCTCGATTGGCTCAACGCCCAGTATCTCAAACGTGTCTCCCTTGACCGTCTGACCGATCTTTGTGCCGAGCGGCTGATCGCCAAAGGCTGGCTGTCGAAGGACTACGATCGGGCATGGCTTTCGCGAATCGCCAGGCTCCTGCAGGACCGACTCAAGACGCTCCAGGACCTCGAAGAGGAACACAGCTACTTTATCGTCGAGCCGATCACGTACCAGCAGGAGGCGGTGGAGCAGTTCCTTCGCCGCAACGAGGTGTCGGAGAATCTCCAGGCCCTCAAGGAGACACTCCTGCGACTTGCCTCGTTTGAGACCGAGGAAGTCGAACGCGCAACCCGTTCGTTGATCGCCCAACGTGGTCTTGCGCCCAAGGAGCTGATCCACCCGGCCCGCGTGGCGGTGACCGGGCGCTCAGTGAGCCCTCCGCTGTTTGAGGTCATGTCGATCCTTGGCAAAGCGAAAGTCACCAGCCGCCTTGAGCACGCGGCCACCCATCTGGCGAAGTAGCCATCTACGAGAGATGGCTTTGATATCAATTTCTCAGTAGGTTTTTCAGTAAGCGTGAGGTAACCATGCAGGAGCGCCGCGAGCACGTTCGGATCAAGACGCCGGTCCTCATTGAATTTCCGCATCCTGCCACTTCAAAGACGGAGCGGAGTTTCACCCATGACATCAGTGAGACAGGCATGCGCTTTCCTACCGCGGTCAAGCTCCAGGTTGGTGAGCAGCTGATCCTGATCCTCGCGCTTCCCTCCAGGGACTCCCAGCCGGCGACCTTCCGTGCCATCGGCGAGGTCGTCTGGATTCGTGAGGTTGCCCGCCTTGGCTCTACGCAGTACGATGTGGGTCTTCGCTTCCTCTGGGTCAAGGACCCCGACCGTGATCGGCTCCTCCAGTTCCTCCAGACCAGTGCGGCTCCCAGGTTGTGATACAATATTCTGGTAATTGGTAACTGGTGATTGGTAATTGGTGGCGTCTTGCTAGTCCAATTAATTACCAGTTGCCGTTTACCAATTACCAACCTTCGCTGCCCTGTCGGCTAACGGTAGGCCACGAGACTCTGGATCTCGGCGTCCTGGTTCGAATCCAGGCGGGGCAGCTTGTTCGTTTTACGGGAGTCCTGCCCCGCCTGGATGAGAACCACAAGGGGGAGGTTGAGGGGGAGATCGTCCCCCTCAAAGCCACTCATCTTAAGGCGTAGGAAAGGGGACCAGCCCCGACAGGGGCGATAGGGGGAAAACCTTGGTTTTCCCCCTATGGAGCGGAACTGGCGAGTCTACTCAGCGAGCTTAGCGACGGTTCGAATCCAGGCGGGGCAGCTTGCTTGTTTTTGATGAAGTGTAGCCGGCGATAAGGATCTTGCTGAGCAAGGTGAACGAAAGGAGGGGGCCGATGTCACTCAGGCAAGGAGTCGTTCTCTGGTGTTCTGGGTCTTTGACGACCTTCATCATCGTCGGGGTGTTTTGGACGATCTTCCGCAATGAGCTCGATGCTGCACGCAGCCTCGTCGCTAAGGCCAACGCGACCTTTGAGCAAGTGACGCAAGTCAACCAACTTGTGGAGGATGCTAAGAACACCACTCAGCAGCTTCAATCCGCCATCGTCCATGAGCTGCCGAATATCATTCGAGGAGACATCGGGAACCTCCAGGGCTTTGTCATCAAAGCGGATGC
>Ga0209399_10001792_pt1 | contig 10884 bp, 16 predicted proteins | sample OV2TP3_FD_184130 | JGI IMG/M metagenome (GOLD analysis project Ga0209399, IMG submission 184130) | Hot spring microbial communities from Beatty, Nevada to study Microbial Dark Matter (Phase II) - OV2 TP3 (SPAdes) (version 3) | ecosystem: Environmental > Aquatic > Thermal springs > Hot (42-90C) ... | reverse complement strand
TCGGCTGTTCGCCGATTAAAGTGGCACGCGAGCTGGGTTCAGAACGTCGTGAGACAGTTCGGTCCCTATCCGCCGTGGGCGCAGGATACTTGAGGGGAGCTTTCCCCAGTACGAGAGGACCGGGAAGGACGCACCGCTAGTGTTCCGGTTGTGGCGCCAGCCGCAGCGCCGGGTAGCTATGTGCGGAAGGGATAACTGCTGAAAGCATATAAGCAGGAAGCCCACCCCGAGATTAGGTATCCCGGGTCGCAAGACCCCTAAAGGCCCCTCGTAGACTACGAGGTTGATAGGCCGGATGTGGAAGGCCAGTAATGGCTGAAGCTAACCGGTACTAATTGGCCGTGAGGCTTGACCATATTCACTATTGCGACTTCGCGCATTGCAGCGCCCGTATTCAGTTTGCTTCGTGGCTCGTGTTCGTGATTCGTGTTCGTCATTGATGAGCACGATGATCGAGCACGATTACGACTTAAGTTTAGGCCGTTCAAAAAGCGCCAGATGCGAGGCGCGCGAAGTTGCGCGAGCGGAGGCGTACTAGAACAGTACGTCGTAGCGAGCGGAACAAGCGCAACGAAGCAGGTGGCCTTTTTCAATGGCCGACGCTTTCCGGTGGCGATAGCGGAGGTGACACACCCGATCCCATCCCGAACTCGGTCGTTAAGCCCTCCAGCGCCGATGGTACTATACGGTCGCCGTATGGGAGAGTAGGACGCTGCCGGATTTGAAATTTCAAAAGGCCCGATCTAGAAATAGGTCGGGCCTTCGTGTTTCGTGGTTGTCTGAAACAGCGGTGTATGCTAGCATACATATGCAATCGGGGGCTGGGTCTTATGAAAAGGACAACGGTCTTTGCGGATGAAGAGGTTTTTAGAAAGCTCCGTGAAATCGCCAAGCGAGAAAACAGCAGCATCTCAGAAGTGGCCAGAAAAGCGTTGGTCGCGTACGTTTCACGCCGTCAACCCCGTCGGTCTCGCTTGTCGTTAGTGGGGATTGGAAACAGTGGGCGGAAAGATGTGGCAGAACGGTCGGAGGAGCTTTTGGGTAAGGGCTTCGGTCGGTAATGCCTCCGATACTCGTCGATACTGGACCGCTTTATGCGATGGCGGATCGGGATGACGACTGGCATCTTCGGATCGTTAGGTTTCTTGAGCGCTCGCGCGATGAGCTTGTAATTCCCGTCACTGTCTTGCCAGAAGCTGCTTATCTTCTCGCAGCACATCTGGGGCCAGAGGCTGAACGGAAACTGGTCCAGTCGATTGTGAGTGGAGAAATGGCTGTGGAGGAGCTTACGCTCCAGGATTTAAGGCGTACTCTGGAGCTTCTCCGTCGGTACGAGGACGCGCAGATCGGATTCGTCGATGCAACCATTGTTGCCATGGCGGAGCGCCTTAAGATTGTCCGGATCCTGACGACCGATCGTCGGGACTTTTCCCTGGTGCGCCCCCGCCATTGCAAAGAATTTGAGCTGCTACCATGAGGACAACCGAGGTACAAATCCCTCAGATCCCATTCCGAACACCGTCGTTAAGCCCTCCAGCGCCGATGGTACTATACGGTCGCCCTTATCCTCGCTGCGCTTGGAATCTCAGATAACAAATCTCAGATTCCAGATTTGAAATCCCGAAGCGGTGCCGATGAAAGAGTAGGACGCCACCGGATTTAAAATTCCAAAGACCCGAGGGTTTCCCGTCCCCTTGCCTTTTTGTTTTCGGTCCTTGTGATGCCCTGACGTTTTGAGTATGATAAATTATCATACCAGACTTTCGGCGGTTTGTTTCGGAGGCTTATTATGGCAACGGAAAAGATTGCCATCACTATGGACAAGGAGCTTATCAGAGAGATCGACCGCGGGGTCAAGAGCGGCGTATTTAAGAACCGCAGCCGGGCCATTGAGGAAGCCGTGAAGGAAAAGATCGAAAAACAAAAGAAAAGCCGGCTAGTGGCCGAGGCTAAAAAGCTCGACCCCAAAGAAGAGCGCTCCCTGGCAGAAGAAGGGATGACTGGTGAGGAAGCTGAGTGGCCGGAATATTGAGAGGAGAGGTCTACTGGGCTGACCTCAATCCTGTTAGGGGGAGAGAACAAGCGGGGCTCCGGCCGATCTTAGTTATTAGCCACGAGCCGCTTAACAGGTATTCAGGCACAGTGATCGCTATGGCTATTACGAGCCAGCCTCAGCGTGCCGGCTTTCCGCTCACGCACAGAATTGAAAGCCTTAGGATGCCTAAGCCATCGTGGGTCAAGATCAGTCAGGTTAGAACTCTGTCGGTAGAGCGCCTGGGTAAGAAGATTGGCAGCCTGAACACGGAGGAAATCAGTCACATTGTGGAGGGCCTGTTTGAGCTGGTTGGCTAAAGCTGATTCTTGGCGCCCCATCCGAACTCGGTCCTTAACCCCAACCCTTGTCGCCCCGACCCGCTTTGGTTAGAATCACCAAGAGCGTGGAAGCCTTGGGAAATGGATAGAGGCATGTGATTGGCAGAGCGATTGTACATCATCCCCTACAGCAGGGATGCGAGGAAGAGACATTATCACAAGACAGAGCGGGGGCGGGTAATCCAATTTGTGGTACAACTTGAGGTCGAGGTTGAGGGTGAATGGCAGCCAGTAGTTCGCTATGATTGCTCCCATAGATTTGTCCACAGAGATTCCTATAATCTCAGTGGTAGGCAGAGAAAAGAAGAACTTGGTCTGAGTTACGAAGAGGCACTAACCTTTGCGGATGAGGATATAGATGAGAGTTGGGAGCGGTATCGGGCCGCTTTCCTGCGCGGAGGGTATCCATGAACATCCACGAGAGGAAAAACACTGAGCTAATCAAGGAATTCGACCGCTATGTTCGGGAGCATCCAGAGTTTGCTGATGATATCCCGAAGAATGCTGTTGTAGTGATGCAGTTGGAGGGGAATGCGAAATTCAACCAGTGGAGCCGCAGGCTAGCTAAAAGTCATGCCAGAAACGGTCAGCCTATAGTCTATGTCCGCATCCGTAAGCTAAGACCGTTGCGGTCTCGAATCGAAAAGCTGGAACTTAAGAGAGTGGCCTGAGGGAATATTTTTATCCTTCATCCTTTCTCCTTTCGCGAGCACGAACACGATCACCGGCTACGGTTTTTGCTTGTTAAGCCCTCAAGCGCCGATGGACCTATACGGTTGCCGTTCGACTAAGCCCTGGCCTGAGCTTCTGCCGAAGGCTCACGACAAGCCGTATGGGGATGCTTCGACAGGCTGCTATGTGGATGTCAAGCCGACGAACACACGAGTCTTCGTGTTTTCTTATGACTCTTCTACTTCCCGACCAAAGAGAGACTTGCTGCCATGCGTGGCACGGCACAATGCCCCGGGCTCTCTGTCTCAGCCACCGAACCGTCAGAAGTTTTTGTCTCCCGGTTCTGCTTGTCGTCGAGGCGTTCCCTGGGGCACCATCTCCTCTTGGGTCAAAGGAGCCGAATGAACTTTTTGTCTCACTACATACGGTCTCTGTTGCATCAAGACCGCAGAAATCCGTGTACTCAGTTTACGAGCCACCGCCACGATAGCAACCCTGCAAGCCAGGTGGCGCGGATGAGTCCGACAAACCGAGCGGTAAAACTCCCTAAGCTCGCCGTCTTGTCGGATCGCCGACCACGAAGCCTGGATGAGCTTATTTCTCAGCCGTCCGTCTCCCGTGTGCGTGATCGATCCCCGATCGGTTCTCCCTCCGGTGGAGTTCTCCGTGGGGACCAGTCCCAAAAAGGCAGCCAACTGGCGGACATTTTTAAGCTCTCGCCAATCGCCGATCCTAGCCAGAAGCTGACTGGCCACAATCCAGCCGATCCCAGAAACTGTCATCATATACTTGATGCATTGGGACAGTTCAGCATCGCTCTGACAGAAGCGGCGGATCCCCTTGGTCGTCTTAAGGACCTGCCTTTCAGAAAACTCAAGGCTGTCGAGCAACTGATCGAGCTTAAAGCGTACCGTCCCGGAACAGGGAAGCTTTCTCAGCTTAGCCTTCACCATGAAAGACCACTGGCTACCGGCGGGAGCCGGGGGAAAAGGGACGCCTTCAAAGAGCAAAAGCGATTTGATGCGCAGCTTCATAGCCACCACTTCGCTTACAAAGGTATCGCGCAGCTGGGTGAGGTGGCGAAGCTCGCGATAGATTTGAGAGGGCACATGAATGCTTTTCAACTGTCCCCCACGCAAATTCTCCGACAGCCCGCGGCTGTCGAGCCGATTGGTCTTAACCCTCTGTCCTGGAGCCTTGGGAATCATCGACGCAGAGGCGATCAAGCACGGGTAGGCTTGGGCCTCAAGCCCGTCATACAAACCGTAGCCCGTCGGTCCAGCCTCATAGGCAAAGGCAACCTTCTGATCGATAAAGTGCTTGCGCACGTAGTTCAAAAGATGCTCCACATACGGCATGCGCAGCGATCGGATAAATCCTTGGTGATTGGTAAAGGTCACCGAAATACTTCTCTTGTCTACATCCAATCCGGCAAAAACATCATAGTCTTGTGGTATAAACGTCTTGGCTCTCATCGAAGCCCCTCCTCGGTACATTGGTTACCCTTCGAACCATATGTACCTCCATCAGAGGACTTGCGGTGAAGCCTGACATCCATCATACAAGTCTCAGCACAGGGAGTAGGACGCCGCCGGATTTAAGATTCAAAGGCCTTTCCCCCGTTTGCTTCGCCCTGCAAAAAGTGGTAAGTTTCTTCATACCATTCGTAAGGCAAAATTGGAGGAAGCCATGGCCCGGAAAGTAAAGGTTACCCTGAGTCTTGATGGAGATCTCGTGCAGACGCTGGACAGGATAAGCCGGCAGAGCAAAAAACCTCGGAGCCGGGTTGTCCAGGAAGCGTTGCGCCTGTGGAGGCGAAAAGAGCTCCAAGAGAAGTTAGCGGAGGGATATAGAACTATGGCAGAGGAGGATCGGGAAACAGCGGAGCGCGGTATTGCTGCATTTAGAGAGATCCTCAGATGAAGGGGATAACTCCGCGCAGAGGCGAGGTGTGGCTCGTCAACTTTAATCCTGGGCGTGGAAGCGAGCAAAAAGGTATCAGACCAGCGCTCGTGATCCAGAACGACACTGGAAATATCTATGCGTCCACCACGATTGTAGCGGCGATAACATCCACCATAAAAGAATTCCCTGTGACGGTAGTTCTGTCCGCGAGCGAAGGCGGACTCAAGCTGCGTTCCATGGTGAATCTGGCCCAGCTTCTGACAATTGATAAAGGACGTCTGCAAAAACGTCTCGGCAACCTCAGCGAGTCTGCGATGGAACACGTTGATGAAGCCATCAGGGTTAGCTTGGACGTCTAGGCCCTCCAGCGCCTACCGATCCGCCAAGTAAAAGGCGGACGGGCCTTTTTCGTTGGAGACCTTGTTTCGGCAGTAAACATTTTGAACCAAGAAACGTCTAATGGGTTAAGATAGTTTTTTCGTGAAGGGAGGATTTATGGATAGACTTCGGGTAGCTCTTTGGGGGAGCTTGGTTTTTCTATTTCTCACCGTTCCCGCCGGGTTGTCGCTGGCAGAGAACAGGGTCGGCGGCTTCGGCAGAATGTCTTTTGCACAGGGACAGCGAAGGCATCGGGGCATGGGTCCCGAAGCTCCCTGGATCAGCATCATGTTGAGGCACCGCTCTGAGCTCGATTTGACTGCCGAGCAGGTAGCGACTCTGGAGAAACTGCGGTCCGATTTCGGGCAGCAGGTTGCTCCTAAGCAGGAGGACCTCCGGAATACCGAGGCGGAAATAGCGCGACTTTTGCCGGAGAAGACAGTGGACCTGGTTCAGGTCAGAGCCAAGATCGAAGAGGCGGAGAGACTCCGCGCTGAATTCCGCTATCTCCGCATCGAGGCGCTGGAGAATGGCAAGTCCGTGCTCACAGCGGAGCAGCGAGATAAACTGAAGAATTTGGCCTCGTCAGGCCACGGTCGGTTCCGCAGGCCTCACGGCCAGCCTTCCTAGATGAGCTTTTCCCCACCACGGTCGTCGGCCAGATGAACTCTCCGGACGGATCCGGCGACCGCATAGATGCAAAAGGCTCGATCCGTCACGGTATAGGCGGGTGGGCCTTTTCTGCTTCATCTTATTGAAACCGTTCCTCCAAGCAGCGTATATAGTCGGGGGGAGAGGCTTCTCGTGAGAGGACTCGACTGTGGCTAAATGGGTTTTAGACCCGGGGCATACGGCCGCGGAGTTTTGCGCGCGGCACATGATGGTGACGTATGTTCGCGGCCACTTCAAGAACGTCAGAGGCACCATCTTTTTCGATCCTGCGAACCCGCACACTGCTTCGGTTGAAGGAACTATCGATGCGGCCGGGATCTGGACGGGGGAGCCGGACCGTGACAGTCACCTTCGGAGCGCTGACTTTCTCGACGTCGAGAATCACCCCAAGATTACATTCAAGGGGAATGAAGTCGAACTTATCGGCGAAAACGAAGCCACTCTCACCGGCGAGTTAACGATTCGGGGAGTCACTCGCAAAGCGACCCTTCACGTTCGATACTTAGGACAGTGGCAGACTCCCTGGTGGGAAGAAGGGGTAGATAAGGGTCCAAAAACGCGAGCAGGTTTCGTGGCCACTACCACTATCAACCGACAGGACTTCGGCGTGAGCTGGAACGCCTCTTTGGAGAAAGATGGGGTCGTTGTCGGCAATACGATTGAAATCACGATCGATGCTGAAGCGATTCTGCAAGAACCTTAATTCATTCCGGAATGCCCGGCGTTAAGCCCTCCAGCGCCGATGGACCTATACGGTCGCCGTTCGACCAAGCCCTGGCCTGAGCTTCTGCCGAAGGCTCACGACAAGCCGTATGGGGATGCTTCGACAGGTCTCAGCACAGGGAGTAGGACGCCGCCGGATTTAGAATTCAAAGGCCCGATCTCAAAACGAGTCCGGGCCTTTTTATTCTGGTTGCTTGACGCCTCCTGACGATTTCGGATAACCTGAGCATAGTCGCTGATGTGGCGAGCCATGCTATTTTCGCGGTTCTAAGGAGGTTCCCATGAGGAAGAATATTTCGTGTCTGACAACGATCTTTATCCTTGGGTTCGCCTTGAGCGTGTGGCCCGTGTGGGTCGCCGCCCAGGAGCCTTTCTACAAGGGCAAGACCGTTCGCATCGTCGTTGGCTTTGCCGCCGGGGGAGGTTTTGATACCTATGCCCGCGCCATCTCCCGCCACATGGGCAAACACATCCCCGGCAACCCTGTCATCATCGTGGAAAACATGGCCGGGGCCGGAAGCCTGATCGCGGCCAATCATGTCTATAAAGTGGCTAAGCCCGATGGACTCACGCTAGGCCACTTTGGCGGCGGCCTTTTCATGCAACAGCTCAAGGGAGGAGCCGGGATCGAGTTTGACGCGCAGAAGTTCGAGTTCATCGGCGTGCCGGTTCAGGACACGCGTGCCTGCGCCTTCACTAAAGCAAGCGGCATCACCAGCATGGAGAGGTGGATGGCTTCCAAGACGCCGGTCAAAGTAGGCGCCACCGCCCCGGGGGATTTGGTTCATGACGCCCCTAAAATTTTACAGGCGGCGCTGGGTCTTCCGATCCATCTTGTCTCCGGGTATAAGGGCACGGCTGACATACGCCTCGCGGCCGAAGGCGGGGAGCTGGCCGGCGCCTGTTGGGGATGGGACTCGATTAGGGCCACGTGGACGCGGGCCCTACAATCGGGGGACGCGGTCATGGTGCTGCAGATAGTGTCCAAGCCTCACCCCGAGCTGCCAAATGTTCCCCTGGCGATCAGCTCCGCCAAAACAGAAGAAGCGCGCCAGCTCATCGAGGCGGGCGTCACCATTCCGGCGATCACAAACCGGCCCTATGTACTGCCGCCGGGCACACCCAAGGAGCGGGTACAGCTCCTGCGCAAGGCGTTCATGGACACGATGAACGACCCTGAGTTTTTGGCCGATGCCAAGAAGTCCAAGCTGGTCCTTGATCCCATCAGCGGCGAGGAGGTGCAAAAAATGATCGCCGGGATGTTCAAGCTGCCGCCGGCGCTGATCAACAGGCTGAAAGAGGCCCTTAAATAAAAGGGATAGGAATCGGAGCGGGGGCAGTCCTGGCACTATGACATTCGGTTGTTAAGCCCTCCAGGGCTGACAAGTTCAATTCTTAATTTTCAATTTTGAGTTTCTAGTTTAATTCAAAATTCAAAACTCACAATTCAAAATTGGGAAAATAATGGGAGAATAGGACGCTGCCGGATTTGAATTTCAAAAGGCCTTCGAGTCTAACAACTCCGGGCCTTTTTGTTTTTGACCGCCTCAGACCGGGGGCCAATTGACTTCCGCCTATCTGCGTGTTACACGTAAATACGTGGAAAAACAAAACGTCACGCTTTCTATACCCAAAGATATTCTGCGCGAGGCCAAGCATCTCGCCGTTGATCGAGGGATCTCCTTATCGGGCTTTCTCGTCGAGGCGCTGGAAGAACGAGTCAAGCGCCTTTCAGAAATGCGCCGGGCCGCCGAGAGGCAGCGCGCCCTCATGCGTCGCGGGCTAAAACTTGGAACTAAGGGCAAGGCTGGCTGGACGCGAGAGGATCTCCATGCCCGCTGAGTTCGTGGATACCAACATCCTTGTCTACGCCTACGATCGGACTGCGGGAAACAAGTTCGCGCGCGCACGAGAACTGATGGAGAGACTCTGGGACACTGGAGAAGGCGTAGTGAGCACTCAGGTACTTGAAGAGTTTTACGTGTCCGTCACCGGCAAGATTCCCCAACCTTTAAAACCCGAAGGAGCCCGGGATATTGTTGCAGACCTTGGAACATGGAGAGTTGTTCTTTTGGAAGTCCCAGACGTGCTAAAGGCAAGCCGACTGAGCGAGCGCTTCGGCCTTAGTTTCTGGGACGGCTTGATCCTTGCGGCTGCTCAGAAGGAAGATGCCAAGATTGTATGGTCTGAAGACTTCAGCCATGGTCAGAACTACGACGGCGTCACAGTGCGAAATCCTTTTGTGACCTAAGCCCTTCAGCGCCGATGGACCTATGCAGTGGCCGTATGAGAGAGTGGGGCGTTGTAATCAGTTATCTGGGCTTTTGACCCGTTTCAGTTTCTCGGTGCGTGCGAAGACCATATCCAATGCCATGCCGATAACGATGGCGTTCCAGGCCTCTTGCCCGGATAGGCCGCTCGCCTTAAAAGTGCTCCACAGAGAAAGGATCTCTTCCTCGCTTACGGTCTTGAAACCTTCGAATTCTGCTTCAACGATCTCGATGTCTCTCATGTCTTCCCCAACCTATTAGACGTTTGAATTGCAAATACCCTTACCAGTGCCCGAGCACGCCATCATAAATTTGCTAAGGACCGGGAATTGCAAATATTTTAACAAGGGGGTCCGTGTAGAGGGAAAGGCCGCTAGTGGTCCCTTGTCAATGAGGAGCCCATCGCGGCGGTCGTTAAGTCCTCCAGCGCCGATGGAGGCGGGGAGTGATCTGCCTCAAATATGTAATCGACTTTATTGATGTAATTTGGTAAAAGAAGTGGGACGTCCATGAGTGAATTGCGTGAAAAACACGAACTTTTATTGGCGGAAGGCACTTCAATAAACCCGCTGAAAGCTAAAGAGATAACAGAATTTCTCTATGCGGATTTGACCATTCTCGATAGCAAAGCGTCGGCCCTGATGTCATTCGACGGCATTCTGACCGCTGTCGCTTCATTCACGGTCCAAGACGAGGGAATCTTGGCGCGCCAGCCCCTGATCCCCTTGATCGCGATCGTCCTCGGTCTCCTCGCGGCTTGTTTGTGCCTGTTCGTGGCTCAAATCTCGTATCCGTTTCTAGGCAAGGTCAGGATAGTAGCCGGACCACCCCGCGGGCTCGAATACTCAGAAGAACTCAACGCTCTTGATGGCGCAGTCATATGGCGCACATGTTTTTATCGAACCGCATGGTGGCTCTCCCTCGGCGCTGTCGTTCTGTTTCTAATCATGTTCGTTGTTGCTCTTTGGTCCTCCCTATGAAATACGTCAAGCTCGGCGAGCTGGCAAAAAAAGATCGAGACTTGATCACCGCCGCCCGAAAAGCGGCCGACAACGCCTACGCACCCTATTCAGGATTCGCCGTGGGAGCGGCAGCCCGCGCGACTGACGGAAAGATCCATACCGGCGCCAATATGGAAAATGCAGCGTATGGTTTGGGATTATGCGCCGAAGTCAGCGCTCTGACGGCCGCCAATACAGCGGGAAACTATGATCGGCTTGAAGCGATCGCTATCGTCGGGTTCGGGTTTTTTCCCGAAATCCGCGCGTCGGAAATTGTCACTCCCTGCGGTCGCTGCCGACAGCTTATTTTCGAATCCGCGCAACTCTCCGGCCTAGATATCGATGTATTCACGTGCAGCGGCGACCTTGAGCGGATCGAGCACCAAAAAATTTCCGAACTGCTGCCGCGCGCGTTCGGGCCGAAGTCGCTGCAATTATCCAATCCGCCGAAGCCGACAGTTGTCGGCAATAGATCCCTTGACGCCAACAAGCGCCGGCTCACCAAAGCCTGAGCAAAACTCGGTCGTTAAGCCCTCCAGCGCCGACAATATCAGTTCCTAGTTTTGAATCCTGAGTTTTTAGTGAACTTAACACTCAGCACTCGCAACTCAAAAACTGGGTAAGTGTCGCCGGTGGATTTGAAATTCAAAAGGCCAGCGGGTTTAACGACTCCGGGCCTTTTTGTTTCTTTGCGCCGAGTGTGTTCGGACAGGCTCCTGCTTCCTTTATCTCGCCTCTTTGCCTCCTCGAAACGGCCGCAATAAGTCCTTTTCGAGACCAAGAAAGCGATCCAAGTCTACCGATGCAAAGTATTCCTCCACTGTCGCCAATCGATCTCTTATCCCGACAGTAGACTTGTGCTCCATGAGGTGGGCGAGATTCTCGCGCAC
>Ga0209399_10001791_pt1 | contig 10890 bp, 13 predicted proteins | sample OV2TP3_FD_184130 | JGI IMG/M metagenome (GOLD analysis project Ga0209399, IMG submission 184130) | Hot spring microbial communities from Beatty, Nevada to study Microbial Dark Matter (Phase II) - OV2 TP3 (SPAdes) (version 3) | ecosystem: Environmental > Aquatic > Thermal springs > Hot (42-90C) ... | reverse complement strand
ATCAATTATTCAGACTTTAAGATTAAAGAAGGAAAATGTTCTTCAGGGATTGCAAGCAATCCTTAAAAACGCTTCAGGATACTGAATAGTTACTAAAAAACGAAAACTTTTTATATGAATTCATACTAATCATATTAATATGACTGATATGAACAAAAGAATAAGAACAGTAATAGTAAATGAACGCGGACAGATTGTAATTCCTGAAGAAGTAAGGAAAGATTTTGAAATTTCAAAAGGCTCAACACTAGTTCTAATAGAGAGGAATAAGGAGTTGCTGCTTAAAAAAGAATCTGATATACTGGAGAGAATAGAAGATGAAGACAAGTTCTGGAAATCTCTCTCAAGAGAATCATTGAAAAGGGCATGGAGCAAAGAAGATGATGTCTGGGACAAAGCTTACAAAGAGGGCAAAACATGAACCAGCAGGATTTAGTGTGGGTAAAGCTGCCTTTTTCTGATTTGAAGCAAAGCAAGGTTAGACCTGCTTTAGTAGTTTCGAATAATAGCTACAACAAATCTAATCCGGACATTGTGGTTTGTGCTGTTACTTCAAAATTGAAGGAAAGCGAATATAGTGTTCAGGTAGACAACAAAGATTTGACAAGTGGAAATTTACCAATTAAAAGCAGAGTAAGAGCTGACAAAATCTTGCAGATTGAGAAAGAGCTTGTAATTAGACCGTTTGCAAAGCTAGAGAATAAAGTTTTTGACAAGGTTGTTGACAAAGTTAGAGACTTAGTAAAAAGATAATAGTTTAATTTCTATAGATTTCTAGCCCCGATTTCTCGTATCTTTAAAACCGTCAAACGAAAAAAGTTAGAGGAACATAGTGAGTCGTATAATATCTGAATATTATGCGAAACCGATAAAGCTAAAATTAAGGTTTATTCTATAAACACATAGTGGAGCTGAAAAACGTCACATAATGCCTATTACAAGAAAAAATAGAAAGATTTGAATATTGACAATATATATTTAGGGCGGGGCATATTAAATCCTCACCTCTTGAATTCTGATTGAGGGGTAGCCCCATGTTGTGAGGTTGAACAGTGCCAGTGCTTGTATTGCAAGCACTGCTGTTAAAGCAAAGGTTGCTTTGGCCTTCAATCCTTTCAGGATTATCCATGCGTGTTTCATCACTTGGCTTTTGGTGAAACCATTGCATTGTTCGATATGGTATCGCACTTCTCGCAGTATTTTTGGTGTTGGTCTCTTAGCCGTTTTCCCTTCTCGGCGAGGATTATGGACTGTAACGAGTCTCGTGCCTTGTCCTTTCGCGTACTCGCGCAACTCTTGAGCATCGTACGAGCCATCACCTCCCGCTAATGGTGTTGGTGCCATAATGTCCTTCCCTTTCTGGCTGTCATGCACATGCGCTTGTGTGACTATGGCCCGCAAAGGAACTTCCTTCTCGTCACAACTCATATGCAGTTTGAAACCGATGAATGGTCCTTGGCTGTTATAACCCACTGTGGCTTCAGGATCATTTTCATCAACCATGGGGGTGCTATCCAAAATAGTCCATTCAGACTCAGAGATTTGCAAGTAACGATTACCTGCTAAGGTGATGGCTTGTTGTAACTCATAATCATGCTTATGCTTCCATCTGTCAAGCGTTCGCTTATCAGGCAAAGTCTTAAACCCTAGTCTGCGTAACACATATTTTCTTTTCCTTAAATGTTTCACCAATTTCCTCGTCGAAAAAACCTCCATCAACATAGCATACAATAACAAGCGAAGTTTCAACAGCAACCCATAACCAACAGGTCCGGGCCTTACCCTTACCACAATCTCCTTAGCAAAGTTTTTATGTAACAATCCCAACACCACATCCAGTGCTTCCATTGAGTATCACCTCTTCAAATTGATACTCATGGAGCACTACTCAAATAATTTGCCCCACCCTAAATATATATTTATATATATAAATATGAATAAAATTATAGGACTTACAAAAAAGGATTTAAAGCATTAGTTAAAATGCTATTCAAAAACCGATACAATGCTGGCAAGCTATTGGCAAAAAAGCTTTCAGCATACAAAAATAAGAAAGAGGTCATTATACTTGGTATTCCCAGAGGCGGCGTAGAAGTTGCTTTTAGTGTAGCTAAGGCATTAAAAGCTACATTAAGCGTTGTTGTAACCAAGAAAATAGGCCATCCCTTTAATCCTGAGCTTGCAATAGGTGCTGTGAGCCCTGATAACTATATCCTTGATGAAGACTACAAAGACAAGGAAGGTTATGCCAAAAAGGCGATTAAAGAGCTCAACGTGGAAATTAAAAAGAGATATAAACTGTACACAGAAGGAAAACTACCGCAATTAAAGAATAAAATTGTGGTTGTTGTTGATGATGGCTTGGCTACGGGCCATACTATGCTTGCAGCCATCAAATACATAAAAAGCAAAAACCCGAAAAAAATCATAGCAGCAATACCTGTCGCTGCCCAGGATAGCTATGAAAAAATCAAGGCAACTGCAGATGAAGTTATATGCCTGCGCGTTCCCATATTTTTTTCCGCAGTAGGCTCTTTCTACCGGGAATTTGAGCAGCTGGAGGATGAGGAAGTAATGGAATTGTTGGGAGAAGCTAAGAAATAGAAAAATTATAAATGCGTAAAAATAGCTAAATTTACGTATTCAAAAAACGAAAAATATACAAGAAAAATAAAGTTCGTTCCCTTATGGAAATGGCTGTTAAGAGGGAAAAAATTGGTGTAGCAGAAAAAAGCTGAGAAATTAGGAATAAGATGGACTATAATCTCAAAATAAATATTGCAACAAGACTAATGGACTATGTATCTAACGGGAAACATCCACTCCGCCCAATGCAGATTAAGGTGATGGAAGATATAGCCGCTCATTTAGATGCAGGCAATGACTATGGTTATGTTAAGCGGCCCACTGGTACAGGCAAAACAGTGAATTATGTTGCAGAGATTGCAGCCTTAGGCATGCCAGCGTTGATTATTACGCCAAGGACAAATCTTACAACACAAATTCATGAAACTTTTTTGAATAAAGATCTTTTTGATTTTGACCCTGAGCAGGTTGGTGTGTACCATCAACAGCGCACATACGAAGAAAAGGCAGCAGCACTTAAAGCTCCTATCTTAATTACAACTTTTGCTTCATATATTAGGGTATCCTGTTATAATGCCTATTATTATTGAACCTTCTGAACTTAAAATTGAACCCATTCCTGCAAGCGATTTATATAAACTAGGACTTTCTAACAGAACTCGTAATTCTCTGATGAGAGCAAAAATTAGAACATTAGAAGATCTGGAAGCGAAAAGTGAGGAAGAATTACAAGATGTACGTAATATCGGACCTACTGCCTTACAAGAAATTCGCCAGAGGTTAATAGATTATCATAGCCGATAGTTTCTGCCTTTCTGTTTTTAAGAACAAGTTTTTTAACGAATCCAAGTTCAGCTCCCAATCCCGATAAAGCTGACTCCGATTATAATAAAAGCTATTCCCAGCCATTTGATTAAATTCATTTTTTCCCCTAAAAACTTTACTGACAGCAGCGAAACCCAGACATAAGTCAATGCAACAAAGGGATACAAAATAGACAAATCACCCCCTTTTAGCGCAGGAATGAAAAGCATAGTACCAATGGCATATAAGGAAACCCCGCCAAACAAGTAGTAGTTTTTGATTAATAAGCTTATCTTTGACAATTTTTTTGCAGAAGCCTTTTTAAGCAATATAGGTCCAAAAGCTCCAACTAATGTTGCAGTAATTACAAGCCCTATTGCCCAAAGCTCAGTTGCCATTATATAATCCCTGCTCCATCAGTTGCTGTTTTTTTGCTCCCAAGGCCTATTAGCACGATGCCAGCAACTATCGCAGATATGCCTATCCATTTATACGGGTTCATTATCTCTCCTAAAAAATAAATTGACAGAAAGCTTACCCATATGTAGCTTGTTGCAAATATTGGATACAAAACAGAAACTTCTCCGCCTCTGAAGCTTAGTATTAATAATATGCCTGCAATAGCATACAATAGGATTCCTGTAATGAGCTCTATGTTTGTAATAGCGCTTAATATGTTAAATTCGAGTTTATTAGATCCGAATTTCCAGAATAATTGAGCGGTAGAAGTAAGCAAAGTAGATGCAAAAATAATTCCCATTGCCCATAATTTTGTCGGCATTTTTATTAGTATTATTGCATTGATATTTTTATTTTATCTTATGCGCACAACTATTTGCATTTATTTAGTTTCTTTCACATCATATTTCTTCATTTCATTGAAAATGATATTATTAATAGGAAAAATTTCCATATGTCTGCTGAAAGGAAATTTTTGATCTTATGCTTTTTGTGCACAACTACATCGGATTGTTTTTTGCTATCATGCTTTCTTTAAGCAAAAAATCCTATTATTATCATTTTTAATTTTTATTGAATAAATATTATTGTTGGGAAAGATAAATTTATTGTTACCTTTTTATTATTAACGTGTTTGTGAACTTCATTGTATTATTCATTCTTTAAGCAATATCTCAATTACCCTTACAAACACCGGCCTTGTGATAAAGACTCCAATGGAAGCTCCTATTATGGTTGTTATTGCAAACCCTTTCAGCAGGCCCGCGCCTGCAAAAAGCAATGGCACCATGGCAACAACAATGGTAAAGTAAGCAGTCATTATTATAAAAAATGCGTTTTTTATCCTTTGCTTCCAGTCATAAACAACTCTTCCCCCCCTTAATGTTTCGTCAGTAATCACAATTTGGTCATTTACTCCAGTCCCTATTGCAATTATTATTCCTGCCACAGCAGCTAAGTCCATATTCCAGCCAATCAGCGCAGCAATCGCAAGCAATAATATTAATTCTGATACTGAGATAAGTATCATCGGTATTGCTATGGCTAATTTCCTATACCTTGCAAAGATAACTACAACTATGGAAGCCAAAGCCAAAGCGCCAAGAAGCAGCGCATTGCTTAAGAATTCTTTTCCAAGCAATGGGCTTATGTTGTCTATCTTAACAATATTCAATTTGACTGGCAATGAGCCTGTAATAAGGACTGTCTGCAGCCTCTTCATGTTGCTAAACGTGTTAAGAACCGCTTCCTGCTCGCTAAGGCCAACACCGCTTCCGGAAATTTGTATGTCTGTTGTTGTGCTGCCTTTTAATTCTGCGCCTATGCTTAGCTCATCTACTTTTACATCATCAAGGTAAAGCTCCAAAGGCTCGGATAAGTACAATCCGCTTGAGCTTGCTTTGTCCCCTATAACCTCTAAATTGCTTGTTGCATTTGCCTGTTTTTTTGCAGCTTCCGGAGTTATTGATATTGAAAACCTGAACCTGCATATATTTTGTCTTCCTGAAGCAGAACAGCCGTAATTAGGGTCTAAACCTGCGCAATTTGCGCTCCTGCATACAAATACTATGTCTTTGCCCCCAATAAATACAGTTTGATTAGCTATTTTTGCCTCAAATTTGCCCTGCTTTTCAAGCAGATTCCTTATGTCTTCTTCATTTGCGCCTGCTATCTCAACTAATATGTACTGGTTCCCAGTAAGGTCATTTGACTGCCTTATTATTAGGTCGCTCAATCCATAAACATTAAGCCTTTCCTGCATTGTGTCCATTAAGGATTGTAAATCCTCTTTTGATAATTTTTTTTCAGGCTGCAATAATACCCTTGTTCCTCCCTGCAGGTCAAGGCCCTTCTTGATGTTTGTTTTTTGGGCATCCGAAACTTTAAGCCCTATCCCATTTTCTTTCGCTCTTAATCTATAAAGCTGTTTTGTAGTTTTAATCTGAATTGATTGGTTTAGCTCAAGCGCATTTACATGGCTATAATACTCTTCAATATTGACTATTGGCTTGTTGTCTATTGCAAGCAGCCTTTCCCTGTTAACAGGCTTTATGCTTGGCGTTGGCTTCTGTATTCCAGCTTCTGCAGCCGAGCTGTTTGTTTCAACATTATTTATTGCAACACCCTTTATCCATGGCTTTGGGTTGATTGCTGCAACAGCCAGAACTAAAAGTATCAGCAATATTATTACCCTTACATTTGTAAATATTTTTTTTAGCTTGTAGTTCATTGTATAAAAAATATGGAATATTTTTTATTGTACAACCTTTTTTGCCTTTTTTTCCAGGTAAAGCCTTAATATGCCTACATTCTGTATCCATGTATTTACCAAATCAGCAATCAGGCCAATAAACAGTATTATCATTATCTGCCTTATAACCTCGGATTGCGTGAATATCAGCCCGATTGTTACTGCAACCAATGTGGTTAAGGTCATCATAATTCCCGTTCTTATTGCTCCATACACCCTTTCCATTTCGGTGCCTTCTTTTCGCTTTAGGACTCTTGTGGAGAGCAAAATATCCGTATCAACAGAATATCCTATAAGCATTAAAAATGCTGCTATCCCGGCTGCGCTTATCTTTACCCCTAAAATGTTTACTATTGCCAGGGTTACGACCATATCTGAAAATGCTGCAAGTATGACCGCTGCTGACGGCACAAATGTCCTAAAGTAAAGAAAAACTACGATAGCCATGAAAACGAATGCAATGCCAAGCGCTCTTACAGTTTCCCTAAAGAAAGATGCTCCTAATGAAGAGCCTACAATCTCAACTGAATAGTCTACCCCCCCCTTTATATCCACTCCGATATTTTTTTTAATGGCATCCACAAGCTCGTTTGCTTCCTCCTGGCTTATATCCGCTTCAACTATAACTCCTGTTTGGATTCCAAACTGGCTTATTGACTTTACACCTATATCATTGTTTGGAAACTCCAAAGATACTGCGTTTTCAAGTGTCAGAATGTCTATTTCCTTCTCTATTGGTATTGTGACTGTAACTCCTCCTTTGAGGCTCACATCTCTATGGATAAAATCCCCGGTTGCTGCCAGCTGGTATCCAATCTGAACAAATGCAAGCAAAAGAATAGCGAATGGGATTATAAGCAGCTTTTTGTATTGGTTTTCGTAGATGTTTTTAATAGAAGAAAAATTGAGCTTTATTTTAGGCATATTTATTTTATTTTTAATTGAATTATTTTCTATTGTAACTGTCTTATTTTCTATACTTTTAGATGTATCTTGTGCTGTATTCTGCTCGCTACTTTCCTTATTTTCTTCCATAACAACTTACAGAGAAAAATGGTGTTTTTATAAACGTTTTGCTTTGGCTCACACCAAATTATTCTGATAGTTTTAAAAATGCATAATGATTACCCTCTACTCAAAAAATGCCTGCAAACCAAGCAACTATTCAAACATACGCAACTTCTGCAAATTTATGCCCTCTTTTTGACATGGCTGGAGCTAAGCTGGATGGATTGTATATGACAACTTCCGGGGCATTGACAGCCGCCCTTGGACTGACCATAGTCAAAAGTGATGGCATGTATCCGGTTCCAACAGACCAAAGCAACCTTGCTCATAAAGTTGCAGGAAGGATATTCAATGACTATAAAATTAAGGTATGACGATAGAGCAAAAACTAGACTATGCTTTGGAAGGTGAATCGGGAAGGCATCCTGATAATGTCGTCCCGTGCATGATTGGAGGAGTTGTACTTGCTGCAAAGGTAAGAGAAGCGATTGTAACCCCAAAGAGGTTTATCATTCAAATGGAAAACGGGCAAATGGATTTGTCGCATCAATTAGAAATCAGGAATCAAAGGACTATTTATATAATAATTCTATTTCGCACAAGCCTTAACAAACCCATAAAACAAAGGAGAAGGATTCCCTAACCTGCTCTTGAACTCAGGATGCGCTTGGGTGGCAAAAAAGCTCTTATGTTTTGGCAACTCAATATATTCCATTAATTTTGTCCCGTCTTCCCTTAAATGGTAGCCTGAAAAAACCAATCCTTTGCTTTCAAGCTCATCAATAAATTTTGGATTGACTTCATATCTATGCCTATGCCTCTCCAAGACAACATTTTTGCTCTTGTCCAAAACCCCCAGCCTAAACGCCTGGCCGTTGTCTTTCTTCAAAGCCTCAATCCTTTTTGCATCTTCCTTCAGCCTTCCAGTTTCCTTATACAGCTCCAAAACCCTGCTTTTATCTTTCAGAACAGCTGCATAAGCCCCTAATCGCATTGTTCCTCCATACTCGCTTTTCTCCATTATTTCTTTTTGCGTCGGCAATATATCGATTATAGGAAATTTTGTTTTTTCATTTACCTCTGTTGTATGTGCATCCTTCATTCCGCAGACATTCCTTGCATATTCAACCACAGCCAGCTGCAATCCGTAGCATAATCCCAAATAAGGCTTGTTATGCGTTCTTGCAAAATTTATGGCCTTTATTTTTCCTTCAACTCCGGAGCTTCCAAAGCCCCCAGGGACAATAATCCCATTGTATTTGTCCAGCTCTTTGATTTTATCATCATTGCCCTCAAACATCTTGGCATCAATCCAGCTGATGTCCACACCAGCGTCCAATGAAGCGCCTGCATGCAATAATGATTGGTTAATGCTTACATAGCTGTCTGCCAAATTATAGTCCCCAATGTCTATATACTTTCCGACGATAGCAACCTTAATGGCTTTCTTCGGGCTTTTTATCTTGTCAACAAGCTTTTTCCATTCTGCCCAGTTTGGGGCCCTTTTTGGCTTTAGCTTCAGCTCATTCAGTATTTTAATTCCAAACTTTTCCTTTTCAAGGTCCAATGGTATGGAATAAACTGTCTCAATATCAGGCTCAGAAATCACATTCTCAGAGGGTATATTGGCATAAATCTCTATTTTTTTCTTTCTTATGCTATCCAAAGCCCTTTTTGCCCTGCATATTATGAAATCAGGAAAAATTCCTGTCTCTCCAAGCAGCCTTATCGCTTGTTGCGTTGGCTTCGTTTTCATCTCCTCAATATGGGAAGGTATCGGCAGATAGGTAATAAGGATATAAGCAACATTTTCCTTTCCAATTTCTCTTTCCAAACCCTTCATCGCAAACAAATAGGGGATATTCTCATAATCCCCTATTGTACCCCCGATTTCCACAATCGCTATGTCATGCTCCTTGCTTGCTTCCTTTATCCTTTTCTTTATCTCGTCAGGCACATGGGGTATAAACTGTACTGTTTCTCCTAAAAATTTGCCTTTCCTTTCCTTGTCAATTATTGTCTTGTAAACCTTGCCTGTCGTTAGATTATTTTCTTTTGGAATATCCACATCAAGGAACCTTTCATATGTTCCCAAATCCTGGTCTATTTCTCCGCCATCATCAGTAACCCATACTTCCCCATGCTCCGTAGGCCTTAAAGTTCCGGCATCATAATTTATGTAAGGATCTATTTTTATGGCCGTTACCTTATAGCCATACTCCTGCAATATTTTTGCGATAGAAGCGGTTGTAACTCCTTTGCCTACTCCGGACATTACACCCCCTGCTACGACAATATATTTAGTCATGGACACTCTCCTCTAAAAAACTTTAGAATAAAAATTTTACAATTATTTATTAGCTGCATCAATGAGAAATGTAAGCATTACTATAAATATTTTGCGATTTTAGGGGTGTAAATTTACCTTTCATGTCCATTGAGTTGGCCATGCAAGACGCTTCGTGGTGCAAACCGGCGGGAAATCAAAGAGATTTCCGAGGTTTGCTATCGCAAACCAAAGATGACATACTCCCAAAATAAATCCAGCTAAAGCTGGGGGTTTCTCACACAAACCATTTAACTTAAACTTTTCCCTCTTGAGAGGTCGCTACGCTAAAAGTTTAATGTATGGTTCGCTAAATGAGAAACCCTAACGATACAAGCAACCACCTTCACGAATGAGGTGGTCGCAATGACTAAAAAACTATATCCGCACTTTAATCCAGAAGTGTACAAAATAGAAAGTAAAATCGCAACGGTGAGAACGTCTCATCATTGCAAGTTTAACATCAACTACCATATCATTTGGATTCTGAAGTACAGGAAGCCGATTTTGGTAGGCAAAGTAAGAGAAGTCTTGAAAACAATTATTGACTGGCAATGCCAAGAATTGAGCTTAAACAATCTTGCGCTGGAAATCATGCCAGACCATTTGCATTTATTTGTAGGCGCAAAGCCAACAGTCACCCCTTTCAAGATAATTCATAAGTTAAAAGGCAATACTTCAATTCAATTAAGGCGAGTATTTCCAGACCTGAAATACTTGGGATACAAACAACATTTTGGAAAAGGTTTTGATGCTCTCTGGGCAAAAGGATATTATTGTGGTTCTGCCGGGTACGTTTCGCAAGAGCAAGTAAAAAGGTATATTCAAGAGCAGATGGGAAAAAGTGTTTTTGAATATGATATTTACGGATGTCCCGCACATTTGAAAGGTCAGTTGAAGATAGGGGATTTCATAAACTGAGTTAAACCGGTTTTAAACACTTTGCCCTGCGAAGTGGGGCAAAGTTTCGTCCGAAAAGTTCGAAAACCCGCCGTAAATCGAGTTGTCGCCGTAGTTTTGCTTAATTTTAATATGATTTAGTTATTTATCTTTTCTAAATTGTGGTTCTTTTTTGATGAATAAAATTTTTCTTTTCTGATTAATTCTAATTCATAATCAATATATAAACCGGGCGTTTCATTCTTTAATTTGTTTTTATCAATAACTATATCTTTATCTCGTAAACTGTGGAATCTGCCGAATTTGTTATTTGGTGATTTTCTGGATTGCCCTTTTTTATTGTATTGATAGACATAACCATTATACTCTTTTGGACTTATCTCTTCTAATTTTTTGCGAGTTAATTCAACGTAATTTTTATCATTGTCTATTCCAATAAACTTCCTATTAAGTCTTTTTGCTGCCAATGCAGTTGTTCCAGTGCCCATAAATGGATCAAGAACTATATCATTCCTATTAGTAACCATTAAGATTAATCTTTCTAATAATGGCTCGG
>Ga0209399_10001790_pt1 | contig 10901 bp, 10 predicted proteins | sample OV2TP3_FD_184130 | JGI IMG/M metagenome (GOLD analysis project Ga0209399, IMG submission 184130) | Hot spring microbial communities from Beatty, Nevada to study Microbial Dark Matter (Phase II) - OV2 TP3 (SPAdes) (version 3) | ecosystem: Environmental > Aquatic > Thermal springs > Hot (42-90C) ... | reverse complement strand
GCGCCGTCAAGGAAGCGCTCTTCGGGGTGGCGGATTACGTGGACTACCTCAACACTGCCGAATAACTCCCTTACTCGCGTAGAGCGTACAGCGTTCAGCGTTCAGCGTATAGACAAAAAACACTCTACGCTGCACGCTAAACGCTGGACGCTGGCTTCGGAGGTTCCAGCAGTTGGCCGCCCATCGCCCAGTCGGAGCGCTTCACGTCCCGAAAAACGATCCAGACCTGCTCCGGCTGCACGCTGGTCGTCTTCACAAACGCCTGGGTCAGGGCCTGGGCGAGTTGGGCTTTCTGTTCGGGCGTGCGGCCTTCCAACCAGTCAACCGTCACCACCGGCATCGCAGGGCCTCCTCAATGCGTCAGATGCGGTCAGGCGACGGCGGCCTCACGGCGGCGGCTCCTGATGGAGCGGCGCAGCCCGGCGCGCACCTGACCGACCAGAAAGAGCGAGCCGGTCACCACCAGCACGTCCTCAGGCGAGAGGGCGTTGCGCAGGTAGGTGTACGCATCGGCCGCATCGCAGATCACGTTCACGTCCGGGCAAAAGGGCATGAGACGCCTAGCCAGCTCGGTGGCATCCAACGCCCGGGGATGGCCACTCTGCGTGCAGGTCGCCCCGACGGCCAGCGAGCCCAGCACCTGCCCGAAGGCCTCCACGTCCTTGTCCGAGGAGACGCCCACCAGGAAGTGGATCCGCCGGCCCTCACACAGCTCCGCCAGCGCCTCGCGCAGCGCCCGGGCCGCCTCCGGGTTGTGGGCGCCGTCCAGGATCACGAGCGGGGCGTCCGACACCACCTCAAGCCGCCCGGGCCAGTCCACTCGCGACAATCCCCGCTCCACGAGCGAGTAGGGCACCCCGGTCGGTGAGAGCGCCTCCAGCGCGCCCACGGCGAGGGCCGCGTTGGTCGCCTGGTGCCGCCCGATCAGCGGGATCTCCAGCGAAGGGTAGATCCCCCGAAGGCCGGTGATGGACACCTGCAGACCCTCCAGATCGTGCCGGTCAATCCGGACCGTCACGTCACGGCCGCAGACCAGGAGCGGAATCCCCTGCGCGTCGCAGGCGTCGCGCAGCACCGACGTCACCGCGTCGTCTTGCGGCGCGGTGAACGCGAGCTGGCCGGGCTTGATGATCCCGGCCTTTTCCCTCGCGATCGCGGCGAGGTCCGCCCCTAAGATCTCGGCGTGGTCGAGGCCGATCGGCGCGATGATCGACACCGCCTGATCGACGATGTTGGTGGCATCGAGCCGCCCGCCAAGCCCGACTTCCAGCACCGCGATCTCGACCTGCCGCCGGTCGAAGTAGGCCAGCGCCACCGCGGTCAGCGCCTCGAAGTAGGTGGGAGCTTCCGCGGGACCGTCCTGGCGCATCGACTCCAGCGCCGGCTGGAGCTGCTCGATCATCGCCGCGAAGTCCGCCTCGCTGATCCAATCCTCGCCAGGCGCAGGCCCTTCTTCCCGCGGTCCCTCAGTCCAGATGCGGATGCGCTCGCGCGCCTGCTCAAGATGCGGCGAGGTGTAGCAGCCGACGCGCAGCGAGCTCTCCCGCAGCATGGCGTAGAGCATGGCGCAGATGGAGCCTTTGCCGTTGGTCCCGGCGACCAGAATCGATCTGAAGCGCCGCTGTGGATCGCCGAGCCGCCGGCAGAGCCGTCGCATGCGCTCCAGGTACATGGCGCGCATCGCCTCTGGGTCGCGCTGATGTTCGTAGTTCACCAACGACTCCAGGTACGCCAACGCCTCGGGATAGGTCATCGTCTCGCTCCTCAGGAGCCCCCGCGCTGCCGCTTCCGCCACTCTTCAAGAAGGCGCCGCACATCCCCCTGGGCCGAGCGAATGATGAGCGCGCCGACCAACAGCAGCACGGAAAACTGCCAGGCATCTTCCGGCCCGACGAGCAGACCCGTCTTGACGTCCTCTGCGACGGTGAACTGCTGCTGGAAATGGTCGATCGCTCGTTGGAGCGGGCCTTCGAAGAGATCGAGCGACGAGAGCTGGTGACGGTACTTCAGCGACGGGAACTGCACCCCCCGCACCAAGAGGAAGGTCGCCACCATGTCATCGGTGACGTGCAGGTCTTCCTCGAAGGCGAACCCCTCAAACTGAGGAGAAAAGGAGGGGAGCACGATCGCCGGGCGCTCGATGAGCACCTGCCCTTTCCGCACCACCGTATCCCCCTGGTTGAGCGACGACTCCGCAAGAAAGACGTAGGGGGCGGCGGTCGTCTCGAAGGTGGCCAGATCCTGCAGCCGCATCCGGATGATCTCCGTCTGCCGGCGCGCTTTTTCCCATAGTTCTTGGATGTCCATATAAATTTTGCTCCGCAAAATTTATGAGATGGCGGACTACCCCTCTCAGAAACTTTCCAAAGGAAAATTTCTAGTGGCGGAAGTGCCGCACCCCGGTCAAGACCATGGCAAGGCCGGCCCGGTTTGCCGCCGCGACAACCTCCTCGTCGCGGATGGAGCCGCCCGGCTGGATGACGGCGGTGATCCCGGCCTGCGCGAGCAGCTCGATCCCGTCAGGGAATGGGAAGAACCCATCCGAGGCGGCCACCGCGTGGCGGCTCCGCGAGGCCGCCTTCTCGAGCGCCAGCCGCACCGAGCCGACCCGGCTGGGCTGGCCCTGTCCGATGCCGACCGTGGCGACGTCCTGCGCAATCACGATGGCGTTGGACGCGGCGTGCTTGGCCGCTTTCCAGGCAAAGAGCAGATCCTCTCGCTCCGTCGGCGTCGGGGCGCGCGTCGTGGCCACCCGCAGGGCCTCCGCCGCGACAGGCGCGGCATCAGGCTCTTGCGCGAGCCAGCTCCCCAGCAGGTGGCGCCACTCAATCGCCGCCGGCGCGCGCGCCGGCCACTCCAACGTGACGACGCGGACGTTCGGCTTGCGGCGGAACGCCTCCGCCGCGTCAGGCCCGACGGACGGCGCCATGATGAGCTCGACAAATTGCGCGGTCAACGACGCGGCCATCGCCGCCTCGATCGGCCGGTTGCACCCGATGACGCCACCGAATGCGGACTCCGGATCGCAGGCGTAGGCCCGCGCATACGCCTGCTCCGTCGTGGAGGCGCCGGCCAATCCGCAGGGGGCGTGGTGCTTGATGATGACGCACGCGGGCTCATCAAACTCCAACAGGCAGCGCAGCGCCGCATCAAGGTCCAACAGGTTATTGTACGACAGTTCCTTGCCCTGGAGTTGGGTGAGTGTGCCCACCCCCCATGCCGCCTCAGGCGCCGGGACGTACCATGCGCTCCGCTGGTGGGGGTTCTCCCCGTAGCGCAGCGGCTGGCGTCTGCGAAGGGTGATGGTCGCCTCTTCCGGGAAGTCCTCGCGCGTCTCGGAAGCCTCACCCGCCGAGAGGTACGACGCGATGGCGGCATCGTAGGCGCTCGTCAGGCGAAACGCCGCCTGGGCCAACTGCCGGCTCACCGAGAGGGGCAATTGGCCCTTGCCGCGCTGGAGCGCATCCGCAACCGTGGCGTACTGCTGCGGCCGGCAGACCGCCGCCACGTGCGCACAGTTCTTCGCCGCGGCGCGCAGCAGCGCCACCCCGCCGACGTCGATCTGCTCGACCGCTTCCTCAAGCGAACATCCCGGTTGCCGGGCGGTGCGCTCGAACGGGTACAGGTTCACGACGACCAGATCGATCAGCCCGCCGGCGCCCACCGCCGTGACGTGCGCGGCGTCGTCGCGGCGGGCCAGAATGCCCGCGTGGATCTTCGGGTGCAGCGTCTTCACGCGGCCGTCAAGCTGCTCAGAGACGCCGGTAAACTCCTCCACCCGCTTCACGCCAAGACCCTGCTTGGCCAAGAACTCCGCGGTTCCGTCAGAGGCCACCAACTCAACACCCAACGCGGCCAGCGCTCTCGCCAACACGTCCAGGCCCGTCTTGTCATGGCAACTCAGCAGGGCGCGTTTCACGATGACCATCCCACTCCCCTTTCACCTTCCACCTTCCACCTTCCACCTTTCACCGGGAGTCGGAGTTCACGGCGGACAAGGGCGCGAAACGCGCGGTGGAGGCGCTTCGTGATGGGACCTGGGCGTCCGGTGCCGATCCGACGCCCATCGACCCAGGTGACGGGGAGGATTTCCTTCGTGGTGCTGGTGAGAAAGATCTCCTCCGCAGTATAGAGCTCGTGCCGAGTGAGCGGGATGTCCCGGATCGGACATCGCAGGCGCGCGGCCAGCTCGCCCAGGACATCACGGGTGACGCCCGCCAGCAACCCCAGCCAGCACGGCGGGGTGATGATGATGCCCCGCCGGATGACGCCGACGTTGCTCGCGGTGCTTTCCGTCACGTGGCCCTGCGCGTCCATGAAGAGCGCTTCGTCCACGCCGCGCACCTGCGCGTCGACCACCGCCAGGATGCTGCCCAGACGCGCCGAGTACTTCGCCTGGGGACTGATGGCACCCACGGTGAAGGGGCGCGCCGGCACGACGGCCACCCGAATGCCGCGCTGATAGGCGGATGCCGGCGGCAGCGTCACCGGCTGGACCACGATGCTCGGACGCGCCGCCGCCCCTGGACGAGGAAGCAGCGCGATGCGGACGACCGCCTCCCGCACCCCGGAGCGCTTGAGCGCAGCGGTCAACTGCCGGGCCAGGAGGCGCCGATCCTCCGGCGGATGCGTCCCTAAGAAACGGGCCGAGGCGTACAGCCGATCCAGATGCGCATCGAGCCTGAACAGCCGCCCCCCGTAGGCCCGCATCGTCTCAAAGCAGCCGTGGCTCGTCTCTTCGCGGGGCAGCGGGCCGCGCAGCGGCTCAACCAGTTGGGGCATGGTGGCCTTGACCGATCGCCTTCAGCAACGCCCCGGCCTTGGCCAGGGTCTCGTGGTACTCGCGCTCCGGCACCGAGTCGGCCACGATGCCTGCGCCGACGTGGAACGAGAGCCGCCGGCCTTGAACCCCGTACCACGGCTTGACAGCCGTGGCTTCCGGCAATCCGCTTCGCGTTCTGGGCGCATGCCTCCCTGTGTTCACACACGGGGCTTCCTGTGGTACGGGGTGAAGGACCAGCGTGCGGATGGCGATGCTCAGATCCATCGTCCCGTCAAACCCGATATACCCCAAGGAGCCGGTGTAGAGACCTCGCGCCACCGGCTCCAGCTCGCGGAGGATCTGCATGCAGCGGACCTTGGGGCAGCCGGTGATCGTCCCACCGGGGAAGACCGCCCGGATGGCCTCCACCGCATCGACGCCGCGCCGCAGCCGCCCGGAGACGTTGGAGACGATATGGATGACGTGCGAGTAGGCCTCGAGCGTCATGAGCTCCTCCACGCCGACGGAGCCTGTCGCGGCGATGCGGCCCAGGTCGTTGCGGGCGAGGTCGACCAACATGATGTGCTCGGCGCGCTCCTTCTCGCTCACGAACAGCTCCAGGCTGTTCAGGAGATCCTCCTCGGCGCTCTGCCCGCGGGGGCGCGTGCCGGCGATGGGACGCGTATCGACGCGGCCGTCTTGGATGCGCACCAACCGCTCCGGGGAACAGCTCACCGCCGTCAGCGCCTCGCACGACAGAAAACAGGCGAACGGCGAGGGATTGATGCGCCGGAGCGCCAGATACAGCGCAAGCGGCCGGCCTTCCCAGGGAGCGGTGAACTGCTGGGAGACGTTCGCCTGGAAGATGTCGCCGGCGCGGATGAACTCCAGCGCGCGCGACACCATCGTTTCAAACTCCGCCTGCGTGCAGGTCGGCTGCACCGTGAGGGGCTCCCTCCCTAGCACCGCCTCGGCCGTATCCGGGAAGGCGTCCCACATGGAGGGATGCCCTGGCGAGCTGGGCCTGGCTCGCATTCGGTTCGCGGCATCGCTGGCTCGCCCAGTCCCTCGGCCCTGGGCCTCGGGATCCCTCGCCGAGAGATCCCGAGCGACAGCGAGGGACAGGTGGGTCGTCCGCTCCAACGCCTCCCGCGCCTCTCGATGAGCCAGCGGCCCTGGGGCGTGCGGATCCACAAGGCGCAGCAGCCAACTCCGGCGCTGCGCGTGGTCCACGAGGATCGCCGTTTGCATGCCGAACCACCCCATCTCCGGCATCGGCATCCCCGCGGGCTGCGGCGGTGGCAGCGCCTCAATCCACCGGTTGAGGTCATAGCTCAGCCAGCCCATCAACCCGATGGCTCTGCCGTGCGGCCCGGCCGATGCCGGCATGCGATACCGGCGCAGGACCTGGCGCAGGGCGGTGAGGGGATGCTCGCGCCAGACGTGCGTGGCCGCGCTGGTCCGCAGCTCGATTCGGTCTCCACGGGCGAAGAGCGTCAACCACGGATCGCAGCCCAGGATCGACCAGCGGCCGGTCATGGCGTGGGGGCGCGCGCTGTCACACCAGACGACGGGCGTCGAAGGAGACAGTTGCTGGATGAACGCCTGCAGGTCGACGCAGCCCTCACGCGATGTCACGTAGACGCTGAGGGGACCGTAGCGGAGAAGATGCGGGGCCTGCGGAGGCATGCTGGACGTCCGTATTGTATCACAGCGCCGCCGCGCATGTGGAGCTTGGTGGTGTCTGAATGTTCCCTCGACACCACAGAGGCCACGGAATGCCACGGAGACACGGAGAAATCCTCGACGAGACGTTTCCGTGTTTCCGTGGCGCTTCCGTGATTCCGTGGTGTGAACAAGCAATGTAAGGCAGTACCTGAGGCCTGGCTTAGAGGCGGATGAGGAGGAGCTTGATCTTCAGGAGCCGGACGTGCGCTTTGAGGGTGGCGATCTCCTCATCGATGCGGCCGGCGTCCTGGACCATCTCGTGGAGCCGCGCCTCTTGCTCGGCCCGTTCCTCCGGCGTCCACGGCGCCTGGCGTCCCTTGGCCGCTTTGCGCAGTTGCGCCATCGCGCGGCCGAGGCTTGAGCGCGCGCCGCGACGCGCCCGCAGTTCTTCGCTGGCCATAGAGAGCGCCAGCTCGAGCCGCTGCCGGTCCGGCTCCATGCGCTGCTTGACGTCCACCGTCTTCGCCCTGATCTTCGCGACGGTCTCCGCCAGGTCCTGACGCATCTGCGCGATGTTGCGCTCGACCGCGCTCCGCTTGAGGGCCAGCTCCCGCTGATAGGTCTCGATGCGGTTGGAGAGCTCCCGGTGCTTGTCCAGCACCATGGCGAAGTCGGGGTCGACCGCCACCACCTCTTTCGCCAGTTGCTCGCGGTTCGCGGGCGGGGCGCACCCGATGACCAACAGCAGGAGGAGCGTGGGGAATCGCATCACCACGACCCCACACCCAGTTCGCTGGGTGGGGGGCGCCATGAAGGGGTTAGGGAATCAGCGCGTACGACGGCTCGAGGCTGGCCTGGCGGGCGCCGCTGCCGTTGGCGGTTTCTTCCGTATAGGTGAAGGACTTGCCGGCGTAGTTGCGCAACGTCCACACGCCGTCCTTCATGCTGACCACGTAGTTCGGCATGAGCGGGATCTTCCCGCCTCCGCCGGGCCCGTCGACGACGAAGGTCGGCACCGCATAGCCGGTCGTGTGGCCCCGCAGCTTCTCGATGATCTGCAGCCCGGTCGACACCGAGGTGCGGAAGTGCGAGGTGCCCTTCACCGGATCGCACTGGTAGATGTAGTAGGGCCGCACCCGGATCTTCAACAGCTCATGGAACAGCTTCTTCATGATCGCCGGCCGGTCGTTGAGCCCCTTCATGAGCACCGTCTGCGAACCCAGCGGCACGCCGCTGTCCGCCAGCATGCCGCAGGCCCGCCGCACCGGCTCGGTGATCTCTTTGGGATGGTTGAAGTGCAGGCTCATCCAGGGCTTGCGCTGCTTGAGGACGGCGCACAGCGACTCGGTCACCCGGTAGGGCAGCGTGACCGGATTGCGCGTGCCGATGCGGATGAACTCGACGTGCGGAATCGCCCGCAGCTTGGCGAGGATCTCATCGAGCCGCTCATCCGACAACGTCAGCGGGTCGCCCCCGGAGATGAGCACGTCCCGGATCTTCCGGTGCGCCTTGATGTAGTCGATCGCGTGGTCGATGTTCATCGGCTTGCTGAAGCCGGCGCTGGTGCCGACGACCCGGCTGCGCGTGCAGAAGCGGCAGTACATCGCGCAGATTTCGACCACCAGCAGCAGGACCCGATCCGGATACCGGTGGACCAGCCCCGGCACCGGCATATGGCTGTCCTCCCCCAACGGGTCGATCAGATCGTTGGGGCTCAAGCGGTACTCATCCTCAACGGGGACCGCCTGGCGCCGGATGGGGCAGGTCGGATCATCCGGATCCATCAAGGCGGCCCAGTAGGGCGGGATGGCCATGATGAACCGGCCCGACCTGCGCGTCACCGCGTGCTCCTCTGAGAGCGTCAGACGAACGACCTGGCGCAACTGCTCGACCGTCTGGAGCCGGTTGGCCATCTGCCATCGGTACGTCTGCCACTCCTCCAACGGCACGTCCTTCCACACGGGAATCCGCCGATAGGCTTCTTCGCTCACCGCAGCCCCTCCTTCGTGTCCTGATCCTCAAGGAGCCGACCGGCTCACCGCGAGCGCGTTCGACGTGGAGGGCTCTTGAGGCCGGACCGTTCCACCTCGCTCCCAGACGTGGGAGCAAGCGTCTTGCGCGTAGCGGGCCATCGCCAGCTCCACGATGCGCTGGATCAGCGCCTCATGGGACAGGCCCGCCGCCGCCGTCATGACCGGAAAGTTGCTGTCCAAAGGGCTCAACCCCGGCAAGGGGTTGACTTCGAGGACGAAGGGGGTGCCGTCGGCCCGCAACCGGATGTCGGTGCGCGAAAAATCCGCGCAGCCCAGGGCGCGGTGGGCCCGCAGGGCGATCCCCTGCACCCGCGCGCTCGTCGCGGCATCCAGGCGGGCCGGACAGTGCAAGGCCGGCGCCAGACCCATCGACGCGTCGCCCTGAAACTCCTTCATCCGCCAGGAGTAGAAGAACTCGCCCGAGGCGCGGCAGGGCGTGAAATCGAGCTCGAGGATCGGCAGCGCCTCCTCGCCGATCACGCCCACCGTCAGCTCCCGTCCGTCAATGAACTCCTCGACGAGCGCCTCCTGGCGATAGCGCTCGACGATGCGCTCGAGCTGACGGCGCAACGAGGCCTCGCGCCCAACGACGCTCTCGCGCCAGATGCCCTTGCTGGAGCCTTCGCGATTCGGTTTGACGATCAACGGGAATTCGAGCCGCTTGTGGAGCGGCGCGGTGGGCGTGAAGAACAACTGCCAGGGCGGGGTCGGGATGCCTTCGGAGGCGAGGATCTGCTTGGTTTTGGCCTTATCGAGGGCGATGGCCAGGGTGATGCTGTGTGACCCGGTGTAGGGGATGCCCAGCGACTCGAGGATGGCGGGGACCTGCGACTCGCGATGCTCGCCGTGCGTGCCTTCCGCGATGTTGAACACCAAGTCCACCGCGTGGGTCAGGAACCAGCGCGGCAGCTCGTCCGTCGCCTCCACGAGGTGGACGGTATGCCCGTACGCGTGCAGGCTGCCGACGATCGTGTGAATCGTCCTGGGGCTGTCGAACTCCGAATCGTCGTCACGCGGGACGTCGTCCCGTTCCCTGGCCCGCCCCTCGATGTCGCCTCGCTCGGGAGGAGCCGAGGGGTCGATCCCGCGCTTGACGTTGTAGGTCAGCGCGATCGTGTAGCCGATAGCGCACCTGCCTCCCGGCGCGCCGCCAAACCGCAGCGCGCCACGGCCGTGTCGAGGATCTGGTTGATGATGTCGCCGTGCGTCATCCCTTTGGTCTTTGCGACGAAGTTGAAGACGTCCTCCGTGGAGAGCGACGGCAGCGGGTTGATCTCCAGCACGTAGGGGTGGCCGGTCCGATCCACGCGGAAGTCCACGCGGCCAAAGTCCCGGCAGCCCACGACCCGATAGGTCGCCAAGGCCAGCTCTTGGAGGCGGCCGGCCAAGGCGTCCGGGATCGGCGCGGGACAGAGGTAGTCCGCGCCGGATCGCAGGTACGCAAAGGTGAAAAACTTCCGGCCCAGGCTGGTCTGCCCGTCCAGCGCAATCTGCACCACCGGATAGACCTCGGGCTGGTCGTTGCCGATCATCGCCACCGTAAACTCCTGCCCCTCGATGAATTCTTCAATGAAGATCGACGCGCCACGGTAGGCGCTCCTCAACCACGTCACCTGCCGGTGGAGCTCGGCGGGGCTGTTCACGAGCGACTGGTCACTCAAGCCCTTGCTGGAGCCTTCGCAGCGCAGCTTCACGATCAGCGGGTAGCGCAGGCGCGCCCCCTCAAGGTCCTCCGGCTCGTCCACCTCCTCGTAGCGTGGCGTTGGGATGCCTTCGGCGATGAGCACTTTCTTCGTCAGGACCTTGTCGAGCGTCAGGCCCAGCGTGAGCCCGTCCGCGCCGACGAAGGGGATCCGCATCATCTCCAGGAGGATCGGCACCTGGGACTCGCGATTCCGTCCCTCGTCGCCTTCGGCGATGTTGAAGACGATGTCCACGGCGAGCCGATCCTTCTGCTCGATCAACCGGCGGGCGTTGCCGATTCGAACCACCTCGTGGCCCGTCTCCCGCAACGCCCGTTCGAGGTGCTGAATCGTTTCCTCGTGGTCAAACTCGGCGTTCAGATCCGGCGGATCGCCCGGCCGCAGGACCACCTCGCTTTTGACGTTGTAGGTAATCCCCACGCGCATCTTGGAATCAGACCCCTTGTGGTAAAAAAAGACACAGGGACCCTCGAGGGTCGAGTCCCTGTGTCCCTTCGCTCAGTTGTCTCAACGCTGACGTGCCGGTCCTCACCTCACTCGAGACGATCCACCGCAGATCGCTCGAGCCGATGACGACCGGATCATCATCACGTGCGCAGGCATTGGTGCTATCTGTCGTACCACACCGGCCCCACCCTGTCAAGATCATGCGTGATGACAGGTCATGCGTGATGAAGGGTAGTGGTCAAGTTTGGCAGGGCCTGCCGCTGCGCGACCCCGCCGTCCTCGCCGCGC
>Ga0209399_10001789_pt1 | contig 10901 bp, 10 predicted proteins | sample OV2TP3_FD_184130 | JGI IMG/M metagenome (GOLD analysis project Ga0209399, IMG submission 184130) | Hot spring microbial communities from Beatty, Nevada to study Microbial Dark Matter (Phase II) - OV2 TP3 (SPAdes) (version 3) | ecosystem: Environmental > Aquatic > Thermal springs > Hot (42-90C) ... | reverse complement strand
TCAAACCGAGGCGAAAAGATGCACAAACTTTCAGCGTTTTTGGCCTGAGCAAAATCCTGACCCGTGTTGTACACAAAAAACTTGATCATCGAGTGAAAGGGATGGCAAAGGCCGCTGGGGCCGCTGCGGGGGGAGGAGCCGTTGGGGCCGGGGTCCATGGGATCGTGGGAGGGGGTGGAGGCGCTGCTGTCGGAACTGCCGAAAGTATTCCATTGGGGTCATGGATTGCCATTGGAGCAGGGGTCGGTTTGGCTGGCTTTGGGATTTATAAGCTTGCCGAATGGGGCTGGAGAAAAAGGGAAGTCGCAAGAATCAATTTCGCCTTATTCGGAGGCAAGTTTGTCAAACGACCGAAATAGTAACCGATAGCATCTCGGGTAGAAGAACGACAGAAAACCGACACGGGTTGATCCTTGAGCGGTTTACCCGCCGGGAGGGCCATGGACGCCCGCACCTCTCGCAGTTTATGGCATTGGTGGCCAAGCTAGGGTTGGGAATGCGACCTTAGGGGAGCGTTTGGTGAGGGGAAGCAGCGATAGCCGTACCTATCAAGGTGCGGCTTTCGTTTGTAAACAGAAAAATCTGAGAGGAGGTATCATGTTAGGTGGCCTTGGGTTTTCAGAACTTCTCGTCATCTTCCTGGTGGTTCTGCTATTCTTCGGGGCCAAGCGCCTCCCTGACCTGGCTGGAGGATTGAGCAAAAGCATCCGGGCGTTCAAGAAGGGGATGAAGGACGACCAGGACGAGGCGATGAAAGAGATACACCCAACCTCTCCAAACGAGACACCGAAGGAGGTGTAACATGGCACCCACAGCGCGGAAGAAAGGGTGACTCCCGTGGCCCATGAAACGGCTATCCTGCGGGAGAATAGATACAGGACTGGAAGACAGTGACCTACAAAGACTACTACAAAGAGTTAGGCGTCCCTTCGACAGCGTCCCCCGAAGAGATCAAGAAGGCGTACCGAACGCTTGCGTTCAAGTGCCATCCCGACAGGACCAAGGGAGATAAGGCCGCCGAGGAAAAGTTTAAGGTCATCAACGAGGCCAACGAAATCCTGAGCGACCCGGAGAAGCGGAAGAAGTATGACCAGGTCAGCGAGGATTGGAAGCGCTTTCAAGAATCTGGGGCGCAGGCCGGCGGGTTTGATTGGTCGAAATATGCAAGCCCAGGCGCCGGACAAACGCATCACATGAGTAGCGAAGAGTTTAATGCCATGTTCGGTGAAGAGGACATGGGAGACCTATTCGGACTGCTTTTTGGGCAACAGGGCAGGAAGGGTCGAGGCAGAAGGGGCGGGGCAATCAAAGGCGAGGACCTCCATGCTGAAACAACGCTCTCGCTTGAAGAAGCGTATCACGGCTCGACGCGACTCATCAGGCTCAACGGTCAGACCATCAAGGTGACGATCAGGCCGGGGATCGCGGACCAGCAAGCGCTGAGAATGGCAGGCAAGGGAGGCCCTGGGTTGAACGGCGGTCCCCATGGCGACCTTTATCTCACCGTCAAGGTTGGATCGCATGCAGAATTTCAACGTGAGGGAAACGATCTCTACTGTGACCTGCCAGTCGAATTGTACACCGCTGTGCTTGGCGGGAAGACCCCGGTCAAAACCCTGAAGGGCACGGTCAAGGTCAACATCCCAAAGGAAACGCCCAACGGTAGAGCGCTCAGGCTCCGGGGACTCGGAATGCCGATCTATGGTAAAAAGAATGAGTTTGGAGATCTGTTTGTGAAGGTTGTGATCCAGATGCCCGACCATCTCAGCGAACTAGAAATCGACCTGTTCAAGAAATTAAAGGCGCTACGGAAATGAACGCTATCCGCGAATGGGACGCCACAGGTGAAAAAATCAAGGGCTTGTCCGCTAAATTTATGCGAAACAAACCCTTGCGTTAAAACTGCGCCCCAGGGATTTGAACCCCGATAGCATGATCCAGAGTCATGAGTCCTGCCATTGGACGAGGGCGCAATAAATGCCGTGAGACGGCAGACGTGAGACGGTAGACGTGAAACCAAAAGCTCACAGAATGGTTCTTTTACGTTTGCCGTTTGCCGTTTGCCGTTTCAGTTTACATAGTTGGCTGCGCCCCAGGGATTCGAACCCCGATAGCATGATCCAGAGTCATGAGTCCTGCCGTTGGACGAGGGCGCAGCAGAGATTTCTTACACGGTCTGAAACTCCTTTTGGATCAGGTCGGCGGCCCTGCGCAGCCGGCGCACGACCGCGTCACGGCCCAGGACCTCCAGCATCTCGAACAGCCCCGGCCCGCCCGAGGTCCCGGACACCGCGAGGCGCGTCGAGTGGATCAGGCTGGCCGCAGGGAGCGCAAGTGACTCCGACAGCGTTCGGAGGGCTTGATCGACTGAAGCCGCGTCGAATGGTTCAGTCCCCTCAAAAAGATTTGCCAGTGCCTCCAGTCGATGGATGGCCTCCGGGTCCGTCCAGTGCTTCTTCCGGGCGGCTTCCTCGTAAACCGAGGGCTCCTCAAAGAAGTAGCGGCCTCGCTCCACGAAATCGGTCAGCAGCCTGCACCGCTCCCGGAGCAGGGCGATCACCCGCTCCAGGTAGGGGCGGCGGGTCGCGAGGTCGGTTTCGGAGACCAGCCCCACCCGGACCCAGAAGGGGGCCACCTCGCTCAGGAGCCGGTCGAGGGAGAGGTCGTTGAGGTGCTGGCTGTTCAGCCACTCCAGCTTCTGCTCGTCGAACACCGCGTCCTTGGCGTTGAGGCCCCCGGTGGAGTAGGCTTCGGTCATCTCCCGGAGGGACATCTTCTCGCGACCGTCGCCGGGGGACCAGCCGAGCAGGGCCAGGAAGTTGAGGACGGCCTGCGGCAGGTAGCCGCGATCTTTGTACTCCAGAATAGACGTGGCCCCGTGCCGCTTGCTGAGCTTCTTCTTGTCCGGCCCCAGGATCAGACAGAGGTGCGCGAACCCGGGAGGCTCAAAGCCGAGGGCCTTCGCGATCAGGACCTGCTTGGGGGTGTTGGAGAGGTGCTCCGGCCCCCGCATGGCGAGGGTGACGCCCATGTCGTGATCGTCCACGACCACGGCCAGGTTGTAGGTGGGCCAGCCGTTGGAGCGCATCAGGATGAGATCCTCGATCACGTCGTTGGACCAGCGGCACTCCCCTCGCATCGGGTCCTGCCAGACGGTCTCGCCCTCCGGCACGCGGAGGCGGGCGACGTGAGGGACGCCCCTGGCGTCGAGGTCGGCTCGCTGCCCCGGCGTCAGCGCCAGACACGTCCGGTCGTATTTGAACTGACGCTTCTCGGCCATCGCCCGCTGTCGCTTCTCCTCCAGGATCTCCGGGGAACAGTAACACCTGTAGGCGTGGCCTGTCTCCAGGAGCTGCTGGACGCAGCGCCGGTGCCGCTCCACGTTGCGCGACTGGAAGACGGGCTCGCCGTCGAAGTCGATGCCGACCCACCGGAATCCGTCCAGAATGGTGGCCACGGACTTCAGGTCGGACCGCTCCTGATCGGTGTCCTCGATGCGGAGGAGGAGCCTGCCGCCGTAGCGCCGGGCGTGGAGATAGTTGAGGAGGGCCGTGCGAACGCCCCCCACGTGGAGCGCGCCGGTGGGGGAAGGGGCGAAGCGGAGGATGTCAGGCATATAAAATACTCGTAGGGGCAAGGCATGCCTCGCCCCTACCAGAATGGCGGAGAGGGGGGGATTCGAACCCCCGGTAGAGGTCACCCCCTACAACAGCTTAGCAGGCTGCCCTGTTCGACCAGCTCCAGCACCTCTCCGTAAAAGACAGTCACGAGTGCTGAGTGCTGAGTGCCAGAAGAAAGTGCTGAGTGCTGAGTGCTGAGTAAAAGCATAAGGAATAGAGTTTTTGCCTTTACTCAGGACTTGAAACTCAGGACTCAGGACTGTTTTTTGACTCAGGACTCAGAACTCGCAACTCAGCACTCTGTTTGTGGCGGAGGGCGAGGGACTCGAACCCCCAAGGGCTTGCACCCGTCGGCTTTCAAGGCCGATGCCTTACCAGTTAGGACTAGCCCTCCTGAATAGGAGAAAAATATAAAGATAAGGTGAGGTAATGTCAATAATAAAAAGGTGAGGGGGACAATTCAGGTGTTGTCTTATCAGGGCTTAATCAATATATTTAACCGTATCTGACCCCATTCGATAACGGACCAGAAACGTGAAGGAGCGATCTTTTCTATGAGCACGACCGATTCCGTCTCCTCCTCCGACTTCATCCGGGAGGCCATCAGAGAGGACGTGAAAACCGGCCGGTTCGGGGGCCGGGTGATGACCCGATTTCCGCCGGAGCCGAACGGCTATCTGCACATCGGGCACGCCAAGGCCATTTGCATTGACTTCGGCGTCGCTGAGGAGTTCGGGGGCAAGTGCAATCTGCGCTTCGACGACACCAACCCGATCAAAGAGGACGTCGAATACGTCGAGGCCATCAAGGAGGACATTCGGTGGCTCGGGTTTGACTGGGAAGGCCGCGAATTCTACGCCTCCGACTACTTCGAGCAGCTCTACGAATACGCCGTGAGGCTCATCCAGAAGGGCAAGGCCTACGTGGACGACCTGAGCCCCGATGAGATCCGCGAATATCGCGGCACCCTGACCAAGCCGGGGAGGGAGAGCCCCTACCGCAACCGTTCGGTGGAGGAGAATCTGGGCCTGTTCGCGCGCATGCGGGCGGGGGAGTTCCCCGAGGGATCGCGGGTCCTGCGGGCCAAGATCGACATGGCCTCCGGGAACATCAACCTGCGCGACCCGGTGATGTATCGCATCATCCACGCATCCCATCACCGCACGGGCGACCGGTGGTGCATCTACCCCATGTACGACTGGGCGCACGGCCAGTCGGACTCCATTGAAGGGGTCACACACTCGCTCTGCGACACCTTTTACGAGGATCACCGCCCTCTGTACGACTGGTTTCTGGACCAGCTGGAGATTTACCACCCCCGGCAGATCGAGTTCGCCCGCCTTAACCTCAACTTCACGGTTCTGAGCAAGCGGTTTCTCCTGGAGCTGGTCCGGGAGGGGCGCGTCTCCGGCTGGGACGATCCCCGGATGCCCACGCTGTCGGGCCTTCGGAGGCGGGGCTACACCCCGGAGTCCATCCGGGACTTCTGCAGGCGCATCGGGGTCGCCAAGAGGGAGAATCTGGTGGATGTCACCCTGCTCGAAAACAGCGTCCGGGATGACCTGAACAGGCGGGCGCCGCGCGCGATGGCCGTGTTGCGCCCCCTGCGGGTGGTCCTCGAAAACTACCCGGAGGGGCGGGTGGAGGAGCTGGTGGCCGTGAACAACCCGGAGGACCCCGGCGCGGGGACGCGGAAGGTCCCCTTTTCCCGTGTGCTCTACATCGAACAGGACGACTTCCGGGAGGACCCGCCCAAGAAGTACTTCCGTCTGGCCCCCGACCGCGAGGTGCGGCTGCGGTGGGGGTACTTTATCCGGTGCGTGGGGGTCGTGAAGGACGAGAGGACCGGGGAGGTGGTCGAGCTGCGCTGCGCGTATGACCCTGAGACGCGGAGCGGGGCGGCGCCGGACGGGCGCAAGGTGCAGGGGACGATCCACTGGGTCTCGGCGGATCACGCGGTCGAGGCGGAGGTCCGCCTGTATGACCGCCTCTTTCTGGCCGAAGACCCGCTCGGCGCAGAGGAGGGGAAGGACTTCAATGCCTTTTTGAACCCCCATTCGCTGGAGACGCTGACGGGGTGCCGCGTGGAGCCGGGCCTGGCCGGCGCGGCCCCCGGAAGCCGCTACCAGTTCGAGCGGCTGGGCTACTTCTGCGTGGACCCGGACTCCTCCGGGGGGGGGCTGGTGTTCAACCGGACGGTGTCTCTGCGAGACACCTGGGCCAAGATCGAGAGGAAGCAGAGAGGGGGGTGAGGGGGATAGAGGAAGGCCCCCTGCGCCTCAGCGCGGGGGGCCTTGTCATTTTATATAGCTTTTCACAATTCTTGGACAGGGGGCTATATCGAGAGCCTGATTAGAAAATCGCTGTAGCTCTGGCCCTCTCCTCGCCTCGCTTCGCTCGGCTTCCCCTCTCCCGTACACGGGAGAGGGGTGGCAGGCGTAGCCTGACGGGGTGAGGGCCTGTACACCACGCGACACCGTTTCATGCACAAGATTTTAATCGCGACCCCTACGATTCCATCCCGTAGAGGAGGTTCTCCATCGTCTCCGCCGTGCGGATGACCCTGGCCTGTCCGCCCCTGACCAGGACCTCCGCCGGCCTGGGCCGGGAGTTGTAGTTGGACGCCATCGAGAACCCGTAGGCCCCGGCGTTGCAGATCGCCAGCACGTGGCCGATGCGCACCCTCGACAGCTCCCGGTCCACGGGGCCGTGCTCGTCCCGCGTGAAGACGTCGCCGGACTCGCAGATGTTCCCGGCCACGACGACGGCCTCTCTCCCGTCCTGCACGCTGGAGGCGTTGAGGATCTCGTGATAGGACCCGTAGGCCATCGGGCGGATCAGGTGGTTGAAGCCGGTGTCGGTCCCGACGAATTTGTGCTTCGGGGTCTCCTTGACGTTGTTCACCGTGGTCAGCAGGAAGCCCGATTCGCACACCAGATACCGGCCCGGCTCGAGGGCCAGGGCCATCTGTCGCCCCCTGCTCTTCACGTAGGCAGAGAACTTCTCCGTCACCGCCTTTCCGAAGGCCGGCATGTCGATAGACTTCTCGCCGGGGCGGTAGGGGACGCCGATCCCCCCGCCGAAGTCGATGAACTCCAGTTCCCGAAACTCCTGCGCCACCCGGAGGATGATGTCCATCACTTCGAGGTAGATGGAGAGGTCCAGGATGCCCGACCCGATGTGGCTGTGCAGGCCCACGACCTGAAGGCGGCGCCGTCCCGCCAGGTCCATCACGTCTCCGATCCGGTCCTGATAGATGCCGAACTTGCTGTCCGGCCCGCCGGTGATGCAGTGGTTGTGGTGGCCCGCGCCCACGTCGGGGTTGATGCGGACCGCGATCCGGGCGCCGGGGTTCATCTCTCCGTAGGCGTCGAGCTGGGTGAGGGAATCCACGTTCACCAGCAGGCCGTGCTGCTTGCAGAACTCCAGGTCCGCGCGGGAGGCGCTGTTGCCGGTGTAGAGGATGTGCTCCGGCCTGTATCCCGCCCGGAGGGCCAGGAAGACCTCGCCGGGGGCCACGGCGTCCAGGTAGGCCCCCTCCTCGCGCAGGATGCGCATGAGGGTGACGTTCGTGTTGGCCTTGCAGGCGTAGTGGATGCGGAGGTCCGGGTAGGTGATATGGGTCTTGAGGTCGTAGATGCGCCGGCGGAGCGTGTCCTCCTCGTAGACATAGAGGGGGCTCCCGAACTCGGCCACGAGCTGCTCGGCGGACAGGCCGCCCAGGAAGAGTTTATTGTCTCGGATTTCCATTTATGACCTCAACGCCTTCTTGATCCGCTCCATGGCCTCGGTTAGCCGGGCGTCGGGCACGGCCAGGGAGATGCGGACGAATCCCTCGCCGTACTGCCCGTAAGCGGTCCCGGCGGCCACCACCACCTGGGCCTTGTCGAACAGCAGGTTCGTGAACTCGATGGAGGACATCCCCTTCGGCGCCGGCAGCCAGAGGTAGAAGGTCCCCTTCGGGGGCCGGAAGCTCCAGCCCAGGCCGTTGAAGGTCTCCACGACGAGTTGCTGCCGCCGCCGGTAGACGCCGAGCATTTTGTCGATGTTGTTGTTCTCGCGCTGGAGGGCGTGAATCCCCCCATATTGGATAGCCGCGAAGACGCCGGAGTCGGTGTTCTCCTTCACCTTGGAGATGCCGGCGATCAGGTCCCGGTTGCCCATGACCATGCCGAGCCGCCAGCCGGTCATGTTGTAGGATTTGGACAGGGACCCCAGCTCCACTCCCACGTCCATCGCGCCAGGGGCCTGGAGGAAGCTGACCCGGTCTGCGGGGTCGAACACCATCTCGCTGTAGGCCCCGTCCTGGCAGATGGCCACGCCGTAGTCCTTCGCCCAGCGGGCGAGGTCTGCGTAGAAGACCTTCGTGGCCAGCGCGCCGGTGGGGTTGTTGGGGTAGCAGAGGAACAGGGCGCTCGCCTTTCTGGCCAGGTCGGAGGGGATGTCGCCGAGTTTGGGGAGGTAGCCGTTCTCCGGCAGGATAGGGATGGAGTGGGGCTCCCCGCCGGCCATCAGGATGCTCGCCCGGTAGGCCGGGTAGCCGGGGTCGGTCATCAGGACCACGTCTCCGGGGTTCACGCGGGCCAGGCAGAAGTGGTGGATGCCCTCCTTGGACCCGATCAGGGCCAGCGCCTCCGTGGCGGGGTCGAGGCTGACGCCGTAGCGGGTCTTGTAGAAATCGGCCACGGCCTGCCGGAAGGCCCCCATGCCCTTCTCCTCGTCGGGGGGGTACTGGTGGTTGGCGGGGTTGCGGGCCTGCCTGCCCAGCTCCTCAATGACGCCGTCCGGGGTCGGCTCCACCGGGTCGCCCACGCCGAGGCTGATCACGTCCACCCCGGCGGCGCGGGCCTTTCCGATCTTCTGGCGCAGCTCCATGAAGAGATAGGGGGGGATTTTAGACAGGCGTTCGGCCAGTTGCATGAAGAGGCTCCTTTCCAAAGAGAAGCATTCAGCTATCAGCCGTCAGCTTTCAGCAAAAAATCGGGCAATTTTTGGTTTTTGCTGAATGCTGATCGCTGAATGCTGATCGCTTGAACAACGCCCAAGAGAATACACAAGTTTAGCCCGTTTGTCAAGTCCTGTGTGGCGGACAAAATAGAGGTTGACAGGCCGGGCTTTTTGTCGTTATCTTCAAAAACGGCTTCCATACAACATGGCCGTTTAGCATAGCATAGATTAAACGGAACTTCTGTGTGTTGAGGTCATCCTATGGCCGGAGTCACTTTTGATACCTATGCCTTCGTAAAACGGCTCAGGGAATCCGGGTTTGAAGAAGCCCAGGCTGAGGCCCTCGCTGACGGTTTAAAGAAAGCCCAAGAGGTCCATCTCGAAGAGCTGGCTACCAGGCACGATCTCAAAGAGACGGAGTTGAAGATCGACAACAAGCTTGAAGCGATTAAAGGTGAGATCAACCTGATCAAATGGATGATCGGCCTTTTATTGGCTGGTGTTGTGTCTCTTGTTTTGAAGTCTTTCTTCATGTCGTAGTCCCAAACCCTGATTCTCACGCCTCGTCATCGGAGGTTTCATGGCACGGCCCTGGTTCTTGGCCCTGATGGTGGCCGGAACGTTGCTCATCAACTGCGGGGAGGAGAAGCTGACTGTCCAGGACAACTTGAAGGGGACCTGGAAGCTGACGGCCCGCACCCTGCCGGACGGGACGACGCTGAAGACGCCCGATGTGGCAGGGCTGATGGAGTGGTTTGCGATCAACGACCGACGGGGGCACGTCACGGTCGCCATCACCGGGCAGGGGGACGGGCAGAGGACCTATGACTTCGAGAACAACACCTGCACGGTCTCCGCGGCCGCTTTTTCGATGGAGCGATCCCTGCTGATGGGCCGGTCCTACCTGCACGGCGACGGTCCCGTTGAGACGGACACCGCGTCCAGGGCTCTGGAGGGCCGGCTCACGGTGGACGGCAAGAAGACGACGCTGACCTATGGCAATGGGGTGGTGCAGGCGTTCGAGGGGGCCAGCCTGACGGTGACGGTCCCTAACCGCTACACCGACACCTGGAAGAAGGAGTGAGGGAACGCGAAAGGCGCGAAAAAAAGCCGAAAGGCGCGAAACCGCCCCGCCCCGCCGCCCTTACTTTGACGGCCCTTTTGAGACACCTTTTCTTCCAGGCGTACGACCACCTCGGCAGCCTGATTGTTTTAAATCTGGCCTGGGCGGCCCTGAATCTGCCCTGGTGCCTCGCCGCCTGTCTCCTGTTCTTGCTCGCGTCGCTCCATCTCAGGAGCGGGCGGGCGGATGTGGGCGCTGCGGTCGCCTCGGTTGCGGTCTGCATCGGCCTGGTCTCTCCGCCCACGGTGGCGCTTCTGAATGTGGTCCGGGAGGCGGACCTGGGCATCGGGGGCCGGGTCCGGGTCTTGCTGAGGGCGTTCCGGCGGCGTTTCTGGACGGCTCAGGCCGTGGGGCTTCTCCTGGCCGGGGCCGCCGGCCTTCTGTCGTTGAATTTCGGCTATTACGCGGGTCTCGGAGGCCCCTGGAGGCCGGTGGGGTGGGTCCTGCTGGGGGTCGTGCTCTGGACGGGCGTCGGGCTGCTGACGGTCGCGCCGATGTGGGCTGCGGCCGCGGCGCAGACCGGCCGCGTCCGGGAGGGGTTTCTGGCAGCAGGGGGCCTGGCCCTGTCTCGCCCCGGCCTCTGCCTGGGGGTGTCGGCAATCACGGGCCTGCTGCTCCTGGCCGGGGCTGCGACAGGGGTCGGGCTCTTCCTGGGGGCCGTCTCGGTGGCAGGGCTCTGGGTCGTTCTGAGCCACGATGCGCTTTCGTCCGCGCGCGAGGGGTGCGACCTGAGCGCGTCCCGGAGCCTCCGCGAACTGTGGCGGCCGTGGGAAGGCAAAAGTTAAAAGTTAAAAGTTAAAAGTTCAAGGTTTAAAGTTAGAACCTTGAACCTTGAACCTTGAACCTGGAACTATGATCCGATCCGTCGGCGTGGACCTGGTGGAGGTGGACCGCGTGCAGAAGGCCGTGGAGCGCTGGGGCGACCGGTTCCTCCGGCGGGTCTACACCGGGGCGGAGGTCGATTACTGCTTTCAAAAGGGGGAGAAGTACCGGTCTCTGGCCGCGCGGTTCGCCGCCAAAGAGGCCGTGATGAAGGCGCTCGGAACAGGATGGAAGCGCGGGGTGCGGTGGGTGGACATTGAGGTCGTCCGGAGGCCGGGGGCTGCGCCGGAGATCGCCCTGCACGGGCAGTCCCGCGTCCTGGGGCGCGACGGGCGGTTTCTGGTGAGTCTGTCGCACACGCATACGCACGCGATTGCGGTGGTCGTCGT
>Ga0209399_10001786_pt1 | contig 10913 bp, 10 predicted proteins | sample OV2TP3_FD_184130 | JGI IMG/M metagenome (GOLD analysis project Ga0209399, IMG submission 184130) | Hot spring microbial communities from Beatty, Nevada to study Microbial Dark Matter (Phase II) - OV2 TP3 (SPAdes) (version 3) | ecosystem: Environmental > Aquatic > Thermal springs > Hot (42-90C) ... | reverse complement strand
CATGCGCGCGCGCCACGAGAACAGGCTGTAGCGCCTGCCGTCCCTGCCCTGCAGCTCCCACAGCGTAATCACGCCGCCTTCTTGATCCCCGCACCCTTGATTTCATGGCTGTCGGGCCGGGCGCGCAGGCGCAGGTCGGTGAGCTCCGCGCGGTCGCGCGCGGCGAGGCGGAACGCCTGGTCGCGGCCCGCGAGGTACTGCTGCGGCCAGTGCTGCCCCATGTGCTGGTACCAGGCGGAGGCCTGGAGCGTGAAGTACGGGTTGGCAAGATGCGGCCGGGCGAGGGCGACGAGATCCGCCTTGCCGGAAGCAAGCAGCGTATTCACCTGGTCCGGGGTCGTCACGGCTCCGACCGTCATGGTGGCGATGCCGACCTCGTTGCGCACCCAGTCGGAAAAGGGCGCCTGGTACATGCGCCCGTACACGGGCTTCTGCTGCGGCACGGTCTGGCCGCTCGAGCAGTCGATGAGGTCGCAGCCCGCCTCCCTCAGCATGCGGGTGAGCGCGATCAGGTCCTCTCCCGGAAGCCCGCCCGGGGCCCAGTCGGTCGCCGAGATGCGCACCGACATGGGCTTTCTCTCGGGCCAGACCCCCCGGCACGCGAGAAACACTTCCAGCGGAAATCGCATGCGGTTCCCGATCGGGCCGCCGTATCGATCTTTTCGCTGATTGGTCAGCGGAGAGATGAAGCTGGCGAGCAGATAGCCGTGCGCCATGTGGATTTCGAGCATGTCGAAACCCGCCTGGTTCGCATAATTAGCGGAAACGACAAAGTCGCGAATGACCTTGTCCATATCCTGCCGCGTCATTTCCCGCGGCACCTGCGAGATGCCCTCCATGTACGGGATCGGCGAGGCCGAGATCACGGGCCAGTTGCCGCGCTCGAGCGGGTGATCCATGCGCTCCCAGCCGAGCTGCGTCGAGCCCTTGCGGCCGGAATGGCCGAGCTGCATGCACATCTTCGCTTTTGAATGGGTTTTGCAAAACTGCACTATCCGTTTAAAGGCGTCCCTCTGCGCCTCGTTCCACAGGCCGGTGTCGGCCGGCGAGATGCGCGCTTCGGGCGACGGGCAGGTCATCTCGACGTAGACGAGCCCCGCCCCGCCCACGGCGCGGCTGCCCAGGTGCACCAGGTGCCATTCGCCGGGCACCCCGTCGACGGCCGAGTACTGGTCCATCGGCGACACCACGACGCGGTTCTCCAGCACCATGTCGCGCAGCCGGAACGGCGTGAACATCGGCACGGGCGGATTCTCCAGGTCGATGTCGAATCCCTGGCTTCTCAGCTTCTTTGCAAACCAGCGATGCACCTCCCGCACGAACCCGGGGTCGCGCAGCTCCAGGTTCTCCCAGGTGATCTGCTTCGAGCGCGACATGACGCCGAAGGCGAATTGCTGCGGGTCCATCCCCCAGTAGCGCTCCATGTGCTCGAACCAGGCGAGCGAGACGTTGGCCGCGTGCTGGGTTTTTTCGACTTCCTCCCGGCGAGCCGTGTCGTACAGCGTCAGGGCCCTTTTTACGCCGTTTTCCTTCCTCAGCGCCTCGAAAAGCGCGATCGCGTCTTCCATCGCCAGCTTGGTCCCCGAGCCGATCGAGAAATGCGCGGTCGCCTTGGCGTCGCCCACCAGCACGGCGTTGTCGAGCACCCAGGTCCTGTTGGTGATGTTCGGGAAGTTGCGCCAAAGCGAGCGGTTGGCGATGAGGGGATGGCCGTCGAGCTCCTCGGAAAATACTTTTTCCAAAGTCAAAATCATTTCCTGCTCGCTCATCGTGTCGAAGCCGAAATTGCGCCAGGTGCGCTCGTCGGTCTCGATCACCCAGGTCGAGCGGTCGGCCTCGTACTGGTAGCAGTGCGCGAGGATGATGCCCTCGGGCGTCTCGCGGAAGAAATACTTGAACGCGTCCAGCGGTCGGGTCGAGCCGAGCCAGGTGAACTTGTTGGGGCGAAGATCGACGCTCGGCTGAAAGTGATTTTCATGCTTGGCGCGGATCTTCGAATTGATGCCGTCGGCGACGACGATCAGGTCCGAATCGGCGAACTCGTCCAGGTCCTCGACCTCGCGCTGGAAGCGCATCTGCACGCCGAGCTCGCGGGCGCGGTCCTGCAGGATGTTGAGCAGCGCGACGCGCGAGCAGCCGCAGAAGCCGTTGCCGCCGGAGCGCATCACGGCTCCCTTGTAGACCACGTCGACATCGCCCCAGTAGGCGAAGCGGCGGCGAATGCGCTCGTAGGTGACCGCGTCGCAGGCCTTGAAGGTGTCCAGCGTCTGGTCGGAGAACACGACGCCGAAGCCGAAGGTGTCGTCCGGACGGTTGCGCTCGTAAACCGTGATGTCCCAGCGCGGCCAGGCCTTTTTCGCGAGCAGGGCGAAATACAGCCCGCCGGGCCCGCCGCCAATGACGCTCACTTTCATGTCTTCTCCTCCGGAATTACGGCCGTCGCCTCGATCTCGAGCCGCGCCTCGGGCTCCACCAGGCCGCTTACCTGGAGCACCGCCATCGCCGGGTAGTGAGCGCCCATCAGCTCGCGGTAGGCAGCGCCGATCTGCTTCAGCGCCGACAGGTACTCCTGCTTGTCGAGCACGTACCAGGTGAGCCGCACGATGTGCTCCGGTTTGCCGTTTGCCTCTCTCAAGACGGAAATCACGTTGTGCAGAGCCTGGCGAAACTGGCCGGCGAACGCCTTTTCCCGCCATTCACCCTGCCCGGTGCAGCCGACCTGGCCTGCGACGAAGGCCAGCTTGCCTTTGGCGGCGATGCCGTGCGAAAACCCGCGCGGGCGGGCCCAGCCAGGGGGCTGCAGGATCTGCATCATGCTCATGTCCCCACACTCCTCAGCTTGAAGCGCTGCAGCTTGCCGGTCTCGGTGCGCGGCAGCGAATCGACGAACTCGAGCGCGCGCGGATACTTGTACGGCGCGATGACTTTCTTGACGTGGTCCTGCAATGCCTTTGCAGTCGCATCGTTTCTCGAAAATTCTTTTTTCAAGACTACAAAGGCTTTCACGATCGTGCCCCGCTCCTCGTCCGGCCAGCCGACCACGCCGCACTCCGCCACCGCGGGGTGTGCGAGCAGCGCCGTCTCCACCTCGGGCCCGGCGATGTTGTAGCCGGCCGAGATGATCATGTCGTCGGTGCGGGCCTGGTAGAAGAAGTAGCCGTCCTCGTCCATCAGGTAGGCGTCGCCGGTCAGGTTCCAGCCGTGCTGCACGTAGCTCGCCTGGCGCTCGTCGGCGAGATAGCGGCAGCCGGTCGGGCCCTTGACGGCAAGGCGGCCGATCTCGCCCGGACGACAGGGTTTTCCTTCTTCATTCAAGACCGTTGCCTGGTACCCGGGTATGGCGTAGCCGGTGGCGCCGCGGCGCACGCGCTCCGGGGTATGCGAGATGAAGATATGGATCATCTCGGTCGAGCCGATGCCGTCGATGATCTCGATGCCGGTCGCCTGCTTGAACAGCTGCCGCGTCGGATCGGGCAGCGCTTCCCCCGCCGAAACGCACTTCTTCAGGGAACCGAGATCGAAGCCCTTCGCCGAATCCTTCAATAAGGCCGCCATGCCTCGATACATCACCGGCGAGGTGAAGCACACCGTCGCCCTGAACCTCTGGATGGTCTCGAGCAGCGCTTCCGGCGTCAGCTTCTCCACCAGCACGCTCGAGGCGCCCACGCGCATCGGGAAGCACAGCATCCCGCCGAGCCCGAACGTGAACGCGATCGGCGGCGTGCCGCAGAACACATCGTCCTTGTGCGCCTTGAGACAGGACTTCGGAAAGCAGTCGCACATGGCGACGACGTCGCGGTGGAAGTGCACCGTGCCCTTGGGCTTGCCGGTGGTTCCGGAGGTGAAGGCGATCAGAGCGGGGTCGTCCGCGGCGGCGGCGACGTTGGTGAACCACAGCGGCTGCCTGAGCGCGAGGGTGTCGAGCGAGTCGGAAGCATCGTCGTACCAGTATTTGACTTGTCGCAGGGTGGGGCAGCTCGCGGCCGCAGCAACCAATTCTTCCTCGAGCCGCTTGTCGCACAGCGCGTGCGTCACCTCGGCCTTGGTGATGATGTCGGTGAGCTCCTTGGCGCGCAGCAGCGGCATGGTGGCGACGCAGATTCCGCCCGCTTTCATCACCGCGAACCAGCACGCAGCCATCATCGCGTTGTTGGGGCCGCGCAGCAGCACGCGGTTCCCCGGCCTGAGGCCCATCTCCCGCGCGAGCACGTTGGCGAGGCGGTTCGACTGGGTGAAAAGCTGCGTGTAGGTGCATTCGCCGTCGGGCGTGCGCAGCGCGACGCGGTGGCCGTGGCCGCGGGTCACCGGCTTGTCGAGCAGCTCGGTCGCGCAATTCATGCGCGCGGGATATTTCAGCTCGGGAAGCCCGAACAGGAATTCCGGCCACTGCCCGCGCGGCGGCAGGTTGTCGCGGACGAAGGTATCGCTGTGGGCGGTGTAGCTCATTTCAGGAGCTCCCGGGAGATGATCAGTTTCTGCACTTCGGTGGCGCCCTCGTAGATGCGCAGCGCGCGCACCTCGCGATAGAGCCGCTCCACCGGGTGGCCGCGCATCACGCCCAGAGCGCCGCAGATCTGCACCGCGCCGTCGATCACCTGCTGCGCGGCCTCGGTGGCGAACATCTTCGCCATCGCCGCCTCTCTGGTTATCTTTTTCTCTCTAACATCTCTTTCGTATGCCGCGCGGTAGGCAAGCAGCGCCGCCGCCTCGATCATCGTCGCCATGTCGGCGAGCTTCGCCTGCGTCATCTGGAACTCCGCCAGGGTCTGCCCGAACATCTTCCTTTGCCTCGCCCGGGCGAGCGCTTCGTCGAGGGCCCTCCTGGCAAAGCCCAGCGCCGCGCCGGCCACCGTGGTCCGGAAGACGTCGAGCGAGCGCATGGCAAGCTTGAATCCCTCCCCGGCCTGCCCGAGCAGGGATGCCCTGCTGTTTTTCAATTTCACCGAGGACATCGGGTGCGGCGCGACGATCTCGATGCGCTGCGAGGCGTCGACTTGCGTCGCCTCGACCACGAAGGCGCTGATGCCCTCCTGCGCCCTGGCGAACACCACGTAGAACTCTGCGATGCCGCCGTTCGAGATCCAGGTCTTTTCGCCGTCGAGCGACCAGCCCTCGCCGTTGCGCCGCGCCGTCGTCGTGAGCGCCCCGGCATCGGAGCCCGCCCCCGGCTCGGAGAGCGCAAACGCGGCGATCGCATCGCCCGCGGCGACGCGCGGCAGATAGCACTTCTTCTGCTCGGCGCTGCCCGCGAGCGAGATCGGCACCGAGCCCAGCCCCTGCATGGCGAACGCGAAGTCCGCGAGCCCGGCGTGATAGGCGAGGATCTCACGCAGCAGCGTCATCGAGCGAACGTCGTGATTTTCGGCGGCGCAATGATGCAGGAATCCGGCGCAGCCCAGATCCTGGACCAGCCGCCTGCAGATCGCGTCGGCATCCTCGCCGTGCGCGTAACCAAGGTTCTCCTTCGCAAAAACCTCCGCCTGCTCGGCAAGCGCCGCATGCCGGGGCTCGAAGAAAGGCCAGCCGTAGTGCGCGAAGCGGTCCATCAATCGCCTTCGAAAGCCGGCCTCCTTTTCGCCGCGAACGCCTCGTAGGCGCGCCGGAAGTCCTTGGTCTGCATGAGGATCGCCTGCGCCTGGGCCTCCATCTCGATCGCCTCGTCGAGTCCGACGTTCCACTCCTGGTGCAGCATCTTCTTGGTCATGGCATGCGCGGCCGTCGGTCCCGCCGCGAGCTCTCGCGCCGTTTCCATGGCGATCGGCAATACCGGATCGGCCACGCGATTGAAGAAGCCCCACGCCAGCCCCTCCTCGGCACCCATCGCGCGCCCGGTATAGAGCAGCTCCGCCGCCCGGCCCTGGCCGATCACGCGCGGCAGCATCGCGCAGGCGCCCATGTCGCAGCCGGCGAGCCCGACGCGCACGAAGAGGAACGCCACTTTCGCCGATTGCGCCGCATAGCGCAGGTCGGAAGCGAGCGCGATCAGCGCCCCGGCGCCCGCGCACACGCCTTCGACCGCGGCGATCACCGGTTGCGGGCAATGACGCATCGCCTTGACCAGATCCCCGGTCATGCGCGTGAACTCCAGCAACTGCGGCATCTGCATCCGGGTGAGCGGGCCGATGATCTCGTGCACGTCGCCCCCCGAGGAGAAATTGCCTCCTTCTCCCCGGAAGACGACCGCCTTGATCGCATCGTCCTTCTTCAATGCCATGAACAGATCCCTCAACTCCGCATAGGAGTCGAAGGTGAGCGGGTTCTTCCGCTCGGGACGGTTCAGGGTGATGACGCCGACCCTGTCCTCCACGCGCCACAGGAAGTGCTTTGGCTGGATCATGAAGTGACCTCCACGGCGTGCTGCTTGACCTTCGCGAGCAGCTTGAGCAGCTCCTCGTGCTCGCGGCGGGAGAGCCCCGCGAGCAGCTCGACCACCCACTCTTCGTGCGCGCGCGCCGCCTCGGCGAAAGTGCGCTCGCCCGATCTCGTCAGGCGGATGCGGAACGCGCGCCGGTCGGCGGGCTCGTCCAGGCGCTCGACCAGCCCCTCCTTCTCCAGCTGGTCGACGATGGCGGTGACGTTGCCGCCTGTGACCATCAGCAGGCGCGACAGCTCGTTCATCTTCAGGCCCCCGGGATGGCGCTCGAGCTGCGACATCAGGTCGAAGCGCGGCAGCGTGGTGGCGAACTGCTCGCGCAGCCGCGAGCGCACCCGGCGCTCGATCAGCTGGGTGCAGGTGAGCAGCCGCAGCCAGATGCGCAGCGCGCGGTGGTCATCTGCGCGCGCAATGGTTTCCCTGTCGGCGGCGCTCACTGGCGGATACCCTTCAAACAAGAATCAATGAAGCTTAAAGCATCGAGCGGCGCCCTGTCAATCGCCGCAAGGTAAACTAGGCCCATGAAATACCTCGTGATGTTCCTCGCTCTCGCTCCCGTCGCGGCGCTTGCGCAGTCCCCGCAGGATGCATCGGCGGCCGAAGCGCGCGCCGTGCAATCCATCGTGGAGTGCATGGTTCCCGGGCTGCCGGAGAACTGGCGGCGCGCGGTCATGGTCGTGGCGCTCGCCAAGCCCGGCGACGAAACCGGCGCCGTGAAGTACCTGGTGCAGCGCGGCGATTCCGAAGAGGAGCTCGAGCCCTTCATGCCCTGCGACGCGAAAAAGCCGGCCCGCACGCTGATCGAGGCGCGCCGCTTGCAGCTCCCCCGGCGGCGCGGGTGGACCGGCGCGCGCCTCAGCATCCTGCCCGACGGCAAGTTCGCGCTGAAGTACGACTACCCGCAGTAGCTCTCAGGCCTTCCTGAGAAAGTCAAAATCGCAGCCGTGCTCCGCCTGGAGGACGTGGTCCATGTACAGCCTGGCGTAGCCGCGCGCCGGCGGCGCGGCGGGTGCCTTCCAGGCCGCCTTTCTTTTTTTCAATTCCTCCCGGGAAACGACCAGGTCGATCCTGCGCTCTTTCACTGAAAGCCTGATGCGGTCGCCGCCCCTCACCAGGGCGAGCGGGCCGCCGGCCGCAGACTCGGGTGACACGTGCAGCACGATGGTGCCGTAGGCGGTGCCGCTCATGCGTGCGTCCGAGATGCGGACCATGTCCTTGACGCCCGCGCGCGCGAGCTTCGCCGGAATCGGCAGGTAGCCGGCCTCGGGCATGGCATAGCCCGACTTGGGGCCGGCGTTCTGCAGCACGAGAAAATCGTCGGCATGGACATCCAGCGCCGGGTCGTCCAGCCGGGCCGCCAGGTCATCGAGCGACGCGAACACCACCGCCCGGCCTTCCCGCTCGAAGAGCTTCGGGTCCGCGGCAGAACGCTTGAGGATGGCGCCGTTCGGCGCCAGCGAGCCGAACAGCGCCACCAGGCCGCCTTGCCTGGAAAGGGGCTCGGAGAAGCTCTTCACGACATTCCGGTCGACCCACGCGGGCTGCTTTTCGATGATTTCCTTCAGGGTAATCCCGGCCACGGTGATGCAGCCGAGGTGCAGGAGCGGCTCGAGCTCGCGCAGTACCGCGCCCAGCCCGCCCGCGGCATGGAGATCGGACATGTAGTGCTGGCCGGTGGGCTTGAGGTCGACCAGCACGGGCGTGCCGTCGGACAACTCGTTCAAGCGATTGAGGTCGACTGCGATTCCAGCACGGCCTGCAATCGCAGTGAGGTGCACGAGGCCATTGGTCGAGCCGCCGATGGCGAGCAGCACGCGCAGGGCGTTCTCTACGGATTTTTCGGTAATCACCTCGCTCGGACGGATCGGTGAGCGCGTCAACTCCACGGCGCGACGCCCGCTCGCTTCCGCCGCGCGCAGCCGATCGGCATGCACGGCGGGGATGGCCGCGCTGCCCGGCAGCGCCATGCCGAGCGCCTCGGCGATCGAGGCCATGGTGGAAGCGGTGCCCATCACGGCGCAGGTGCCGGCCGTCGTCGCGAGGTTGCCCTCTATGGTTTCAATTTCATGAGAATCAACCTTTCCCGCCCGATGTAGGGCCCAAAAACGGCGGCAGTCGGTGCAGGCGCCGAGCCGCTCGCCCTGGAACGAGGTCGGCATCATCGGCCCGGCGACGAGCTGCACCGCCGGCACGTCTGCCGAGACCGCGCCCATCAGCTGAGCCGGCACCGTCTTGTCGCAGCCGCCGACGAGCACCACCGCGTCCATGGGCTGGGCGCGGATCATCTCCTCGACGTCGATCGACATCAGGTTCCTGAACATCATCGAAGTGGGGTGGAGGAACACCTCGCCGAGCGACACGGTCGGAAATTCGATCGGCAGGCCGCCCGCCGCCAGCACGCCGCGCTTCACGGCGTCGATGAGCTCGGGAAAATGCCGGTGGCAGTTGTTGAAGCCGCTGCGCGAGTCCGCGATGCCGACGACCGGCCGGCCGAGCATGTCGCCCGAGTAGCCCATGCTCTTCACGAACGAGCGGCGCAGGTACAGCGAGAACGCCGGGTCGCCATAATTCGTCAGCCCCCGCGCAAATCCTTTCTTAACCCCAGACGTCACGCGCCACCTCCATCACGAGCTCGAGCTTGCGGCGGGTGTCGTCCTGCGTGAGCACCTGCCCGCCGCCGCCGCCGCTCGAGAAGCCGCACTGCGGGCCGATGCCGAGCTGCTCGATCGCCACGTGTCTGGCGGCTTCATCGATTCTTCTTTTCAAATGCTCTTTTTTCTCCAGCACGGGCGTCTTGGTGCTCACCAGGCCGAGGATCACGCGCTTGCCCTTGGGCAGGAACCGCAGCGGCGCGAAATCTCCCGCGCGCTCGGTGTCGTACTCCAGGCAATAGGCGTCGACGTCGAGCCTGCTGAACAGGGCGTCGGCAATCGGCTCGTAGCCGCCCTCGGCCATCCACGCGCCCTTCAGGTTGCCTCGACACAGGTGAATCGCCACCGTCATGTCCGCGGGCTTCTGGCTGAGGCAGTCGTTGATCAGCCGGACGTAGCGCCCGGTAAGCTCGTCCGCGTCCTCGCCCCGTGCGGTCACGTCCTGCCTCGCCTGCGCGTCGCAGTTGCACGGCAGCGCGGTATCGTCGAGCTGCAGATAGGTGCATCGCTCCGCGGCAAGGTCCGTAATCTCCTGCCGGTAGATGTTCTTCAGGTCCTGAAAGAACGACTCGCGGTCCGGGTACACGTCGCGCTCGAAGGCCCGTGGTCCGAGGAAGTAGTGCATGACGTCGGGCGCGGCGATCGTCACCTTCGGCACGCCGTGCTTCACCACGGACTTCAGAAAGCGGTAGTCGTCGGCGACGATGCGGCTGCGGCGCCTGAGCGGCGCCTTGGCATAGGGAGAGGAAGCCACGCCGATGACGCGGCTGTCGTCGCGAAAAGCCATCGTGCCGTCCCGAAGGCCGAAGCCATCCACCGCGTCGATGAAGCCGGCCGACCAGCTGCGGCGGCGGAACTCGCCGTCGGTGACCGTGGGCAGGCCGAGCGATTCCTGGAATGCCACGATGTCGCGGATGCACTCGTCTTGAATGCTCTTGAACTCCTTTTCATCAAGGCGATTTGCCTTGCGGGCGCGCGCCGCCTCGAGCAGCCGCTCGGGACGCACGAAGCTGCCGATGTGCTCGACGCGAAACGGCCGCTTCATGCGAACTCCCGCCGCAGCAGCTTCGCCCCCTCCACCATCGCTTTCATCTTGCCGAAGGCAGCCTCGCGCGGCAGGTACTTCATGCCGCAGTCCGGCGCGAGGATGATATTTTCCTTCGGAACATGAGGCATCGCTCTTTTCACGCGGGCGACGACCTGCTGCGGCGTCTCGACCGTCATGTCGGACAGATCGATGCAGCCCACCATGATTTGTTTTTTTGATAAAGAACCCAAAACAGTGCAATCGAGGCCGGACTGGGCAGTCTCGACCGACACCTGCCGGCAGGAGCAGCCGGCGAGCTCCGGCAGGAAGGAATAGCCCGAAGGCCGCTGGTGGATGATCGCCGCGTAGCCGAAGCAGATGTGCACCGCGGTGATGCCGGAAACGCCCTCCAGCGCCCGGTTCAGCGCCTTCAAGCCGAAATTCGTGAAACGCTTCGCCGAACTGGCGCCTTCGGTGGAAAACGCCTTCGCGGCCTATCAAAGCGACGTGCGGGCGAGAAGCTTCCCGGCCAAAGAGCACTGCTTCGGGACCAAAAAATAGTTGTCATACCGGTCGGCCATTGAAATGACCGACCGTATTAGTCCCTCGCCGGGCGCGCCCTCACGGGCGCTTGGCCGCCGCCGCAATGGCGGCTGGAAACCGGCCAACGAGTCAGTTCAATTGTTGGCCGGTATTACTCCCAGCGCGCGGCTTTGCGCCAGAAGGGCATCAGGTCCTGGGCCAGCACATCGTCCCAACTGGGAAGCGTGCGCTCGGCATGCGCCCGGGCCGCCGCCCCCATTTCCCTGCGCTTCGCAGGATCGTCCACCAAGGCCTGCAGGGCATCGGCCCAGCCGGTTTC
>Ga0209399_10001785_pt1 | contig 10914 bp, 11 predicted proteins | sample OV2TP3_FD_184130 | JGI IMG/M metagenome (GOLD analysis project Ga0209399, IMG submission 184130) | Hot spring microbial communities from Beatty, Nevada to study Microbial Dark Matter (Phase II) - OV2 TP3 (SPAdes) (version 3) | ecosystem: Environmental > Aquatic > Thermal springs > Hot (42-90C) ... | reverse complement strand
TTATATTATTAATTATATATAATTTTTTATATATTTATTATTTATGTTAATTATATTATATGTATATTAAATATTGTTACTTATATATTTAATCTCATTTGGTAATGAAGTTTTATAGTTGAATTTTTATTTAATTTAATTAAAATTTGTATTTAATAAATAAATATTTATCGTTATAATCGATATTTATGTATTGTTATGTTAAAAATAAATAATATATTGTGACATTTCTTGATCACTTTGAAAATTAACTTCCTTTCCTATAATAAAGAAGAATTTTTTAAAAGGGTTGATTTAGCTGATAAAAGATTAGAAGAGATAAAACAAGATTTAGAACTTATTTTAAAAAAGCTGTGGGATGATGTAGAAGATGTTAAAAAATCACTATCAAATATTTTACTTTTATTAAGAAATGAGCCTCAAATAAAAAATAATCCAGAATTTGGCAAAATAGGGCAGGATATTCAGGGATTAGAAACAACTTTTCAAGAAATACTAAAACAAGATTTCAAAAATACTGAAGCATTAAGAAAAATGTTAGGAGAAGTACTAAAAGAAGGAAATGCAATCATGGCAGAAATGGAACAACAAGCAATGAAAATTGCAGCTTAAATTTATCTCTTCTTCTCTTCCTTTTTGGATTCTTTCTTTGCCTCTGCTGGGGCTCCTCCTGCTGCCGGCTTTGCCTCTGCCGCCGCCGCGGCTGCCGCCCCTTCAATTGGCAGCAATTCCTTTATCATCTCGTCTGGAATGCCCGCTGCAGTGAGCTTTGCCTTTATCTCGCCTCTTGCCTTGCCTGCCATCTGCGCAATAATTCCCTTAGCAATTTTCTCAAACTCTGCTCTTCTCTTTGCAAGCTCTTCAGCCAATCTCTTCTTCTCTTCCTCAAGCTTTGCAAGCTCTTCTGCTGTAAGCTCTGTCTTCTCGAGCCTTATTTCCTCGTCAAATTTGCCTGCTGCAACATCCCTTAAAGTTTCCTTTGCGGGTTTGCCCTCAACAAGAATGCCCATCGATTGGCATGTTCCGATAATTTCCCTGACTTTTTCTTTGAGGGATTTGCCTAATGTTGCAGACTCTTTCATCTTTGCTATCTTTATTACTTGCTCGATAAGAATGTCAGCAACCATTTCGTGCTTTGCTTTTCCGGATGCTTTCTCCAAGTTGGCTTCCTTCTTTATCAAGCCAGAAGCTGGGGGGGTTCCGATAGATATTTCGAACGCTTTTGTATCTGAATCTACTTTTATCTTAACTGGCACTTGCATACCATTAAATGCTATTGTTTTCTTATTGATTTCGGCAACGATCTGTCCAATATTTACCCCCAAGGGTCCAAGTTGCGGACCCAGCGGAGGGGCGGCGGTAGCTTTGCCTCCTTCAACAAGCGCCTGCACAGTTTGTGTACTCATTTTTAATTATTATTGCTAATGTAACAAACCCTTTCATTTAAAATCTTTACAAAGCATCCTCTCCAAATTCATCTTCTTTTTTAGGCTCTGCTTCTGTTTCTCTTCTTATTACTTTAACTGCATCCATATTAACAGTGATTGGGATTGGAACAGCCGCCTCAAGCAGTTCTACAACTATCTCTTCTTTTGTTTTATCTATTCTCGTTACTTTGGCATTCTCTCTCTTGAAAGGGCCAGATATAATCTCAACAATATCATTTTTCTGAATATTCATCTCATGCTTTACCTGCTCAAGCATGTGCTCTATTTCAGAGTATTTTACAGGCTGCAGCAAAATTCCTCTTGCATAGGGTATGTTAAATGCCGCCTGCTCTGCATCGGTCTTTGTGGCAGCTTCTATGAATATATAGCCTCTCATGCCGTGCGGCCTTACAACAGAATAAACCTCCAGCCTTTTTTTTACAGCATTGCTGGAGACAAAATCCATAACCTGGTCTTCCCTGTTTGCTGTTGTCCTCAATGCAAATATAGTTTCATCTTCTCTTGCCATTTTAAATATAACCCCTATTTCGCAGTGAAATTTTTTTAATTTATAAATGTTTGTTAAATGCCAATCAAACAAAAACCTTTATATTATAGTTATACTTAACAATAGTTAAGCAGGTGAATTTATGGAGCAAGATATGGAGCAGGAAGCAGAAGAATCCAAACAGCAATTAATAGCCAAAGACATGACAATAGGGGATGTTGTAGCTAAGTATCCTGCTTGTGCAGAAACTTTACAGGCTGCTGGCGTGCATTGCGTTGGATGCCATGTTTCTTATTGGGAAACATTGGAGCAGGGCTTTAAGGGGCATGGAATGACAGACGAAGAAATTGAAGCTGTAATAACAAAACTAAACAAGGCAGTGGAAGAATATAAAGGTGAGGAAGGAAAAGATTTTATTATTACAAACAAAGCAGCTGACAAATTAAGGGAGACCCTTAAAGAAAACAATAAGGAAGGCTCTGGCTTGAGAGTTGATTTAGTGCCTGGCGGATGCTCTGGATTCCAGTATGGATTAGAATTGGATGATCATGCAACTGATTTTGATTTGATTTTTGAAGATAAGGGCGTTAAGATAATAGTCTCCAAAGAAAATATGCAATTTTTGAAGGGCGCTAAATTGGACTATGTTGACAGTCTCCAGGGCGGCGGCTTCAAGATAAGCAATCCTAATGCAAATAGTTCATGCGGATGCGGGCAGAGTTTTGAGTATTAAACACTATTCAATTAAAGATGAAATCAGCCGTAATGTCATTAGGAAGTAAAAGTTCTTTAATGATAATTGAGGCTATGAATAATTATTTTGATTCTGTTGACAATATTGACTTGAGGGATGTTGAAGTAAATCTTGGAGCTGGAAGATTAAATGTCTTATATGAAGGAAAGGCGCTGCCGCAATATAGCTGCATTTATGCAAGGGGCTCTTTTAGGTACGCTCCATTATTAAGGTCTGTCACAAGGACTTTGTACAATTCATCTTACATGCCTATCAAGGCAGAGACATTTACGCTGGGGCATGACAAGCTTTTGACGCATTTGGCGCTGCAGCATTTCAACATCCCAATGCCTACAACTTATCTTGCATCTTCAACAAGAGCGGCAAAAAAAATCCTGAATGAGGTCAATTATCCAATTGTCCTGAAGTTTCCCCATGGCACACAAGGTAAAGGCGTGATGTTTGCAGAGAGCTTTGCAGCAGCATCTTCAATGCTTGACGCTTTGATAGCCCTGAAGCAGCCATTCTTAATACAGGAATACATAGAAACAGGAGGGGTTGACATAAGGGCTTTTGTTATTGGGGATAAAGTTGCAGCATCAATGAAAAGGAAAGCTGTCCGTGGCGAAATGAGGGCCAACATCCATGCCGGAGGCACAGGAGAATCGTGTGTGCTTGAGCAGAATACGAAGAGAATAGCTGTTGACACTGCTGCTTCAATAGGAGCAGAGATATGCGCTGTTGATATGCTTGAAAGCACAAAGGGGCCTTTAGTCATAGAAGCAAATTTATCCCCGGGCCTGCAAGGCATAACAAAGGCAACAAGCATCAACATCGCTAACAAGATTGCGAAGTTCCTTTTTGAAAGATCGGAAGTGTTCTCCGCAAGAGACAGAGACTCTGCAACGCTAAAGATTTTTGAAGATTTAGGGTTAAGCGGAGAAATAGCGCAGCAGATAATAACCAATCTTGACTTTAGGGGAGAAAGAATCCTGCTGCCAAAAATTGCAACAGGCATTGCGCAATTTGGAGAAAAGGACGAGGTTGTGATAAAGGTTGAGAAGGGGAAGATAGTTGTGGAGAAGATTTGATTCAAGAAACTTATAACAGATTTAAAATAAAACATCTTCATTTTTTCTTATCACACCAAAATCTTTATATATAAGTTATATCTTCTATATAACTATTATATTTAAAATATAACTTAAAAATGCTTATAGTAAAAACTCGAAAATGGGGAAGCTCTTTGGGTGTGATTATACCTAAAGATGTAGTAAATGAGCTTAAATTGAGAGATGACCAAGATGTTGTCTTAGATATAAAACCAAAAGAAAATCCACTAAAAGAGTTATTTGGCTCTGTAAAATTAACTAAGCCTACAGGACAATTACTAAAAGAAATTAGAGGGAAAGAGAGTAAATTCATTTAAGATGTTCTGCCTTGACACATATGCACTAGCTGAGATTGGAGAAGGAAACCCTAAATTTTTGGACTTCCTGAACAAGGAGTTTGTTATAACAGATTTCACTATGGCTGAGTATTATTCAGTTTTGTATAAGGACAATAAAGAAGACAAAGCCATTTACTGGCATAGTAGGTTATCAGCTTTTTGTGAGCCTGTTAGTAGGGATATTTTAATTAAAGCTTTAAAGTACAGAATAGATAATAAGAAAAAGAATTTATCTATATTTGATTGTATTGGTTATATTTATTCTTTAGAAAATAATTTACAATTTGTAACTGGAGATAAAGAATTTGAAAATCAGGAAGGTGTGGTATTTATAAAAAAATAAGTTTTACATATTAAATCAAAAACTCATTCCTTGCCACAATCGTCTGCTCTCTTTTAGGGCCTACAGAAATTATAGATATAGGAACTCCAAGAAGCTCTTCAATTCTTCTTAGATATTTCTTTGCATTGTTTGGCAATCTATCATATGCCCTGATTTTAGTTAAGTCATCCCACCATCCGTCAAACTCCTCATAAACGGGCTGGCAATTCTGCAGGATTTTTAGATTTGTAGTAAAATTTTTGATAAGGTTTCCTTTGTGCCTGTAAGCTGCGCATATCCTGAGCTTTTCAATTGTCGTCAAAACATCAAGCTTTGTCAAAGCGATTGAGTCTATGCCATTAACCATTACAGCGTATTTTCCAATCAATGCATCAAACCATCCCACTCTCCTCTCCCTTCCGGTTGTTGCGCCAACCTCTTTTCCGGTTTTTTGGATTTTTTCGCCAATTGAGCCGGTAATTTCTGTAGGAAATGGGCCATTGCCGACTCTTGTTTTGTATGCCTTGCAGACTCCTAAAATGCCCTGCACTTTTTTTGGCGAGATGCCGAGCCCTGTGCAAACCCCGCCGGCCGTTGCGCTTGAAGAAGTAACAAATGGGTAAGTGCCATGGTCTATGTCAAGCAATATCCCTTGCGCGCCCTCAAAAATTATTTTTTTGCCCCTGTCAATCACAGTATTTATCATAATTGACGTATTTTTTACATACGGCTTTAGCGCTTCTGCATATTCCTTGTACTCCTGATAGAATTCTTCTTCGCCAAATCTTTTTTTGAAAGAGGCATCGTCCACAAACTCATAAACTTTTAATCCGATTCTTGCTGCTTTATCAGTATAAGCCGGGCCTATGCCCCTTGCTGTTGTTCCTATCGCAGCGCCGGCTTTTTTGTCTTCTTCAATGTGATGCGGCAAAATAACATGGGCATTTTCACTTATCATTAAATTTTCAGGAGAGGCATTGATTTTGTTTTTTGCCAAAAACTTAATTTCCTGCAGCAAAACCTTTGGATCAACAACCATTCCATTGCCTAAGACATTTAAGCTGTTTTTGCGCATTATGCCTGAAGGAATCAAATGAAGCACTATCTTTTTATTGTCAGCTTCTATTGTATGCCCGGCGTTATTGCCTCCATTAAAGCGGGCAACGACATCTGCCTTTTCAGCCAGAAAATCAATTATTTTGCCCTTGCCTTCATCTCCCCATTCCATTCCAACAGCCGCAATGTTCGAAATTGCAGTTTGCTTTGACATAGCCCAAGCAAATTGCGTTTTTTATTTAAAGGTTTAGATTTTTCAGTATTACACTTATTTTAAATCAGCCAAACGACCAAATACCCAACAACACATCCCAGGCTTAAGACAGGCATTGCCGGGTAGAACTTGTTTTGCTGCCCTTTAATGAGCAAGAGCAATAAAGCAAAGGTTGCAAAAGATGGTATGATCAAGGCTTTTAGGAATCCTGCCAATACAGTCTCTCTTAGCATCAAATCTTTCATCACAACTCCTGCAAATATCAATGTGAATCCAATATCTCCGCCGCCTAAAACAGCAACTTTTGACTTTTTTTGCCTGATCTCTGGTATTTCGGGCTTTACTTTTACATCTGCTTTTACCTCTTTGGCTATTGCATTTTCATCTCCATAAGGAATCAATAATCCTGCAAAAACTTTTGAGCTTGACTGGAATTTTGCAAGCCTTATCATATGCTTTGTCTTGAAAACAGACACATAGTCATATACTGATATTACAATTAAAAGCATGAAAGCTGCAAAAAGATTGAATATATTAACTACAAAAGCCGCTAACCCCCCATAAACAAAAACTTCGGAAAGATTCTGGATTATTATATTGTGCCTGTAAAATTTTAGAACTGATATTAACAATGCCAATGCAGCTGCGATGAAATGATTAATAAAGGCTGCAAATGCTATTGACAGGGAAAACCAAACTCCAGTAAAAAGCCATATTTTGAAGATAATCGGCTTTTGAAACTTTACCAAAAGCAAAACCAATAATGTTCCGGTTAAAATCATTATGGTTATATAAACGAAAGATATGGATTGGTTTTTTACTTCTGGCCTTTCAAGCCCGTAAGGAAGAGGCTTCATTACCACCTCTTTTTTTTCAGCAGTCTTTTTGTGGTCAATATACTGGTTAACTATTAATAATCCTGTAAATTGCGCCAGAAAGAAAAATAAGAGTAAGGTAATGGTCACTTTTAGAGTGTGTTTCATTCTGAATTAAAAATTTTTTAGCCAAGATTAAAAATCTTTCGGATTAAATTTTGAAATTGAAACTTTTGATGATAATTTCTTATATAAAATGATATTTTACTTTAATAATAAGAAATCTAAACTTAAATAATAAGAAACTATCTTATATAAAAAGATTTTTATCTGTAATAATAATATATTTTAATAAAATAACTTATTTAATAGGATTTAATAATTATTTAATAACATTTATTTCTATAATATTCCTATAAAATAGGATTAAAATTCTTAATAAAACAGTATAATCTTACCCTATCTGCTGAAGTTTTGTAATCAAACAATATGAAACAAAATATTTATATACTTAATACTTATATAATAGGATAAATGCTCAAAGTCCATGAGATAAACACAGATGTTGATAGCATTATCTCTAAATTTAATGAGTTCTCAAAACAAGATAAGATTGAGCTAATCTCTCATTTTGTTGAAGAATTAAAAAAAATTCACAACATAACAGAGCAGGAGATATTTGGCAAAAGAGAAATTCATATTCCTGCTGGTATTTTTGCTAGCGATGCATTAAGCTCTCTTGAGGCAATAGTAAAATATCTAAAAGAGGAGTTAAAGCTGAGATTTTCTAAAATAGCAAGGCTTATTAACAGAAGCAATAAGACAATATGGGCAACATACCATAATGCTGTTAAGAAAATGCCCTCTTCTTTCGGTACAATCTCAGGAGAGATTATGATTCCTATTTCTGCTTTATCAGACCGCTCATTTTCAACTCTTGAAAGTATTGTTTGCTTCATCAAAGACCTTGACTACTCAAATCATGAAGTGGCTCAAATGCTGCATTTAGATGATAGGACTATATGGGCAGTCTGGGATAAAGTAAAGAAGAAAAGGGGAATGAAAATTGATGCAAAAAAAGTCAATGCAAAATAACATCAGCAAAATAGAATTAATGCTCTTTTTTATAGCGATAGCAGCAGCGCTAACAGGGATTTATTACTTAGGGCCGTCAATAACCGGCTTTGTCATAAAGGAATTTAGCTATACTGAAGAGCTGAATTTAGTTGTCGCCTCAAGCGGCAATTATACGCTCCAGCTTGAAAATGCCGGCGAGCTGAAATCTGTGAAAATAGACGGAAGAGTAACAAACCATGGCAAAGCCAGAGTATACCTTGAGAGCAATGGAGTTAGGCATTTGCTATTTGACAGCGCAAAGCTGGAGCAAAGCAAACCAACCAGCAATGGCTCTAACTTAATAACTGCATTTGTTGTTAAAGACGATGAAAAAGGCAAAGGCAATGAAAATAAAAATGAAACTAAACCTCTCCAAGAGGGCTTTGGAACGTTAGTGACAAAAAATCAAACGGACGAGGACAAAAAGAAAAGTAACAAAAAGCCAAAGTGGAGCGGAGACAGCGAATTTATTATCAATGGAACAACTGCAATTAATTTATCGCAATACTTTACAGACGAAGATGGAGACTCATTGCTCTATTCTGCCGATAAAGTTGAAGGCATTGATGTTTTAATAAACAGTGATCTCGCAGCAATAACTCCGAAATTAGAAAGCAATTTTAACACTACAATAACATTTACTGCTTCTGACGGCCTGGATATTAAAAGCCATGCAGTTAGCTTGTTTGTTATTATCAATGTTCCAGAAAAAATCATTACTAACATAACAGAGCCTATAAATACAGAACCTGTAAATAGCACTAATGAGACTATAAATGAAATAAATGGAACAAATGAAATAAATGCAACGCCAGATAATGCAACAGAAATAATGCCAATAAATAAGAATGTAACAATGAATAAAACTATAACAATGAGCCTGTCTTATAAATCTGGGACAATCTACGATGCAAATGACAATGGCGAGGAAAGCATTAATGGGGCTGTTGATTTAAGTGTTGAAGGCGCTAAGTTTAGCTGGGATGCTGATGGATCAAAGCTATGCACAAGGTGGGAAATCTATAACATTGAGGAAGACAGCTTAACAAAATTCTGCAATGGCAACAATGACTGCTGCGCATTTTTTGATTTAGCGCCGAAAAGCGCAAATTGGAATGATATTTACTATTCAGTATTTAATAAAGATGGCGCTGGCCATGATAATATTATATCAGCCCAAGTTGTTTATTATGATGTCAATTTAAGCATTGATGCTCTAAGATCTGAAATATACTACTCCAATTGGAATAATTTAAGCGTTAAGTTTTTTGAGGACGAAACACAATTCTTTGATATGTGCTTAGATACCTGCGCTTTAAAGGGCTTGAATAAAAGTCGCTATACACTAATATTTGAGATAGAAAATGACGCAGTTTTAAGAATCAATAAAATAAAATATGAGGTATTAATTGACGCTGTTAATGCTCCGCCTGTTTTGCTGCGCAACTTTACTGCTGTGAATATTCCGAAAAATGGCAATGCAACGCTCAACCTTTCACACTATTTTGCAGATCCGGATGGCGATGCCCTAATTTATGATTATTATAAAACTATGGGCATATACATATTATTTGACAGCGACACTGCTGCCATAATTCCCGACAAAGGCACTGAAGGTATAAGTTTTACCTACCTCATAGCCAATGATTCAGAGAACTATGTAATGTCTAATTTGTTTATGCTCAACATCTCAGTCGAACCTGAGCCAACTAATTTTACACCAAGCGGGACTTTTGGCACTTTTGAAATAAGAGGCAAAGAAGACAATAAGCTGGCAGTGATCGACATATTGGGCAATTTAAACATAAAAGGAGCTTTGATCCAGAATATTGAGCCATTGGCAGATCCTGATGACTTTGCATTGCAAAATTCTTCAGGAGGGCTAAATTTAGTAGTAACAAATCCTGAAGGCAATATGCTCATTAAAGGCAGCCTGAACGAAAATCAAAGCCTAAATCCAACCCCAAATTCCTTTATAATACAAAGCATAGCGGAAGAAAACTTAGCTTATGTCAACAGCACAGGCAGCTTATTTTTGAAAGGCATTTTGAAAGAGAACGTTTTGTTTGGCTAGTTTATATGCTATTTCTTTATACTTTGTGCACTAAATCAAAATATTTATATATTAGTATGGTTATTAGTATATTAATATACAATAAAAACACTCAAAAAATGAAAACTGAAAATATTTTAAACTTAATCTTATTGCTTTCTGTCTTTTTATTATTTTCAACAATCGCTTTTGGTGTCCCAAGCACATTGACATTACAGGGAAAGCTTACAAATAAGGCTGGCGCCTCTCAATCTGGGACTTTTAGCATGGCTTTTAGGATTTACAGTGTTTTTAATTATACTACTTATGTCTTAAATGAAACTGTCCGGGTTTACAATGAAAGCTCAGGAGGATATTACAACTCTGAAGCAAATATCACATATATAAACTATACAGATATTATCTGGGAGAAAAACAAAAGTATAACTACCGATTCTAATGGTGTTTATGACATTATATTGGACGGCGTTAATTTGAGCTTCTCTGATCAATATTATTTAGGAATTACTGTTGCTAATGACAATGAAAGCACTCCAAGAATTAACTTAAGCGCTGCGCCATACTCTTTCAGGGCAAACATAAGTGAAGGGCTTAACCCAAACCAAAGCTATACTGTAAATAATTTGAGTGTAACCGGCAATGTGACAATTGGCTCTGGCGTGACTACTTTGCTAATTAGCACACAATCATTTAATCTTACAATGATAGGCAATATAAATCTCGCTAATAATATGACATTGGGCGACGCTATCACATTCAGATATGGGCAGTTTATTGAGAATCCAGTCAAAGGCATGTTAAAAATAAACAGCTCCCTAAATGTGACAGGTAATTTTAGTGTTAACATAAATACCCTATTTGTTGATTCATTGTCTGGCAATGTTGGCATTGGCACAATATTCCCAGGGAGGGCTCTGGAGGTTTCTGGAAGTATCAACGGAACTCAGCTTAATATTTCAGGTCCTGTTAATTTGGCTTATGGAATCGGCAATGTAGGAATAGGCACATCCAATGCCGGCTCAAAATTAACAGTTATAGGGGGTGTTAATATAACTGGAGGCTTAAATGTCACAACAGGAGACGTGTTATTTGGAGTAACTTCAGGAAAAGTCGGTATTAACACAACTGTTCCTGCGCAGACTTTGACAATTGAAGGAACTTTAAACATCACATCCCAGCCAACAAGAAGCGGTGATTTATTTGTTGCGAGTAATGGCAAC
>Ga0209399_10001779_pt1 | contig 10922 bp, 12 predicted proteins | sample OV2TP3_FD_184130 | JGI IMG/M metagenome (GOLD analysis project Ga0209399, IMG submission 184130) | Hot spring microbial communities from Beatty, Nevada to study Microbial Dark Matter (Phase II) - OV2 TP3 (SPAdes) (version 3) | ecosystem: Environmental > Aquatic > Thermal springs > Hot (42-90C) ... | reverse complement strand
CGGCCGGGTCACCCTGGACGGGTCTCGCATCGGCGGCGAGCGCGCTGAGGCGATCGTGCGTCGTGGCCTCGTGATGGTGCCCGAGGGGCGCGAGCTGTTCGGGCCGCTCAGCGTGTACCAGAACCTCACCCTGGGCGCGTACTCGCTCCCGCGGCCAGCGCGCCGCCGGTGGATCGCCCAGGGGCTCGAGAGCGTGGTCGCGCTCTTTCCCCCACTCGGCGCGCGCCTCGGTCAGCCCGCGGCCACCCTGTCCGGCGGCGAGCAGCAGATGGTCGCGCTCGGCCGGGCGCTCATGGCCCGGCCGCGCGTGCTGCTCCTCGACGAGCCTTCGGTCGGGCTCGCGCCCCTGGTGGTTCGCGAGATCTTCCACGTGCTCGAGATCCTGAAAGCCGAGGGGCTGACCTTGCTCCTCGTCGAGCAGAACGCGCGGGCGGCGTTCCGCATCGCCGACCGCGGATACGTCCTTCGCACGGGCGGCCTCATCGCCGAGGCGAGGGACCCGGACCAGGGCGCCGAGTCCGCCCGCCACGCCTATGGCCTCGAGGTGTTCGAGAGGAGTGGTGTCCATGAATGACCTGACTGAAATGGAGCGCATGCCCCGGGTCGAGCTCGAGCGACTCCAGCTCGCGCGTCTGCGCGTCCTCGTTGCCTACGTGGTCGAGCGCGTGCCCTTCTATCGGGAGGCCCTTCGCCGGGCCGGCGTGAGCCCCGGGAACGTCCGGACGCTCGCCGACCTGCGCCGGCTGCCGTTCTCGGTGAAGGACGACTTCCGCGAGACCTATCCGTTCGGCCTCCTCGCCGTGCCGATGGCCGAGGTCGTGAGGGTCCACGCGTCCTCCGGAACCACGGGGCGGCCGACGGTCGTCGCCTACACGCGCCGCGACATCGACACATGGAGCGAGGTCATGGCGCGCACGCTCCTGATGGGCGGCGTGGGCCCCGCGGACGTGGTCCAGAACGCGTACGGCTACGGCCTCTTCACGGGCGGGCTCGGGTTCCACTACGGTGCCGAGCGGATCGGGGCGGCGGTGATCCCGATGTCGGGCGGCTTCACCGATCGCCAGCTCGTCGCGCTCCGCGACTTCGGCAGCACCGTGCTCTGCTGCACGCCCTCCTACAGCCTCTATCTCGCCGAGGCGCTCGAGGAGGCGGGCATCGCCCCCAAGGACCTCAAGCTGCGCGTCGGGTTCTTCGGCGCGGAGCCCTGGACCGACGGCATGCGCGACGCGATCGAGGCGCGGCTCAACCTCATCGCGCTGAACATCTACGGGCTCTCCGAGGTCATCGGGCCCGGCGTGTCGGTGGAGTGCCCCGAGCGGCGCGGGATGCACGTCGCCGAGGATCACTTCCTCGCCGAGATCGTCGATCCCGCGACGCTCGAGCCCGTCCCGCCCGGGACGACGGGTGAGCTGGTCCTGACCACCCTCAGCAAGGAGGCGCTCCCCGTCATCCGCTACAGGACGCGCGATCTGACCGCGCTCGATCCCGAGCCGTGTCGCTGCGGCCGGACCCTCGCGCGGATCGCGCGGATCACGGGGCGCACCGACGACATGGTGATCATCCGGGGCATCAACGTCTATCCCTCGCAGGTCGAGCACGCGCTCCTCGCGATCCCCGATCTGGCGCCCCACTACCTGCTCGTGCTCCGAAGGGAGCGCGCGCTCGACACGCTGGAGGTGCGGGTCGAGGCGCGCGCCGAGGTCGCGGGGGCGGGCGACGAGGCGATGCGCCGGCTGGCCGAGCGGGCGAGCCGGAAGATCCACGAGGTCATCGGCATCACGGCCACGGTCGACGTGGTCGCGCCGAAAACCATCGAGCGCAGCGTGGGCAAGGCCAAGCGCGTGCTCGACCTCCGCGGCGCGGAGGAGGGAGGGAAAGGGGCATGAGCGACGACCGGGACGCGTCCGAGGAGTCCGTCGCCGTCGCGGCGTCGAAGGTGGACTGGGTCGTGACGTGCCAGGTGTGCGGGGCGCGCCAGCGGCCCGGCTCGCCGATCTTCTGTCACGCCTGCGGCGAGCCGGTGCTCGTGTGGGGGTGGGCGCCATGAGCGAGTTCGAGTTCATCCGGTACGCGGCCGAGGACGACGTCGCGCGGATCACGCTCGCCCGACCGCCCCTCAACATCCTCACGATCGAGATGATGACGGAGCTGAGCGCCGCGCTCGAGCGGGCGGCCGACGGGCCCCGCCGCAAGGCGGTGCTCATCCGGGCCGAGGGCAAGGCGTTCTCGGCCGGCGTGGCCGTCGAGGATCACCTCGGCGACCGCGTGAAGACGATGCTCGACGCCTTCCACCTGATCTTCCTCCGGCTGCGGGCGCTTCCGTGCATCAGCGTCGCCGCGGTGCAGGGGAAGGCGCTCGGCGGCGGCGCGGAGCTGGCGACGTTCTGCGACGTCGTGCTGGCCGCCCACGACGCGTCGTTCGGCCAGCCCGAGGTGAAGGTCGGCGTCTTTCCGCCGATCGCGGCGCTGCACTACCCGTTGCGGGTGGGCGCCGCGCGCGCGCTTCGGCTGCTCGTGTCGGGGGAGGTGGTGAACGCGGTCGAGGCCGAGCGCATCGGCCTGGTGGACCGCGTCGTCGCCGCCGACGCCCTCGAGCAGGCCGTCGAGGCCGAGCTCGCGGGCCTGAGGGGGTTGAGCGCCGCGGTCCTGCGGCTCACCAAGCGCGCCGTGCGTGAGTCCGTGGGGCTCACGTTCGAGCAGGGGCTCGCCGCGCTCGAGGACCTCTACAAGTACGAGCTGATGACCACCGCGGACGCCGAAGAGGGGCTGAGGGCGTTCGTCGAGAAACGCAAACCGGTCTGGCAGGACCGATAGGGGGCGACACCATGAGGCTCAGCGGAAAGACAGCGCTCGTCACCGGCGGCGGTCGCGGGATCGGCCGCGCCATCGCCCTCGGGCTCGCCGGGGAGGGCGCCCAGGTCGCGGTGCTCGACATCATCCCGGAGAACGCGGAGGGGGTGGCGCGCGAGATCGAGGCGCTCGGGGTGAAGGCGTTCGCCCTTCAGGTGGATCTCACCCGAAGGGCCGACGTCGCGCGGGCGGTGGAGGCGGTCATCGGCCAGTTCGGCCAGATCGACGTCCTCGTCAACAACGCCGGCTGGGACAAGGTCGAGCCGTTCCTCGAGAGCGACGAGCCGACGTGGGACCGGATCCTCGCGATCAACTTCAAGGCGGTGCTCTACACCTGCAGGGCGGCGCTGCCGCACATGGTGGGACGGCGGAGCGGCAAGGTCATCAACATCGCGTCCGACGCCGGCCGTGTGGGCTCCACGGGCGAGGCGGTCTACGCCGGCGCGAAGGGCGCGATCATCGCCTTCTCGAAGACCCTCGCGCGCGAGATGGCGCGGAGCGGGGTCACGGTGAACGTGGTGTGTCCCGGGCTGACGGAAACGCCGCTCGTCCAGGAGATCCGGGCGCAATCGGAGAAGAACGCGAAGGTGATGGAGGCGATCACGCGGGCGATTCCGCTGGGACGCATCGGCCAGCCCGAGGACATCGCGGGCGCCGTCGTCTACCTGGCATCACCGGCTGCCGACTTCGTCACGGGGCAGACGCTGAGCGTGAGCGGCGGCCTGACCATGTGCTGACGGGGACAACGGCTGAGATCGGGCGAGTGGTGAACCGAACGAGTCGGGTTGTGGGGAGTTTGAGGGGGGCCGCCCCCCTCAACTTCGAACAATAAAGCCACAAACGGTTGGGAGGCCAGAGACCGATGAAGGAGGCAAGTGCAATGACGGAGCGCCCACGCGCTATCGACATCATGTACTACGTGGCGACGCCCGAGTTCATCGCGAAGTGGACCGACGCGAAGAAGGGCGAGCTGATCTGCCGGATGGAGCGCGCCATCGGCAGCCTCCCCCAGTTCGAGTCGATCCCCACGATGCTCGGCAAGATGGACGAGGCGGGCGTGGAGAAGGTCTTCATCACCCAGACCAAGATGTGGTCGTACTGGAACAAGTGGATGTACATGGACACCTCGCTCGAGGAGGTGACCCAGTACACGGAGCGCTATCCCGACCGGTTCGTCGGGCTCGCGGGCTACAACCCCTTCCGTATCAAGGAGAGCCTCGCCGAGATCGAGCTCGCGGTCAGGAAGCACGGCTTCAAGGGCGTCTACGTCCACATCTACGGCTTCGACATCCCGCTCCATGACCGGAAGATGTACCCGCTCTACGCGAAGTGCGTCGAGCTCGACGTTCCCGTCTCGATGCAGGTCGGCCACGTGCTCGAGTCCATGCCGAGCGAGCACGCGCGGCCGATGTACCTCGACCAGATTGCGTGCGACTTCCCGACGCTCAGGATCCTCGGCGCGCACACCGGCTGGCCGTGGGTCGAGGAGCTGATCTCGGTCTGCTACAAATGGGACAACGTCTGGTTCGGCGTCGACGCCTGGATGCCGAAGTACCTCAAGCCCGAAATCATCAACTTCATCGGCAGCCGCATGGGCCAGGACCGCGCCGTGTGGGGCACCAACGGCTTGGCCTGGAACGAAAGCCTCGACCAGGTCGACGGGCTCGGGCTCAAGGAGGAGGCGCGGCGGAAGCTCATCCGCGACAACGCGCGCGAGCTCTTCCGGCTCTAAACGTCATGCGGGGCCGCGAGCGCCTGCGGCCGGCCACCTGCGGTTGGGACGGGCCTCGCGGCACCCGCTACAAAGGAGGAACGTCATGGATCCGTGGGTCGTCCTGCTCGCTATCGCCGTGGTCACGGTCGTCTTCGTGCTGGCGCCGGTCGGTTTCGTGGCCTTCGTGCACTGGCGCCGCCCCTTGCGCCTGACGTGTCCGCGCGCCGGGCGCGAGGCTCAGATCAGGGTCGCCGCGATTCGCGCGGGCGTCGCCGCGGTGCTCGGGCACGACGCTCCCGGGATCGAGCGGTGCTCCCTCTGGCCCTCGGTTCGGGGCTGCCGCGAGGAGTGCCTGGCGCTTCCGGCGGGGTCGCTGCGGCGGGTGCGTCGGGGCACGCCACCGCCGCGGCCGCACAGCGTGCCGGGGCTCCACATGATCCTGGTTCCGCTGGACGGCTCTCCCGGCAGCGAGCTCACGCTCGACGCGGTCGGCGAGCTGGCGCGGGCTCACCGCGCGACGGTGCGGCTCGTTCACGTGGTCAAGCCCGTCAAGGTCGTCCAGTCCGACGAGGGCAACCGCGTCATCGCCTTCGCTGACCAGGAGAGCACGCGCGTCGAGCTGGAGACTCAGACGTACTTCAAGCGCCTCGCCGAACGCCTCGCCGGTGTGACGGTCGAGGGCACGGTGCGCTTCGGCGACCCCGTCACCGAGATCGTGGAAGAGGCCGAGTCGGCGGGCGCCGACCTGATCGCGATGGCGAGCCATCGCCGCAAGGCGCTCGGCCGGCTCTTCAAGGGGAGCCTGGCCCGGCGGCTCGAGCGCGCGACGACGATCCCGCTGCTCCTGGTCCGGTACGGCGAGCGCGAGGCGGCGTGAGCGCGTCCACGCCAGCCACGGCCGGTCCCGCCGTGGACCTGGAGGCGCTCCTCCGCGTGCTGCGCCGCGCGCTCAGGGACGAGGTCGCGCCCCACCTCGCCGAGATGGACGAGCGCCAGGAGATGCCGGAGTCCGTCCGCCGGCTCTTCACGCAGCTCGGGCTCCTCGCCCTGGTCGTGCCCGCGGAGCACGGGGGCCCGGGGCTCGGGCTCGGCGAGTGCTGTCGCCTCATCGAGGAGATCGCGACGGTCGACGCCTCCTGCGCGGTCCTCGCCCAGGCCCACGCGACCGCGCTGCGCCCGCTGCTCCTCGCCGGGAGCGACGACCAGCGGCGGGCCTACTTCCGGGAGGTAGTGGAGCGTGGCGCGCTCTTCGCGTTCTGTCTCACGGAGCCGGACGCCGGCTCCGACGCCCTGGCGCTCACCACCCGGGCTTCGCCTACGGGGAGCGGCTACCGCCTGAGCGGGGTGATGCGGATCCTCGTCGCGCGCCAGCTCCTCGGCGGCTCCGAGGGCACGGAGCCGAGGGCGCGATGACCCGGGCGAGCGTCGCGGTCTCGGTGCGGTTCCTCGGGTTCCTCGGACGCCTGGCCGGAGGCCGCGAGGCGCGCGTCGAGGTCGAGGAGGGCGCGACGGTGCTCGATCTCCTGCGACGCCTCGCCGGTGAGCTCGGCCCCGGGTTCGCCGAGGCCGTGTTCCGCGTCCCCGGCGAAGCCCACACCCACCTCCGTGTCTTCGTGAACGAGCGGGACGCGGCGGTGACGGATCGCGTGGCGCTGGAGGGCGAGTCGAGCGCCTCCGTCGCGGTGCTGATCCTGCCCGTCTTCGAGGGAGGAAGCCGATGACCGAGGCGACCGATCGCTGGATCCCGTCGACCTGCGGCCTCTGCTACGGAACGTGCTCGATCCGCGCTCACCGCGTGAACGGCACGCTGGTGAAGATCGAGGGCAATCCCGAGAGCGCGATCGGGCGCGGCCGGCTCTGCGGCAAGGGCGTGTCGGGCATCATGACCCTCTACGACCCGAACCGGGTCGATGTGCCGCTGCGGCGGACCAATCCCGTGAAGGGGATCGGCGTCGATCCGGGGTGGGTGCGGATCTCGTGGGACGAGGCCCTCGACGAGATCGTGAACCGTCTCCAAAAAGTCCACGCCGAGGATCCCAGGAAGCTCTTCGTCCAGAGGACGACGACGAACACGTCGTCCCGCACTCCCTGGGCCGCCTTCGCCGCCGCCTTCGGCACGCCGAACTCCTGGGCGGCCGGCGGAGGGCTCCATTGCGGCAACGGGGCCCACCTGATCAACGGGATCTTCCACGCCTCCTGGTCGCTCGTGCCCGACTTCCAGCACTGCAACTACGCGATCTACTTCGGGGCCTCCAAGGGGCACGGCGCCGGTCACGTCGCGTGCACCAACATCGCCGACGCGGCCGACGCGCGCGCGCGGGGGATGCGGCTCGTCGTCGTGGACCCCCTGTGCAATTTCGCCTCGGCCAAGGCGTCCGAGTGGGTGCCGATCCGTCCCGGCACGGACGCGGCGCTCGCGCTGGCCATGGTCAACGTGATCGTGAACGAGCTCGGCGTCTGGGACGCCGAGTACCTGGCCCGGAAGACCAACGCGCCGTACCTGATCGGTCCGGACGGCCGGTACGTCCGCAGCGCCGCAACCGGAAAGCCCCTCGTCTGGGATCTGGTCCGCGGCCGCGCCACCACCTTCGACGATCCCGACGCCCGAGATCTGGCCCTCGAGGGCGAGCGCGAGGTGGGCGGCGTGCGGGCCCGCCCGGCCTTCGCGCTCCTGCGCGAGCACGTGCGGGAGTTCACCCCGGCGTGGGCGGAGGGCGTCACCAGCGTGCCCGCGGGCGCCATCGCCCGCCTCGCCCGCGAGTTCGCCGCGGAGGCCCGCGTCGGCTCCACCATCGTGATCGAGGGCCAGCGCCTGCCCTACCGGCCGGTCGCGGCGATCTACTTCCGCGGCGCCCAGGGCCACAAGAACTCCGTGGGGAACTGCCTGGCGATCGAGCTCCTGAACCAGGTTGTCGGCGCCTCGGACGTCGTGGGCGGCGCGCTCGGCTTCAATCCCGTCTCTCACGGTCACCCCGAGACCGGCAAGCCCCGGTACGAGCCCACCGCGGGCCCGGACGGCCTGATGATCACCGGGACGTGGGTGGCGCCGCATCTGCCGTATCCCTTCCCGGAGCCGAAACATCCCGACGCGATGTCGCTCGGGGGGCTGTTCCCGCTCGGCATGATGGGGACGAGTCTGGCGTCGAGCGATCAGGAGGACCTCTGGCGGCGCTTCGATCTCCCGTACCGGCCGGAGGTGCTGCTCAACTACGGAGCGAACTCGCTCATGAGCGTCGGCAACAGCGACACGGTGGCCGAGACGCTCGCGCGGATCCCGTTCATCGTGTCGTTCGAGGTGGTGCTGACGGAGTTCTCCGAGTTCGCCGACGTCGTGCTGCCGGACACGAGCTACCTCGAGTCGCTCGACTCGCGCCCCAACGCGCCGTTCATCTTCAACCACCCGGCGGGGCTCGGCGCGTGGAGCTGGCCGATCAAGCAGCCGGTCGTCCCCCCATCGGGCCAGCGCCGGCCCGCGGCCGAGGTGCTGCTCGAGATCGCCGACCGCGTCGGGATCCGCGAGGAGCTGAACGCCGCCTACAACGTCTTCCTCAAGCTGGACGGGCCCCACCGGCTCGATCTGGGAACACGCTACACGTACGAGGAGATTTGCGACCGGGAACTCCGGTCGAACTTCGGCTCCGAGCGCGGCCTCGCCTGGTTCAAGGCCCACGGCGTGCTGTCCTGGCCCAAGCGCGTCGAGGAGGTCTACTGGCGGCCGTTCCTCCCCGTCCGGGTGCCGATCTACTGGGAGTACCTGATCGATCTCAACGTCAAGGCTCGAGCCATCGCGCGCCCGCGCGGGCTCGAGTGGGACGACGCCTACTACGCGCCCCTCCCGCGCTGGCTCCCGTGTCCGTCGCACCAGGTCGCGGACCCGTCCTTCGACCTCTTCGGCTTCTACTACCGGGACACCATCCACACCAACAGCTTCACGATGGAGAACCCCTGGCTCGACGAGGCGGCGCGGATCGATCCGTTCTCCTACACGATCGCGTTGAACGCGACGACGGGCCGGGGGAAGGGCCTCGCGGAGGGGCAGGAGGTCTGGCTCGAGTCCGCCCGCGGCCGCCGCGTCCGGGGCCGCATCCACCTCACCGAGGCGATCCATCCCGAGTGCGTGGGCGTGGGCGGCTGCGCCGGCCACTGGGCGAAGACGCTCCCGATCGCGCGGGGCAAGGGCGTCTTCTTCAACGAGCTCCTGGAGATCGACTGGGAGCACACGAGCCCCGTGAACCTCAACCTCGACACCTGCGTCAGGCTCAGGATCGTGCCATGAGATACGGCATGGTGATCGACCTCAAGCGGTGCGTGGGCTGCTACGGCTGCCAGCTCTCCTGCAAGGCCGAGCACGGGACGCAGCCGGGCGTCTTCTTCGCGCGCGTCGTGAAGCGGGAGTTCGGCACGTTTCCGAACACGAGGCTCACCTTCCTTCCGCTCCTCTGCTTCCACTGCGGCGACGCCCCCTGTGTCGATGTGTGCCCGACGGGCGCCAGCCACTATCGGGAGGGCGGGGTTGTCGACATCGACGCCGACCTCTGCGTGGGCTGCCGCGCGTGCATGCAGGCGTGCCCGTACGGCGCCCGGTCCTACAACGACGAGCAGCGCGCGTACTACCCGGGCCAGGGGCTCACGCCGTACGAGGCGGCGCGGTACTCCGAGCAGAACGTCGGCGTGGTCATGAAGTGCGACTTCTGCATCGACCGGGTCCGGGCGGGGCTCGAGCCGGCGTGCGTGGCCAACTGCGCGGCGCGCGCGCGCACGTTCGGCGATCTCGACGACCCGAAGAGCGAGGTCTCGCATCTCATCCGGCTCCGCGGCGGGGAGCAGCTCCAGCCCGAGCAGGGCACGAACCCGTCCGTGTACTACCTGCCGCCGGCGTGAGGAGGCGCCCATGTCGATGCTGACGACCCACGATCGGGTGCTCGCGGATCTGGGCGCGACCTGGCGCCCGCAGCGCCAGTGGATCGAGGGGCGCGGCCTCTGGCTGATCGTCGGGCACTTCCTCTCCGGCGTCGGCGCCGGCGCCTGGCTCTTCGGCGCCTGGCTCGACGACGGCCCGACGCTCCTCGCCGCCATCGTCGTGGTGGCCCTGGCCGGCGTCTGCCACCTGGCCTTTCTCGGACGCCCGAAGCGGTTCTGGCGGATGGTCCGGGTAGGCTCCTCGTGGATCGCCCGGGGCTTCGTGGGGATGAGCCTCATGCTCCCCGCGGCCGTGCTGTACTTCCTGTTTCCGACCGGAGCGGCAGGCGTGCTCTTCCTCGCGCTCTCCGTCGCGGGGGCGGCCCTCCTCGTCGTCTACAAGGGCAACGTCTACGCCGCCTCGAAGGGCGTCCCGTTCTGGAACTCGCCCGTGCTGCCCATCCTCTACGCGACCTACGCGATCCGGGGCGGCCTCGCGCTGGTGCTGCTCGTGATGCCGGTCGCCGGGGGTGGTTTCGAGCGGCACGGGCTCGCGCTGATCGAGCTGTGGGTCGCCGTGTCGGCGGCGGTCATGCTCGGGTTCTACCTCGCCGTCATGCGGCAGACGAACCTCGCCGCGCGCCGCTCGGTCACCGAGCTGGTGCGCGGGCGCGTGGCGGCTCCGTTCTACCTCGGCACGCTCGGCGTGGGGCTCGTCGTGCCGATCGCCATCGGCGTCGCGGGGCTCGCGGGGCCGCTGTCCCAGGGGGCGCTCGCTTTGGTGGCGGCGCTCTCGCTCGTGGGCGACTTCTTCGCCAAGTACGCCATCGCCAAGGCGGGGATGTATGTGCCGATCATGCCCGCGGGACGCGCGTAGCGGGGAGGGCCCGTGACCATCCTCCGTCATCCACGCCCCTGGAACGTCCTGTTCCGGACGCTGCACCTCGCGGCGTTCGGTCTCATGCTCGGCGGCTATGCCTACGACGTCGATCCCGAGCGCGTGACGCCGGCGCTGATCGCGACCATCACGACCGGCGCCCTCCTGGTGCTGGTCGAGCTCTACGCCGACCCGCGCTGGCCGTTCCTGGGCAAGGGCGTGCTGGTGCTCGTCAAGCTCGCGCTGCTCATGCTGGTGCCCCTGTTTCCGGCCGCGCGGCTGCCCCTGCTCGTTGCGATCGTCGTCCTGGCCGGCGTTGGCGCCCACATGCCGCGCCGGCTCCGGCACTACTCGCTGCTCGAGCGTCGCGTCGTGAGCCACGACGAGACCCCGGCGTGGCGATAGGGAAGCGTCCGTCAGGCGGAGGAGGTGGCGAATGGCCCGCGATTACGCACCACACCACGTGAAGGTCGGCGCGTCGAAGCCGGTGCTGCTCCGCTGCAAGGCCTGCGCCGGGCGGTTCGAGACGACCCACCCGGCGGCGACGGCGCGGTGTCCGGCGTGCGGGGAGGCCTGGCGGGT
>Ga0209399_10001778_pt1 | contig 10926 bp, 19 predicted proteins | sample OV2TP3_FD_184130 | JGI IMG/M metagenome (GOLD analysis project Ga0209399, IMG submission 184130) | Hot spring microbial communities from Beatty, Nevada to study Microbial Dark Matter (Phase II) - OV2 TP3 (SPAdes) (version 3) | ecosystem: Environmental > Aquatic > Thermal springs > Hot (42-90C) ... | reverse complement strand
ATGGGCATGATACATGTAAACGAGGTCCCCATGGTCGTAGCTAAAGGCCTCAAATTCCAAGTGCTCAAAGCGTTTAAACTTCTTTTCCAGGTACCGCTTTGCAATGGCTTCAGCTAAGGCACTTGAGATCTTAATATCTCTCGCCTCCACATAGACATTGCCGGCTTGATCAAAGTAGAGTGTTACTCCACCGGGACCGCTTTCCGTCCTTACGCCAAAGGATTTAGGATCATCGGCAATCGTCGCTGTCACACCGCCACAGGCGAAAAGAGGCTGTGGACGACTTAAAAGGGCCAGCGCTAACACAGGGAAAAACATGAGCCATCGCTTGGTCATGGTTCTATCCTCCCTATTATTATGAGCCCTTTCACCATGCGCATGGGAAGGGATTAGAGCGCGTGATCGACTCCCTCGTGGAGCAACAGAACAATCATCATCATATATCCGATTGCAAGACCCAATAAAAGGCTCACGGCAGCTAAGGGCCGAATGCTCCGTTGCTTCATCCCTTCATCCCTCAAGTATCGAATAGTCCAGACAATGAGAAAAGCCATAGCCGCAACGACCATTAAATGCTTCGCGGCCAGGAAAAGCGTATAGCTTCTCCCGAAACGGATGGGAGACAACTCAGAAAGGTTCCATATATAAGGTGGCAGGTCAAACGGCGTCCAGCGTCCCATGCTTGCAATGCCAGAGGCAATCTGGACCGCGAGGAGGAGCCACGAAAACAAGAGAAAGCGTGAAAGCAAAACACCCCCCAAACAAAGGACCCAAGCGCTCCCGCCTAGCCACAAACCAAAACCCAATAGATGGGCCCAACGCAGCCCGATGTCGACCCACGCTGCGCGAGTTGCCAGCATTGCGAAGTCGTTAGGAGGCGAAGCCTCCGGGTGTGTGGCCGCTCGCGCAACGGGAACTTCCGGGCCCATGACGCCGCCCAGGGAATGGATCGGAGTCGGCCATAGGTCCGCCACCTCATGGTAGAAAAGCACGACGGATGCCGCCAAGGTAATCAAAACCGCCAGGGACGCTTCGGAGATGAGAAATATTTTCCTGAGCCACTCCTCATCCATCCGGCGCCGCAAGTGAAGTACCGTGATGACCAGTGTGAACAAGACGGCCGTGACATAAAGAACCATTTTGACGGCCAGGAGAATGGTGTAGGTAACGCCGTAGGGAATCCTGTCCAGCATAGGTAGCGAAAAGAGACTGGGAGTTTCGGAGATTCCGGCGCTCCACTCCATGTTATAGGTTCCTGTGGCCAGAGAGACCAAAAAGAAAATCCACGAACCGTAGAGGAGATGATCCAGACGGGGCTTCATTCCCAACAGAAGAACTCCGGCCGTCAGACCTAACCAGAGCGCGAAAGCTACGAGATGGGCCCACTGAATTGTGAGATGGAGCCATGTGCGCCAGCCCGTGAGAAGCTCAGGGTCAAGATGCTCCGGCACATCGTGGGCGGACACGGGCCACGAGAGCCAGAGAAAGATGACGCAAAATAGAAAAAGGGGAACTCTTAGAGAACGGGCTAGGACAATGGCCATTTTTTCTCGTAAGGCCAGTATTTCGAATACTTGGCGTCGATGGCTTTCTTTATATCCTCGATCTTCTGTCCTTTCTTGTACATTGCATACGCATCCAGCGTAATGTCTTGGCAAATCTTTCAGCCCACGCTGTGGCGATCCGTGTAGCAATCCAAATTGTTTCGGTGGCCGGGATTCACGTAGCAGCCGCAGTAAGAGGGCATTCGTTCCAGCAATTCCGGCGCCTCGCGGGCAATGCGATAGACCTTCGCGACCTGGCCGGTGAATAGTTCCGGCGAAAGAGTTGCAGGTCGCGGACTGCGGGGAATTGCCGGCAAACCCCAGGGCTCACTCTTGGGAAGGAAGAAGAACAAGGCAACGAGCACGCCGCCCCCGAGGGCAATACCCACCAGCCAAAACATTGGGGACTTCCTTGGCCTGCCCTTTTCTTGTGGTTCTTTTCTATTTCTTCTTCGCTTTTTGCCCATTCTTTGCCCTGTTAGGATGACCGTGAGACCCCTCTCCGGCTTGCCCAACTAAATAGGGTGGATGGTATATGGACTCTCTCGACGGAGAGCCAAGTCTTATGTAGACCTGATCGCTCATCCAGGTATCTTCGGTGATCCCTTTAAATTCCTCGCTTGGTCCCACAAGGATGGCGATCTGGTATGCCCTTCCCACTTGCCACAGAGAGTCTCCAAGATCTTCATTGTTATAGGGAAAGGCAAACTCGTACTCCACGAATTTACCATTCTTTCGGACACCAACCTCTTTTAAATTGCTCTCTTTGTCCCTGACCAGGGACCCGGAAGCCATTCAGGTATGGACCCCGGCGAGCTTGCGCGGTCCGGGCTCTTTTTGATCTGGATGGTCGGCTACGAAGAAATCTTCAATCCCTTTAGCTGTGAGTAGCTTGGCATCGTTAAAATCTCCGATCATCCCATGGTGTTCGAAATCCTTAAGCAGAAGGGCTAACCATTTTGTGGTGTCTGCGCGCACGCCGAAATAGATCATCCCATTATGAATCTTGGAATAGATCTCAATCTTATAACGCTCCGGCTTGTAGGCGACCGCCTGCCCAGGTCCCCCTCAACCATATTCCGTAACTTTATCTTTTGCAGTCCCTACGTGGATGACCTCATAGCCGGCTCCTTGCCATTCGTCCTTTTCGATCCGACCGTCAATCTTGGGCGGCTTTCCCTCACGGACGACAAAGTCGGTATTGAACTGGAGATAGGGCAGGCGCTTATCCTTTAAATCAGCCGGATAATTCTTAGGATCGAGTTTCATCTCTACAATGCCCGATCCAACTCCACAGCCCGGCCCATAGACATCTCCCGTTACTGCAGAGACATGGACATGGGCATGATCGGTGACGCTTTTTATGGGACCTATATGGACGCTGTAAGCAAGATCAGGCACGTGGGCGTGATACATGTAGACTAGATCCCCATGGTCATACGTGAAACCCTCGAATTCCAAGTGCTCATAAGTTTTATACCTTTCTTTCAGGTATCGCTTAGCAATCGCCTCTGCCAAGGCGCTGGATGTCTTGATGTCCTTCGCAGCTACATAGACATTCCCTGCCTGATCAAAGTACAGCGTCACCCCCCCGGGACCGCTTTCAGCCTTCACACCGAAGGGTTTTGGATCATCTGCAATCGTCGCCGTCACACCGCCGCAGGCGAAAACAGATTCTGAGGAGTTTAAAAGGAACAGAAGAGCCACAGCGTTGAACAAAACCCAACGTTTAGCCATGAATCATCCTCCTTTCTTCTTGGACCCGCTCTTTTTTAACTCTTCTTCGATGACGCCTCGGAAAGCCCCAAAGGGTTGGGCCCCCACCAACAGCCGCCCATTGACAAAGAAAGTGGGAGTTCCCCGTGCGCCCAGGAAAACGGCTACGGCTGTCTCTCCCTCAATCTTCTTAAGATGCTTATCGGACGCGAGGCACTGGCTGAAGGGGCCAGCCTTTAAGCGTAACTCCTGTGCGTATTGCTTAAGTTTGCTATGCGTAAAAGCCAGACCGCCCTGATTTGAGAAGAGTCTGTCGTGGTACTCCCAGAACTTATCTTGCTCTGCGGCACACTCTGCTCCTTTCGCCGCCTCCAAGGAGTGCTTCCCCAAGATAGCAAAATGGCGATAGATGAATCGCGCCTGTCCCTTCTTGATGTAGGTGTCTTTTAGCTTAGGCAGCGTATCAGCCCAGAACTTTTTACAGAAGCTGCACTGAAAATCAGAGAACTCGACAATCGTCACCGGTGCATTGGCGCTTCCCAATGCATGCCCCTTGCCTAACGCTACAAGGGTCTCCTCGACGGAAGGGTTCTGCGAAGATGCCTTTACAGGAAAGAGGGCGAAGATGACCACGGACGCTAATCGCAAAGCTCTAACTCTCTTTTTCATGCCTGTCTCTTCGCCTTCCGCAGAGCCCGAATGATTGTGTCAGCGTTTTCACCGAAGCGACGGTCGATCTGCTGCGTGCGGATTCGCCCCTGCCTGTCAATGACTGCATAGCCCATCTCAGGCATTCCCATCTCTTTCCCATACATCCCATACTCACCTACTATGACCATGTTCCGGTCTGAAAGGATTGGAAAAGCGAGACTCAGGTCCATGGCCAGTCGGGATGCCTCCTCCGGTGTATCCATGCTCATCCCGAGCACCGCCGCGCCTTCGTCAAGAAGTTTTTTCACATGTGGCCGCAGCTTCACGAGCTGCTCGCGGCACATACCTCACCCCGCGCCCATATAGAAGATGATGACCACCTCCTGCTTTCCCAGGTAGTCCCGTAAAGAGATGAGCCGGCCGTTAGAGGCCTGAAGCGTGAAGGACGGAGCTGCCTTGTAAGCCCAAAGAGTACCGTTCCACTTCCAGACAGCAATAGCGCCGATGAGCGCTAATAGTAGAACCGCCGCCACAATCCACTTCCGAGGGCGCCGCCTCAAAGAACGGTCATTCGACCCCTTCATGCCCTTCTCACCCTGCTCACGTTTTCTCCTTGCGCTGCGTCCCATCAGACTCTCCTTAAGGAATAAATCCGGGTACGCTTTCTTTATAACGCCTGAAATCTCCGCCGAATTTTTCCTCGAGCTCCCTGTCTTCTTCTCTCGCTAAGAGAATGTACCTGCCGATAAGAAACGGCGCCAGAAGAACTGTAAGGAGCGTCGGCCACTGAATAAGAAAAGCGATGACAGCCAAAATCAATCCCAGATATTGGGGATGACGCATTCTGCTATAGAGACCGGTCACGACCAGTTCCCCTCTTCCCCGATATACCTCCTTCCATCCCAAAGAGAGAAGGGAAAATCCCAAGACAAGGAGGGCAGTGCTTACGACCATAACCAGATAGACCCCGGCCTCTATGTTGACGAGTCCCGTGCGCGACAGGAAATAAGCCCAAAGATGGCTTTCGTGCATGCCGAACATCCTAGGCTCCACTCCCAGGAGAGGAGCTAGAAGATAGATGGTTAGGGGAATACCAAACATCTCAGTAAAAAGGCTTATAAAGAAAGCAGTCGTAAGCCCGGCACCTCGCCACTCCTTAGGCCCGCGAGGGCGGGTTAAGAAGAAAAGGAAAAAGAGGAAAACGACGGCGGCCATAACAACGGCTGGCCAATTCCCATACCACTTCTCAAAAGCGGTCTTAGGTGGAAGGCTGTAGATATTAAGGAAAAAGAAGGCAAGAAAGAGACCAATCGTGAGAACAACAATCCCAATTCGTAGCACCTGTCTTAGTTTGGTTCGAACCTCTTGTCCCATATTAGGGCACCAGGTCTTCACCCCGGAGTAATACTTTTATGTCGCGCCGCAGGCGAACCATGGCATCAGGATCAGTCGACGTGTAGTAGCCTCGGATTTGCGCCTTTCGATCGGTCAGGACGAATCTCGGGCTGTGGGTATGAGTGGCACCTGAAGGGGGCCTCTTTTCATGCGGGATCTCGGCCGCACCTAAGCGGAACCCTTCCTGAGCAAAGCGATAGATCGCTTCCTTTTCCCCAGTCAGAAAAAACCAACGCTGTGGGTTAGCTCCAAAACGGTTAGCGTACTCGGAGAGAACTTTCGGTGTGTCCCGCTTGGGGTCAACGGTGATCGAAACCAGCCGCAGATCTTTCTCACCGATGAACTGCTCTTGAAACTCTTTCATCTGGGCGCTTTGAATGGGACATGTATCCGGGCAGTTGGTGTAGATAAAATTGGCGATCCATATTTTCCCTTTTAAGTCCGCTAGAGTCACTGGGCGCCCACTCCGCTCGATGAGAGAGAAGTCCGGTACAGTGCCAAACACCTGGAGGCCTTCCAGTGGATTTTTCTCGCTTGTTCCCTGTCGAGTCCGGCCTTGTTGCCAACTCCATACCCCAATTCCTACAACCCCTGTAATGACAACGAGTAAAAGACCCAGGATAATCTGCTGCCGGGTTGAGATTTCTTGTTTCACTTTGCCAGGAGATCCGTTAGCAGGTTTTTAGCCTCCGAACTCGACCAATCCCTTTCGCCTGGAACCTTACCCACAAGAAAACCCTTGCGATCAATCAGTAAAGTCGTTGGATGCCCGGTAATATTATACCAATCGGATACTTTTCCCGAGGCGTCAAAAAGAACGGGGAAGCTCAGCTTGAACTCCTTCTGAAAATCGTTCACCAAATCCTCCGGTTCCTTAAAGCTAATAGCCAAAACTACCACTCCCTTGTCTTTAAACTCCCGAAAAAGCTTCTCCTTGGTGGGCAACTCCCGCCGGCAGTTTGGTCAGAAGGTCTTAAAAAAGCCCAGGAGGACAACCTTCCCCTTATGGTCCGAAAGTCTGACCATCTTCCCGCCTACCTGGGGCAAAGAAAAATTCGGAGCAAGCTTCTTCTCAATCCGTAGCACCGATAAGGCCTCATAAGGGTCCACCGCACTGACCCATGAGGCTGAACTCAAACCAAAGAATGCAATAAGAAAGCCAGTAATCCACTGCACTATAACTACCCTCCTTTTCAGATGAACCAGTACCCCCTGGATCAGTTCCATGGCCGCGCTTTACCCTGCCCATTCTCGAGTTGGAGAAGCATCACGCCCTCAAGATGCTTTCCGGATACTGATCATCGGGATCTACTCCCGGCTTCATGCTATAAAGCTTGCTCTTATCAACGACGAGCTGTCCATCTTCTGCAAGCTCGATCTTGAACCTATCAAGCGGCCTGGGAGCCGGACCCTCAAAGTTAGTCCCGTCTTTGAAAAAGCCGCTGCCGTGGCACGGACACTTAAATTTGTTCTCCGCTGGTAACCAGCGCGGGGTACATCCGAGATGAGTGCATTTCGCGAATAAGGCATAGAGACCAGCTTCTTCCCTCACGATCCAGACACGAAACTCTTGTTTGAACTTCTCATTGACCTCCCCCAGCACGAAATCTGTGGGGTCGCCTGCTTTGAACCTTTTGGGTGGTTCAAAGAGAACTCGAGGAAAGGCAGATCGAAGAAAGCCCAGGAGAGCGGCAAGACCAAAAACCGCAAATCCGCCCCAACCGAGACGGGTGAAAAAGTCTCTCCTGGACCAAATGCCCCTTTTACTTTCCTCTTTGCTCTTCTTGCGTTCGGTTGCCATGATGGAGACTTCTCAGCGGGCTTACTTCTTATTCATCATCATCCGCATCATGAGATACATGCTTAAGGGACAGGCCAGCACCGCGGCAAGGCTCAGAGCCCCGCTTGCGATCGCTCCCAGTGACACGCCAAAAAGAGAGATCGCGGCCACAAGAAGAAGCGGCGTCCCGCAGCATATCGCCATCCCAAGCGGCCCTTTGAGCCACCCTCCCTTCGACGCCTGAGCGATCTCACAAGTCTCCGCAGCACCTTGTTCCGCTGATGAGACCTGAAGGCTCTCGGTCTTTTCTTTCACCTGAATCTGCTCTGACATAAAGCCTCCTCTTTTTGATTTAGTTAGTTAAACAGATTCTCCAAACGGTTTAGCCACTCCGAATTTGTCCATTCTTTGGGTCCCACCTCCTTGGCCACTATCTTCCCGCTTCGATCAATCAAAAATGTTGTCGGAATCCCGGTGACACCGTAGAGGTGGTAAACCTTCCCATCTGAATCTAGAAGAGGACTGAAGCTTAGACCAAATTCCTTCATAAATTTCCGCACGTCATCGAAGGCAGTTGAACTCGCATCAATGCTGACGGCTAGAAACTGTAGACCCTTAGGTTTCAGTCGCTGATGTAACCTATTATTTTCTGGTGCTTCCTCGCGGCATGCGGGGCACCAAGAGGCCCAGAAGTTCAAGAACACCGGGTTCTTGCCGCGAAATTCGCTCAGACGGACGGTCTTTCCTGCGAGATCCTTTAGAGTAAAATCCGGAGCCAAGGCGCCAATCTTGGGGGCCTCTGCCTTGATCGGAAAGAGGCTTATACGCTCCCACCCTTTCAGAAGAGAAATAGCCACAGCTAGAGTGAGCAAACCCGTAGCCGATAAAATCAGGACCCTTTGTGGCCTGCTCAACTCCACAAAATGAATCACCGTAGCGCCTCCCTCTTCCTAAGTCACTCTGCCTCAGCCGATCTTGGTGAGAGTGATCATTCCTCCCTCCATATGCATCGGCTTGTGACAGTGAAAGAACCAATCGCCGGGGTTGTGGGCAGTAAACTCGATCACCACCGAGCCCATGTGGGCCTCGACATCCACGCTGTCTCGTACAATAGGCTGAGCCAGGCGCCGGCCATTCACGGCCAGAACTTTGAAGGACTGGCCGTGGAGATGCATCGGATGGGCCTCCATGCTCATGTTGTTAAACGTCACTCGTACCCGGTCTCCCTTTTTGAGGCGTAGCGGATCAGTTTTGGGGTACTGCTTTCCGTTGATCGTCCACGCATCAGAGCCCATCATCCCGCCGCTCAGAGTAAGGTTGAAGGTTCGTTCTTGACCCGAGGGCCTTGGAAGAACCTCCCGTCCCATTCCAAGGGTGTAGCGCCAGAGGCTAAGACCGCTTACCCTTTCAACGGGCGCTTCCGGCCTGCTCTCTTCTCTCCCTTCATAGACGACTAAAACCTGTTCGCCCGCTGTCGCATGGCCAGGCTGTGAACAGTAGAGAAACCAGGCTCCAGGCTTGTCCGCCACGAACTGGACGTCGTAGCGCTCGCTCGGGGCAATCGGCACGGCATCCACCTCGACCGGCTGCACCAGGGGATTTCCGTCAGTATGGGTTACCCGCAAGCGATGGCCGGCCAAACGAATGACATGGGTGTGGTCGGCGCTTGCGTTGATCAAACGGAGTCGGACTTGCTCGCCTTTGCGAACCTTGAGCGGCTGAGTGGCCGGGTAGGTCTTGCCGTTGATAGTCATGGCATCGTAGGCAGGCGTATGACCACCACCGCCCATCATGCCCCCCATCATCCCGCGCATCATACCCCCCATTCCCCCTCCAACCCCTGCGATCCCCTCCTGCGTGCTCGGTAGCGCACGCCCTGTTCCCGTGGCCCAGTCGTCAAGGAGCAAGGTGTAATCTCGGTCGAACGGGAACGGATCGCGCTGGACTGGGTCGATTATCAACGGGGCATAGAGCCCCAAGTCGAGCTGCTTATGCTCCTGAAAGTGGGTGTGATACCAGCGTGTGCCTGCGGGTCTCGCTTCAAACTCATAGACGAAAGTCTCGCCGGGCTGGACTGGCTTCTGGGTAATCCCTGGCACGCCGTCCATGGAGTTCGGCACATCAACTCCATGCCAGTGAATAGTTGTTGGCTCGGAGAGGGCGTTCTTTAGGACAATCCGGACTCGCTCACCCTCTTTGACCCGAAGCTCAGGTCCTGGAATTTGGCCATTATAGGCCATGGCTTTAATCTTCCTTCCCGGGGCTAGCTCCCACATGATCTCACGAGCCTCCAGGTGGATTTCTCTGAGGCCGGCGGTGCCACGGCCTTCTATCGCCCTGGTCTGTCGTGGCGCGAGAATGTTCCCTCCGAGTGAGAGCGCCAACGCACCGAGCCCTGCCTGGCCAGAGATTCTTAAGAAATCGCGGCGGGAGAGATCTCCTTTGCTCATTTCTGTTTGATCCATTTTATTCCTCCATCAGTACTCATGAAGATCGCTCCCTCGGTTGTTGACGCATAGACTTGCCTAGGGTTTTTCAGCTTAACGGTCACTGCCGCAAGGTTCTTAAGATTGTCTCCCATGCGCTTCCAGGTCTCACCCGCGTCCGTGCTCTTAAAGAGGCCATCTCGCATGGCGACGTACATCACCTTAGGATCGTCAGGGTCTACTGCGAAGCCATTCACCGTACGATTGGCGGGCAGACCGCCCACCTGCTTCCACCCTCAGAAACAGTCCGGATTGCGTTGAAGGCCCTCAGCGGTGCCTGCGTAGAGAAAGATCCCGCCCATCCCGGTGGAGATATTGACTGAGGTTAGCACTTTGACCTCGCCTCCCGGGCCGTCGTCCACGCGCGTCCATTTTGCACCTCCGTTTGTGCTCCGATAGATCCCTTCACCCTTCTCCCGCACCGAGACATGCAATTTGCCGTCATTGGGGTCGATGGCCAGGCCATGAACATCGAGCCCTGCGAGGCCCCTGTTTGTCTCCGTCCAACTGTTCCCGCCGTCTGTGCTCTTCAAGATCCCAGCTTCGTGCGTGCCGAGATAAATCGTTCTTGGGTCTTTTGGATGTGGGGTAACAGCCATTACATCCAAGTGGGAATGTTTTGCCGGGAGCGTCACCTTTTTCCAGGAGCGCCCGCCATCATCGCTTTTAAATAGGCCGGTGTGCGCCCCGAGAAAAAGGGTTTGGCCTGCGGCATCCATCCCGAGCGCATGGACATGCTCGAAGCCTTGACCACGCTTCTTGTGATCCATCTGCTGAGCGAGGACCCCGCTTTCGCTTAATACCCAAGCGAGTCCAACAAATAGCCTAAAATAGATCCTGCCTTTCATCCCATCCTCCGTTAAGGTCTTTCATCCAAAAGCTCACGAAAGAAAGCCCGAGCCTCTCCCCTGTGCCAGTCTCTATAACCGATGGTCTTCCCGACAAATTCCCCTCTGCGGTTAATGAAATAGGAAAGAGGGAGGGACCAGGCGCCATACTCCTCAAAGACTTTGCCATCTCTGTCTAACAGGGCTGTGAAACTCAGGCCAAGCTCATCGAAGAACTTCTGGACATCCTTCTTGGGTTCCCTGAAATTAATAGCCACTACTTCTAGACCCTGTCCCTTAAATTCCCGGTGAAGCTTTTCCATGGTTGGCATCTCCTGCCGGCAGGGGACACACCAGGTAGCCCAGAAGTTGAGAAAAACCACCTTACCTCTCAGATTTTTTAGGCTGACCCGCTTTCCTGAAAGATCCTCAAGAGTAAAATCTGGAGCTAGTATTGGCTTCCCGGGTTTCTCAATCCCGAGTTTCTTGAGGTAATCCTCCGCGACGGGTGCTGGAGCTTTTTTCCT
>Ga0209399_10001772_pt1 | contig 10941 bp, 10 predicted proteins | sample OV2TP3_FD_184130 | JGI IMG/M metagenome (GOLD analysis project Ga0209399, IMG submission 184130) | Hot spring microbial communities from Beatty, Nevada to study Microbial Dark Matter (Phase II) - OV2 TP3 (SPAdes) (version 3) | ecosystem: Environmental > Aquatic > Thermal springs > Hot (42-90C) ... | reverse complement strand
CAAAGGATCGATCGGCGTGGAGAACATCGACCAGAAGGCTGCGACCGAACTGGGCATTCTGGTCTGCAACAGCCCGGCGCCGGAGAATTTCACCGGGCTGGCTGAGGCGACCGTAGGCCTCATGGTGGCGCTTTTCAAAAGGCTGAAGCTGAACGAGCCCCACCTCAGGCAGGGAGGTTGGAAGGAGCCCCAGAATAGGGGCGAGCTCATGGTGGGCAAGACCATCGGCTTTATCGGCTTGGGCCGGGTGGGCCGCGAGGTGGCAAAACGGCTGGGACCTTGGGAGCTTCGTCTCATCGCCTACGATCCTTATGTCAAGCAGGAGGCGGTGGATTCTCTCGGCGTGAGGTTGGTTTCCCTTGAGGAGGTGCTGCGCGAGTCTGACCTCGTCACGGTCCATGTGGTGCTGACGGCGGAAACCCGACACATGGTCACGCTCAACGAGCTCAAAACCATGAAGCCCACTGCGTATCTGGTGAACACCTCGCGGGGCGGAGCCATTAGCGAGGAAGATCTGGTAGTAGCCCTCAACCAGGGGATCATCGCTGGCGCCGCACTGGATGTCTTTGAAGAGGAGCCGCTGCCGATGGCGAGCAAGCTCCGTCAAGTGGATCCGGCCCGTCTCATCCTTACCCCGCACATCATCGGGAACAATCCGAAGTCTATCGAATCGGGCCACCGCATGGCCGTGGACAGCATCCTTTCCATCCTCGCGGGAAAGGTGCCGGAAACCGTTCTGAACCGTGGAGCGGTCGAACGCTGGAGAGAGAGGTTCTGGAGTGAACCCAAGCGCGATTCAGTCTTTCCTTAGGAGCGAACGTTTATGAAGATGTCTCGGCAAAAAAAAATTGTCTGCGGTTCCGGTTTGATTCTGTTCTTCGCCTTTGCTGCTGTTCCATGCGGTGTTTTGGCGGCAGAGAAACTTATCGGCATCCATTCCGCTCGCGTGATGTCGCAATCCATGCCATGGATCGCCCAGGAGGCGGGGCTGCTCAAAAAGCACAATCTCGATTTTCAACTCGTTTTCATCGCCTCTTCCGGAATGGTGACTGCGGCCATGTTGGGGGGTGACGCCCATATCTCCCTTACCGGAGGTGTGGGGAATGTCCGTGCCTTCGTGCAAGGCGCCACCGACCTCGTCTTTATCGGCGGCGTCAAGAACGTCATGACGCAGAGCATCGTAGCTGGAGGGACAATCAAGAGGCCTGAGGATCTCAAAGGAAAGAAGATCGGTGTGAGCCGGATCGGGAGTAATACCCATTACTTCACTATTCAGGCGCTCAGGCGCTCCGGGATGGAGCCCGGGAGAGATTTTAGCTTTATCCAGACGGGCGGAGATCCAGAGTCGCTGGCGGCGCTCCTTAGCGGCGGGATCGATGGCGCCACCTTAACCGCGCCTTCGGATGCCGTGGCTCTCGCGAAAGGCTACCGCTATGTCGTTTACGGACCGGACCTTAGAATTCCCTACGCGGCCACAGCCTTCGTGGGGCTGAGATCGGTTATGGCCAAGCGCCCGCAGGCCATGGGCGAGTTCTTACGGGCGATGGCGGAGGCAGCAAAAATACTGCATACGGACAGGGAATTTGTCTACAAGGTTCTCGGGAAGCAGCTGCGGGTGACCGATAGAAAGATCCTGGACGCAGCCTACAATGCCGAGATCAAGGCCCTGGAGCCGCGGCTGGTGATAAAGGACGAGGCGATCCATGCGATTTTGGAGGAGGTCGCCCAGGTTGATCCCCGGGCTAAAAAGGTCAAGCCCCTGGACCTAATCGACCGGCGCTATCTCGACGAGATGGAGAAGGGCGGCTTTCTCAACCAGCTCTGGGCTGACAAACGCTAACACGGGAAAGGAGGAAGTTATGCAATTGCGCGACGCTATAAAGGTTATCGATTCTGACGGTCATGCCCGCGACCTCGACGAGCTCATCCAGCCTTATCTCGATGAGCCCTTCCGGACCCGCAGGATGCCCTACATTCCGAGAGAGATTTACGACCGGAGCCTGGGCGGGACTCTGGGCCATTCCGGCCTCAAGCATGAGGAGCGGCTGGCTGCCATGGACACGCAGGAGATCGATACCGCGGTGCTTTATCCTACTTCCGGGTTAGGAATCGGTCGCATTCGGGAACCCGCCTACGCGGCAGCCCTGTGCCGGGCCTACAACGATTTCATCGCCGACTATTGCAAGGTTTCGCCCCGCCTCAAGGCAGTGGCCAATCTTCCCATCTATAGTCCAGCGGAGGCGGCCAAGGAGCTCAACCGGGCCGTCACGAAGCAGGGTCTGGTCGGCGGCATGCTGGCGGCCCAGGCGCATAGCAAGAACCTGGGGAGCCCCGAGTTTTACCCGCTCTATGAGGAGGCCCAGCGCCTGGATATGCCGCTGGCGATCCACGCCTTTGGAGGAGACGAGGCCGGGAGTGAGATATTCGACCAGTTTATTTGTCTCCACACGACCGGCCATCCCTTTCCCGTCCTGCGCCAGCTCACGGGAATGATCTTCGGCGGAATCCCGGAGCTCTTCCCCGAGCTCAAGCTCGGATACCTCGAGATCGGCTGCGGCTGGATCCCCTACTGGATCGAACGAATGGACGAAGAGTGGGAGAAGCGCGGGAAGGTGGAGGCCCCGCTCTGTAAAAGGAAGCCGAGCGAGTATCTCACGGGCGGCCTGATCTATTACGGCTGCGAGCCGGAGGAAAAGATGCTGGGTTACGTCGTGGGGGAGATCGGCTCGCAAACGCTCATGTATGCTTCGGACTACCCGCACTGGGACATGAGCTGGCCGGAGTCCGCGGTGCTCATCTGGCGCAGAGAGGATCTGTCCCTGGAGGCGAAGAAGGACGTCTTGGAGAGGAACGCGAAGCGCTTCTACAATCTGAGCTAGAAAAAAGTCCTATGGGGATGACAATAAGCGAGAAGATATGCGCGCGGGCCGCGGGATCGGAGCGGGTCCGGCCCGGGGACATGATCAACGCGCACGTGGATAAGCTCTACATCAAGGATCTCCGTTTTGCCAAGGGCGAAGACCCCAAAGGGCTGTACGGCGTCTTTAAGGATCTCTTGAAAGATATTGGCGTCACCAGGGCGTGGGATCCCGAGAAGGTCATCATCAACTTCGATGAGCAGCCCGCGCGGAGCAAGGTCCGGGCCGAGGGACAACTCACCGCTAAGAGATTCAAAGAGGAGCACGGAGCCACGATTTACGAGGGGGAGACGGCCGGCATCGGCCACAACGTCATGGTCGAGAAGGGCCATGTAAAGCCCGGCGAATTCATTGTCGGCGCCGACTCCCACTCCTGCACCTATGGCGCGCTGGGCTGCTTTTCCACCGGCATCGGCTTTACGGAGACGGTAGGGGTGCTCGCCACCGGGAGGATCTGGCTCAAAGTCCCATCGGCGATCCGGGTCGCGCTGGCGGGGAAACGGCCCCCGTGGATCTGGGGGAAAGATATTATCCTCAGGATCATGGCGGAGATCGGTCCGAACGGCGCCGTGAATAAAACAGTGGAGTACGGCGGGGAGGCCGTAAAGGATATCAGCATCGACAGCCGGCTCTCCATGTGCAATATGGCCGTCGAGATGGTGGCCCTCAACGCCGTATTCCCTCCGGACGAGAAGACAATCGACTACGTGAAGCAGGTGAGTCGCGGTGATTTCCAGGCGCTTCAGAGCGACCCTGACTCCGAATACGAATCGACCTTTGAGTTTGATCTCACGGACATGGAGCCGTATGTCGCCGCGCCGGGCGTGCCATCCAACGCTCGGCCCCTCAGCGAGTTCGTCGGGACAAAGATAGATCAAGCCTTTATTGGAACCTGCTCCAACGCCCGCATCGAGGACCTGAGGGTCGTGGCCCGGATTCTGAAAGGCCGGCAGGTCCGGGCGCGGGTGCGGATGATCGTGACGCCGGCATCGTTCGGTGCCTACTTCCAGGCCCGGGACGAAGGGCTGCTGGACACGATCCACAAGGCTAAGGCCATGGTGACCACATCAGAATGTGGCCTGTGTACTAGGCCTTCGCTGGCCGCAGAGGAGGTTTGCATCTCCTCCGGAAACCGCAACTTCCCCGGCCGCATGGGGGACCGCAACTCAAAGATCTTTTTGGCCAGTCCGGCTTCGGTGGCCGCGGCCGCGATCGCGGGAGAGATCGTCGATCCGCGGGAGTTTCTGTAAGAATGGCGGCTCAGCGAGCGATCAGGGGGCGGGTTTGGAAATTCGGCGCTTGCCTGGACTCAGGCAACATCGCCGGTGTCATGGCCGGCGTGGACCCCGAGTTCCGCAACAAGGTCCGTCCCGGGGACATCATCGTCGCCGGCATCAATTTCGGCATGGGCTCCAGCTCAGAGCATGCCCCTCGCTCCTTGAAAGAGGCAGGGATAGCCGCGGTGGCGGCGGAGTCGATCTCCAATATTTATCTCAGAACGCTGGTCAACATCGGCCTGCCGGCCATTGAGTGTCCGGGCGTATCGGAGATGGTAGCGGAAGGGGATGAAGTGGAGATAGATCTTCGAGCGGGAAAGATTCGCAAGCTGGGAGACGGCGAGGTAAGAAATTTTCCCCCTTTTTCCGATCACGCCATGGCGATTCTGGAGAAGGGCGGCCTGATCCCTTTCCTCAGAGAGACCCTTGGCAATAAAGGGAAGGCCGGAGGAGCATAGGCATGAAAAAGACGACGAAACTGCGGCAGCTTCTTAACGGAAATGAATTTCTTATCCCGCCGGGGATATACGACTGCATCACCGCAAGGCTGGCCGAAAGGACCGGCTTCCCTATGGTAAAGCTGCTGGGAAATGTCACGTGCGCCAGCCTTCTCGGGCTCCCCGACTTGGGATTGATCACGCTGTCTGAGATGGCGCACCACGCGAAAAACGTCGCCGCGTCGATAAAGATTCCTATGATGGTTGACGCGGATACCGGCTACTCGGCCTCTCCCATCGGGATCATGCGCACGGTCAGAGAGTTTGAGGGGGCGGGGGTTGCGGGGATCGGTTTTGAGGACCAGGTTACGCCCAAGAGGTGCGCTCTCATCGAGGGTGGCACGCCCGTGGTTCCGCTGAACGAGCAGCTAAAAAAGCTCGAAGCGGCCTTGCAGGCCAAGGAGGATCCGGATTTTGTCATCGGCGCGCGGACCGATGCCGAGTCCGTCCATGGGCTGGATGAAGCGATCAGGCGGATCAAGGCTTACGAGGAAGCGGGAGCGGATATCGTGTCGGTCGCTTTGGCGTGGGTGAGGAAGGAGGGGATGAGGGAGCGCACGCTCGGCGCGCTTAAAAAAATCCGCGACGCGGTGAAGGGCCCGGTGAACATGATGTTCATGGACGAGGCGATCAAGGCCGGCAACGTCGCCTTTGACGAGGTTAAAGGCTTAGGCTTCAAGATGGGTTCGGGTAACGCCATTCGATACACAGTGGTTAAGGCGGTGAGCGACATGCTGACCGTGCTTAAGAGAGAAGGCTCGACCAAAAGCTTTTCCGATCGAATGTCTTCGTTAAAAGAGTACGAGGATTTGCTCGACCTTCCAGCCTATCTCTCTCTGGAGCAGAGATTTGCCGCCGAATAGGACTGACTTCACCCTCACCCCTCCCTCTCCCTGACAGGGAGAGGGTTAGAGTGAGGGTAATGCTGGCAATAACAGAAGGGAGCGGAAGAAACTATGATAGAGACAAAAGGGTTGACCGGGGCACAGACGCTTCTACGGGTGCTGGGGGAAATGGGTGTGGACCGCATCTTCGCATCTCCGGGTTCCGAGTGGTCTCCCGTATGGGAGGCACTGGCCGAGCCCCAAAGCGAGAGCATCCCTCTCTACGTAAGCACCAGACATGAAGAGATCGCCGTTGGAATGGCGAGCGGCTACGCCAAGGCTACGGGCAAGCTTCCGGCAGTCATGATCCATACGACCGTCGGCTCGCTGCACGCTACGATGGCGCTTCGGGGCGCGCTGCATGAGCAGATCCCCATGGTGGTCCTCACCGGCGAATCCATCGGCTTTGGCGAGGAAGAGGGACCCGATCCGGGAGGTCAGTGGCTCGGCCACCTGGCTGACATCGGGGGGCCGGCGCGGTTGGTCGAGCGCTGCGTCAAGTGGAGTTTCGGAGTCAACACCAAAGCCATACTGCCCGCGACCATCCAACGCGCCTGCCAGCTCGCCATGGCGACTCCCAGAGGACCGGTCTTCATCTCCGTGCCCATGGAGTTTCTATTCGCGAAGATGAGCAAGAATCCGCCGGCTGAGAACGGCTCTGCTCCCGCCCCGACCGCCGACCCGGCAGGGATCGGAGAGCTGGCAGACATGCTGGCAGGGGCGAAAAATCCCATCATCATCTCGGAAGAGGCCGGGCGCAGTCCCGCGATCGTGGAGCGCATGGTGGAGCTGGCCGAACTGCTGGCCGCGCCCGTCATCGAAACCCGCAGCACCGGATTCCTAAACTTCCCGCGCAACCATTCCCTGCACGGCGGTCATGATCCCCAGGAGTATATCGGGGAAGCCGATATGGTGTTCCTCCTGGGGGCTCTGGCGCCTTGGCACCCGGCTTCCAAGGGACCCGCTCCTGGAGCCAGAGTGGCAGTCCTCGACGAGAATCCACTGAGGGCGGAACTTCCCTATTGGGGGTTCAGGGTTGATCTCTGTCTGGCGGGAGAGATCCAGAGCTCCCTCGAACAGCTCCTCGCGTGCCTCAAGAAGCGCCTCGCCAAAGGAGAGGCCGAGCTGTCCCATCGAGCGGAGAAATGGCGCAGCCGCTTTGAGGAAAGAAAGCAGCGGTGGAACGAAGAGGCGCTTAGCGTCAAAGACAAGAAGCCCATCGACACGCGCTGGGTCACCCACGAGCTGGCTCAGGTCCTGCCACCCGATGCCATGGTGGTGGAGGAGACGATCACGCACCGCCTCGCGGTCCATCGTTACCTTGATTCCCTGCGGCCGGGCTCCTTCTTTGCCGGATCCATCGGCGGATTGGGAACTGGCTTGGCCACTGCGCTGGGGGTCAAGGCCGCGGCGCCTAAGCGACCGGTCCTCTGCCTGATCGGCGACGGCTCCTTCAATTATGACCCGGCGCTGGCTGCTCTGGGCGTTTGCCAGGAGCACCAGATGCCCATCCTCATCGTTCTCTTCAACAACTTCGGTTATCTCTCGCAGAAGTCCGGGATACCTCGCTATTTCCCTGATGGATGGGCGGTGCGGGACAAGAACTTCGTCGGGATCTCGATTACCCCCAGTCCGGACTACGCCACGATCGCGCGTGCCTTCGATGGTTACGGGGAGAAGGTGGACGAGCCCGGTGAAGTTCGCAGAGCGCTAGAGCGAGGCCTCAAGACCGTGGCCGGTGGCCAGACGGCCCTGATCGATATTCGCTTAGAGCCGGTTACCGAGACCGAAAAGAGACCTGATAGATGAAGCTCCACGGGCTTACGCCCGTGGTATCGTTAACTTCTTCGGCGGAGTCCGCCGAAGCAACTCACCCTCCTTCGCTCTTCGCCCTGCGGCCCAAAGCCTTCGGGCGACGGGTCGAGCTACGGAGGGTCCGTCCAACGCATTCATCCCCGGGCTTAGCCCACTCCCCGAAGTAGCTTCGGCTACGAAGGCCGGGCGCCCCTGGTCTTCTGCGTAGGCGGATAAAGGCGGCGACCAGGCCGTTAAGCCTTCCAGCCCCGATGGACCTATGCGGTCGCCGAAGACAAATCCCTATTGCGCTACGCGTCATCTGTTAAGGATCGGCTTCGTTCTTTTCCTTGTTCTAGAGCTTTCTCAAGGCGTCTTCGCAGCCTGGAAGGACGAATGGGAAAAGACGCTTCGGGCCGCCGAGGCGGAGGGGCAGCTTACCCTTTATGGGTGCTGCTATCAATACGATCCGATTGCTGAGGTCTTTCAAAAGAGCTATCCAAAAATCAAAGTCAATACGGTGCTGGGGCCGGGGTCGCAGCTTGGCGCGCGGATCGTGGCCGAGAGAAGGGCTGGGAAATATATTCCCGATCTCTTCAGTGCCGGCGCCAACACCAACCATGACGTGCTTTACAAGGCTCGGGCTTTGGATCCCATTAAACCCGCCCTCATCCTCCCTGAGGTTTTGGATCCATCCAAATGGTACGAGGGGGAACATCGCTATATCGACCCGGAGAAGAGGTATATCTTCGCTTTTGTGGCCAACTCCCAATCTGGACAGCTGAGCTACAATATCCACCTTGTCAATCCGAATGAATTCAAGTCCTATTGGGACCTTCTGAATCCCAAGTGGAAGGGAAGGGTGTCCTGTCTGGATCCAACCACTTTCGGGATGGGAGCGACGCTGCAGTTCCTTTATTATCATCCTGAGCTTGGTCCACCGTTTATCCGTAGGCTTTTTGGTGAGATGCAAATGATCTTCAGCAGAGATTCCCGGCAGATGACTGACTGGATCGCTACGGGAAAGCTTCCACTTTGCATCCGTTGTACAGCGGGGGGTGAGGTAGGCAAGGCCAAGCAACAAGGATTGCCGATAGAGTTTCTGAATACCGAGAGCTGGAAAGAGGGTGGAAGTTCCAGCGCCGCAGGCGGTACCTTAGCGCTGCTCAACCGCACCCCTCATCCGAATGCGGCGAAGGTATTCATCAACTGGTTTCTTTCACGTGAGGGACAGATTGCGCTGCAAAAGCTGGGCAGGCCGGATGCTCATAACTCGCGCCGGATCGACATCCCGAAGGATGATGTTGACGCTTACAACCGGCTGATCGAAGGGAAGAAATACTTCGATTTGGCCCGCCCCGAATTTCAAGATCTTGGGAATATTTTTAAGCTCGTCAAGGATGTCCTGCGCACTAGGGAAAGGCAGACAGGCAGTTGAAATAGAGACGCTGGGAAGACCGTGGAGGATTAGGGTAGGAAAAAGCATCGGTCGAAAAAGAGGTCGAGTGGGCCGTATTGACACATGGGGTGGCAGAATTTAGTATTGTATTAAAGTATTACACGGAGGCGCCCAATGGAGTTAGCAAAAGTCAACGCCCATTACCAGGTTACGATTCCCAAGGCTATTCGCCAGAAGGCAAAGGTGAAGAAAGGATCATACGTAAAGGTCGAGTACCAAGACGGTGCTATTTTCATCAGGCCCGTAACTGTCCTGGAGGAGAAAGAGGAGCTGGCTACCCTGAGACAAGCCGCGCAAAAGAAGTTTGCCGAGGTCTGGAAGGACGAGGACGATGCCGTCTGGGAGAGCTACCTATAGGCAGCGGGATATCCTGCTAACGAAATTTCCCTTCTCAGATCTGGTCGGCTTTAAGGTCCGACCGGTGCTGGTCTTGTCCAATGACTCTTATAACCGACGATTCTCGGACCTTCTCATATGCGCCATCACCAGCAGTCCGAGACCTCATGAGTACGCCACGAGTTTAGTGTCGAAGGACCTGGAGCAGGGGGAGTTGAAAGTAGAGAGCAAGGTTCGGGCTGACACAATAACGTCGATAGAGCAGCAGATTGTTCTGAAAAAGATTGGCCGAGTGAAGAAAGAAAAGTACCATCAGGTTGTTGGTTTGATCCAAAAGCTGATTGATGGTCGTTAAGCCCTCCGGCGCCCATGGACCTATACGGTCGCCTGGTTTCATCCACAAAAGAAGATTTTTGCTTTAACGGCGCGAGCCCGGCCTTTTCATCGCGCTTGACGTCCATCATGAATTTGCCTATTTTGAGGCCGTTCTTAGTGTTGGACCAAATTTTTTCTGGTCTGCAAGGTCCGCAGCCCGTCAAGAACGGCGAAAGGGGAACAGGGAAATGAAGGCATGGGTTACTTACGGCTTTGGCGATATGCGGCTCGAGGAAGCCCCTTTTCCGAAAGTTAAACCCGGCTGGGCGATAGTAAAAACACGCGTTGTGCAAGCTGCGATAACCGAAGTGCAGCTCTTCCTCGGGGAACGGTCTAACAGCTTCGACCACATCAAGAAGATGCTGGCTCAAGGCCCGCAGCTACTCTTCGGGCACGAGTTCTCAGCGGAGATCATGGAGATCGAGGATGGAGATAGCTTCGACCTTCGGCTAGGCGACCGCGTGGCCGCCACCCATACCCCGCGCGGAACCATCGGGCGCCATTTTCCGGGATGCTTTGCCGAATACGCAGCGGTCCCATTAGATGCGCTGGCAAAGCTCCCTTCGGGCGTGAGCGACTGGGAGGGGGCCGCCTTACAGCCCCTAAGCTCTTGCGTGAAGAATATCCAATCTCTCCAGATCACGCTGGGCGACACGGTCCTGGTGCTGGGGCAAGGGGTCATGGGACTCAACTCCACGCAGGCCGCTAAAGCGGCAGGCGCCGATACCGTCATCGGCGTGGATCGGAGGCCCGAAATTCTCGCTCTCGCGGCGCAGCTCGGAGCTGACATCACCATAGACGCCTCCAAACAAAACGTGCTCGATGCGGTAATGGATCTGACCCACGGGAAAGGGGCACCGTTCGTTATCGAGGCGGCGAGCGGAAGCCCGACGGTGGGTCTATCCGGGGGCTCGACGGTTTCGGATGCTGTAGCCTGTGTGGCCAAGGGAGGGAAAATCTTGAGCATCCCTCACTTCCATCAGCCGGTAACGCTCGACTTCAACGTCCTCAGGGCGAAGCGGGTCACCTACTTGTTTCCCCCGGATTTGGCCCGGCCCGAGGAGATGGCCCTAGCAGCGCGTCTCGTAGCGCAGAAAAGGATCCGCATCGATCCCATGATCACTCACAAACTGGAGGGGATCGAAAAGATCCCGGAGGCGATGGAGATCACGGCTAACAAGGCCAAATACGGCGCTTTGAATCCAGCGCAGGTCAGGATCTCGTGACGCCGCGTCAGAGTTGCCACAGGGTGTTGAAAAACCCTGTTTCCAGGCTGGTCAAAAAGGCCCGTCTACCATCAGCCCGGCCTGAGAGTCTCTCTCAGGTCCGATGCGATACGCCTGTGCTACGCTCGACGGAGATACGCTTGAACCTCCTCGCTCAACGCATCGGCCCTTCGAG
>Ga0209399_10001768_pt1 | contig 10953 bp, 12 predicted proteins | sample OV2TP3_FD_184130 | JGI IMG/M metagenome (GOLD analysis project Ga0209399, IMG submission 184130) | Hot spring microbial communities from Beatty, Nevada to study Microbial Dark Matter (Phase II) - OV2 TP3 (SPAdes) (version 3) | ecosystem: Environmental > Aquatic > Thermal springs > Hot (42-90C) ... | reverse complement strand
CTCCCATCTGGGTGGCGAGCTGCTCTGCCCGCTCGGGTGTGCGATTGGCCACCAGCAGGTGGGTCACCCCCTGCTGCATGAAATGTCGCGCCGTCAACTCCGCCATCTCACCCGCGCCGATGATCAGGACCGCTTTCGCGCCAAGGTCCTGGAAAATCTTCCTGGCCAACTCCACGGCAGCGTAGCTGACCGACACCGCGTGCTCTCCGATGCGCGTTTCCGTTCGCACACGCTTTGCCGCCGCAAAGGCCCGCTCGAACACCTGGTTGAAAATGGGGCCGATGGCCTTCGCCCGCCGGGCCGCCGCAAAGGCCTCCTTGACCTGCGCCATGATCTGCGGCTCGCCCACGACCAGCGAATCGAGACTGGCCGTGACGCGGCAGAGGTGACGGAGCGCCGCAGCGTCGTGCAAGGTGTAGAGGTACGGTTCCACGGCATCCAGGGGGATGCCATGATAATCCACCAGAAACTGTCGCAAGCGGGCGGCACCGTGGGCGAGGTGCGCTACACAGCCATACAGTTCGACGCGGTTACAGGTCGAGAGAATGACACACTCGCCCCCGCCCGTGTACTGGGTCAATTTCTCCAGGGGCTCTTCCAGCGTCGCTTCAGGGAAATGCAGACGCTCACGCAGCTCAACCGGGGTGGTTTTATGGTTCAAACCCACGACGACGATATGCATAGGAGCGTGACTTTCGCTAACCAAGGGTATGCAGGACGTACCCGAAGCTCACCGCACAAAATCCCGCCACGACCGCGAATGCCGCACGCCGCCCCCGCCATCCCAGATACCACCGTCCGACGAAGAGCAGCGTATAGATCGCCCAGATGATGATCAAGGGCCAGGTCGTCCGCTCCCACACCCAGAACGAGCCGCGCGCATATCCGGCCCAGATGGCCCCCGTGACCAGCCCCTGCGTCAGCAACGGCAGCCCGAAGGAGAGCGCCCAGAAATTCAAGCGGTCGAGCGTCTCGAGCGAGGGAAGCCTCGACGAGAATCCCCCCAGTTGTTTGACCTTGAGATAGCGATCTTGAATCAAATACATCAGGCCACCACAGAAGGTGAGCGCAAAGGCGGCAAGTCCCAGGAAGGCCAGCACCACGTGGAGGATTTGCCACACACTCGACAGCGGTGGGAGCAGGCGCGATTCCTCAAACGACAGCGTCAGTCCCAGGAGCAGGGCCAGCAATCCGATCGGCACCAGGAACGAGCCCAAGGCGCGAATGCGCGTGAAGCCCTCTGCAATGAGATACACCAGCACGACCGTCCACGAGAAAAAGCGGGCCGCACCCCCCAATTCCGAGAAGAGCAGCGGACCTGCTCGCAGGACTTCTACACTGAGGTCCCACGTATGGATGCCGAATCCGGCACATGCCGCTCCTAACGCACCCCAGAAGAGTACCCGCTTCCGCGAGGCCAAAAACAGCCAATGGAATAAGGCGCTCAGGACATAACAAAACAGAGTCAGGGTATCAAGGACCAGACTCATGACCCGCCGTAAGTTGGCTGCATGGCCCGACTACGAAGCCAATGATCCGCAAGGACGAGCGCCACCATCGCCTCGGCCACCGGCACAGCGCGCGGGCAGAGGCAGGGGTCATGTCGCCCGTGGACCTCCAGATCCACCGCATCCCCGCTCTTGGTGACAGAGCGTTGCGATTTGCTGATCGAAGAGGGAGGTTTGACCGCCAGACGGACGATGATATCCTCGCCATTGGAGATGCCCCCGAGCATCCCGCCGGCGTGGTTTGTCCGGGTCCGAACCCGACCGTGCCCGTCCGTGTAAAATTCGTCGTTGTGCTCAGACCCCTTCAGGCTGACGCTGCGGAACCCCAGCCCGATCTCGACCCCCTTGATGGCGTTGATGCTCATGATCCCCTTGGCGAGGTCAGCATCTAACCGGTCATACACCGGCTCCCCCAGCCCCACCGGTACGCCGGTTGCCACCACCTCCACCACTCCGCCGATCGAATCCCCCTCGGCTTTCACGGCCAGGATCAGGGCCTCCATCTGCTTGGCAGCCTCCCGATCGGGACAGCGGACCACATTCCGTTCGATCTCCTCCACGTCCACCACCTGCGCTTCGATATTGCCCACCTGGCGCGTAAAGCCATAGATCCGGACGCCGATGGTGCCGAGCAGTTTCTTGGCGATGGCGGCGGCCGCCACACGGCCGGCGGTTTCACGGGCGCTCGAACGGCCTCCTCCGCGATGGTCCCGGAACCCGTACTTCATTTCATAGGTATAGTCGGCATGCCCCGGACGGTAGATCTCCTTGATCGGTTCGTATTTGCTGGAGTCCGCATCTTTGTTCCAGAGGAGCATCGAGATGGGAGTCCCCTCGGTCTTCCCCTGGAACAGGCCCGAGAGGATTTCGACGCGGTCTTCTTCCTGGCGCGAAGAGGTCACATTGCTCTGGCCGACACGGCGCCGGTCCAGGTCGCGCTGAATATCCTCGACCGAAAGCTCTAAACCTGCCGGGCATCCATCGACGACGACGCCGATAGCTGGCCCATGCGACTCCCCCCAGGTGGTCAAGCGAAACAGCTCACCGAAACTATTTCCGGCCACAGGCTTCGTCCCCCTTTTTTCCTACCATACAGGACAGTCGTCGCGACCCTCGGAACGCTCCCCGACTCCATTTTGGCTCTCACTCTACATGACTTCGCCTCGAATGTAAATGTTGAAAGCACATACAGGGATCCCACGGGCTCTCGGCTCCCACCTCCGGCGAAGGGTCCTCCTGCAAACTCGGGTCGTGCGCAAGCAGCTTTCGCGCAGCTTGCAGAATGGCTTCCTCAGGGGTCCCGGTGAGGGAGAGCCACTGAACCTGTGCGATACGACGAAACCAGGTCATCTGACGTTTCGCCAGCTGCCAGGTGTGCCGCTCAATGAGTTCCTGTGCTCGGGCCAGGTCGTATTCCCCCGCCAGGTACGCAACAATCTCCGCATAGCCAACGCTGCGCAGGGGCCGCAATGTCGGAGGGTATCCCTCAGCCAGGAGCGTTTTGACCTCTTCGACGAGCCCTCCCGTCAGCATGGCCTGCGTCCGCGCCGCGATCCGTGCCTGCAGATCCTCACGCTCCCGCATCAGGCCGATCAGCAGAAATGGCCGGGCCCGCGCGGGTTGCTTCCATTGCCACTGCCACTGCGAGATGGGAGTACCCGTCAGCATGTAGATCTCGAGCGCCCGCACGATGCGCACACGGTCGTGGGGATGAATGCGCCGGGCGACGTCGGGGTCCACTGCAGCCAACCGATGATGCAGCACATCGACCCCGTGGGTCTCAGCCTCTGCCTCGAGAGACGCTCGTACGCTTGCATTCGCCCCGGGCCCAGCGAAGAGGCCATCCGTCAGCGCTCGAAGATAGAGGCCACTTCCACCCACGACCAGCGCATGGCGGCCGCGGGCTTCGATCGCCCGGATACAGCCCCAGGCCATGCGGGCGAACCTGGCGGCGTTCAAGGGTTGGTCTGGACCGAGGACATCGACAAGATGGTGCGGGACGGCGCGTCGCTGGGCGGCGTCCGGCTTCGCCGTCCCTATGTCGAGCAGGCGATAGATCTGGCGGGAGTCCGCGCTCACGATCTCGGCGTCGAGCTCGTGGGCAAGAGCGAGGCTCAGCTCGGTTTTACCGACGGCCGTCGGTCCCAGGATGACGGGGATGGGGCGGATCGGACGAGAGCGCAATACTCGTGGTACCACCTCGCTCAGGGGTGCGCCCGGGATTCTCGCACGATGCGATGATGGGCGACGACCTGCTCAACCGGGCCAGAGACAATGTACAGCACAAAAATGGTGGAAATCAAAAGTTCCGGCTTTAAAATCAGCGCAAAGGTCGGAATAACCAAGAGCAGCAACCAGTTCGGATGCCGGCCCTTGAGGTGGAAATTCTTAAAGCTGCGGTACTTGATATTGCTCACCATGAGGAAGGCCAGCCCACACGCCACGCCCAACACCATCATCGGCCGCGGCTCTGCGAAGGTCATGAAGTCTTTGCCCAACAATATCAGGGAGGCCACCATACCGGCGGCTGCCGGAATCGGGAGCCCTGTGAAATGGAAGCCGCTGGTCTGGGGCGCCTGGACATTGAAGCGGGCGAGCCGCAGGGCGCCACAACTGACAAAAATGAACGCGGCGAGCCAGCCAAAACCCCCCACCGGTTGGAGCGCCCACAGATATAAAATCAGGCCGGGAGCCAGCCCAAACGATAACAGGTCTGCGAGCGAATCATATTCCACACCAAAGCTGCTCGTGGTCTTTGTGAGTCGGGCGATCTTGCCATCCAATCCATCGAACACGACCGCGATCAGAATCGCGATGGCCGCCCGAAAGAACTCCTCGCTCAGAGCCGCGATGATGCCATAGAAGCCACAAAACAAATTCACAGTCGTCAGCACACTAGGGACGACCTTCCACAGACTCCCCTTCCTCATCCGACTCTCCTTTATGCCGACCTTTGATGTCCCGTGCTGCCGACGCTGTCCCTGCGCCCCCTTTCCGGGACGCGCTCGACCGAGCTCGCTTCAGCCATATTCGGCGGCGCCACGGGCTGAGCCCTGTGCGAGGCCAGGATGGTCTCGCCTCCTCGAACTCGCTGCCCTGGCTGGGCGTGTACGGCAAATGCAGCTGGGATGAACACTTCCACACGCGACCCAAAGCGGATCAACCCGAATCGCTCGCCTGCTCTCAACGTCTCCCCCATTTTTGCCCAGCATACGATACGGCGGGCAAGAATGCCGGCAATTTGCTTCACGACAACAGGCGTTTGTTCCGCCTGGAGAGTCAGGATGTTCTGCTCGTTGTGCACGGCGGCGTCCGCCCGGAAGGCCGGAGCAAACTTCCCAGGCTGATACCGTATATCCACGATCGTCCCGGAGATGGGGGCCCGATTGATGTGCACGTCGAGCACCGACAAAAAGATGCTCACTCGCGTCCCAACGGCCCCTTCTGGCCCCTGTGCATGCGGCTCGATGCTGACGATCTTCCCATCAGCGGGAGACAAGAAAAGGTCCCCCCCAGGAGGGATCGTTCGCTCGGGGTCCCTAAAAAAATACGTGACAAAGGCAGCCAGGACCAGGACGAGTCCCCCCCCGACGGGGGCGAGCATCCAGCCCAGAGCTGCCAGCCCGAATAACGGCAGGATGAATGGCCAACCCTGGCGGGCAATGGGTACATGCACCTTCGTTAAAGTCCTCCCTTGCGCAACCAGCTCATCATCTGCCGGAGGCGTGCGCCGACCACCTCGATCGGGTGTTCGGCATCTCGCTTCGTCAAGGCGTTAAAGACCGGCCGGTTTGCCTTGTTCTCCACAATCCATTCCCGCGCGAATTCTCCCGACTGAATCTCCTCCAGGAGCTGCTTCATGGCCGCGCGTGTCTCCTGGGTGATCACGCGTCGGCCGCGCGTAATATCGCCATACTGGGCTGTATCGCTGACCGAGTAGCGCATCATGCTGATACCGCCTTCATAGATCAAATCGACGATGAGCTTGAGCTCGTGCAAGCATTCGAAATAGGCGATCTCTGGCTGGTAGCCTGCATTCATAAGAGTATCGAAGCCGGCGCGCACGAGCTCGGTCACCCCACCGCAGAGGACCGCTTGCTCCCCGAAGAGGTCGGTCTCCGTTTCTTCCCGAAAGGTCGTCTCGATCACACCCGCCTTGGTTCCTCCCACCCCCTTGGCATACGCCAAAGCGATTTGCTTGGCGCGACCCGTGGCATCCTGCTGCACAGCCAGGAGACAGGGGACGCCGATCCCTTCCGTAAAGAGACGGCGCATGATATGGCCGGGCGCTTTGGGCGCAATCATGAACACATCCACGTCGGGAGAAGGCTGGACCTGGCCAAAGTGGATATTGAACCCATGCGCGAAGGCCACGGCATCGCCGCGATCCAAATGAGGGGCAATATCCTCGCGGTAGGTGTCCGCCTGCTTCTCGTCCGGAATCAGGATCATGACGATATCGGCGGCTTTCACGGCTTCGGCGGTGGTTGCCACGCGGAAGCCATCGCGCTCAGCAACCGCCCACGATTTACCGCCAGGGTACAGGCCAACGATGACATCCTGGCCATTGTCACGCAGGTTCCCGGCATGGGCATGTCCCTGGCTCCCATAACCGATGATGGCGATACGCTTCCCCGCGAGTAACCCCAGATCTGCATCCGCATCGTAGTAGAGCTGTGCCATAGGTCTGTCCTTATCAGCCATCAGCGATCAGCTCTCAGCGGTCAGCAAGAATGGGAAGGGTAGCTGACATCTGCTGGCTGACTACTGACCGCCTCTCTTATCCATTACGAAATCGCCTTGTTCCCCCGCGATAGCGCCACCGGGCCGGTCCGGACGATTTCGAGGACGCCGATGGGCTTGACCAGGTCGATGAAGGCTCGAATCTTATCGGCATCGCCCGTGACTTCGATGACGTAGGCTTTGGGGCTTACATCGATGATGTTGCCGCGAAAGATATCGGTGATGCGAAGGACTTCCGCGCGTTGCTCGGGCTCGGCCCGTACCTTGACCAGCATCAGCTCGCGCTCGACGAAGTGCTCGCCGCTGAGGTCAACCACTTTGATCACATCGATGAGCTTATTGAGCTGTTTCGTAACCTGCTCGATGATGCGGGCATCTCCACCCGTCACAATCGTCATGCGGGAGAGCGTAGGGTCCTCCGTCTCTGCCACGGCCAGGCTTTCGATGTTGAACCCTCGACCCGTGAACAACCCTGCCACCCGCGCCAAAACCCCGACGCGGTTCTCGACCAGGACCGAGATAATATGCTGCCGCACACCCTTGTCGTCGTTGGATTGGCCAGGCGCTTCTCGTGCTCTCATGGGGATTCCCGCGTCCGCCTATCTTCTAGGCCAGGACCATCTCGCGCAGTGCGGCTCCCGCGGGGACCATCGGATAGACCTTCTCCTCCGAGTCGATGACCACTTCAGCCACAACAGGGCCTGGCGTCTGAAACGCGCGCTGCAGCGTGGGGAGGACTTCATGGGGCTTCGTCGCCCTGAACCCTGTGGCCCCGTAGGCTTCGGCCAGCTTCACGTAATCGGGGATGGTGCCGAGGTAGCTGTGGGAGTAGCGCTTATTGTAGAACAGCTCTTGCCACTGTTTCACCATGCCGAGATAGTAGTTGTTCAAGATCACGATCTTGAGCGGCAGTTGGTACTGCACCGCTGTGGCCAGCTCGTGGGAGGTCATCTGAAAACTCCCATCCCCATCCACCCCGATCACCATGCGGTTGGGGAAGGCAACCTGGGCGCCGATCGACGCGGGTAAGCAGTAACCCATCGTGCCGAGACCACCCGACGTGAGGAAGGAGCGCGGGTGCCTGAACTTATAAAACTGCGCGGCCCACATCTGATGCTGGCCGACCCCCGTGGTGATGATCGCGTCGTCCGGTGCCAGCTTGCTGATGGTCTCGATGACATATTGGCCCTTCACCGCTTCCTCACCCTGCTGGTATTTGAGCGGATGCTGCACCGCCCAGGCCGCGATCATTTGCAACCATTCGTGGTGGTCGCCCTGCCAGTCTTTCTTCAGGCTTTTGAGCTCATCGATAAGCGCCCGCAGGACCGTTTTCACATCCCCCACGATGGGGATGTCGGTCCGGACGTTCTTGCCGATGCTCGAGGGATCGATGTCGATGTGGATGATGGTCTCCGCCTGGCTGGCGAACGCATCCAGCCGCCCGGTCACGCGATCATCGAAACGTGCGCCGACCGCAAAGATCAGGTCGCCCTCACACATCGACATATTCGCCCAATACGTCCCATGCATCCCCAGCATGCCCATAGAGAGCTCGTGCCGCTCTGGAAAAGACCCTAAGCCGAGGAGCGTCGTCGTCACCGGAATATGCGTCAGCTCCGCCAGCTCGAGCAGCTCGGGTGAGGCGTTGGAACTGACGGTCCCCCCGCCCACATACAGGACCGGACGCTTCGCCAGGGCGAGCGCCTTCGCGGCCCGTCGGATCTGTCCAGAATGGCCCGCATAGGTTGGAGCATAGCCCCGTAACTTCACCTCCCGCGGGTAGGTGAACTCCGTTTCCGCCTGACTCACATCCTTGGGGATATCGACCAGCACCGGGCCTGGTTTTCCACTCTGGGCGATGTAGAAGGCTTCTTTGATCGTGCGAGCGAGCTCTTCCACACGGCGCACCACGTAGCTATGCTTGACGCAGGGCATCGTAATGCCGAAGATATCCGCTTCCTGAAAGGCATCGTTCCCAATGACCGTCGTCGGCACCTGCCCCGTAAAGACGAGGATGGGAATGGAATCCATATTGGCGGTCACCAGACCTGTCACGCAGTTCGTCGCGCCAGGCCCTGAAGTCGCCAGACACACCCCCGGTTTCCCGGTGGCGCGGGCATACCCGTCCGCCGCATGGACCGCACTTTGCTCATGCCGCATGAGAAAATGGCGAAAGGGAGCATCCAGCAGGACATCGTAAATCTTCAAGACGACGCCCCCTGGATGTCCAAAAATTGCGTCCACTCCCTCTTTGAGCAAACATTCCACGAAGATCTCTGCGCCACATTTCTTCACCGCGGGTTACCTCCCTATGCATCCCGTTCCCTTGCTCCCTCTCGGCCCGATGTGTTCAAGGGGCACTTCGGCGCCGCAGTTCATCACGGCGGTATTGTTGGCGGCCGTACCCCGACCGTACCACTCCCCTCTAGCGCCGGCACAACCTGCCCCAGAGTAGGCAAACCGTAGCAAACGCTACCTGAGAAGTCAAGGGGAAAATGCGTCATTTTGCCCGCCAATGCGGGCTTTATGCTCTTTGACAATCGCCACCATGCGGTCCTTGCCCAGCAGCTTGAGCTTTTGAATACGCTTTTTCTCAAGCTCTTGCTCGCTGGTCAGGTACCGTAGCGTATTGAACAGCTCAAGTTGCTGCTCATACCGGTCATGTTCCTCCCACAGCTGCTGGAACTCGGGATTCGTCGCTTTGAGGTGCTCGAGGAGCGATTTATCTTCCCTTTCCATATCCCTGTTACCTCCCTAGATAGCTATCTCTCTGGGTGGTCGAGTCCCTGGCCGGAAGACCAATTGATCTCTGCGTCGGAAAGGCGAACATACGTGGGTGTCAGTGGAGGGGCTCCTCCTGCGGATCCTTGCTGCACCTGCGCCACCGCCAATACACCCACCTCTACGCTACACGGCATGCTGACCCATGGGGGCGCCCACACGGCTCGGTCACCGAGCCGGCTCTGCCAGACCTCTCGATACACCTCGACTCCGGTCCCAAGCAGAATCATCGGCTCGGTAATATGGGCACAGAAGGCCTCAGGGGGCTCCACAAGATTGGGGGTGAGCCGTAGAAGCCCATGCTCCGTCACACGGAAGCAGGCGCCGTAGACCTCGCCTTTGCGGGCATCGAGCACCGCACACACCGGATAGCGGGCGAACGGCACCTTCATGGCGATGGCTTCGAGGGTATCGACACCAAGGACCGGTCGCTGCAGGGCCTGGCCTAACCCCATGAGGGTCGCGATGCCAATGCGCAGCCCCGTAAAAGAACCGGGCCCTCGGCTGGCGGCGAGCAGGTCAATGGTTTCGAGGGAAACGGAAGCGATGGATAAGGCGTGATGAATGAGCGCAAGCAAACGGGGAGTGTGGGAGGTCTGCACAACCACCCGCAGATCGCACAAGACGTGGGTCGAGTCGAGAAGCGCCACGCCACCCGCCATCGTCGAGGTGTCCACAGCCAATATCCGCATGTGTTCTCGAGCTATGGGGCCTTGGGTATGCTCGGCCGAGCCCAGAGGGCCTCATGGAAAAAGGCACGTCAAGCGTGTCTTGCTGCCTCCTCTCTGTCGATTCGCTCCCAGCTCACGTCTCTCTACTTCCTCTACTCTACACCCCGAAGGGATTCACGATGAGTAGAATCAGACACACGACCAGCACATAGATGACGAGGGACTCGATCAATGCCAAACCGATGATCATCGCCGTGGTGATCGTACCGGATGCTCCCGGGTTCCGCGCAATCCCCTCCAGGGCACTGCGAATCCCACGTGATTGCGAGAACGCCCCCCCTACCGCAGCGATCGCTAAGCCAAAGGCCGTACTCGCAGCCGCGATTCCAAAATAGCGTAACTCTGCGTCGGTCTTCTTCGCCACCTCAGCCGCCAAGGCCACAGAGCTCATCGCCAGGAGTAGCATCACCACAGTTAGCCCAAGCCACGTCAGCTTCCTCCGCATCCAATTCCCCCTTTCTTCCAACGGCCATCTCAGCGGACGCCACCTCAGCGTCTCCCGGTTAATGATGCTCCTCTTGCGCACCTGCAATATAGATCATCGACAAGAGGATGAACACAAACCCCTGAATGAAACTGACAAAAATCCCCAAGAACACGATCGGCAGCGGCGCGAAAATCGGGACCAATAAGGTGAGGATAATGAGCACGATCTCATGCCCCCGCATATTCGCGAACAACCGCAGCGCCAGGGTAAAGGGGCGGATAAAGTGGCTGATGAGCTCGATGGGCAACATCAGCGGCGCCAACCACCACACCGGTCCTGTGAACTGCTTGATGTATGCGGCTCCATGCCGCCGAAACCCGATGTAGTGATAGTACAGAAAAATCGTGACCGCGCACGCGGCTGTCAGATTGATATTCGCCGTCGGGGTGAACAGCCCTGGGATGATGCCCAGGAGGTTGGAGGTGACGATAAAGAGCGCGATGCCCCCGATCAGGGGCAGATGCTCTCTGGCATGGTGTCCCATCACCCGCTCCATAAAGCCACTGATCCCCTCGAGCAGCAACTCCATGAAAGCCTGGCCCCCCTCCGGCACCAGCTGTAGCCGGCGCGTGGTCAGAAAGGCCGCAAGCAGCAAAAGAACCATCACGACCCACATGTACGTCAGATGCGGATGATGCTCAAGCCCAGGTATCGTGAGGTACAGAAACGGCTCTTTCATGGCTCAACCCTGTCGCTCCAGAAT
>Ga0209399_10001767_pt1 | contig 10956 bp, 7 predicted proteins | sample OV2TP3_FD_184130 | JGI IMG/M metagenome (GOLD analysis project Ga0209399, IMG submission 184130) | Hot spring microbial communities from Beatty, Nevada to study Microbial Dark Matter (Phase II) - OV2 TP3 (SPAdes) (version 3) | ecosystem: Environmental > Aquatic > Thermal springs > Hot (42-90C) ... | reverse complement strand
ATCCAAAAAGCTTATGGGCTCAATCAGGAAAAGGCCCTGGCCTTTGAGGCGAAGACCTTTGGAGAGTTGGCGACAACAGAAGTGTCTAAAAATTTGATTAAAGCTTTTTATCTGGGTGAGAAATGCAAAAAATTTGTACCACCTATGGCAGATACCATTAAGCTAAAGGCCATTGAGAAGTGCGCTGTGGTGGGGGCAGGAGTCATGGGAGGGGGGATCGCTCAGCTTTTGAGCGCAAAGGGAATCTGGGTGAGGCTGAAGGATGTCAATGATCAAGCGCTGGCCAACGGGCTTAAGGCCGCGCACAAGATTTATCAGGAAGCCGTCAAAAAACGCAGACTTAAAAAATCTGAGGCCGAGCGAAAAATGGGACAAATCACGCCCACCGTGGATTACAGCGGATTCAAGAACGCCGATTGTGTCATTGAGGCCATTGTTGAAGACCTCAATGTGAAAAAAAGAATCTTTCAAGAGTTGAGCCAAATCGTGTCACCCGAGACAATCTTATGCACCAACACCTCGGCCTTGTCGGTGACCGAATTGGCCAAGGCCGCCCAAGACCCTTCGCGGGTGGTTGGTTTTCATTTTTTTAATCCGGTGCATCGTATGCCTTTGGTGGAAATCATCACAACCCAGCTCACATCCCCTGAGACCGTGGCCTTGGCTTTTCATCTGGCGAGGCGTCTGGAAAGAACGGCTATCCTTGTGAAAGACTCCTGCGGATTTTTGATCAATCGGATTCTGTTGAGTTACGTCAATGAGGCGGGCCGCCTTCTTGAGGAAGGAGGCCGCCTCGAATGGATCGATGCGATGGTAACCGACTTCGGGATGCCTATGGGGCCTTTTCGGCTATCAGATGAAGTGGGATTGGATATCGGAATCAAGGTTTTACACTCCCTTGAGGAGAGCTTTGGAGATCGATTTAAGCCCGTAGGCATCTTTGAAAAAATTTACGCTCGCGGATTATTGGGAAAGAAATCAGGCAAGGGATTTTATATTTATCATCCTCAGAAAAGGCCCAACCCTGAAGTTTATCCAATGCTGGGGAAACCCCCTCGTCCGCTGAATCGGGACGAATGCCTCCAGCGCATGATCTATGGAATGATCAATGAGGCGGCTCGGTGTTTAGAGGAGGGGGTGGTGGATGATCCGGATACGGTGGATATCGGCATGATCATGGGCACGGGTTTTCCGGCGTTTCGAGGAGGGCTCATTCCCTATGCCCGGGCAATTGGCATGGACAAGATCATTCACACCTTGAAAGGGTTTGAATTAAAATTCCATTCCGATCGTTTCCGGCCTTGTGAATATCTGTGGCGGTTGAAGGGGTCATGAGTCATGCGTTGTGCGTCATGGGCTATGAGCTGTGTGTCGTGGGCCACGCATGACGCAAGACCCATGACCTAAAGCTCATAACGATTGAGGATGATGACTTATCTTAGAATTTCGGGAGTCTCTATCTTAATTATTTTAAGCACGGGTCTATCCGGCTGTGCCTCCCGATTCTTATCGTATCAAGATCCGGTCTACGGGATCAAAATCCAATATCCCAAAGAATGGACCGTTCATGAGAAGGCCGAGGGCGTGGGGGTCGTGGCCTTTCGATCCCCCCCAAAAGGATCGATGGATGTCTTCCAGGAAAATCTGAACATTGTGGTGCAGGATTTGGGGGGCCGTTCGATTCCGCTGATGCAATTTAACGAAATGGCGATCAATCAGCTCCGCCAGATGTATTCTAACGTTGAGATCCTGGAGTCGGGGCCGATGATATTATCCGGCAAGGCCGGCCATAAAGTGGAATATATCGTAAGAGCAGAGCTGAGGCTTAAGATTCTGCAGGTGTGGACAATCAAAAATTATAAAGCGTACATTATGACTTTTAGCGCGGATGCGGATCATTATCAAGATTACAGCGCGACGGCGTGGGATATGATCAATTCTTTTGAGATTCCCCCATGAGATGGAATGCTCGTCGTCCAACCTCAGAAAGGATTTGAGCTATGAAAACTGAAAGAGTGCCCTATGAAAAACAGGTCTTTGTCTGCACCAACGACCGCGGCGGTGAGAGCCCTAGCTGCGGCGACCATCAAGGAGAGCTGGTTTTTCAAAAGCTGCGGCAGATCGCCAAGGACCGCGGGCTTCATCCGCGAATCCGAGTGGCCCAAGCCAAATGCCTCGGGCAGTGCAGCCAAGGGGTCAACATCATGATCTATCCGGATGCGATCTGGCACAGCAACGTCAGCCTTGAGGATGTCGGGATGCTGGCGGACCAATATCTGACCCCTCGGGAAAAAACAGAATGAAACGATGAGTATTTTTGACAAACACATCAACGAAGAAAAGAGGGCGTCTCTCGAGCTCATCGAAGCCTCTCGGGAAAGTGAGTGGAAATATCCCAGCTTTGCTCTGAAGCTCTTTCACGGGCTGGTGGACTGGTCTTTGATTCACCCTTTCCCCGTGCAGTCCCAGGAAGAAAAAAAGCAGGGCGACGAATTCCTTGCTCAATTAGAAAAGTTATTAAAAGAGAGATTGGATCCCGATAGTGTGGATCGCACCGGATGCATCCCCCCGGAGGTTATGCAAGGCCTGGTGGATTTGAAGGCCTTTGCCATCAAGATCCCGCAAGAATACGGCGGTTTGGGTTTAAGCCAAGTCAATTATAACCGTGCGATTCATCTCGTGGCCAGCTTCTGCGGGTCCACCGCGGTTTTGTTGTCGGCCCACCAAAGCATTGGTGTCCCTCAGCCGTTGAAATTGTTCGGAACACCGGAACAAAAGAAAAAATACTTTCCTAAATTTGCCGCGGGAATGATTTCTGCCTTTGCCTTGACCGAAGAGGGCGCGGGTTCAGATCCCCGGCAGATGACCACAACCGCCACTCCCCTGGAAGATGGAAAATATTATCTGTTAAACGGCGAAAAATTATGGTGCACCAATGGGCCGATTGCGGGTGTCATCATCGTGATGGCGGTTACCCCTCCCAAGATGAAAGACGGCAAAGAACAAAAGCAATTCACGGCCTTTATCGTAGATACCGACACCCCCGGCTTCGAGGTGCTTAACCGGTGCCATTTCATGGGACTCCATGGAATCCAGAATGGTCTGATCCGTTTTAAGAACGTCCAAGTCCCTCGAGAAAATATCATTCTGGGAGAAGGGGAGGGATTGAAGCTGGCCTTCACGACGCTTAATACGGGGCGTTTGACGCTTCCCGCGGCCTCAACCGGAATCGCCAAATGGTGTCTGCGCGTGTCCAGGGAATGGTCCCTCAAACGAAAACAGTGGGGTCACCCCATCGGCGAGCATGAGAGCATCGGACTCAAATTGGGTTATATGGCCAGCCATACCTTTGCCATGGAGGCCGTCAGCTGGCTGACCGCGGCCATGGCGGACGATCAGAAGAAGGATATCCGGCTCGAGGCCGCCATGGCCAAATATTTTTGTACCCAGCACAGTTGGAAGATCATCGATGAGACTCTGCAAATCCGCGGCGGTCAAGGTTATGAGCAGGCCTCATCCCTGCGGGCGCGCGGGGCCGATGACTATCCCGTGGAGCGGGTCCTGCGGGATGTCCGGATCAATTTGATCATTGAAGGCACATCCGAGATCATGCATCTTTTTATCGCGCGGGAGGCGTTAGATCCGCATTTGGGTCGCCTAAAATCGCTTTTGGGTCCTCGCCTAAACATTTTAAAACGATTGAAAAATTTTGGGTCGGCAAGTGTGCATTATCTTATTTGGTATACCCAATTGGGGCTTCCTTATTTCTCCTCTGGCTTTAAACGGAACATCCCCGAGGTTCTTGGCGTTCACAGGGATTTTGTGGAACACTCCAGCCGGCGCTTGGCCAGAACGATTTTTCATCAGATGCTGAAATACCAAAAAAGACTGGAATCCAAGCAGAGCGTGCTGAACCGGATGGTGGACATCGGATGCGATCTCTTTGCCATGGCGGCGAGCTGCTCTTACGCCGAGCATCGATCGAAGGACCAAACGACCCGAAATGCGCTGGATCTGGCTGATGCCTTCTGCTGGGAGGCGAGAAAACGGATTCAGGCTCACTTCCATGAGAATCACGCCCATCACGATCAGAAAACCCTTTCGATCGCCTCGGCCCTGTTGACCAAAGATTTTGAATGGCTGGAGAGTGATATTATTTTATGAACGGTTTATCCGACATTCCTCAAAAAATTTCCCTTATCAAACAGATCCCGCTTTTTAGCCGATTCAATTGGCTTGAGCTCACGGCCATTGCCAGAAAAAGCATGATTCTGGAATATAAAAAAGGCGATATCATTTGCCGTGAAGACACCTTGGGCGATGGATTCTATGGTTTGGTCTCGGGGCGTCTGCAGGCCTATCATCTCTCATCGAGCGGAAAGAAGGAAAACGTTGAGCTGATTTTTCGGGGAATGTATTTCGGCGTTGTTTCGATTTTTACGGGAGAGAATCATTCCCTGATGGTCGAGGCCTTGAATGATTCCACCATCATCAAAATTCCTCGGGATGAATTCTTATCGATCCTGAAATCGATTCCGAGCCTGTGGATCGATTTGACCCAACGCCTCTCTCAAAGAATAAGAAGCAAAGCAACCCCCACCAGTCCTTCTCTTGAGAGGGCCATCATCGCGATCTACAGTCCCGTCAAGGGATCGGGAAGCTCAACCTATGCCATCAACTTGGCCTTAAGCCTGAGACGAGAGACGAAACGCCGGGTGATTTTTGTCCATATTGGTTCGAGCCGATCCCAGGAACCCCGTACCACGGCTTCACAGGCGGGGCTTCCCGTGGTACGGGATGAATCGATCGTTCCAACGGTTGTGGCCGAGGCCTCTCCCCAGTGGAAAAAACCAGGGATCAATCTTCCTGAGCTTCTGCGGGATCCCGGGAAAATACCCCAGCACATCATAACGGAATTCAACTTGGATATGCTGAATGTCAACTTTGATCCGAATGACCGAATGGTCACGGGCCAGATCAGCGAATTCGTCAGCATTCTTGTTCATCAATATGACTATGTGGTCGTCGATTTACCCAATGATATGGATGATGTGGTCTTGCAGACTTTAATCCAGTCGGATTTGGTTTATTTGATTGCTCTGCCCCGCGAGAAAGACTTGCGGCTGACCCGATCCGTAATCGACGATATCCAGAAAAAGCTCAAAGATAAATTCTCTAAAGAGAATGTTCAGATTCTTATTAGCAGTCTGGATCCAAAATCAGAGCTTTCACGGGAGGAAACCCAAAAGATTCTTGATTATAATTTTTCCTCTATTTTACCGTTTATCAATCACTCCGAATTGAGCAAGGCCATTGTCTCTGAGGCCATGACGGTGATCACGCCCGATGAGCAAAGCCGCTATTCGAAAGTGGTAAAGGTGATCGCTAGACGGATCGGAGGTGTCTTGGTGGGGCTCGTCTTAGGAGGGGGTGCTGCCTTGGGGATCGCTCATATTGGGGTGATCCGCATTCTGGAGAGAGAAAACATCCCTATTGATATGGTCGTGGGAAGCAGCATGGGCGCCGTGATTGCCGGCTTGTGGGCGATCGGGAACAATGCCGACCAGATAGAAACCATTGCCCGGGAATTTGAGAAGAAGTATAGAAGTTTGGTCTTGTTTGATCCGGTTTTTCCTAAAACGGGTTTTATTGGAGGCCGGTTCATCAAACGCTGGCTTAAAAAACATTTGGGAGATACGACTTTTGCCGAAACCAAAATTCCCTTGAAAATCACCGTTTACGATTTGATCCACCGGGAAGAGCACATCCTTGAGGAAGGAAGCCTTGTCGAAGCCGTCCGAGAAAGCATCGCGATTCCGGGGGTCATTGAACCGGTGATGAAGGGAGGCCGGATGAGTATCGATGGAGGGGTTTTGAACCCCCTCCCTACGAATGTTTTAAACCGTTTAGGCATTAGAAAAATCATTGCCGTCAATGTGCTCCAATCCCCAGCGGATGTTTCCCGGGGATACGAGTTGGCCAAAAGCCGCTTGCAGGAAGACCGCAAGATCCCGTTCTTCCGTGCCCCCTTAAAATTTTTATGGGTGAGATCCCAGAAGATTTTCTCTACAAATATCCCGGATATTATCATCCGTACCCTTCAGGCCACCGGGTATGTGATTGCCGAGCAAAGCGCCAAGCAGGCCGATGTTGTCATCCATCCGGAATTAGTGGGCATCAATTGGTTTGAACTCTATGAGGTCGATCGGCTGATCAAAAGTGGAGAGCAGGCGGCCTTGGAGCATCTCGCGGAGATTAAAAAGTTAGTGATGGAATCCTAAGCCTCCCTTCCCAAAAATCCCTGCCCTTAAATCCCTTCAACTGGTATAATAAAGTCCCTTGAAAGTTCATTTCTTATGAAATCCCCTAAACCCTTGCTTAATAGAAAAATCAAAATTGGTTCTCGGGCAAGCCCCCTGGCCATCAAACAAGTAGAGGAAGTCTTAGGGCTGCTGAACTCCCCAGGAATCCGATTGCATTATGAGTTGATCCCTTACGCCACCCACGGAGACCGTGATAAAAGAACTCCTTTGTCCGTTGGCGCGGCGGATGACTTTTTTACCGATACGCTGGATTCTGCTCTTTTAAAGGGTGAAATTGATTTGGCCGTGCACAGCGCCAAGGATCTGCCGAAGACACTGCCTCAAGGGTTGAAACTTTTTTCTTTAACGGCTTCTCTGGATGAAACGGATAGTTTGGTTGCCAAAACAAAACTCGCCCAGCTTCCCGTGGGAGCCAAGATAGGGACAAGCAGTCTTCTGCGACGAGAAGAGATTCTTCATTTAAACCCCCATGTGCAACCTGTTGATATCCGGGGAACCATTGAAGAACGTCTCGCTTTACTAAAAGAAGGAAAGCTCGATGGATTGATTATCGCCACCTGCGCTCTCAAAAGATTAAATTGGGAGCATCTCATCACGGAGATCATGCCCTGGGAGACAACGCCTCTTCAGGGCCAATTGGCGGTTGTCGGGCGATGGGAGGACTTGGAACTTAAGATGATTTTTCGAGCCCTTGATGTCCGGAACAAGTACGGGCGGGTTATTCTGGTGGGGGCTGGGCCAGGGGATCCGGAGCTCATTACTCTTAAGGCGATTAAGGCCTTAAGAAAAGCGGATTGTGTCTTTTATGACTATTTGACAGACAGAGCGCTTCTTCAATACGCCCCCCGGGCCCAAAAGATCTATGTGGGAAAAAGAAAAGGTCAGCACACGTTATCCCAAGCCGAGCTGTCCAAGATGTTACGCACACACGCCATGGCCGGAAGACATGTGGTCCGTTTGAAGGGGGGGGACCCCTTGATTTTTGGCCGCGGAGCCGAAGAGATCCAGTATCTTAGAGCGTACCATATTTCGGTTGAAGTGATTCCGGGAATCAGTTCCGCAACCGGTATCTCCTCGAGTCTAGGGATTCCCTTGACCGCGCGGGGTCTTTCTTCATCGGTTGCCTTCTTAAGCGGCCACGCCAAAGAAGAAGGGGAGGGGGCAACAGCACATCAGATTTTTGAGCTCCCTCGAGTGGACACCCTTGTATTTTTGATGGGTTTGACACGATTAAATCTGATCATCCAATCCTTAGAGAAGGCCGGGTGGAAGAAGGAGACCCCCATGATGGTGATTTCCAAAGGGACTCGGAGGGATGAAAAGATCGTCTCGGGGACTCTGGCGACGATCGAGCAGTTGGCCGTAACAAAGGAATTAGAGCCACCGGCTCTGATTATTGCGGGAGAGATCCTTCGATTCTGGAATCCCAACCCAAACGAGAAGGGAAAATCCAAAGATCGAATCCTTTATGTGGGCACCAATCCTCAAAGGTACGAGATCCTGGGGGAAATCGTGCATTTCCCCATGATTGAGCTCGTTCCCGTTCCATTCACGGCTCAACAGAAAGAAGAGATCATTCAAACCCTCAAAAGCTCTCACATTGTGATTTTGACAAGCCGTTTTGCCGTGAAGTCCTTTATGGCAATTCTTCAGGGAAAGGGGGGAGAGGCCCTGGCAGCGGACTTCAAAGGGCTCAACTGGGCTGTGATTGGAGCCCAGACTGCTTCCGCCTTGAGAGAGTATGGTGTATCTGCCCAAATCGTCTCTGAGGTCGAAACAAGCCAAGGTCTTCTGGTAGAATTGAAGAACGTCTATGATTTGAAAGGAAAAAAGATTTTCTTTCCCCGGTCATCGTTGCCGAATCCTTATCTAAAAGATGAATTGACAAAGCTCGGAGCTGAAGTCGCCGAGCTCGCCGTTTATGAAAATCGAAAGGCCAAGCCACAGCCTGTTTCTTGGGAGGGAATCAGCAAGATTCTTTTTAGCAGCCCTTCTACGGTCAAAAATTTTTTAGAGTCTTACGGTGTCATTCCGGACGACTGGCAGATTTTAAGCCGGGGGCCTTTGACCCATCGGGCATTAAAAGAGGCTGGTTATGAGAGTGAAATTTTTGTAGAAGGCTAAAAGGGGGGGCAGCCCCGACGTACGTCGGGGCTGCCCCCAAAAAGGAAAACCTATGAGCACAACGGATCTATTGAGGCATCGGTATCGTCGCTTGCGAAGAACTGAAACTCTTCGCCGGATGGTGCGGGAAACCTGTGTGAGGCCGGAGGACCTTATTCAACCTTTCTTTGTCGTGGAAGGACAAGGTAAAAAAGAGGCCATTGCCTCGATGCCCGGAATTTTTCGATACTCTCTGGATCGGCTGCTCAAGACGATCGAACAGTATAGGAAGACCGGAGGATGTGCGGGACTTTTCTTTGGGATCCCCTTGAAAAAAGACCTTAAGGCCAGTCAGGCTTATGCGCCTGGGGGCGTTGTTCAGAAAGCCGTCCGAGCGATCAAAAAAGAATTTCCTGATTTTGTGGTGGTTACCGATGTCTGCTTATGCAGTTATATGAGCCATGGGCACTGCGGGGTGATCAAACACAAAGAGGTGGACAATGATGAAACCTTGGCTTTGCTGGGGAAAACGGCTCTCTCCCATGCCGAGGCAGGATGCGATGTGGTGGCCCCGTCGGATATGATGGATTTTCGCGTGGCGCATATCCGGGATCGTTTGGATGAGCACGGTTTCTGTAATATCCCGATTATGTCGTATGCGGTCAAATACGCGTCGTCTTTTTATGGGCCGTTTCGCGAGGCCGCTCATTCTACCCCGCAATTCGGCGATCGAAAAAGCTATCAGATGGATTATGCCAATCAACGGGAGGCCCTGAAGGAAGCCCAGCGGGATGTCCAGGAAGGCGCGGATTGGGTGATGGTCAAACCCGCCTTGCCTTATCTCGATGTGATTTCTTTGCTTCGACGAGAATTGAGCGTCCCCATCGTTGCCTATAGTGTGAGCGGTGAATATTCGATGATCAAAGCTGCTTCCCAACTCAAATGGCTTGATGAACAATCTGCTGTTTTAGAAAGTCTGACCGCGATAAAAAGAGCAGGAGCGAATCTCATCATCACCTACTATGCCCAGGAAGCGTTGAAGTGGCTATAAAGAATTCAAATCGGTTATTTGGACAGGCCCTCCGAGTGATGGTGGGCGGCGTCAACAGCCCGGTGCGTTCGTTTCGTTCGGTGGGGGGGCACCCTTTGGTGATTCAAGAGGCCAAAGGAAAAAAAATATATGATGCGGACCAAAACGCCTATACGGATTATTGCCTTTCCTGGGGGGCCTTGATTTTGGGCCATGCCCATCCGGATGTTGTCTTGGCCGTCCAAAAAGGTATCCGCCAGGGAACGCATTTTGGGACGACCACACATCCGGAGATTGAAATGGCGCAATTTCTTGTCCGACACATTCCTTCCTTGGATCGGGTGCGCTTGGTCAATTCTGGAACCGAGGCGACCATGAGCGCCGTGCGAGTTGCCCGGGGATATACCAAACGCAACAAGATTGTGAAGTTCGACGGTTGCTACCACGGCCATTTTGATGATTTCTTAATCAAGGCTGGTTCGGGAGTCAACCGTCTGGAAGAATCTTCCAGCCAGGGGATCCCATCCCAGCATCTTTCCGATACGATTAGCCTTCCCTTTAATAATGGGACGGTGTTGGCTGATGTCTTAGAACGCTTTCACCACCAGATTGCCTGCGTCATCATTGAACCCATTGCCGGCAATATGGGGGTCGTCCCAGCGGATAAAGGATTTTTGAAAATCCTGCGGCGCCTGACGGCCAAATACAAAATCATTCTGATTTTTGATGAAATCATCACCGGATTTCGAACCTGTCTGGGAGGGGTGCAGTTGGAGTGGGGGATTATTCCGGATATGACTTGTTTGGGAAAAATCATCGGCGGGGGTTTCCCTGTCGGGGCGTATGGGGGAAGAAAAGATATCATGCAATGCCTTGCCCCATTAGGAGGGGTTTATCAGGCCGGGACTTTTTCTGGAAATCCGGTGGTCATGAGAGCCGGTTTGGCGACCTTAAAGAATCTGAACCAGGGATTCTACCGGCGCTTAAACAGCCTGGCAGAACGATTCGCCGCGGATTTGAATTCTTATTTTGAGAGAAATCATACCCCGGCGTTTTTGTCCTCTCACAAATCGATGATGAGTCTTTGGTTTGATCAAAAATGTCCCTTAAATTATACCGAAGCCATGCAGGTTGCATGGAATCAAAAGTATGCCCGGCTTTTTCGAAAGCTTCTTTCTGCCGGGATTTATTGGCCGCCAGCGAATCTGGAAAGTTTTTTTATCTCTGGCGCCCACGAGCCGAGGGATTTGGATCTCTTGTCAGATTGTATCAAGGATTTTTTGAAATGAGCCGAGCCCCAACCGCCCGCGATTCAAAACGCCCTTGGGGGCATTATCAAAAACTCTTTCAGGAGCCGGGCGTTTGGGTCAAACGCGTTGAAGTTAAGCCCCAAGCGCGCCTGAGCCTTCAAAAGCACGCTCATCGCTGGGAAAAATGGATTGTGGTGAAAGGGAGCGGACTGGCCATCATTAACGGCCGTTCGATCAAGGTTGTCCCAGG
>Ga0209399_10001766_pt1 | contig 10957 bp, 11 predicted proteins | sample OV2TP3_FD_184130 | JGI IMG/M metagenome (GOLD analysis project Ga0209399, IMG submission 184130) | Hot spring microbial communities from Beatty, Nevada to study Microbial Dark Matter (Phase II) - OV2 TP3 (SPAdes) (version 3) | ecosystem: Environmental > Aquatic > Thermal springs > Hot (42-90C) ... | reverse complement strand
TGCGGCCTGGTCTACGCCGCGCTCGCCGTGGCCGCCTTCGCCGGCGGCCCGGCCGCGGGCGCGGCCGCGATGCTCGCCTTCGGCCTGGGGACGCTGCCCAACCTGCTCGCCGCCGGCTTCGCGGCGGCGCGCCTGCGCGCCGGCTTTCGCCGCCCCGGCGTGCGGCTCGCCGCCGGCGCGCTGGTGCTCGGCTTCGGCGCCTGGGGCATGGCGCAGGCGAGCGGGCTCGCCGAGGGCGTGCGCCGCGGCATTCTCTGCCTGTGAAGGAAGATTCCATGAACGAGGCGATCCGCAAGCTGCGCGAGGAACACCGCTCGATCTCCGCCGTGCTGCAGGGGCTGCAGGCGCTCGTGCGCGAGGCGCGCAAGCCCGGGGCGCGGCCGGACTTCGCCGTGCTGCGCGCCATGATCTACTACATCGACGCCTTCCCCGAGCGCCTGCACCATCCGAAGGAGGACCAACACCTGTTCGCGCGGCTGGAGATGCGCGCACCGGAGGCCGCCGCGCTCCTCGCGCGGCTGCGCGCCGAGCATCTCCGGGGCGCGACGCTGGTGCGCGAGCTCGAGCACGAGCTGCTCGCGCTGGAGGAGAACTGGCCGGCGGGCGTGGAGCGGTTCGCCGCCGCGGTGGACGCCTACGCCGAGTTCCACTGGGAGCACATGCGCAGCGAGGAGCACGAGCTCCTGCCGCTCGCCGAGCGCGCGCTGACGGCGCAGGACTGGGAGGCGATCGGCGCCGCCTTCGCGGGCAACGCGGACCCGCTCGCCGGACTGCGCGAGCAGGACTTCGCGCAGCTTTACTCGCGCATCGCCAACCTCGCCCCCGCCCCGGTGGGCCTCGGCGAGCCCTGGAGGAAAGCCCGCTAGCGCCCTAGCGGCACACCAGCACCGGGATCTTCGAGTGGGTCAGCACCTTGGTGGTCTCGCTCCCGAGGAGCAGCCCGGCGAGCCCGCGCCGCCCGTGCGAGGCCATGACGATCAGGTCGCACTTCTTCGCCCTGGCGATGCGCAGGATCCCCTCCCAGGGCTGGTCCGCGGTCAGCATGGCGCCGAGCGGCCTGATGCCGGCGGTCTCGGCCTCGACCTCGATCGCGGCGAGCGCCTTCTTCGCCGCGCGCTCGGCGGCCTCCTTGTAGCGCTTCGGCGAGAGCTCGGCCATGTAGACCACGCCCTCGCCGTAGCTGGGCGGCGTGTAGGGCGCCATGATGTAGGCGCCGGTGAGCTTCGCGCCGGCGAGCCTCGCGAGGCGCACCGCGGTCTTGATCGCTTTGGCCGACAGGCGCGAGCCGTCGGTGCTGACGAGGATGTGCTTGTACAAGGTCGGGCTCCTTTGCGTTGCGCGCCGCGCGCGCCTTCGCGCAGCATGATGCCGCGCGCCGGCCCGGCGAGCTTGACCTGCATCAAATCCTGCCGGCCACGGCCTCGGGCACAGTGAGGCCATGCTGCGGCTCGGAACGCGCGAGGCGCTGCCCCTGGTGCAGGGCGGCATGGGGGTGGGCGTGTCGGCGCACCGCCTGGCCGGCGCCGCGGCGCGCGCCGGCTGCGTAGGGACGCTCTCGAGCATCGACCTGCGGCGCCACCACCCCGACCTGATGCGCGCCACCGGGCGCAGCCGGGACAAGGCTGCGATCGAGGCCGCCAACCTGACCGCGCTCGATCGCGAGCTGCGCGAGGCGCGCGCCGCCGCCGGCGGCAGCGGCGCGATCGCCGTCAACGTGATGCGCGCGGTGTCGCAGTACGCGGCCTACGTGCGCCAGGCCTGCCAGAGCGGGGCGGACGCCATCGTCGCGGGCGCCGGCCTCGCGCTCGACCTGCCGGAGCTCGCCGCGGCCTGGCCGCGGGTGGCGCTGGTGCCGATCGTGTCGGAGGCGCGCGCCGCCTCCCTCATCGTGCGGCGCTGGGCGCGGCGCGGCCGCGCGCCCGACGCCATCGTGGTCGAGCACCCGCGCTTTGCCGGCGGGCACCTGGGGGCGACGCGGCTGGAGGAGGTGGCCGACGAGCGCTTCGAGTTCGCGCGCGTGCTGCCCGCCATCCGCGCCGCGCTGCACGCGGCGGGGCTCGAGGCCGACCGCATTCCCCTCATCGCCGCGGGCGGCGTCAACTCGCCCGGGCGCGTCGCCGCGGCGCGCGCCGCGGGCGCCGACGCGGTGCAGGTCGGCACCCCCTTTGCGACCACCGAGGAGTGCGACGCGCACCCCAATTTCAAGCGCGTGCTCGCCGCAGCGCGGCCCGAGGACATCGTCGTGTTCATGAGCGTAGCGGGCCTGCCCGCGCGCGCCGTGCGCACGCCCTGGCTCGCGCGCTACCTCGAGAAGGAGGCGGTGCTCAGGCGCCGCGCCCGGCGCCGGCGCGAGTGCACGCTCGCCTGGGACTGCCTCGCGCAATGCGGGCTGCGCGACGGCCTGGCGCAGGCGGGGCAGTTCTGCATCGACCATCACCTCGCCGCGGCGCTCGCGGGCGACGTCGAGCACGGGCTGTTCTTCCGCGGCTCGGAGCCCGTGCCCTTCGGCGGCGAGATCCGGCCGGTGCGCGAGCTCGTGCGCCATCTCGTAGGGACCGCGTAGATGACCGCGGCTTGCGAAGCGGACGTGCTGCAGGCGCTGCACGCGGTAGAGGACCCGGAGGCGGGATCGCGCCCGCGCTGCTCGGCGTGGCGCTGCCCTTCCGCGCCGCGTTCTACCTGCCGCTCGCGCTGCTGCACGCCTCGGTCGCGGCGCGCGCCGCGGGGAGCCTGCTCGGGCTGCCCGGGCTGCGCGAAGCCGGAGCGCTCGCCGGCGCGGGGGCGATCGCCCTCTTCATCCTCACGCTGGCGGCGAGCGCCCTCGCCGGGCGAGCATCGGCGTCCTGAGCCCGCGCGTCAGGAAGGCGGCGCGAGCGCCAGGCGCAGCAGCCAGAAGCTGACGAGCGCGAGCGGCAGGATGATGGCGAGGAAGACGAGCTGGCGGCTCTCGAAGCGCGCCCCGCGCAGCCGCTCGAGGTAGTCGAGCAGCCAGTCGGCGGCGAGATACAGCGCGATCGCGACCAGCGTGAACCAGACCGCTTCCACTCAGGCGCTCCGCGCCAGCGAGCGCAGGACGATCACGAGGAACATCAGGCCCCCGCACACCGCGATCAGCCCGCCCAGACCCATCAGCCCCATGGCGGCGATCTCCTCGGGCGTGCGCAGCGCCTGCGCCGCGCCGGCCACCTTGCGCTGCACCCCGTAGCCGCCCGACCAGAGCAGCCCCGCGACGTGCAGCAGCTGGCCGCCGCCGTAGAGCCACGGCTGCAGGGCGGCGGCGCGCGGCGCGGGTGTGCCGAAGCCGAGCGCGGGCAGCAGCAGGTAGGTGAGGCCCATGAAGGCGAGCGTCACGCCCACGATCGAGCCGTGGTAGTGCGCCGGGACCATGACATCATTGGAGGCGTGGATCAGGGCGCCGATCACGCCGCCCGTGCCGAACAGGGCGAGCGAGGCGAGCAGCGCGGCGTGCAGCGGGCGCTGCTCGGGCGGCGGCAGCCCGCGGCGCGCCAGCGCGACCAGCAGCGCCAGGCCGAAGGGCAGGATCGCGAGCCCGCCGCCGAAGCGCATCAGCCAGGTGAGCCGGCGGTGATGCTCTACCGAACCGACCTCGTAGGCGAGGTAGACCACGGGCGTGAGGAACGCCGCGACGAGACCGACGCCGAAGAGCAGCACCGCGACGCGCGGCGAGAGCGGCAGCCCGGCGCCGCAGGCCTGCGCGAGCCACAGCCACGCCACGAACATGAGCAGCGTCCAGGTGAACTGCAGCACGTGGCCGCCGCCCCAGAACAGCAGCTCGTAGAACGCCTTGCCGTCGAGCCGCGGCGGCACCTCGAGCCAGGACCAGCCGAAGGCGATGAGCGCCACCGCCGCCGAGACGAGCGCGGCGTTGAGCCCGAAGCGCAGAGCGCCCGCTCCGCTGATGCGGATTCCGACCGGCTGCACCGCCAGCATGCTGCGCGCCACCAGCAGCGCACCGCCGGCGCCGAACAGCGCGAGGCCCGCGAGGAACACCGGCTCGTCGAGCACCGGGATGTAGTTCGCCATGATCGGCCGGCCCGCGCCTGCGAACGGCGCCGCCGACATCACCAGGGCGCCCGCCGCGGCGAGCGCGAGCGCGGCCCAGCCGGCGTCGGCGAAGCGCGGCGAGCAGGCGAGGCTCCAGAGCACGCCCGCGAAGGCGGCGAACCAGACCAGCACGGAGAGGTCGACGTGCACCACGAGCGCGACGTGGAACAGGTCCGCCACGCCGAGCGCGTCCTTGGTCCAGGGCGCGCGCGCGAGGACCAGCAGCACCGAGAAGAACCCGGAAGCGAGCAGCGACGCGAGCGCGAGCAGCAGCCAGCCCACCGCCAGGCGGCGCCGCGGTCCCCCGGGCAGCTCCAGCTCGAAGCGCGCGCTCACCGCAGCAAGATACCACCCGCGGCAGGGCGGAAATCGACGGTGAGCACGCGCCCGGGCGCAAGCTCGACGCGCTCTGCGCGCTCCCAGGTGGCGACGCGCGCGCGCAGCTCGTGGCGCCCCGCGGGCACCGCGACGCGCCGGTAGAGCTGCGAGGCGCCGTCGCGCGCCAGCCCGCCGGGCGGCAGGCTTTCCGCCACCAGCACCCGCTCGCCGAGCGCGACGCGCACCTCGACCGGCGCGCGGCCGCGCGGGCAGACCTCGGGCGCGCGCATGTTGGCGGGGAGCCGCGCGAGCTCCTCCGGGTCGCGCTTTCGGCACGGCTGCAGGCGCTCGCCGTGGTGCACGACGATGACGCGCACCAGCGCATCGCCCTCGGCGAGCGGGCGGTACTGCGGGCGCGTCGCGAGCCCGCCCACGGCAAGCATGCCGAGCGCGAGCAGGGCGAGGTGCAGCGCAAGGCGCCGCGGCGCGACATCGCGCCAGGCGAAGCGCAGGCGCCCGTGCGCGAGCGCAGGGTTGAGGTGCGGCTCGCGCGTGCCGGCGAGGCGCGCGGCGCTCCACCCGGCGCCGAGGCGGTACTCGCAGGCATCGCGCTCGCAGGGCTCGATGCGCAGCTCGCGCGCGCCGCGGCGCAGCGCGTAGTCGAGGAAAGAGGGCGGCAGCTGCCCCGCGCACTCGAGCGCCACCGCGCCCGGCGGCACGGCGCTGGCGTGGCGGCAGGCGAGCACGAGCCCGCCACCCGCGCCGAGCCGCGCGTCGATCTCGCGGCGGATCGCCTCGAGCGGCTCCCCCGGCAGGTCGATGCCCGCGCTCACCGCGCCGCGCGGCGGCGGCACGGCGGTGGGGCAGGCGCCCGCGCAGATGCCGCAGGATGCGCACTGCTCGGCGCGCACCACGGCCTGCCTGAGGAAGCTGCGCCCGTCGCTGCGCGGCGCCATGCTGATCGCGAGGTAGGGGCAGTCGCGCGCGCAGTGGCCGCAGCCGGTGCAGCGCGCGAGCCACACCTGCGCCGCCGGAGGCCGCGCCGGGGCGGCGAGCGGCAGCGCCATCAGCGCGAGCGTCGCCCCGCCGAGGATCCACCACAGCGCCGCCGGCGAGGTGGCGTACATGAGCGGGTGCGCGAAGAGGTAGAACCAGTCGGTGGGGAGCTCGGCGGGGAGCGCGCCGAACTGCGCGGGCGCGTCCGAGCGCGCCGGCCACGCCAGCGCCAGCGCGAGCAGCAGCCCCAGCACCAGCGCGCCGAGGGGGCGCGGCGGCGCCGTGCGGGTGTGCGCGATGCGCTGGATGTGGACCCACATCGCGGCGAGCAGCGCGAGCGGCACGCCGATGTGCAGGAAGACGAACAGCGAAAAAAGGCGATCGGTGACATCGTCGCGTGCGAGAAAGTTGCGCACCATGGGCGCGGCGCCGAGCGGCAGCACGTCGAGCCACTCGGCGGTCGCGGTGGCGGAGAACTGCGCGACGCGGTCCCACACCAGCCAGTAGCCGACGACGCCCGAGGCGTAGAGGAGCCACAGCAGCGCCACGCCGCTCGTCCAGGAGAACCAGCGAAAGCCGCGAAAGCGCCCCGCGAGCCCCTCGCGCAGCAGGTGCGCGAGCGCCACCGCTGCGAAGGCATCCGACGCATAGCGGTGCAGGCTGCGCATGACGCCGCCCAGCCACCACTGCTCGCGTGCGAGGCGCTCCACCGAGGCGTGCGCGCCCGCGACGCTGGTGTCGAAGAAGGCGTAGACGTAGATGCCGCTCGCCGCGACGATCCAGAAGAGGAAGAAGCCGAGCGCCCCCAGGTGCCGCCCGGGGGCGGCGTCAGCCCTTGAAAAGGAAGCCACCCTGCGCCGCGTTGAAGTCGATCACCAGGCTCGCGCCGGGCGCCAGCTCGAGCGCGACCTCGCGCTCGAAGTCGAAGCCCGGCCCGGCGCGCTCGCGCAGGCGCGCCACCACGCGGTGCGCGCCCGCGGGCACGGTCATGCGGTGGTAGAGCGCCGCGGCGCCGTCGCGCCGCAGGCCGGCGGGCGGCACCTCGCGCCGCAGCGCGACCGCGCCGTCGAGCTCCAGCTCGAGGGCGAGCGGCGCGCGCTCGCGCGGGCAGTCGAGCGCGGCGCGCATGTTGGGGGCGAGCTTCGCCAGCTCCTCGGGGCTGCGCTCGCGGCAGGGGCGCAGCCGCTGCGTGGCGTGCACGATCGAGACGCGCAGCAGCGCCTCGCCCTCGGGCAGCACGCGGAACTCCGGGTGCGAGGAGAACCAGCCGATGAGCGCCACCAGCGGCAGGTAGAGCGCGAGCTGCAGCAGCACGCGCAGCGCGCTCACGGCCCGCCCCCGAGCCGCGCCAGCTCCGTGCGCTCGCCGCGGATGCGCGGCGCGAGGCGGAAAGCGTCCGAGAAGCACTCGTCGGGCCTCAGGCCGTGCGCCTGGAGCGCCGGGTAGGCGGCTTCCACCATGCCCGCCGAGCCGCAGGCGTACACCTGGTGGCCGGAGAGGTCGGGGAAGTCGGCGAGGATCGCCTCGTGCACCAGGCCCGTGCGCCCGCCCCAGCCCTGCTCCGGCTCCGAGAGCACCGGCACGAAGCTGAAGTTGGCGTGCTCGCGCGCCCATTGCCGCGGCAGCTCGGCGAGGTAGAGGTCGCGCAGCTTCCTCACGCCCCAGTACAGGATCATGCGCCGCCTGAGGCCGCGCGCGAAGGCGTGCTCGAGCATGCTCTTCACCGGCGCGAAGCCGGTGGCGCCGGCGACGAAGATGATCGGCTTCTCCGAGTCCTCGCGCAGGATGAAGGAGCCGAGCGGCCCCTCGAAGCGCACCGCGTCGCCCGGCTGCATGCGCTCGAACACCCGCGTCGTGTAGCGCCCGCCCGGGATGCGGCGGATGTGCAGCTCGATGCGCTCGCTCTCCTGCGGCGCGGTGGCGAAGGAGAAGCTGCGCCGCTCGCCGTCCTCCAGCAGCACGTTGAGGTACTGCCCGGCGTAGAAGGCGATGCGCCTGCCGGCCTCGAGCCTCAGGATCACCCGCATCACGTCCGGCGCGAGCCGCTCGAGGCGCTCCACGGTGGCGTTCCAGACCTGCGCCGGGATGCGGCCCGGCAGCTCCTGCGGCTCGTACTCGATCTCCAGGTCCGAGCGCGGCGTGGCGCAGCACAGCAGGAGCTTGCCCGCGGCGCGCTCGGCCTCGGTGAGCATCGCGTGCTGGTAGCTGCCGTAGTCCACCCGCCCGTAGGCGAGCCGCGCCTTGCACTTGCCGCAGCCGCCGCTGCGGCAGTCGAAGGGCAGGGGCACGCCGGCGCGCAGGCCGGCGTCGAGGATCGTCTCGCCCTCGCGCAGCGGCAGGATGCGGTTGTCGGGCCGCACCAGCATGTGGAAGCCCTCCCGCGGTCCCTCGCGGCGCGGCGGCGGCAGCCAGGGCGCGAGCAGAAGCAGCAGCGTCGCCCCGCCCGCGAGCAGCCACACGTCCCCCGGAGACCAGCGGTAGAGCAGCGCGTACAGGGGCAGGAAGAACCAGTCGAACCGGAGCGTGGTGACCGCGCGCGCGAGCTCGGCCTCGCCCTGGCTCAGCGCGGGCTTCGCGAGCGAGAGCGCGACGAGGGCGGCGAGGAGGGTCGCGCCTACCGCGAGCGGCGGGTGCGTGCGGGCGTGCGGCACGCGCTGCGTGTGCACCCAGAGCACCGCGAGCACCACCAGCGGCACGCCGATGTGGATGAAGGAGAGCAGCGAAAACAGCCGGTCGCTGACCGCTTCCGGGAAGATGAAGTTGCGGATCAGGGTGCCGCCGAACACCGGCAGCCAGTCGAGCCACTCGGCGGTGGCGATGGTGACGAACTGCGCCATGCGGTCCCAGGGCAGCATGTAGCCGTTGATGCCCGCGGTGTAGACCAGCCACAGCAGCGCCACGCCCGTGAACCAGGAGAACCAGTGGAAGCCCCGGTAGCGGTCGAAGCTCCAGTGGCGCGCCATGTGCAGCAGCATCGTGAGCACCACGCCGTCGGAGGCGTAGCGGTGCAGGCTGCGCAGCACCCCGCCCACGTAGGGCTGGCCGCGGGTGAGGTACTCGACCGAGGCGTAGGCGTCGCCCACGCTCGTCCTGAAGAAGGCGTACAGGTACAGGCCGCTCCCTACCACGATCCACATGAGAAACCAGGAGATCGCGCCGAGGTAGTAGAGCGGATTCAGGCGCTCGCCGAAGGCGAAATTGAACAGCGCCTCCAGGCGCAGGAAAAACCACTGCGCAATCAGGTGTATGCGATGGACCACCGGCGCATCCTAGGAGGCGCGCGGGGCACCGCTCTTGACATGCGTCAACCGGCCGGTCGCGCGCGCCGGCGCCGCCGCCACTCGACGACGAGCAGCGGGATGCCCACGAGAAAGATGCTCGCGCCCACCGCGAGCTCGATCACCACCGCGTAGTTGACGCGGTACCTGCCCGAGGCGGGGTCGTAGACGGTGCAGAGCAGCTTCACCTGCTCGATCCAGGCGCCGAGGTCGCCCGGCGGACGGGGCGCGCCCGCGGCGAGCTCGAGCAGCGGCCCGGTGAACTGCGGCGCGGCGAACGCGTCGCCGTAGAGCTGGCGGTAGATGCGGCCCTCGGCGTCCACGATCGTCGCCTGCAGCAGGTGGTCGAAGCCGCCCGCGGTCTGCTCATAGGCGAAGCCGAAGTCGGCGAGCAGGCGCGGCAGGGCCTCGGCGTCGGGCGTCAGGAACAGCCAGTCCGGAGAGGCGATGCCCTGCTTGCGCGCGAACTGCTTCATCGCCTGGGGGGTGTCGAAGGGCAAATTGAAACCGATGGTCGCGACGCGGAGCTTCCCTTTGCCGATCGCTTTCTCCGCGCCCAGGACGGCCTGCTCGAGCGCCTTGGTGGTGGTCGGGCAGACCTGGAAGCAGCCGGTGTAGACGAAATGCACGACGAGCGGCTTGCCGCGCAGCTCGGCGAGGCGCACCTCGCGCCCGGTGCTGTCGCGGAAGCGGTAATCGGAAAGCTCCCGCCCGATCGCCGCCTGGCTCGCCTTCAGCGCCGCCCTCTCGTCGAATGCCTGCGCCGCGAGCGGCAGCGCCGCGAGCAGGATCAGGGCGCGAAAAAAGGGTCCTGACCCCTTTTCAGTCAAGGATGGCTCCGAGCAGCACCGCGCCGAGCTGCACGAGCGACGCCCGGAAGCAGGCGCGCGCCGCCGGGCGTCCCGGGTTCTCCAGCAGGTCGCGGCACTTGAGCAGGAACCAGGCCCCGCCCGCAACGGCGCCGGCGCCGTAGGTCCAGCCCAGGCCGTAGAGCAGCGGCACGAGCGAGGCGGCGACCAGCAGCGCCGCGCCTCCGAAGATGGCGCGCGCGGCGTGCGCATCGCCCACCACCACGGGCAGCATCGGCACGCCGGCCGCGGCGTAGTCCTCGCGGCAGGCGATCGCGAGGCTCCAGAAGTGCGGCGGGGTCCAGAGGAACAGCACCACCGCGAGCGCGAGCGCTTCGGGCCCCGGCACCGGGCTCACCGCCGCGGCGCCCGCGAGCACCGCGAAGGACCCGGCCAGTCCGCCGACGACGATGTTGCACCAGGTGCGGCGCTTGAGCCACACCGTGTAGACCACCCCGTAGGTGGAGGCGCCGAGGAACACGTGCAGCGCGGCGACGGCGTTGGTGGCGACCGCCGCGGCGAGCACCGCCGCCGCGGTCATGGCGCCGATCAGCCAGAGCCAGGCCGGGCCGTGGCGCAGCGCACCAGTGACGAACGGCCGGCCGCGCGTGCGCGCCATGCGCGCGTCGAGATCCCGCTCCGCGTACTGGTTGAAGGCGCCCGCCGCGGCCGAGGAGAGCAGCACCGCGAGCACCAGCGCGAGCGCCGGCCAGGCGCCGGGCGGCGCGCCGCGCTCCACGGCGAGCCCGGCCAGGGCCGCTACCGCGATCGCGATGCCGATGCGCAGCTTGAAGAGGTCGAGCACCTGCCTCACGGCGCGCTCACCTCAGCGGCCACACCGTGGAGAGGTACTTCCAGTTGACGAAGTAGTAGAGCACGAACGAGGTGAGGAACACGAGCGCCAGCACGAAGGTCCCTGGCGCGATCATGCCCGCGGCGCCGATGTTGCCGTGGTGCGAGGCGATCACGGGCTGCGGCGCGGGCGGGGCCATGCCCTGGCGCGCCGAGACCGTGGCGAAGCCCGGCGTCTGCATGCGCTCGCCGAAGAACACCGACCACACCGTGATGATCAGGTACATCGCCCCGCCCGCGAGCGCACCCAGGCCGCAGATGCCGAACAGCGTGATCATGAGCCAGGCGGTGCCCGGGAACTCGTGCGCGAAGGCGTTGCCGGCGAAGCTCACGTCCCAGTGCCGGCGCGGCACGCCGAGCGTCCCCGCCCCCATCATGAACAGCGACAGCCCCGCCATCGAGAGGCCGAAGAGGTAGGCCTGCCAGGTCGCGAGGTTGCCGAAGGCGAGCTTCCTGCGGAACATCACCGGCACGAGGAAGTAGGTGAGCCCCATGAAGGCGAGCGTGGTGCCGGTGGCGACCGTGGCGTGGAAGTGCCCCGGCACGTAGAGCGTGTTGTGGATGATGAGGTTGAGCTGCTCGGTGCCCATCATCACGCCC
>Ga0209399_10001764_pt1 | contig 10960 bp, 10 predicted proteins | sample OV2TP3_FD_184130 | JGI IMG/M metagenome (GOLD analysis project Ga0209399, IMG submission 184130) | Hot spring microbial communities from Beatty, Nevada to study Microbial Dark Matter (Phase II) - OV2 TP3 (SPAdes) (version 3) | ecosystem: Environmental > Aquatic > Thermal springs > Hot (42-90C) ... | reverse complement strand
GAGGAGACCGTTTCCTCCACCAGCGAATTCCAACTCTCGCAGGCGGGACACTTGCCCAGCCACTTGGCCGACTGGACCCCGCAGTTCTGGCAGACAAAAAGCGTTTTGGTCTTCATTGCTTGGAATTCCTCTGCGGTTGCTGTTTCGGACGGTACAGGAGCTTCCAGGGATTGGCTTTCAGGTCCGAGGTGAAATCCTGCAGGTTATTGTAAATGCTGTCGTCGTTAAAAAGCTTGCCCACGGTTCCCTTGCCCTCTTTGACGTTGGTCATGATGATGCTCAGGCCTTCCAGGGAGTCTTCCAGAGATTTCTGGTTCTTCTCGTTCTGGACGACTCTATTGATTCCGTCCAGGCTGTCCTTGGCCTTCTGGGTAACTTCACTGATCATTTCCGTGATTTCCTCGACCGGGATCGGGTCTTTCCCGACCAGCTGATCCCCGTCATCCAGAAAATTTTCCGTATCCACGCCGGGCGTGATCTCGATGTATTTCTCACCCAGAAGCCCCAATTGATTGATGGTAACGCGGGAGTCGCCGGGGACCTCGACGCCCGCCTTGAGCCAGCAGTCCACGGCGACCTTGGTCTTCGCCTCCTTGCGGTCGAAAAAAATGGTGATGTCCTTGACGAGACCCGCATCCACCCCCGCGAAGCGTACCGGTGCGGATTTCTTGATGCCGTTGGCAAAACCGAAGATGACTTCCATCTTCTGGCCTTTTTCGAAGGCCGAGAAATCACTGATCGAAAAAATAAAAGCCGTCAAGAGAAGCAGGGCTGTCACGACGAACAATCCCACCTTCAGTTCCAGATTGGACTCCCTTGGCATATTGGTTCCCTCCCTCGTATGGCTTATTGCTTATGGCGTAGAGCAAAAAATTTTTACCCTCTGCTCTTTGCCCTAAGCCCTATGCCATACGCTATAAGCCATCCTACTTCACGTGCCCGAAGATCAGATTCTCATCTTCGGTAATGGGCCCGTGCGCCTCGCCGTGAATAAACTGTTTAACGACCGGATGCCGGCAACCCCTGATCTCCTCGGCGGTCCCATCGGCGATGACGTGTCCGTGATAAAACATGGCAATCGAGTCCGCCACCTTATAAGCCATATTCATATCATGAGTCACCACGATGGATGTGACCTTCAGCTTATCCCGTAGTTCCATGATCAGATTGTTCAAGGCATCGGCGGTGATCGGGTCGACCTCCGAGGTAGGCTCATCGTAGAGAATAATCTGCGGCTCCATGCACAAGACCCGGGCCAGGCTCACCCGCTTTTTCATGCCCCCGCTTAAAGCCGAGGGAGGCATGTCCTCAATCCCTTTTAATCCGACCAAGGCCAGGGCGTCCGCCACCTTATCCTGGATCGTCTTTTTGTCCAGATCCATAAATTCCTGGAGGACAAAGGCCACATTCTCCCCCACGGTCATCGAATCGAAAAGCGCCCCGCCTTGAAAGACCATGCCAATCTCCATGCGGATTTTATTATACTCCTTCTCGGACAAGGTTGTCACCTCGATGCCATTGATCCTGATCGATCCGCCATCGGGCCTCATCAGCCCGATGATGGTTTTAAGGAGCACGCTTTTGCCTACCCCCGAGCGCCCAATGATGACTTTCGTCTCCGCCGTCTGAATGGTCAGATCGAGATTGTTGATTACGGGATTGCCCTCGAAGCTCTTGTAAAGGTTCTTGATTTCAATCATCGCTAGGCTAAAAGTTAACGCTGTGCGCGATTTTTTTAAGATAAGAAGTCGCTCATGACGTTTTAGGCATTAAAAATAAAATAAAACATCGTCGTGAACATGCAATCCGTAATGATGATCATAATAAAGGAAATCACCACCGAAACCGTCGTGGCCCTCCCCACGCCCTCTGCCCCACCCTTGACACCCAATCCCTGATGGCACCCCACGATGGCGATGATCATCCCAAAGAAGACCGTTTTGATGAGGCCTGTCACAATATCTTTAATGCTGAGCGATTGAATGACCATGTTAATATACATCGAGGGACTCACCGATAATTTTAAAACACAGATCATGTAGCCGCCGACAATCCCAATCAAGTCAGCAAAAATTGTCAGCACGGGCAGCATCGCGATCAAGGCCAGAAAACGGGGGACAACAAGGTACTTCACTGGATTCACGGCAAAGGCCCTTAGGGCATCCACCTGCTCGGTGACCGTCATAGAGCCAATCTCCGCCGTGATGCCGGCTCCGATCCGTCCGGCCACGATGAGCGCGGTCAAGACCGGCGCCAGTTCCCGGGTTAAGGAAACCGCCACGACATTGGGGATATAAATTTCCGCCGACAGCTTCACCATCTGATAGGCCATCTGCAACGCGATGATCATCCCCACAAAGAAGGCGACCAAAGAGGAAATAAAAAAACTGCCCGGTCCGATCCTTTTGGCCTGGCCTAAGAAACGCTTACCCTTAAAAGGCGGCGTGAAGACCCACGTCATCGTCTGCCACCAGAGGATCGAGAGCTCGCCGATATACGCGATGGACCGGGACACCCAAATTCCCGACTGGGCAATCGTATGGGCCATAGTTTTAAAGATACTTAAGGTTGCTAACGTTGCCCATGTTGCCAAAGTTACCAAGGTTGCTTTAAACAAAGGTTATCTAAGGTTACAAAAAGGTTCTGTATAACCTCAGGTAACCTTGCATAACCTCGAAAAGGCAACCTTAGAAACCTCGGAAACCTTGGCAACATGGGTAACCTAATCAAAACTTGATCCTCTGCTCCACCCCCAAAAGATCCGTATCATCTTTGGAAGAACCCTGAAGAGCTTCATCCTTCTTTTTTAAGAAATACTTGACAGAGGTGGCGTTCTGGGGGTTCTCGTCGCTTTTGATCGTCCATTCCCAGTGAGAATCGCCTTCCGTGATGAGCGCCGACTTGCTGAGAGATTTGATATCCTTCTTAAGTTTCTGTGTCGTGGACAAATCCAGAGATCCATCGATCTGAAAGCCCAAACCATCCGGCTGTGTCACGGTGGAGTTGATCAGTTTCACCACCGGATACTCGCCTGCCAAATGCAAAACGATGCTGTTATAGGGAAAATCTTCCAGTTGTCCTTCGTAGCTTGCCAGATTTCCCTTCAACGCCAATCGCTGAGGGACTCCGGAAATCTGGACATCCCCCGACACCGTGCCCTGCGCCTCGAAATCGGGATCATCGATCCAGAGGACAAGAAAATCGTTCAAAGGAAAATCCCGGAATTGGATCGCCAAATTAACGTCATAGGGGGGGTTTAACTTGAAAAGACCTTTGAGATCAAGAGGGCCAACAGACAAACTGGAGAGATATAAAATGTGATCTTTGATCTCGAATGTTCCCTGGAGCTCTTCAACGGGTTTATGGTTGACCAGAGAATACCGGCTCTTTAACTCGCCTCTTAAGGCGGGTTTCTGGTTGTCGGAGGCTTCCGCCAGCGTCAGGTCTCCTTCCAACTGGCTGGAGATATCAAAAACAGAGGCCTTTATATGCTCCAAATCCAAGAGGATCTGAAAATGATGCTCAGACAATTCAGAAAGGTTTAAAACCACCCTGCTGGCATTTCCATCGCCCACAGTCAGGTGGAGCTTCTTTCCGGTGAAATCCATGTGCCCCTGAAAGGACAAGCTCTCCCGGGCAAGAAGAGACGGTGTCACAAGCAATTCAAAAAAGAGAGAAAAAAGAAATGTGCCGCCCAGGAAGGAAATTTTGGGATGACGGAATATCATCATTATTGAAAGGTCAAGGATTCACCTTTTCGTTCCACCTTAACAAGAACGCCATCTTTGAATCGTCCCGAGATGATCTCCTCGGCCAACGGATCCTCTAAGAAGCGCTGGATCGTCCGCTTTAAAGGCCGCGCCCCAAAAACCGGGTCAAAGCCCTTCTCGATAAAAAACTCCATGGCCTCTTTCGAGACGCTGATTTGAATCCCCCGGTCTTTCAGGCGATTGGCCACCTCCTTCATCTCCAGATCCACAATTTTGTACAGACTCCCTTTCGTGAGCGATTTAAACACAATGATATCGTCGATGCGGTTTAAAAACTCCGGCTTAAAAGTCTTTTTAACCTCCTCCAAGAGCCGATCTTTCATATCCGTGTAGGTCATCTCTTCGGTCTGGGTCATAAACCCTAGGGATCCTCTCTTGCGCAGCATATCGGCCCCCACGTTAGAGGTCATCAGGATGATCGTATTTCGAAAGTCCACCTTCCGGCCTAGACTGTCCGTCAAACGGCCGTCCTCCAAGACTTGAAGAAGGATGTTGAAGATATCCGGGTGGGCCTTTTCGATCTCATCGAGCAAAACCACGGAATACGGCCGGCGCCGGACCCGTTCGGTCAGCTGTCCGCCTTCCTCGTAGCCGACGTAGCCCGGTGGCGCTCCGATCAAACGGGAGACGTTGAATTTATCCATATACTCGGACATGTCGAGCTGGATCAAGGCGTTCTCATCCCCGAACATGAACTCCGACAAGGCGCGGGCCAAAAGGGTTTTCCCCACACCGGTGGGCCCCAAAAAGATGAACGACCCGATCGGCCGGCGGGGATCTTTGATGCCGGCCCGCGAACGCCTCACCGAACGGGCGATGGCGTTGATGGCCTCCTCCTGACCGACCACGACATCTTGCAACTGATCCTCAATTTTCAAGAGCCGTTCACTTTCTTTCTGCTCCAGGCGCACAAGTGGAATCTTGGTCCACTGGGAGATGACCCGGGCAATGTCATCCTCGCCCAAGGTCGGGATGATGTTATCCCGTTTCTTGTTCCATTCCACGCGCCTGTGCTCGAGTTCCTCCCGGGTTTCCCGTTCCTGATCGCGCATCTTGGCCGCCTTTTCAAAATCCTGGCTTTTGATGAAGGCCTCTTTCTCTTTTTTAAGCTGTTCGATCTTCGACTCCAGGTCTTTAATCTCATCGGGGATGACCATGGCCTGAAGACGCGCCCGGGAGCCCGCCTCATCCAGGATATCCACGGCCTTGTCGGGCTGAAAGCGCCCGGAGATGTAACGGTCGGAAAGCTTCGCCGAGGCCTCCAGCGCCTCATCCGAGAACTTGACCCGGTGATGGGCCTCGTATTTGTCGCGCAGGCCCTTTAAGATCTGGATCGTTTCCTCGACCGAGGGCGGATCCACAATAATGGTTTGGAAGCGTCTTTCCAGGGCGGCATCTTTTTCGATATATTTGCGATACTCATCCAGGGTGGTTGCCCCGATGCACTGGATTTCCCCGCGGGCCAAGGCGGGCTTCAGGATATTGGCCGCATCAATGGCGCCTTCGGCCGCCCCGGCGCCCACCAGCGTATGAAGCTCATCAATAAAGAGGATGATTTTCCCCGAGCGCCTGAGCTCATCCATGACCGCCTTGATCCTCTCTTCAAACTGGCCGCGGTACTTTGTGCCGGCGATCATCAAAGCTAAATCAAGGACCACAATGTTCTTCTCCCGCAAAATTTCCGGGACATCCCCGGTGACAATGAGCTGGGCTAAGCCCTCGACAATGGCGGTTTTCCCCACGCCGGCCTCTCCCAACAGAACTGGATTGTTTTTTGTCCGGCGGCTTAAGATCTGGACGATGCGTTCGATTTCGTTTTGCCGTCCGATGACGGGATCGAGCCTCCCGTCTCTGGCAAGTCTGTTGAGATTTCGCCCGTAGGCGTCGATGGCGGGGGTCTTGCCGGTTTTAACCGGCTCCTGGCTGCCAAATCCCGGAATCCCCGATCCCAAAAGCTCCATGACCTCATTTCTCACTTTGTTCAAATCCAACCCTAGATTGAGAAGGACACGGTACGCCATGCCCTCGCCTTCTTTGACCAATCCCAAAAGGATATGCTCGGTGCCAATATAATTGTGGCCCAGGGCCCGGGCTTCCTCGGCGGAAAGCTCCAGGGCCTTTTTGGAGCGGGGCGTAAAAGGGATATCGCCCAAAACCTGCGTCTGCGGACCGGGCTGTACCAGCTTTTCCACTTCAATCCGTATGGTCTCTAGGTCCATCCCTAATTTCTGTAAAACAGCAGCAGCCACCCCCTCCCCTTCCCGGATCAACCCGAGAAGGAGGTGCTCGGTGCCAATATAATCGTGATTAAAACGCCGGGCCTCTTCTTTGGCAAAGACAATCACCTTCCTGGCCCTCTCTGTAAAGCGATTAAACATTTCTATCACCCTCCTGATTTGGTTTCCAATTTCTGCCTGATCAAACTGGCCCGCCTGGCATCCCTCTCGGTCGCGGCCAATTTCTTGCCCTCGATCTTTTGCAAGTGGGCCGGTTGAATCATGATAAAGAGTTCATTCAAGGCCGAACGAGCCACGTCTTTAACCATCCCCATATCCACCCCGAGCCGCACCATGGACAATAATTCGATCGTCTCCTGGCTAGAAATGATATGGGCATTTTTCAAAATCCCCAGAGAACGGTAGATCTTGTCTTCCAGCATCGAGCGGTTTTGCAAAAGCAAGGCCTGCCGGGCCTGCTCTTCCTGCTCAACGACCTGACGAATCAGGCCGTTGATGTTTTGCAGGATGTCTTCTTCGCTGTGCCCGAGGGACACCTGATTGGAGATCTGAAAGATATTGCCGGTGGCCTGGGTTCCTTCTCCATAAAAGCCGCGGGAGGCAAAGCTCAACTTGGCAATGGCGGCCAAAACTTTATTGATCTGCTTGGTCATAACCAGCGCCGGCAGATGCAGCATGACAGACCCGCGCATGGCTGTTCCGGTATTGGTCGGGCACGCTGTTAAATATCCCCAGTCTTCCCGAAAGGCAAAATCCAGCTTAACTGTCAACGTATCATCGATCATATTGATAACCTTCCAGGCCTGGTCGAGATCAAAGCCGGATTGTAAAACTTGGATCCGCAGATGATCTTCCTCGTTGATCATGACTGAAAGGATTTCTTCCTGAGAAACAATGAGACCTTTGCCGTCGGGGTTGGCGGCATGTTCGTGGCTCATCAGGTGCCTTTCCACCAGAAATTGCCGGTCCACAGCATCGAGTCCACTGAGCCTTAAAAAAAGAGAATCTTTAAACATGTTGATTTGGTTGATGACCGGTTCCAGGGAATCTAACGTATCACTCAATCCTTTTTTGCTCAAACGATGGGGGAAGGGCACTTTGGCGAGGTTCCTCGCCAGCCGGATCCTCGAGGACATCACGATATTGGCGTGAGGCCCGGTTCCTTTAAGCCATTCGCCTGTATGAGAAATCAAATCATCCAGCTTCATGTTCTTGAGCCTCTGTTAATGAAAAGACCTTTTTAACGCGGATGGTCGTCCCTCGACTTCGCTCGGGATCCTTCGCGAGGGATCCTCCCCGCCCCGGCTTTCGCCGGCAACGGCGGGCCGGGGAGCAACGTCGAAGGACAAATCTAACGCGGATTTACGCGGATACTTTCGAAGAGAAAATCTGCGACCATCCGCGTGCAATCTGCGAAAATCCGCGTTAAGCCTAGCTTTTTCACTGGGCCTTCCTCTTTTCCATCTCATGGATCTTGTCGCGCAACTCCGCGGCCTTCTCAAAATTCTCGGCCTGAATGGCCTGCTGCAGTTTTTGTCTAAGCCCCTCGAGGGTGTCGGGGGTATCGGTCTTAAGCAAAGAGGCTTGATATTGGGCCGGGAATTTCCCCAGATGCCGGTTCGATCCATGAATCTTCTTTAAAAGATTAGCCAAATGCTCCCGGAAAACCGTATAGCACTCACCGCAGCCCAGTCTTCCGAATTTTCGGAAATCCTCATATCCCAGGCCGCAGTTGAGGCACTTGATCTTGACTTTTTCGATATCTTTGACCTGCTGGCCGAAATCCGCCAAGCCGGCCAGTAAGTCCGCCAGGCCAAACTGCTGTTCCATCTGGATGCTCTTTTCCCGGGCACAGCTTTCGCAAAGATGCATTTCCGTCATCTGTTCATCCACAATCTCGGTCAGATGAACCGTGGCTTTTCTCTTTCCACAGACGTCGCATTGCATATCTAATACCTCACGCCGTCTTTCTCGAATCCAAAGACGCGATCATCATGGGCAAAGACTTTAATTCACGCTTTAAAGGATCCAGCATCAAGCCCAAAGATTCCAGCGTGAAAGCCCCCAAGAGGGTGCTGTCATCCTTCTCGCCAAAAATAACATCTGCTCCTCCAATCTTATTCCTATATTTAAAAAGGGCGATCCCTTTCTTTCGTAAAATCCTTTCTCCATTGGCCAGCCTGAATTCCTCCTCGGACAGGGGCTTGATTCCGAGTTTCTTCAGAATCTTAGTAGGAACCACAGAATAGATCGCTCCTGAATCCACCAGAAATTCCACATCCTCGGTGACTTCAGGTTTGGCTGGATTACCCACAGCAATTCTTAAGACCGTTAATCCCATAAATTTTACCTCCGCTCTTTTCCATCTCTTTCTTTGCTTCTTATTTGTACAGACGCGGCATGCCGCGTCTGTATCTCCTTTTCAATATCTTACGCCATCCTTACGGGTAAGCTCCCCAAAGAGTTTCATCAACTTTAACGTGAGCTTGCCCGGGCGGCCTTCGCCGATTGTCCGGCCGTCCACTTTCACCACGGGAATGATCTCGGCCGCGGTGCCGGTCAAAAAGCACTCATCCGCATTATACACCTCATGGCGGGTGATCATCCTTTCTAAATTTTCAATATCGTTCTGACTGGCCAACTCCAGGACCGCCTCCCGCGTGATGCCCTGCAACCGGCTCTGGGACGGTGTGGACAAAACCCCTTTCTTAACGATAAAAATATTGTCACCGGTGCACTCTGCCACATATCCCTGACTATCGAGCATAATTGCCTCATTAAAGCCGCTCGTGTTGGCCTCGATCTTGGCCAGAATGTTATTGAGATAATTTAGGCTCTTAAGCTGGGGATTCAAGGCATCCGGCAGGTTTCTTGCCGTTGGCACCGTGATGATCTCGAGTCCCTCTTTATAAAGTTTTTCGGGGTAAAGGGTGATTTTGTCGGCTATAATGACAACCCACGATTTGCCATGACATTTTCTCGGATCCAATCCCAAATCGCCTTCTCCACGCGTGACAATCACACGGATATACGCATCTTTAAGCTGGTTGGCCTTCAGGGTCTCAACAATGGCCTCTTGGATTTGGCTTTTGCTCAGCGAAATCTGAATCATAAGGGTATGGGCCGTTTCAAAGAGGCGGTTTAAGTGTTCGCTCAGTTTAAAAATCAATCCCGAATAAGAGCGAATCCCTTCAAAGGCGCCGTCCCCGTACAAAAACCCATGATCAAAGACCGAGATCTTCGCCTGATCACGATTGACCAACTGGCCATTCAAGTAAATCTTCATAGAGTGTTTTTCCCTCCCATTAACCTTCTCACCTGCGTAGGGTGAAGAGGTCTTTAGCCCAACCTCCCGTCCCGCATGGGGATCGTTTTATGGGATCGGCGGGCGATCTCCTCATCATGGGTGACAATGATCAGGGTCTGTTTTTGGGTCTCATTGAGGCTCATCAAAAGCTCGATGATCTCCTGGCCCGTCTCGGAATCGAGGTTCCCGGTCGGCTCATCGCAGAAAACGATCTTCGGATCATTGATCAAGGCCCGGGCAATGGCCACCCTTTGCTGTTCACCGCCGGAAAGCTGATAGGGTTTGTGGCTCACCCTTCTGCTTAACCCCACCCGAACCAAAAGGTCCAGCGCCTTGGTTTCCAGATCATGAGAGTTTCGTGAATCCCCCTTGACCAGGGCCGGCAGAAGAACGTTTTCCAAAGCAGTAAACTCGGCCAGCAGATGATAAAATTGGAACACAAATCCAATCTTTCTGTTGCGCACCCAAGAACGCTGAGTATCACTCAACCGGTAAACGTCCTCACCCTCCAAGATGACTTTTCCATCCGTAGGAGATTCCAAGGCGCCCAAGATATGCAAAAGCGTCGTTTTCCCCGCCCCCGACGGCCCGACAATGGACAAGATGTCACCCAGCCGGACCGTCAAATTGATTCCTTTTAGGACATGGAGCTTTCTTTCGGCCTGCTGATACGTCTTATGGAGATTCACCGCCTGGAGCATAAAAAAATAGAATTTCTACAGGTTACCAATGTTTCCGAAGTTACCAAAGTTACTAAGGTTACTTTTAGGATGTTGGATCAGGTTGCTTAAGGTTACGGAAACCTTTTGTAACCTTATTTAACTTCCTTTAAAATAACCTTGGCAACGTTGGAAACATGGGCAACATTTGGATCTACTCATACCTCAACGCATCCACCGGTTGAAGACCGGCAGCTTTGGCGGCCGGATAGATCGTGGCCAGAAAGCTTATCCCGAGGGCCGCCCCTATAATAATGAGAAGATCGCTCAATTGCAAGATAACCGGCAAACGGTCGATATAATAAATCTCCTGCGGGAGTTTAATGAACTGATATTTTTTCAGAGCAAAGCTTAAAGCCACGCCTCCCGCCAGGCCCCAAAATGTTCCCACCAGCCCGAGGTAAAGACCGTTTAAGGTGAAGATCCGGCGGATGGAATTCTTCGGGACGCCAATGGATTTCAGAATGCCGATATCCTTGATCTTGCTGGTGACCGTCACAATCAAGGTGCTGACAATATTAAAACAGGCCACCAAGACAATCAATGTTAGAATAACAAACATTGCAAACTTTTCAAGCCGTAAAGCGGCAAAAAAATTCCGGTTGGACTCAATCCACGTCCGCACCACAAATCCGAAACCTATAGCCTTGTAGATTTTTTCTTTCACTAAGGGGGCGTCGAAAACATTTTGCAATTTGAGCGCGATCCCGCTGACCGTGTTGGAAGAAAAGGAAAACATCTCCTGGGCCCTGTTTAAATCCACCAATACAAGATTCATGTCATAATCATACATCCCCGAGCTGAAAATCCCGGCCACCTTAAACTCATAACGCCACCCATGGCCGGCAACCCCCGAGGTGGGCGCAATCAACGTGATGGGATCTCCTTTCTGATAGCCCCAAAAGCTCGCCAGCTGACTGCCGATGA
>Ga0209399_10001763_pt1 | contig 10968 bp, 7 predicted proteins | sample OV2TP3_FD_184130 | JGI IMG/M metagenome (GOLD analysis project Ga0209399, IMG submission 184130) | Hot spring microbial communities from Beatty, Nevada to study Microbial Dark Matter (Phase II) - OV2 TP3 (SPAdes) (version 3) | ecosystem: Environmental > Aquatic > Thermal springs > Hot (42-90C) ... | reverse complement strand
AAGCGCTTGGTTGCTTAGGAACACCCATAGACTCTGGCCTGAGCGCTTCCACTGACTGAAGGGGAACTCCCACACCAACTCGCGGAGGGCGACTGTGGCTTCGCTGCTGGCAAAGAGCCGATCTGTGGGATTGAGCCAGTACCAGTGTTGGACGTTCAGATCGCGGTGCTGGATGGTAAACAGGACGTTCTTGAGGATGGACTGCAGAAAGCGCGTGGCCAGCAGGCCATCCAGCACATCGACGCTGAAATCGAAGTCGACATCCAAGCGGCTGTGCAGCGCCTGTTTCACTCGCGCTGCCACCCATTTGTCCGCCGACTGCTCCAGCCACATGGCTCGATCTTCCTCACGCCACTTCCGTTGCCGAAACAGCTGAAAGAGGACTTGTATTGCAGCTTTGGTGTCTCTGGTTTCTCGGCCGCCCTGCTCGTCGATGAGTGAGAGCAGGGCTAAGGCGCTGACGCCCCCGCGCCAGCGGAGGAGGCGCTGGTAGAGCGGCTGCGATTCAACCAGCGGCGTGAGCCGTCCCCGCTGATCGACCTCCAAGAGTGCTAGGTTGCGTATAGCGGGCAGGTGGCGGGCCAGAGATGCCCAGGCCTTGACAAGCAGGCCGCTGAGTTCAGGCAAGCCCTCAAGCGGGGGATGCTCCCAATGGATACTGGTGTCATAGTCCAAGACCAACCAGCCGCCATCTCGCAATAGCTCAGGAACACAGCACTGTCTCCAGATTGACTCTGAGACCTTCAACCGACGAACCCAGCAAGCCACATAGCACAGCAACACCGGCACCAGGATCGCTTCCACCAGCTGCCGATAGGCCTGCGCCTCGTGTTGCAACGGGGAGACGCGCTTTGGGGATTGTTGGGCAAGCCATTGCTGGATGGCGCGGTGGAGCCACTCCAGACTCATCCCATGCGCCTGCCAGCTCCGACGAATCTTGCGGGAGAATCTGTCCAGCGTGGCGTGCACATCGAGGTCTTCCCAGAGCGCGGCTGCGTCCGCAAGCCCGACCAGCGCCCCAGCGTCCCAGCCGCCCAGCAAGGCGGTGTTCAACTCCTTGAGCGTGGGGGCCTCCGGCTCGGGGAGGCTCAGATACCGCGCCACCAGCGCCTGGCAGGCTTTCGTCTGCAGCGGCCGCTGGCCCGTCACGATCTGGCACCACTCGACGGAGTCCAGCCGTTCCAAGAAGAAGTGGACGAGCTGATCTTCTACCCGCTCGCGGAATTCGGCGGGCGCTTCATGTGTGCCAGCCCAGGCCACGACCCCTGGCCAGACGGATTGGAGTCGCCCAGTGGGTGGGACAAACAGCCAATTGGTGACGGCCGCCTGATAGAGGAGGCGGGAGACCAGTTGCGGAGCGCGGTGCGCCTGCTGCACCTGCTTGGCTTCGGTGATGAGCTCGGCCAGTGTTTCCGGCATCGGCAGTTTCTGGAGATGACGCTATTACTGTATCACACAACCGGACTGCCCATAAAGGGTCGCCCACCCTGTGACTTGGAGCCTCCCGAAAAGCCTGTCTCCGTTTTCTGCCGACGGAATCAGTAGGGTCCCTCGAATTTCTGGATCGCGTTTTTCGTTTGAGGCTCCCCGCCAACATCCGCTCCGCCTCCCACGGTGGGCCCCCATGAAATTGTTTTTCTGCGTCCCCTCCCAGCCAGGCGGGGTCATGCTTCCGCCAAAAAGCCCGATACACAAACGACGAGGGATGTTTTGTACCCGGGCGGGGGTGTGGCGCGGGGAGCCGAAGGAGTGTTACTGCCGTTTAGGGGGTTTATCTACTCCGCAGGGGCAGGCTGGGCCGTCGAGGGCATCGCGGATTATGGCTGCCAGACGGGAGGAGACGCGCTATTTATGCGCGAAGCCAGCGGAAGGTGCGCGAGATTCAACGTGAAGCTGACAGGACCTTCGGAAACTTTCGCATTAACTTCAAAGGTAGATCGAGGACAAAGAGAGCCCACTGCGACTTGGCGAGCACAGGCAGCCACTCGCTGGTCTTGGACACCAGCTGCACCGACGCCCACTCATCCAGCATGAGGTGGAAGGCCTCCTGCAAGCCTTCATTAGCTTCACAGACCAGGACGGTGGGCTTCTTTTGAGAAGGCATTAACCAGCAGAATGTCGTCAAGTGTCCTGGCCACAAAGGCCACAAAGGCGATGGTGCCCCTTGTAAGTTGGGCTATTTGTCTTTCGCATCGCGTTTTTTCCAAGTGGTGAAGCTACCTAATACGCGAGGTGGAGCTGGTAATTCTGGGTGGGGGTATTCACCAGTACATGCGCCGTATATCTCATCGAGTAAGCGACCGAATTCATCATCGTCTTTTTTCTGTTCCTCTGTCTGTGCGGGGTAGCCTTCCTCACTCACATACCCGAAACCTACATCGTTAATTGTTCCCATTCCTCCAAACATTTTTCTGATGTCCTTCATGACCCCTGCAATTTCAGAGTCGGTGAATGCGGCCTCCAAGTGATCCGCCATCTCGTCGCACGCTTCAGGGAAGCCAGTCTTGTGCTTCCGTTGCAACTCAGCAGCACGTCGTAGCTTACGAACTACTTGGGCCTTATCCATCTCGGGTCCCTGCTCTTGAGACATTATAGTCCAATGCGTCGCTCGTAGCATTTTTCATGGCGGCAATATCCGTCTTCCGATCTCCCGCACTAAACCTTTGTCTCTGGGGTCAACGACGATCTGGAGGGCTCGCTTCCCTCCCTCTCGAATGAACCCGATCAAGGCCCGAAGAGGACCAGTAGAAACAAGTGTGGCGACTCGGTTTGGCGCAGCGCCAGAAGTACCGACGAGTCCAAGTTCCTTGATGGCCGCTTGCGTTGAAACTAAGCGTCCTGCTGTGACTCCCCGCGTGGCATTGAGCGCCCTACCACCGCCAGTAATGGCTTCCGTTCGTCCCAGCTCAAAGGCGCGTTCCAACGTAGTCCCCGGCTTCACGATGATGCTCCGGTAATGCGGTGCACCGTTTAAGCTGGTGAAACTCTCAATGGCTTGTTTTCCATAAATCGCTGCGTCATCAAGCTCTGACCCTGCAATCCGAGCCGCGCCCGTTTCGCCCAATGCCCTCAGGCCGTTGACCACACCTTGGCGGGCCGTGTTGGCAAACGTCCAGGCGGCCCTTGCCGACATACCTATCCCGACGAGGATCGACACAGCCGAGGCCATGTCTAGCACGGAGTATTCTTGAATCGGTGGATCGAGCGCGCGGATTTCTGCATCGCTTAGCGGTGGCCTGATCCCCTTGAGCGGCTCAGAACTCGCCACATCAGCAGGCGGAGGTGCAGGAGCCATCGTCGGATCCAGAAACCGGACGCCAGTATCCTGTAGGATGGACGGATCAAAGCCTGGATTGAAGGGCCAAGTCAGGTATGTCCCTCCCGCAATGAGAAGGAGGAGAATGATTGTCCAACAGACCGTTTCGCACTGTCCCGTCGGATCAGTCCGGTTCAGGGGGTTGTTGCGGACGTAGCTGTAGCGATTCAAGAACTGCGGCTCATCAAGATCCTGCACAATGGGATCAGCTTGGCAGAACTGTCCTACGATCGGCGTATGGGCTCTGGCAGGAAACAGGATCAGATTATTGCCCTCATCCTGTCGTTGCCCGGTGAACTTGTGGGCCACATCCACTGAGCCTTGATTGGTGATGACCGAGCCGTAAGGACTGTATTCCAACAGTTGTAGGGGCTGCCCAGCACTATTTGTGATGACGTTGGAAGAACCCCGGTGATCCGTGTGATAGAACCATAGGGCGCCTGCGGAATCCATCGCGGCGACCCTGACTGGTCCCGCCATGACGTAGTTAATGGTTGTCCCATCCGGGGCAATCTCCACACTCTCGCCCAGGTAGGTGGTCGTGCCTGCTGCGGTGATCCGCTTGACCTTGCCCCCATCCCCGTCATAGATAAATGTCGTGGTCTGGTCTCTGGGCACAGGGGGATTAAAGAGGCTGGTACTCACCACATGGACGAAGTAGGCTTCCCCTGGCTGGACCTCAGTTACCGCTTCAAGTTGTTGGGTGGTGGCGTTGAAGCGCCAGATTTGATCGTAGTTGACCCCTTGCAGGAGCCAGCTGACGGGTTGCGGGTCATCGACCACGATGGCTGGCAGCAGGTGCCACTCAGGTAAGACATTGAGGGCGTACTGGCTGGTGGGGAGCTGGCCAGTAATTTGGACTGTGACGCCGCTTGGGTTCCTGCAGTAAATTTGGTAGCCCTTGCCGTACTCCAAGGTATTGAAGTCATCGAAGTCGGGATGACCCACGTAGAACTGGAACTGGCCCGTGTAGGGGTCATCGTAGTCCGCTTGGAAGTGGCCGATCCACTCAAAGTCATCGCTGGGCTCCAAACCCACGTTGGGGAAGAGCGCGGCCGCGCTGGCATCATCGGGAATGACAGGGAGCGAGAAGAAATTCCAGCCGTATTCAAAGTGCAACTCGACCGTCTCCTCCTGGGCGGTCTTGACTTCCATGAGCCGGTTTTCCGTGTCGTAGCGCATGAGCTGAGTCACCAGCTCAGAGCTGTCAGGCGTCTTCTGGATGACGTTGCCGCTGGCGTCATAGCTCATCGTCCAGCCATCGGAAGTTGAGGTCACAGCGTGGGGACCGGCGGAGCCTTCGCCGTAAGTCAGCGTCACGCCTTCTTTCAACGTCATGTTCCCAATGGGATCGTAGGTGTAGCTGTAACTCCCGTAGCTGCCAGAAGCCGAAACCAGCCGATTTAGGTCGTCATACCCGAACGTCTGTACCGTGCTGTGGACAGTGTCGGTAATGGATTCAATGTTGCCCACCGGATCTAGGTCATACGTGAAATCTTGAAGCGCTCCCCCTGGACTATTGGTGACCAGTCGATCCAACCGCAACGTCAGCGGATTATAGGTATAGTCTGAAACTGCCCCGTTGCCGTACTCGGCTCTCGTAGCCTGACCAGCAGCGTTGTAGACCATATTCGTGATGATCGGCTGCGCTGCTTGTCCTTGGGGTTGGAGTGTGATTGTTTCAATACCGCCTTGTGCGTTGTAGGTGTAGGTAGCTACGGCGTTATTGGGATAGGTCAGAGTCAGCAAGCGGCCTAACAAGTCGTATGTCCGTGTAATGGTCCTGGGATTTCCACTGATGGTTTTTGTCGCTATGGTCATCCGTCCGAGGTTGTCGTACTCAAACGCCGCAGAATCCTGAAGTTCTGTCACACTCGTAAGCCTGCCTTTCCCATAGGACTGCTGCGGATCATCGTGGGTGTATGTCACAGGGCCTGGATCGATGATGTCGGAGCCAGGCGGAAGCTGATAGGCCTTGTGGATGAGCCGGTTCAGTTCGTCGTACTGGAAGCTCGTTATCATGCCTCTTGCATCCGTCTGGGTTAAGAGATTATCCACATCGTCATAGGTATACTCCCAGTGGCCCATGTCGGGATCATCCATCGTCAGCTTCCGACTCAAGCTGTCGTAGGCAAGCTGGATGACGTTGCTGGCGTGGTCAGTCGTTCTGGTCAGGTTGTTCAGCGCATCGTGCTGGTAGGCGGTGGTGTAGGTTGAGCCACCGTTGAACTCCTCGACTTTGATCAAACGGCCATAGGCGTCATTGGTGCGCTTGGTCTGGTGGCCGTTGGCATCGGTGCTGGTGGTCGTCCAGTCATCATAGGCGGTGCTCGATGTCGAGCCATCGGGATCAATGATGCTGAGCAGACGTTTGGGCGGGTCATACGTGTACTGGACTTTGACGAGGTTCTCCCAGCCCGGCTCGTTGGTGATGGGGACGTAGCTGGTGGACAAATCCGAGAAGTACGGCACCCACTGCTTGATGACCAGACCTCGGTTATTGAACTCTGGGACGCCTGTCACCACCTGCTTGTTCGGATCTTCGGCTGGAGTGCGTGTTTGAATCGTGCGGCCGAGGCCATCGGTGAAGGCGTAGGCCGTCAGCACAGGCGCTTGGCCGCTTTGGATGCGGGTATGCACGGTGGTTTTGCTGGGCACGGTGGAGACATCGTACTCGTAGCTGGTGGTGGGAAGCGGCTCGGTGTCATTCGGGCCAATGACCTTGCTGATGCGGCCGAGTACGTCATAGATGGTCGTGGTCGTCACGTTGTTCTGGTCGGTGGAGGTCAAGACCTGGCCAAGCCGAGGATCATACGTCAGACTCCTGGTATGCCCCAGGTGGTTGGTAATGACTTCCAGATAGGTGTGGGTGGCGGTGTCGTAGGTGTTCGTCGTAATATGACTCAAGGCATCGGTGACGGTGGCCACATTCCCGTAGGCATCATAGGTGAGGGTCGTGCCCAGCCACCGCTCTGTAGGTAGGTTCAGCCACTCTTCCTCTTTGGTGAAGAGACCGGCTGTGGGAGGCGTGTCGATGCTGGCTGCGCCATCGTAATAGAAGCGGCGCTGGGCCACGACAGTCTGGACATCATTGAGGGTCTGCACGAGTTTGGGTTTGTTGAGGATCCAGGCGGTTGCGTTGTAGTTGAACTCGGTGACGGTAGAGCGCTCATCCCCTGAGACGTTGACATCCCCATCCTCATCGGTGCGGCTGATGTTCCCGTAGCTGTCGTACTGGAAGCGGCTGCGGGCTTGCTTGAAGTCAGAATCTCCGTCATAGGTAAAGCTGTTAGTCTGCTCCAGCTTGACGAAGTGGACGCCTGGGTAGGGGTCGGTGCAGCTCCAGGTCTGTTCGGTCTTGGTCCAGAGATTGTCGTACTGATCCCGGAACTCGGTGAAAATGGGTCGTCCTTTCTTGTGCTCATCCTGGTGGAACTGGGTATAGGACTTGTTGCCATCCGCATCAAAGACTGTCGCCTCTTCAAAGCCTCGGAACTCCTTGGTCGGCGCATCGTACAGGCCGCCATGAAAGAGGTACGTCGTGGTGTAGCTGTGGCCTAAGCCGTCTTCTTGCTTGGCCTGTTGCACCACATGGACGATGAACGGCAGTAGCGGGTCTTCCCCGCAACCGCACAGGGTCGAGGGCTGGTAGTTGATCGTGGTGGTTCCACCAAGTCCGTTGTTGATGGTCCGCAGTACATCGGTGGCCGTGCCATTGGAGCCATCGCCATTGGTGAGCGTTGAGAGCGCTAACTGGGAGCTGCCAGAGATGAGGTTGAACACCGCAGGATCAGCGATGCTGTCGCCGTTGAAGTCCCCCACCTGGATATTGTCCTGCTGGGTCGTCAGGCTGAAGGTGAGCGGCAGGGTAATGGTAGAGCCAAAGCTGCTGCCAGTTGAAGGTGCATAGATGACCTGGCCCGCGGAGCGGTTATAGTAGACCGCATCGGTCAGCCCATCCCCGTTGAAGTCGGCGGAGGTGTGAGGATTCGAGCCACCGAAACTCCCGATCCAGTTGGTGGAACTCGCCCAGCTGCCTCCGGTCGACAAGCGCACATCGATCGCCCCGCTGGACTCATTGACGATTCCAATGTCCGTCAGCCCATCGCCGTTGAAGTCGCCGGTCAACGCCTCGTAGCCGGAATCGCCCCAGCTCAGCCCAAACCCACCGGCTGATGAAAACCCATTCCCATTCCACAACGCGATGCTCCAAGAGCCATTGTTGTACGTCCCGATGTCGGTGCTCCCATCGCCATTGAAGTCACCCGTCAACGGCGTATCCCCGCTGCCGACTGACGTATTCCAGCCGGACTCCACCACAAAACTCGTGCCAGTTGAGCGGGCAAACTGCCAGCTCCCACTGTTGTAGATGGCAATATCCGTCCGCCCATCCCCGTTCCAATCGCCCAGGAGCGGAATCGAGGAGCTGTTGCCAAATCCACTGAGCCATGACCCTCCGGGTGGAAACGAGCACGAAGTCGCACACGACACGTCCCAGGTGCCAGAACTGGGCGTGAACTTGATGAGGTCGGTCTTGGCATCGCCATTCACATCGCCGGAAAGTTGGGGTACGCCCAGCGGAATCTGGGTGGGGTTCATGACCCCACCCCAGCCATCCAACTGGTTCTTGATGCCGCCAGACAGCGTCGTCGGCCCCCAGCCCTGGTGCTGGTGGTAGCTGGTGATGTGGATGAGCGACCAACCAGTTTGGAGGGAAATGCTGCCCCCAGTGACCTGCGTGACAGACCCTCCCGCCTCTTCCTTCCAGAGACACCCCACCGCGTCATTGCCGTTCGTGAAGGACACCGAGAGATTCTGGGGACTGGGCACATAGACGTAAGTCCATTCATGCCCAAAATGGTCATTGCAGCCGGACATGGTGATATTGCCATTGCCGCTGGCGCTCCCCGAGACACAGCCCAGGTTAAAGCCTCCAGTGGTTTGAATTGGGGAGCCCCAGGGAAGCCCCGAGTAGGGATGCGCACAGCCCCAGGTCTCATGGCCCGTATCCAGATTGGCCTTGCGGACATTCCAGCCAGCGACAGACGGAGGCGGCACAATGTTGCTCAGGATATTCGGGTACGTGGCAGAGCCACTGTCTTGGTAGGTGAACTGGGTCGCGGGCAGGCTGGTCGTACCATCGGTGCCGAACTGCTGCGCATTACTGATGATGGAGCGGCCGGTACGCCCGCTGGTGGTGTAGGAGAGGACATACTTGCGGGTGAGTTGATTCGGTTGCCCATTGACCGTGGCGTAGGTCTTGAGTTCCTTCAGGCGCTTGGCCGTCGTCACCGCGAAGCCGCTGCGGTAGTTGACTTCATCATCCGGCCGATCCTCCAGAATGAACTCGACGTAGTTCGTCGGCGGAGCGCTGGTGGGTTCATGGCCCGTGTAGTCGATGCGAGAAGGGTACAGGTGGTTCTGGTCTTTGGTGTAGGTGAGGGTGAGGTAGTTGCCATTCGTGTCGATGACCTTATCCAAGGCCCAGCGGAAGACCTGGCCGCTGGATTCGATCTGCGAAGCGACGGTCTGCCCGAAGAAATACGTCGTGCCGGATTTGTCCTTGACCTCCCAGCCTGAGACGCCATTGTTGAGGAACTTCAGGAACAATCCTTCATCCTTGGCCCGATACTCGTTGCCGCCGATGTTGACCAGGTCGGAGGCGATGCCCTGGAACATGAAGGTATAGGTATCCGAGCTGTCATACTTCGGAACACCGTTCTTGGTCGAGCGCTCGATGTAGCCCACATCCAGCATCCACCCCACCCCGAGCCAACCGTTGCGACTCGACGAAGAATACGAGAGGGCTAATGACGGCTGCAGGCCTTTGCGTCCTGGGGGCATGGCAATCGGGACACTGGTCGTCGCTCGTCCTGTAAACAAGTCGGGTTGGAAGCTCTCCACCAGCGTGGCCGCCGGTGGAGGCGCGGAACCGGCTGAGGCGGTGGAGGAGCCCAAGTGCGAGGCCTCGGTGTACGGCGGGAAGGCGAGCTGGGCGATGACGAACGTGACGGCCGTCGTCAACGCGACGAGCCGATCAGGCAATCTCGGCTTAGCGGCGCGTCTGAGGTGCATGGTCGTCTGGCTCAATCGGATGCCGAGCAATGAAGATTTCCTGTGTCTGGCTGGCCTGTCCGCTGGGCGAGCGTACCTGGACGCGCACGTGATGGGCGCCGATGTCCTGCTCAGTGAGCTGGCGTCGCACGAGAGGAGCGGTTCCCCAGGATTGGAGGATTTCTTCGTCCCAGAGGAACTGGTACTCCACTCTGGAGGCGTTTCCCTCAACTACACTCGCCTGGATCGTCAAGACATGATCGGCGAAGGCCAGCGGGGCGACGTTGAGCTGGACAGGAATCGGTGCAGCGAGTGGTGTGGACTCCTCTGCGAACAGCGCAGCCTTCACAGGGAAACACAGCACCAGGGCGAAGACCGTCCAAGAGGCGCAAATAGGCTTCATCAGATACGGTTGAGAGAGGAGAGTCATTCGTCCGCTTCCTTGTCTGGGTCCAGCCGCCGGAAGGTGTCGTGCAAACTGGCCATAGGACCGTCTTGGCCAACTCGACGGTCGTAGTGGCTGACCACCCCGCAGTCCCGACAGATGAGGCGGTGCACCTCCGTCTGCTGCACAAGGCTTAGCTGTTCGTCCTTGACGTTGCGGCTTTTACAGACTTGGCATTGCCACCCGGGTGGGTTGGGGGATTCCGCCATGCGCTCCTCATGCATCCACTCACTGTCATTGGCTGTTGGAAACATCCGCTGCCGGACGGCGCAGAACGCGCATGATATAGCCATACCACTGGGGACAAGTGGTGTCAAGAGAAATTTTGTGATTATGAAAAGTAGTTTGATAAAACACCATTCCAATGTTCTCGCGGCTCAACGCGCCTGGGGGCCGTGTCGTCGTCAGTCAGCCTCATCCGTCGCGCTACGGAGTGTGCCGCATGGGCTGAGCGTTGGGGCTGCGCCTTGCCGAACTGCACACCGACTTGGAGACGCAGCTGGCTGACGCTTCTGGGAAGATACCGCCTGCACAAGGCATTGCCGTAGCCGGTCCAGCCCCAGCTCATCGGGAAGCCCTCTTCATCGTCACACACTGACCAAGACGCTGTTCTGCTTCTTCTGGTAGGTCTTTTTGCCCGAGGACGCGGGCTTGGTGATCGCCTGGCGCTTCCCCCAGTGTGGGGCTTCCAGGATTCTGCCCGAGGCCCGATCCAAGACAATCCGCCTGGTCTGGCAGACGGTCGGACGAAACCATTTCCAGTGACCATGGTTCTGGCGGCGGATGGCCTCGACATCCTGTTCCTTGATGACGATGTGCTTGGGGCCGAGATGGACGTGGTAGACCTGCTGCAGCCGAAACTCGACCTTTGTGCACTCCCCAGCCGCACAACCCAGCCACTCCTGGTAGGCTCCGCTCTGGAGTATCCGCACCAGGGTGGTGGTAAACGACTCGCCTTCTGGCATTCTTGATCCCCCCTTCCAAATTCTCGGCCAACAAAAACCGGACTGCCTGATAATTTCGGCAGCCCGGCGATCTTGAACCTCAAGACCCGTGGCTTTGCGGCCCACCCTTACGGGTGGTGTGCCTTTATCGGCTGGCGCGTTGTGCCAGCTTCCACATCACCTTAACGGTCGTACACGGAAAGAACGGG
>Ga0209399_10001761_pt1 | contig 10975 bp, 12 predicted proteins | sample OV2TP3_FD_184130 | JGI IMG/M metagenome (GOLD analysis project Ga0209399, IMG submission 184130) | Hot spring microbial communities from Beatty, Nevada to study Microbial Dark Matter (Phase II) - OV2 TP3 (SPAdes) (version 3) | ecosystem: Environmental > Aquatic > Thermal springs > Hot (42-90C) ... | reverse complement strand
ATGTCGCCGACCAGGCCGCCAGCATCCCCGAAGGCCTCGCCAAGGCCGAAGCCGCGCTGGAGTCCGGCCGCGCGCTGGCGCTGCTGGACCGCGTCGTGGAATTCTCCCGGCAGCCATGATCCCACCACCTGTCTGTCCGTCCGCAGGACGTGTCTGCCGACCCCGGAGGTGGTGGAGCCGCCAGGTCGGCAGACGGGCTGCCTGCGGCAGCCCCAGCCAGGTGGTGGGATGATCCTGGACGACATTCTCGCCGCGAAACGCCGGGAGATCGAAGCCGCCAAACAGCGGCTGCCGCTGGATGAGCTGAGGCGGAGGGTCGAAGTCCGCAAGATGCGCCGGCCCTTCAAGGCCGCCCTCCAGCATGCCAAGCGTCCCGCCCTCATCGCCGAGCTCAAGCGTCAATCCCCCTCCCGTGGGATGCTCCGGGAGCGTTTCGACCCGGTCATGTTGGCCCAGCAGCTCCAGGAGGCCGGGGCCGCCGCCCTGTCGGTGCTGACGGATGAGCCCTTCTTCGGCGGCCACCTGGAATTCCTGCGGGACGCCCACCAGTTCACCGACATCCCGGCGCTGCGGAAAGATTTCATCCTCGAGCCCTATCAAATCTACGAAGCCGTCTACTACGAGGCCGACGCCATCCTGCTCATCGTCGGGATGTTGAACGACTCGGAGCTGCGCCAGCTCCTGACGGTGGCCCGGCAGGTTCGCGTGGACGCGGTCGTCGAGGTCCATGACGAGCCGCAGCTCGCGCGCGCCCTGGCCGCCGGCGCCGACCTCATCGGGATCAACCACCGCGACCTGCGGACCTTCACGATGCAGCCGGAGGTCACCGCGCGGCTCCTCCCCAAGGTTCCGAAGGGCCCGCTGGTCATCGCGGAAAGCGGCGTCCAGACGCGCGACGACGTGCAGCGGCTCCAGACCCTGGGTGTCGCGGCGGTGCTCGTCGGGGAAGCGCTGATGACCGCCCCCGACGTCGGCGCCAAGGTGCGCGAGTTATTCGACGGAGTGTGGTAGCTGGTCACCAACCGCAACATTGACCGGGTCATCCGGATCCTGACGCCCGTCGTCCGCCGGTGGGAGGAGCCGGTGGTCGGGCGCTACAAGGCCGATCCGTTCACGACGCTCATCGGATGCCTGCTGAGCCTGCGCACCCAGGACGCGACGACCCACCGGGCCTGCGAGCGGCTGTTCGGCCTGGCCCGCACGCCGCAGGCGATGCGCCGGCTGCCGACGAGGACCATCGAACGGGCGATCTATCCGGTCGGGTTTTACCGGACCAAGGCCCGGCGGCTCAAAGAGGTCTGCCGCGTGCTGCTGGAACGCTACCAGGGACGCGTCCCGGATGACCTCGAGGAGCTCTTGACCATCACGGGGGTCGGGCGCAAGACGGCGAATCTGGTCGTCACGCTGGCCTATCGCAAGCCCGGCATCTGCGTCGACACCCATGTCCATCGGATCACCAACCGCTGGGGCTATGTCGCCACCAGGACGCCGGAACAAACAGAATTCGCGTTACGCGCGATCCTGCCGCGGCGCCATTGGATCGTCCTGAACGACCTCCTGGTGGCGTTCGGCCAGCACGTGTGCCATCCGACCTCGCCCTGGTGCAGCCGTTGTCCTCTGGCGTCAATGTGTGCTAAGATTGGGGTCACGCGATCCCGCTGATGTCTCGACCGCTCGTCCGCTCCAATCTGACCGTCCTCGACCTGCCGGCCTCCGAGCGGCCGCGCGAACGCCTCGTGCGGCTCGGGGCCGAGGCCCTCTCGGACCAGGAGCTCGTCTGTTGTCTGCTGGGGCGGGGGATCCGCGGGGAGTCGGTCCTCGTGACGGCCCAGCGGCTCCTGAAAGGCTTCGGCACGCTCCGGGGCGTCGCGGAGGCCTCGGTGGAACAGCTCGCGAAGGTTCGCGGGGTGGGGACCGCGAAGGCGGCGCAGTTGAAAGCCGCGGCGGAGCTGACGCGGCGGATGGCGAACGGCGATGGGTCCTTGCCGCGCCTCGTCGAGACCGCTGAGCAAGCCGCCGCCATCCTCCAGCCCGTCCTGCGCAATAAGAAGAAAGAGCATTTCGTCGCCCTCCTGTTGGACAACCGGCACCGGCTCATCCGCCTGAGCCCGGTGGCCGTGGGCAGTCTCTCGGCCAGCGTGGTGCATCCCCGCGAGCTGTTCAAAGACGCCATTGCGGCCTCGGCCGCCGCTGTCATCCTTGCCCATAACCATCCGTCGGGGGACCCCGCGCCGTCGGACCAGGACATCGCCTTGACGAAACGCCTCATCCAGGCCGGCGCCTTGCTGGGCATCGAGGTGTTGGACCATCTCATTCTCGGCGCCGAGGACGTGGTGAGTCTCGCCGCCATGGGCGTCATCGCCTGCCGAGGAAGTAGGCGCCGCTCATGACGCGACTGACGCGCGCGGTCATCGTCGTGTCGGCCGCCATGTGCGCCGTCCCCGCGTGGGCCGCTCGATCCGCATCGACGGCCGCCGGACAGTCTCGGGTGCGCGCGGTCATGGACAACTCCGAGCGCTATCCGGGCTTTGACAAGCTCGGCCGGGGCGCCGGCAATGTCCTGACCGGCTGGCTGGAGATTCCGCTGGCCATTCGGAGGCGCTACGTCAGCCGGGAGCCCGTGACCACGTTTGTCACGGGCACCGCCGTCGGCCTGGCCAAAGGGGTCACACGGACCGTGGTCGGGGCGTACGAAACGGTCACCTTCTTCCTGCCGTACCCGAACAACTTCGGCCCTATCCTGCCTCCGTTGGACTACTTCAGTCAGTAGCGTGCGCACCACCCTCATCCTTACGCACCGGGACGTCGCGCGGCTGCTCGAGATGCCGACGGCCATCCGGGTCGTCCGCGCATGCTTCAAAGCCCAGGCCCGCGGCGAGACGACCATGCCGCCGAAGCTCTACCTGCCGCTGCCTCATCAGAGCGATTTCCGGGCGATGCCGGCGGCGCTGCGTCATCCGGCCTGCTGCGGGGTGAAATGGGTGAACGTCCATCCGCGCAATCCCGCCAAAGGGCTGCCGACGGTCATGGCCGTCATCGTGCTCAATGACCCGCAGACCGGCTTCCCGGTGGCGATCATGGACGGGCTTCTGCTGACCCGCCTCCGGACCGGCGCGGCGTCGGGGGTGGCCGCGAAGGCGCTGGCCCGCCCGGAGTCGCGCATTGCCGCGCTGATCGGCTGCGGGGCGCAGGCCCCGGCGCAGCTCTTGGCGCTGCGGCATCTGTTCCGGCTCACGGAGGTTCGGGTCTGGGGGCGCCGGCCCGAAGAGGCCGCGCGGTTCTGCCGGCGGATGCGCCGTCCCCTGGGGGTACCGTTGCGTCCGGCGGCGACGGTGAAGCAGTGTGTGGAGGGAGCCGACCTGATTACGACCATCACCCCTTCCCGGCGTCCGCTGATTCGGCGCGAATGGGTCAAGCCGGGGGCCCACATCAATGCGGTCGGGGCGGATGCACCCGGCAAGCAGGAGCTGGACCCGCGGATTCTCCGTCAGGCGTTGGTGGTGGTCGATGAGCGCCGGCAGGCGATCCACGGCGGGGAGATCAACGTGCCGGTCTCCCGCGGACTGTTTCGGCCCTCCCGGATTCATGCCACGTTGGGCGACGTGCTCCTGGGACGCACTCCCGGACGACGGAAGGCGGCTGACGTGACGGTGTTTGATTCGACCGGCCTGGCCATCCACGACATCGCGCTGGGATACGCCATCCTTCGCCAGGCCCTCCGCCGCCGCCTCGGCCGCGCCATCCGCCTCGTCATTTGATATAATAATTGTTTTGCGATGCTACCTGACGCGCAAGGCCATTTCGGGCCGTTCGGAGGCCGGTTCGTCCCCGAAACCCTGATGGCCGCTCTCGAGGAGTTGGAGCGGGCGTTCCACCGCGCCCGCCGCGACCCTGCCTTCCGGCGGGAGCTGGCCGGCTATCTCCGGCGGTACGCCGGACGCCCGACCCCGCTGTACCCGGCGACCCGGCTGGGCCGGAAGCTGGGCGGGCTGCGCGTCTACCTGAAGCGGGAAGACCTCCTGCACACCGGCGCCCACAAGATCAACAACGCCCTCGGCCAGGCCCTCCTGGCGGTCCGGATGGGCAAGCGCCGCCTCATCGCCGAAACCGGCGCCGGCCAGCACGGGGTCGCCGCCGCGACGGTCGCCGCCCGTTTCGGGCTGGAATGCGTCGTGTTCATGGGCCGGGACGACATGGCGCGGCAGCAACTCAACGTCTTCCGCATGCGCCTGCTGGGGGCGACGGTCGTGCCGGTGACCAGCGGCACGCGGACGCTCAAGGACGCCTGCAACGAAGCCATCCGCGACTGGGTGACGAACGTCCGGACCACGCATTATTGCCTGGGCTCCGTCGTCGGCCCGCACCCCTACCCGCTGCTGGTCCGGGAGTTTCAGGCCGTCATCGGGCGGGAAGCCCGGCGCCAGATCCTCGAGGCGGAAGGACGGCTCCCCGACTGCCTGGTGGCCTGTGTGGGCGGCGGCTCGAATGCGATCGGGCTGTTTCATCCGTTTGAGCGGGACCGCCGGGTCCGGTTCATCGGCGTGGAGGCCGGCGGGACCGGGCTCGCCGCCGGCCGCCACGCGGCGACGCTGGTCAAGGGATCGCCGGGCGTGCTGCATGGCGCCAGCAGCCTCGTCCTGCAGGATGCGCACGGGCAGATTCTCGAGACGCGATCCATCGCCCCGGGGCTGGATTATCCCGGCGTCGGGCCGGAGCATGCGTACTATCAGAAGACCGGGCGGGCGCAGTATGTGGCCGTGTCGGACCGGCAGGCCCTGCAGGGATGCGCGTTGTTGGCGGCTACTGAAGGGATCATTCCGGCGCTGGAGCCGGCGCATGCCATCGCCTACCTGGCGACGCTGGCCCGCCCCGTTAGAAAAGCGTTTTCTAACGGGGCACGCCGGCTTCCGAGACGGAGTCTGGTGATCCTGGGGCTGTCCGGCCGAGGCGATAAGGACGTCGAAACGCTGGCCAAACACCTGGACGTGCATGGATCCCATTCGCGCCGTCTTTGAACGACTGCGCCGCAGCCGCCGCAAGGCGCTGATGCCGTTCATCATGGGTGGGGATCCGGACCTGCCGACGACGGGCAAGCTCTTGCGCGTCTTGGCGGAGCATGGCGCGGACCTGATCGAGGTGGGCGTGCCGTTCTCCGATCCGTTGGCGGACGGCCCGACGATTCAGCGGGCGTCCAGCCGCGCGCTGGCGCGCGGCACCACTCCCGAGGCGGTGCTGGAGTGCATCCGCCGAGCCGCCGCCCGCGTTCCCGCCCCGATCCTCCTGCTGTCCTACTGGAATCCCATCGTGCAGTATGGCACTGGCCGGTCCCACGCCGCCGATCCAACGCCGTTTCTCCGGGATGCCCGTGCCGCCGGCGTCTGCGGGGTCATTGTGCCGGATTTACCGGTCGAGGAAGGAGAGGGCTTTCGCGCGTCGGCCCTGCGTGCAGGGGTGGATCCGATTTTCCTGGCCGCGCCGACCAGCCCGCCCGAGCGGCTGCGGCGGATCGCGCGCTGCTCCGAGGGGCTGATCTACTATGTGTCCGTGACCGGCACGACCGGGGCGCGCCGGCGCCTGTCACACGAGTGGCTGGACGGCGTGCGGCAACTGAAGCTCATCACGACCAAGCCGGTCTGTGTGGGATTCGGGATCTCCACCCCGTCCCAGGCCTCGTCGGTGGCGCGTGCGGCGGATGGGGTGATCGTCGGCAGCGCGTTGATCCGGACCATGGAGCCGCACCTGCGGCGCCCGCGCGCCTTGCGGCAGGCGGTCTCCTTATTTATGCGTCGCCTTCGACGGGCGGTCTAAGCAATGAATAGCCCCCGCGTCACCTACGTCATCATGGCCGGCGGAAAAGGCGAGCGGCTGTGGCCGCTGGTTCGCACGTCCCTGCCCAAAGTGTGCGTCCCGCTGGAAGACGGCCGGCCGTTATTGCAGGCGACCCTGGAGCGTCTTGGTCCGCTCGTCAGACACCGGGATGTCTTGATTGTGACCGTCGCTGATCAAGCCAAGGCCGTCCGGGCGGTCCTGCCGCCTTCACGCCGCCGGGCTCTCCTGGTCGAGCCGGAAGGCAAGAATACGGCGGCGTGCCTCGCCCTGGCAACCGCCGCGCTGCGCCGCGATCCTGACCGGCTCATGGTGGTGCTGCCGGCGGATCATTGGATCCGGCCCGCCGAGGCGTTCCGCCGAACGCTCCAGGCAGGGATGGCGGTGGCTCAGGAACAGGATGAGCTGGTCCTGATCGGCATCCCACCGACCCGCATGCATCCTGGGCTCGGACATATGACGGTCGGGGATCCCGCCGGCGCTCGGCACGGATGCCGGGTCTTCCGGCTGGCCCGCTTCATCGAAAAACCCCCGAGGAAGGTGGCGCGACGGCTCCTGCGGGCCCGGACCGCCTACTGGAACGCCGGCATCTTCATCGGCCGGGTCCGAGTCTTCGAAGAGGCGTTCCGACGCTATTTACCGCTCCATGCGCGCCGCTTGTTCTCCCGTGGAGCGACGGCGCATCTGCGCTCGGCGTATCGAGGGCTGCCGGCCGTGTCGTTCGACAACGGCGTAATGGCCCTGGGGCAGGGCGGCTGGGTGGTGGAAGGACGGTTCGCGTGGGAAGATCTCGGCAGCTGGGACAGCTGGATCCGGCTCAACCGGTTGTCGCCGCCGCTGCTCGTCAACGGCTCGAACGTCCATGCGCTGACGCGCGACGGACACTTGATCGCGGCCGTCGGATTGCGTGATGCCGTGATCATCCAGACCCCGGATGCCACGCTCATCTGCCGCACGCAGGAGGCGCAGCATATTCGGGATGTCGTGCGGATGCTGCAGCGGGACGCTCGATTCGCCCGGTACCGGTGATGCGGCGGATCTTGGGGTTGGACGTGGGAGAGCGGCGCATCGGCGTGGCCCTGAGCGATCCGTTGGGCCTGACCGCGCAGCGGCTGGCGGTGCTCCAGCGCCGCGATCCCGTCACCGACTTCAAGACCATCGCCGCCCTGGCGACCGGCCACCACGCCGAGGCCATCGTCGTCGGGCTGCCGTTGACCATGCAGGGGGTCGTGGGGACCCAGGCCGGGCGGATCATGGCCTTCGTCGAGCAGTTGCGCGTCCACGTGCGGTGCCCGGTCCATGTCGTGGACGAGCGATTGACGACCGTCGAGGGAGAACGCGCCCTGTTGGCGACGGACGCGTCCCGGCGCAAACGCAAGCAGCTCATCGATCAGGTCGCCGCTCAATTGATCCTCCAGGCCTATTTGGATGCGCACGCGCCCCGTTCCTGACTCGCCCTATCACGTCACGCGGCTTCCCAGCGGCCTGGCGGTCGTCCTGCGGCCGATGGCGCATGCCTCGTCGGTGGCCATCGGGGTCTGGGTGCGGGTCGGGGGGCGGTATGAGCCGTTGGCGCAGACGGGGGTTTCGCACTTCATCGAGCACCTGCTGTTTAAGGGGACGCACCGCCGGAGCTGCGAGACGCTCAAGCAGGCCATCGAGGGGATCGGCGGAAGCTTGAACGGCTTTACGGCCGAGGAATTCACCTGTTATCTGGCCAAGATCCCGGCCGCGTACCTGAGGCGCGGGATCACGATCCTCTCCGATATGGTCCTCCATTCGACCTTGCGGCCCCAGGACATCGAGCGCGAGCGGGAGGTGATCCTCGAAGAAATCCGCATGTCCGAGGACAATCCCGGCCAGCACGTCCATGAGCTGTTCAATCAGTTGTTGTGGCCGAACCATCCGCTCGGGATGCTCCTGGCCGGCACCGAGGCCACGGTCCGCCGGCTCCAGCGTCCGCAGCTGGTGGACTATTGGCGGCGGTTCTACCAGCCCCGGCACATGCTCATCGTCTGTGCCGGCGCGCTGGAGCCGGACCGCGCCGTCCGGCTGGTGCGCCGATGCTTCGCCGGCTCCTCGCGACGCTCCGCCGCGCGGATGAGCCGCGCCCCGCGCCCGCGGCCCGGGCCGCATGTGCAGGTCATGCACAAGCCCACGGAGCAGACCCACCTCTGCCTGGGGGTGCCGGCCATGCCGCGGACGCATCCCCAGCGGTTCGCCGTGGAGTTGCTCCACGTGCTCCTTGGCGCGAATATGTCGTCGCGCCTCTTCCGCGAGGTCCGCGAACGGCGGGGGCTGGTCTATGAGATCGGGACACAGGTGCGGCGCTATCATGACACCGGGGCCTTCATCATTTACGCCGGCTGCGACGTCGGCAAGCTGGACTCGACCCTGCGGACCGTCACGAAGGAGCTGTCGCGGATCACACGGGAGCTGGTGCCGGCGCGGGAGCTCGCGCGCGCCAAAGAGTTTTACCGGGGCCAGTTGGTGATGAGCTTGGAAGAGACGATGGATCACATGCTCTGGATGGGCGAGCAGGTCGTCACGGTGGGGCGTCTCTCCACGCCGCAGGACGTGACGGCGGCGCTGGCGCGCGTGACCGCAAGCCAAATCCGGGACGCCGCCCGACGCCTGTTCCTGACGCCGCGGATGTATCTGGCGGCGATCGGGCCGGTGCCCCAATCGCAGGCCGCCGAACTGCAAGCGGCCTGCCGCCTGCCATGACGAGGCCGCTGCTGATTGCTCCGAGCATGCTGGCGTGCGATTTCAGCCGGCTGGCGGAGGAGATCCGGGCCGTGGAGCAGGCCGGAGCCGACTGGCTGCACCTCGATGTGATGGACGGCCATTTCGTGCCGAACATCAGCTTCGGCCCGGTCATCGTGGAGGCCGCCCGCCGGGTCAGCCGTCTGCCGCTGGACGTGCAATTGATGATCGAGCACCCGGAGCGGTACGCCGACGCGTTCGTCAAGGCGGGGGCCGACCACCTGACCGTCCACGTCGAGGCCGACGGGCTGGCCGACCCCGCCGCGATGACGGCGTTCCTCCGCGACCTGAGACGCCGGAAGATCCGCGCCGGCGTGTCGGTCCGCCCCAAGACGCCCGTCGAAGCGATTCAGCCGTACCTGCAGGAGGCGGACCTGGTGCTGGTCATGACGGTGGAGCCGGGGTTCGGCGGCCAGGCATTTCTTCCGGAGACGCTCGGCAAGATCCGCCAGGTGCGCCAGTGGTACGCGGGCGACGTGGAAGTGGACGGCGGCATCACTCCCCAGACCGCCGCCCAGGTCTGCGAGGCGGGCGCCAACATCCTCGTCGCCGGCACGTCCATCTTCCGCAGCCGGGATTACCGAGCCGCCATCACCGCACTTCGAGCCGCACGAGGAGTCCCTCAGACATGAAGATTACGTTTGGCACCGAAGGGTGGCGCGCGATCATCGCGGAAGAGTTCACGGTGGAAAACGTCCGGCTCGTCGCGCAGGCGGTCGCGGATCATCTCCTGGACCAGGGCCGCCCTGCTTCGCTCAAGCTTCGCAGCGGCCGGGGGGGGCGACGCTCGCCGCGGGTCGTGGTGGGCTACGACACCCGGTTCTTGTCGGCGCATTTCGCGCAGCGGGTCGGAGAGGTGCTGGCCGGCAACGACATCGCCGTGACGCTCTCGGACCGGGCCGTCCCGACCTGCGCCGTGAGCCGCTACGTCGTGGCGCACCGCCTGAGCTGCGGGATCATGATCACCGCCAGCCATAACCCTTCGGCCTACAACGGCATCAAAGTCAAGGAAGCGTTCGGCGGGTCCGCCACGCCCCAGACGGTGGCCTCCATCGAGCGGCGGATCGGGCGGCGTCCCGTGAAGACGGTCTCGCAGGGCTCGGCCGCCGGCCTGATCCGTCAGGCGAATGTGCTGCCGGACTTCCTGAAGGGCATCCGGGCTGCCGTGGACCTCGCCGCCATCCGCCGCAGCCGCCTGCGCGTCGTCGTCGATTCCATGCACGGGGCCGGCGGGACGCTGACGGCGCAGCTGCTGGCGGGAGGCCGTTGCCGGGTGGACACGCTTCACGCCGCGCCGGATCCGATGTTCGGCGGGCATGCGCCGGAGCCGATCCCCGTCCATCTGGCCGAGCTGGCCGCGCAGGTCAAGCGGCGGCGCTGGGACCTCGGCCTGGCCACGGACGGCGATGCGGACCGGCTCGGCGTGATCGCCCCCAACGGACAGTTCGTGACGCCGGGCCAGGTGCTGTGCATCCTGCTGGAGCATTTGATCGCCAGCCGGCACTGGCGCGGAACAGTGGTGAAATCGATTTCGAACACCTCCATGATCGACCGCCTGGCCCGCGAGCTGGGCCTGCCGCTGCGCGAAGTGCCGGTCGGGTTCAAGCATGTGGCCAAACTGATGCAGGAAGACGACGTCCTGATCGGGGGCGAGGAATCCGGAGGGATCGGCGTCCGCGGCTATCTGCCCGAGCGGGACGGCGTCTTCATGGGGCTCCTCCTGCTGGAGGCCCTCGCGGTCCGGCGCCGCGGTCTGCTGGACCTGCTGCGGATGCTGGAGCGCCGTTTCGGCCGGTGGTTCTACGCCCGTAAAGACCTCACGGTCTCGCAGGATCAGGTGGCCACGTTCTTTGACCGCCTCACCGCCAACCCGCCCCAGCAGCTGGCGGGCGTGCCCGTCAGCGAGGTGAAGACGCTGGACGGGGTGAAGCTGATCGGCCGCGATGACAGCTGGTTGCTGTTCCGGCGCTCCGGCACCGAGCCCATCGTCCGTGTCTACGCGGAAAGCCCTTCCGCCGGCCGCGTGAGCCGGCTGCTGGCGTTCGGCATCCACCTCGTGAAGCTCTCGTGATCGACCCAACGAAGCTCCGCAATTTCTGCATCATCGCGCATATCGACCACGGCAAATCCACCCTGGCCGACCGCCTGATCCAGCGCAGCGGGGCCGTGGAGCTGCGGCAATTCCGGGACCAGCTGCTCGACGACATGGACCTGGAGCGCGAGCGGGGGATCACAATCAAGGCCTCGTACGTGCAGCTGCGCTACCGCGCGAAGGACCAGCAGGACTACATCCTCGACCTCATCGACACGCCGGGCCACGTGGATTTTTCGTTCGAGGTCGCCAAGAGCCTGCAGTCGTGCGAGGGCACGCTGCTGGTCGTGG
>Ga0209399_10001760_pt1 | contig 10975 bp, 11 predicted proteins | sample OV2TP3_FD_184130 | JGI IMG/M metagenome (GOLD analysis project Ga0209399, IMG submission 184130) | Hot spring microbial communities from Beatty, Nevada to study Microbial Dark Matter (Phase II) - OV2 TP3 (SPAdes) (version 3) | ecosystem: Environmental > Aquatic > Thermal springs > Hot (42-90C) ... | reverse complement strand
GTTTGACTGCAGCATTCCAGCAAATGGCGCAGCGGCATTGATATTGTCAAAAGATGAAACAGACATTAAGGTTGTAGGCTCTGCAGAAGGCTCTGACTACATTGCGCCATTCGAAAGAGAGGACATGACTTCATGGGATGCTACAAAACTTGCTGCGGGAGAAGCCTTGAAGCAGGCGGGAATTACGCCATCTGACATTGACATTGCAGAATTGCATGACGCCTTTACCTCTGTTGAGCTTATCTCCTATGAAGACCTTGGGTTTTGCAAGAAAGGCGAAGGGAAGGAGCTTATAAGGAAAGGCATAACCAGCATTAATGGAAAGCTCCCAGTCAACACAAGCGGCGGCTTGAAAGCAAAAGGCCATCCAATAAGCGCAACAGGCATAAGCCAGATCTATGAGCTTGCAAAGCAGATGCGAAATGAATGCGGAAAAAGGCAGATTGACAATATTAAATATGCTATGGCTCAGAATATTGGCGGGGCTGGAAGCACTGTTGCGGTGCATATATTGAAGAAAAAATGATTAAAATCAAACATAATTTACATAAAACTTATAGCAGGTGAAAAAATGATAATAAGATGGATATGCGAAAAGTGCAATAAAAAATGGATTTATCCTGTTGAAAAATGTGTTTATTGCAAAGGCAATATCACAAAACAAAGAGGGACAAAGCTTAAAGTAGCCGGCATAACAAAAGTTTTTATTCCATCGCCTATGCACCCAATAATCCCTTATAACATACTTCTTCTTCAGGATGAATTTGGGAACAGGCTGCCAAAAAAGACAATGAAAGACTATAAGGTAGGGGATTCTTATGTTGAAGAAAAGGCAAAAACGGATGATGCTGTTTCTATCGTCAAGGTAAAATACGATACTTACGAGGCAATAAAAGATGCCGTTGGGCTATTAAAAGGCAATAAGCTAGAGGGCGATGATAAAGTTTTGATAAAGGCGAGCATAGTCACAGCGGCTTACCCATATCAGGCAGTTAACAACAACCCTGACTTCTTAAGCGCATTGCTGAATGTATTATTTGACTATGGAATCAGAAAAGAAAGCATAATGGTAGCTGAGCAGGCTTTAATAGGCTCCGATTCACTTGACGCTGCTTCAAAATCAGGCATTTTGGACGTTTGTAAAAAGCATAATGTGGGCTTTGCTGACATATCAAAGGGCCCTTTTGAGGAAGTGGAGTCTGAAGGCCTGAAGTTCAAAATATTTAAAGAAGCTTTGAACAGAAAAGTGATAAACTGCCCAATAATGAAGACAAACTTCCAGATTGGAATATCCGGAGCAGTGGAAAACTTGTCAAGGCTTGTGGATGAGCAGACACAAAGAGAGATGTATTTTGATGATATTGACAAGACGCTTCCAAAGCTGGTAAAATTGCTTTCAGGCTCTATTGAGCTTATTACAATAGCTGATGCAACCAATGGGATGCAGGGCCAAGGCCCGCTTTCTTTGGGAGAGCCGGCTTTCCTGAACTTAATCCTTGCAAGCAAAAATGCTGCTGCATTGGACGCTGCTTTTTGTGAAGCCACAATGCTCGATATTCCGCCTCATGTTGCTAATTCCAGCAATACAGGCTATATAGATGCAAAAAACATAGAAATTGTAGGCAATGAGCTAGATGCTTTAAAATATCACATAAAAGCTCCGGCTCCAAATGATACGGCGCATCCTGACATAAAAGTCATTGACGGAAAGGCTTGCCCTGCTTGCCTGAATATGCTTTATAATTTAAGCTCAAAACTTGTTGGGCTAAGGGGGCAGCAGATAAATTTAGTAATTGGCTCTGCCATCACAGACACTATGCTTAAAGAAAAAGAAAGGCTTGTCGCCTTGGGGGATTGCGCTATCAGGAAACTCGAAAGCCTGGAAGCCAGGCCAACTGCAAAAATATGCGAGAATATGGATGAGATAGAGCAGATTCTTCTCCTAAAAAAACTGCTCGTAACAGCAGGCATCCCTAAAATAACCCCTGTTGACAAAGTAAAAACTAAAATGAAAAAGCTTCTTTCAAGGGTGATGGGATAATGTTCATAAAGGGAGTTGGAATGACAGAATTTGGGGTACAGCAAGACAGCACAAGCCATATGGTCTATGAATCTGCCTTGGAATCATTGGATGATGCAAATATGTCAATGGAAGAAATTGATGCTATCGTGCTTTCCAACAATGATATTTTAAGCAATGGCGAAAGGCAGCGGCATAGCGCTTCTGTAATAAGCAGCTTGTTTAAGAAAAAAGTCCCTATTATTACAATGCTCGCTGGCTGCGCTGGAGGCGGCACAGCCCTTTGGACAGCTGTAAAGCTGCAAAGCTCCGGCAATTATAATAATATCCTGGTCATTGGCTTTGAAAAAATAGTTGCAAACGTAAACAAAAAAGTAACTGATGAAATTTTAATGGGCACTGAAAGAATCTACGAACAATCAGAGGGATTAAATTTCCCTGCTGAGAATGCGCTTGTAATGCAGCAGTATATGCTAATGCATGGCGCAACATCAGATGATTTTGCTTCGGTAGCATATAAAAACCATCAAAATGCCTTTCTAAATCCTAAGGCAAGATTTTATAATACAAAAGTTTCTCTTGAAGACATAAAAAACTCTCCAATAGTCGCTTCTCCGCTAAGGCTGTTTGACTGCAGCATTCCGGCAAATGGCGCAGCGGCATTGATATTGTCAAAAGATGAAACAGACATTAAGGTTTTAGGCTCTGCAGAAGGCTCTGACTACATTGCGCCATTCGAAAGAGAGGACATGACTTCATGGGATGCTACAAAGCTTGCTGCGGGAGAAGCCTACAAGCAGGCGGGAATTACGCCATCTGACATTGACATTGCAGAATTGCATGATGCCTTTACCTCTGTTGAGCTTATCTCCTATGAAGACCTTGGGTTTTGCAAGAAAGGCAAGGGAAAAGAGATTATAAGGAAAGGCATAACCAGCATTAATGGAAAGCTCCCAGTCAACACAAGCGGCGGCTTAAAGGCAAAAGGCCATCCAATAAGCGCAACAGGCATAAGCCAGATCTATGAGCTTGCAAAGCAGATGCGAAATGAATGCGGAAAAAGGCAGGTTGACAATATAAAGTATGCAATGGCTCAGAATATTGGCGGGGCTGGAAGCACTGTTGCGGTGCATATATTGAAGAAAGTAAATTAAATAAAAATTAAATTAATACAATTTAGAATTTAATAAATGGAAATTCCTGATATTTTTAAAGTAGAAAGAAGAAATGATGTAATTGAAAAAGAGTTTAATTCATTTTAATAAAGAGTTTAATGATTTTATTCAATCAACAGCAAAATTTTTAAGAGGCGATTGATATGGGAAATATGGACAAACTAAAAACGCAACAAAAACTATGGAAGCCAGATAAACCCGCCTCTAAAGGCGCAACTGCCTTTCATGATGCTGTTATTAATGCTTCATGGAACAACGACAACATAATTGAATTAATAAAAATCATTAAAGAAAAAATAAGAGAAAATGATACAGTTGTTGATTTTGGCGCTGGAACTGGAGCTTCTGCATTGCGCTTGCTCGAGATCATAAAGTTTAAGATAAACCTATGGCTTGTTGATAATTCATTGTCTTGGCTTACAAAGGCATATGAGCTTTTTAGCAATAATGAAAATGTTAAGTGCTTCCCTTTAGAGAAGACTGGAGATAAGTATTCAACACTTGCAGAAACCATTGGCAAAGACGCTGCAAACCATGTAATATCTGCCAATGTTGTGCATTTAATACCAAATTTGGATGACGCGTTTGAAGGGCTCAATGCAGCAATAAAGCCAAAAGGCACATTCAGCTTTGGAAGCGGCAATATAGCAAGGAAAGGGAGAGAAGAAGGGGTTTTGATGATAGATGATACTGTAAAAATGGCGCATGATATAGCATTGGAGATTGTAAGCACAAATGATGAATTTTCAGATCATAGGAATGGATTAAATGAGCGCATTGAAATTGAAGAAAAACAGCGCCAGATAGTGTTTCCAGAGCCAAGACCTTTGGAGTTGTACTTAGAGGCTATGAAAAATGCAGGATTTAGCTGTGAAGAGCCGCAGTTCAGGCTTATTAAAGTAAAATATAAAGACTGGATGAGATTGCTAAGAGTAAAGCGCTTAGAGGCAGGAATCCTTCCAGAGATTGGCGGAAAAGAGCCTTCGCCTAAAGATGAGCAGGCAAGAGATAAATTAATTACAATGAGCTGCAATCAATTATTTAAGGAGCTTGAAGAGCAAAATCCATTTGCTGATGATAAATCATTCACAGCAGAATGGGTTTATGTCACTTCGACAAAAAAACACTATTGACAAAAAGAAAAAATTTAAAGACAAAAAGAAAAAATTTAAAGACAAAAAGAAAAAATTTAAAGACAAAAAGAAAAAATTTAAAGAAAAAAAGAAAAAATTTAAAGACAAAAAGAAAAAATTTAAAGACAAAAAGAAAAAATTTAAAGACAAAAAGAAAAAATTTAAATTTAGTTTTACAATATCAAATTTTTCAAATTCAAAATGCTTAAAGGAAAAGTCGCATTGATAACAGGCGCCTCGAGAGGGCTTGGAAAGGCTATAGCGATTGAATTTGCGAAAAACTCTGCTGATGTTGTTATTAACTATAACAATGACAAAAACAGCGCCTTAAGTGTTGAGGGGGAGATCAGGAAAATTGGCAGGAAAGCGCTCTGCATTAAGGCTGATGTAAGCAAATATGAAGAAGTAAATGCAATGATGGAATTAGTAAAAAAAGAGTTTGGCAGAATTGATATTCTGGTGAATAATGCCGGCATAAATGTAGACAGAACCCTGAAAAATATGAGCGAAGAAGAGTGGAGCAAGGTAATTGGCGTCAACCTGAATGGCGTATTTAATGTGAGCAGGCTGGCTTTGCCTTTGATTCCAAAAAACGGAAGGATTATTAATATTTCGTCTTTAGCAGGCATTGCAGGGAATTTTGGGCAGTGCAATTATTCAGCAGCAAAAGCAGGAATGATTGGATTTACCAAGACAATTGCAAAAGAGCTGGGTAAAGATGGCATAACAGTCAACGCAATTGCTCCCGGCTTCATAAAAAGTGATATGACGGATAAAATACCCTTTTTTAGAAAAAAATTGATTATGTCATTAATCCCATTGGGAAGGCAGGGCTTAAATGAGGAAATTGCTTATTGCGCAGTATTCCTTGCATCTGAAAGGGCAAGCTATATAACTGGTGAAGTATTAAATGTAAATGGAGGAATTGGGCTTTAAAGGCAGGAAGATGGCAGGAATTATCGGCTATGGCGTTTACATTCCATTGTATAGGATTAAGACAGAGGAGATTGCAAATGTATGGGGGAGGGATGTAGAGGTAGTAAAGAGCGGGCTTCTTATTAATGAGAAATCTGTACCCTGCATTGATGAAGATACTGTGACAATGGGCATTGAAGCATCCTTAAACGCGATAAAGCGGGCTGATATAAATCCAGAGGAGATTGGGGCTATATATTCAGGCTCAGAAACTCCAGCTTACGCAGTCAAGCCAAACATAAGCATAATAAGCAATGCAATAGGGATGGGTCCAAGGCATTTAGGGGCAGATGTGGAATTTGCATGCAAAGCCGGGACAGCGGCATTGCAGATGATAATGGGGCTTGTAAGCTCCAATATTGTAAAATACGGGCTTGCAATAGGCGCTGATACAGGCGAATATTATGCGGAAAATATAGGTGATCAGAGCAGCAGCGCCGGAAGCGCGGCATTTATATTGGGAAACAATCCAAAAGAAATAGTTGCTGAAATCAAGGAAACTTTGTCTTTTACTTCTGATGTGCCTGATTTTTGGAGAAGGCCTCAGGCAAGATACCCAACACATGCCGAGAAATTTACAGCAGAGCCTGCTTATTTCAAGCATACGATAACGGCAACAAAGCTTATAATGGAAAAAGCAGGCATAAAGCCGTCAGAGGTTGACCATGTTGTCTTTCACACGCCAAACGGAAAGTTTCCATTAAAGGTTGCAAAAACTTTAGGATTCACAAAAGAGCAGATGAAGGCGGGCTTTGTAGTGGATAAGATAGGAAATACCTATTCTGCCGCTTCTCTCATTGGCCTTGCGTCTGTGCTGGATGTGGCAGAGCCTGGCGAAAACATAATCTTAACATCTTTTGGGAGCGGAGCAGGGAGCGATGCATTTTACATAAAAGTGACTGATGCAATAAAGGAAAAAAGAGATATGGCAAAAACAACAAAATACTACATTGACAGGAAGAAATACATTGACTATGCAACTTACTGCAAATACACAAACAAGATAGAATAATACAAACAGGATAGAGTAAAAACAAACAGCAGAATAAAAATTTGGGAATTTAAAAAATTAAATGAAAGTAAAAAATCAAATGAAAGCAAATATTATAGGGGCTGGCTCGACTACGTTCAGCGAGCACTGGCATTACGGCTTAAGGGAGATGATAAGCCAGGCTTGCTCAAGCGCATTGAAATCCGCCAATATAGGGCTAAAAGAGCTTGATTCTGTGTTTGTAGCTAACTGCTTTGCAGGCACGATAAACGGGCAGAATAACATTAATGCCCTTTGCTCTGATGAGCTTGGGCTCCAGAACTGTACAGCAATAGGCGGGGGAGATGCTGCAGGGGCATATGCAATAGTGCAGGCAGCAAATGCAATTATGTCCAATCAAAGCAAAATTGCGCTTGTAATAGGAGTTGAAAAAATGAGCGATATGCCCATAACTGATATAACAAAAATAATTTCAGAAGTTACAGAGCAGGAATATGAAGCTTCAACAGGCGCTACTTTGGCAAGCCTGTATGCGATGATAACCTTAAAGCATATGAAGATGTATGGAACAACGGAAAAGCAGCTGGGCATGGTGTCTATAAAAAATCACTTGAATGCCGCTGAAAATGAAATTGCGCAGTTTAAGTTTAAGATAATGATGGAAGATATTGCAAAAAGCCCTATGGTTGCTGACCCGATAAGGCTGCTCCATTCAGCTGCTCCAAGCGATGGCTGCTGTGCATTGGTTATGTGCAATGAAGAAATTGCAGGAAAATATAAGGACAAAGCCCAGATAGCAGGCACGGGCATAGGCGCTGACTTCATGGCAGTGCATGAAAGAGAAGACATAACAGCCTTTAATTCCGTAAGCTCTGCCTCAAAGGCTGCCTTTGCGCAGGCAGCGCAGGCAGGAATAAAAATTCAAGACATAAGCTTTGCTGAGGTGCATGACTCATTCTCAATAGGCGAAATAATTTCAATCGAAGATATAGGGTTTGCGAAAAAGGGCAGCGGGGGAAAATTCATAGAGGAAGGCAATGCAGACTTAAACGGGAAGCTTCCAATAAACCCAAGCGGCGGCCTCAAAGGATGTGGGCATCCGTTTGCTGCAACAGGCATAAGGCAGGCAATAGAGGTATTTTATCAGCTTAACAACAAAGCAGGCAAAAGACAGGTAAAAAGCCCAGAGTATGCCCTCACTGAGAATATAAGCGGCACAGGAGCAACAGCTGTTATCAATATATATAAACGGTGAAAATATATGAACGATGAAAAAAATTTACTTCTTTGAGAAGTCAATTTTTTCCCCCTTAAAAATGCACAAGTCAAATATAGTAATGGCATGGAGGAAGATAAAGAGAGGCAATTATATCATAGGCTCAAAATGCAAGGAATGCTCTGCTTTCTTCTTCCCCTCAAAGAGAAGATGCGCAAAATGCGAAAGCAATGAATTGGAGGACTATAGATTCAGGGGAAAAGGAGAGATTTATGCGCATTCCGCAATACACTATCCTCCTGAAGGCTTTGAGAAGCAAGTGCCTTACTCCGTTGCAATTGTAAAGCTTGATGAGGGCCCTAAAATAATAAGCCAAATTGTTGACTCCGGGCATCTCGAGATCGGAATGAAAGTTGAATCCTGCATAAGAAAGGTTTATGTTGATGGAGAAAAGGGTATAATACATTATGGCATTAAGTTTAGGGCAGTGTAATAATTTAGAGAACTATAATTTAGAGAAATAGACAATAACATGAAATACGAAGATTTCAGGATTGGCTATCAGGGAACTTTCACAAAAACTATCACCGATGAGGTAAACAGAAAGTTTGGTGAGCTGGTCGAAGATTTTAACCCTGTTCACTTTGACGAAGAGAGGATGAAAAAATCAATCTTCGGCAGAAGGATAACGAATGGCTTTTTGACAGAAAGCACTATAGGAACTGCGCTGGTCAAGGCATTTACATCAAGCGAATGCCTTGGAATTGCGCTCAAAAAGGAAATAAAGCTTATTGCGCCTGTTTACATTGGAGACACAATTACTGCAACAGTCACTGTAAAGGAAAGGTATCCTGAAAAGCAAAGGCTCCTTTGTGATTGTGTTGTTAAAAAACAGGATGGGACAGAAGTTGTAAAAGCAGAATTTTTGATAAAGATTTTGGCTCTATGAGGAATAGTATTTAATATAGTATTTATTTAATATACTATTTTAATGATATGGGTATTTTAGTGGAATGATATTCAACAAAGGCATACTCAAGGGCAAAACTGCCATAGTAACAGGCGGCGGAACAGGCATAGGCAAATCCATTTCAATCCAGTTTGCCAAATTGGGCGCCAAAATTGCAATAATGCACAGAAAAAAGGAGCATATAGACAATGGAGTTAAGGAAATAAGCAAATTTGGAAAATGTATAGGGTTTCAGGCAGATCTGAGGAATATGGAAGAAGTTGAGAGCAGCTTTAGAAACATAGCAAAGGAGTATGGAAAAATAGACATTCTTATCAACAATGCCGGCGGGCAGTTTTTGGCTCCAATAGAAAAAATAAGCCCAAATGGGTTTGACGCAGTTGTGAAGACAAACTTATACAGCACATTTTATTGCTGCAAAACAGCAGGCGAATATATGAAAAAGCAGAAACATGGAAGGATTGTCAACATAGTAACGATTTACGCTGTTAAGTCTGCTGCCGGGATGCTTCATTCAGGCGCTGCGCGTGCAGGTGTAATAAACCTGACAAGAAGCCTGGCTTTGGAATGGGCAAAGCACAACATAACCGTAAATGCTATTGCACCGGGCTTTGTGGATACAAAAGGCCTGAAGGAAGAAGTGATTGAAAATAAAGATATTTTGGAGAAGCTTGAGAAAGAAGTGCCGTTGAAGAGGTTTGCAAATGCAGGCGAAATAGCCGATGCAGCCACTTATCTTGTCAGCGACGCAGCGAGTTATATAACGGGACAAACACTAGTGATAGATGGCGGCTGTGTTATGATAAACTGGCCGAGCATCAGTTTTTAATTCTTAAACAATTTATTTTTAATATTACAATTTTGACATTATCATACTCCCGCTATCTCTATCTCATCATCAAATATGGTTTTGACAGAGCTTTTTATCTCTCCTGCCAAGCTTGTTATATTGCTCTGTAATTTAGTCAACTCACTTTCCAGCCTGGCAAACACTTGCTCATATTTTTTGATATTTAAGTTAATGCCCTCTAACTGCTCATTAAAATTCTTCAGTCTTTCTGACACACCTGATTCCTTTATTTTGCTATCCAGACTTTTAATTTCTCTGTTGAATGAAGAGTATTTCTTCAAAAACTGCTCAATAAAATCCTTGCTCAATCTATTAATCTCCTCAAGAGACTTCTCTTTTTTCTTCTCATCTATCTGCAGTTTGTTGTCTTTTAGGAAATCCTGCAGATTCTTAAGAATATTCAAAATTTCCATATTTTTATCATTTATAAGAGTTTCAATTGGCTGTTTTAAGTAATTTATAGCTATCTCTTCATGCTCAAAAGCAATATGGGAGTATTTTCTTAAAGGCTTTTCCAAAACAGAAAAGCTCTGTAAAATACGGCTTTCATCATTATAAAAAGCATCATTTTTGCTTTTTTTCTCTTCATTCAGCTTTATAAAATTTTTATGCTCATCGCTTTCATTGAATTTCCCTATATCTGCCATTATAGAATCCTTATTGCCATTAGCAAGCCTTAACTCAGCAGATGCCTTCTTAAGCTCCACTTCGAGATTTATCTTCTGCCTTGATCTTGCCTTAAGGCTTTGGGCTTTTCTTGTTATTTCATTGACAGCGACAACCTTTCCATTGTTCAAAACAGATTTCATCTGCTTAAACATCTCATTAAGGCTTTTGAGATTTTGGGCTATGCTATTTGTTTCGTTGGCAAAAAATTCCTGCAATATCGTATAGCTCCTTAAAGTGCCTTTGTTTAAGTCGTTTATCATCTCATCAAATTCCTTGCAGAAATTAGCAAGATAAGGATAGCTCTTGTTGTTAATTTCCAAACGCCCGAGAAAAGAGCTTATTGCCTTTAGGTAGGCTTTTCTATTGCCCTCCATATACTGCTTTGCCTTGAAAGGAATGTTTGGATTCTGCAATTTTGCATTTTCGAGAACCTCAATGTTAAGCCTTGCTCTTTGGGATTCTTCATCAATTTTCATCAGGATTTCTTCTGTGCGCTGCTTTAATTCTTCCATTAATGGCTTTGAGCTCTCATCGAGCCATTCTTCAAGGTTTTGCAGCTCAATCTCTGTTGCTTTTTTGGCTTCCTGCTCTTCATTTTGAAATATTTTCCTTAAAAATTTAAGCATTTTGACTTTAATGAATTTAAAAAAGTTTCTTTTGTCACAATTTCTTTTGTCACTAGGCGTTCCAAAGCCCTCTTTGAGAGGTTCACTCACTAACGTTCGTAAGCCCCCTTGGAGAGGAATTGTAGATTGAAGTAGATTGAAAAATTTTAGTTAATATAATTTTTACTATTTTGGGGGGCTAAAATTCTTTTTGTATAGTATCGTAACTATAAAGCCCCGACAGTAGCTCGTCTATAATTTTCAAAACCGAAAAAAGCAAATGAAAGTCCTTATAACAAATTGGCTGAGTACCTGAAAAATTGTAATGTAAAAGTTGCTTGTTAATTCTTACGAGGGGGCTTTATAGTTAC
>Ga0209399_10001757_pt1 | contig 10992 bp, 8 predicted proteins | sample OV2TP3_FD_184130 | JGI IMG/M metagenome (GOLD analysis project Ga0209399, IMG submission 184130) | Hot spring microbial communities from Beatty, Nevada to study Microbial Dark Matter (Phase II) - OV2 TP3 (SPAdes) (version 3) | ecosystem: Environmental > Aquatic > Thermal springs > Hot (42-90C) ... | reverse complement strand
TCTGCCCCAGCGACAGCATGAAGATTGCCGCCTTCTGAGGCCCCGACAACGACCGGTAATCGTCCTTCATCCGTGCCATGGCTGAAGCGCTCGGTGGGCCGTTTCCGGCCAGGGCTGCGGCCCGAAGGCCGGGACAAGGGGCCGGCGCAAGGGGCCGATGCGGCCAATCTCCGACCGCAAAAGTTAACCGATTTTAAAAAAAATATGCCGTAGGTTGGGGCCCCTGGCAATCGCCATTCTTGTCCCGAGGAGGCCTCGGAAATCATGCGCTGGAAAGTGGCGGCGGCGGGCGTGCTGGCGGCGGCGTTGGTGCCGTCCGTGCCGGCGGCCGGCCCGGCATCCGTCGCCCAGGCGCAGCCCCCGCAACAACCCGCCGGCCAGCAGGCGCCGGCGGCTGTTCCTGCCGCCAAGAACACCGAGGTCGGCAGCTACCTGCACCCGGGGCGCCAGTTCGTCATTCCGGTTCCGAAGGGCGTGCAAATCTCGGAGCCCGACAAGGCGCGGTTGGTCATGGATTCCCGTCAGGGCTATCGGATCATCATCCAGACCAACGACGTCAACACGCAGATCCCCTTGCCGCGCCTGAACGACCGGTTCGAGGCCCAATACCTGGGACAAGGCAAACCGTTTTCACTGAAGCTTCAGGAACAGCCGGCGACCATCGCCGGCCTGCAGGCCGTGGAGGCTAGATACGAAGGCGCCGGCAGCCTGGCGAGGCTGATCATGGCGCGCGGGGTCAAGACCGATTTCGTGTTCATGTTCTTCGCCCCGCGCGAGCGGTTCGACACCCTCGACCGGGAGTTCCAATGGGTGCTCGATAATTTCCGGCCCGCCGCGGCCGACCAGACAGCCGCCGCCGCCATGCCGCCGGTCCGCGCCATGCCGGCCAAGCCGCCGCAGCCGGCGGCGCAGACCAAGCGCTTCGGCGACGCCCGCTACGGCTACACCATCGACTATCCCGGCGACTGGGGGGTCGACACGCCGGCCGCCACCATCGCTTCCTTCAGCGGTCCCAAGGGGACCGACGCCTACCTGGCCCGGATCATCATCCAGAACGTGCAGCCGCCGGCGGCGGCGACGCCGGTCCAGGCGACGGCGGCGGCGCTGGCCGACCAAAAAAGCCTGCTCGAACGCGAGGCCCGCGACGTGACGTTGTTGATGGAACAGCCGCTGACCTACAAGAGCCCCCGGTTCAGCCTCGCCGGCCGGCAGATGCTGGTGACCTACTCGTTCGGCGGCGATCGGTACCGGCGTTGGATCATCGTCGTGCCGAGGCCGAAGGGAACCGTCACCCACGTTTGGATCTACAGCGCCCCGGACTCGAAGTTCGATACCTTCCGGCCGGTCGCCGACGCGATCCTGAAGTCGTGGACCATCCAATCCAATGGCGGTTGAGGAAGCCATTGTTTCACCACATTCTTCGGCTTCAATAAGCCCATGAAAGCTGCCGCAACCCATTGCCCCGCCTATGGAATTCGACGGGCGAGCGGCGCGCGCGCCGGATCCTCGCGGCGGCTTTCCGCGGCACTGGCTGCGTGGCTGGCGGCGGCAGGGGTTCTGGCATCGGCACCTTTGCCGCTGGCGGCCCAGGAACAGATCGATCCGCCGCCGTCCGTGGACAAGCTGGTCAAGTACTTCGAGACCATCGTGTTCGGTTCCGAATACCCGGGTGTGCCGCCGTCGCGGGTGGTCAAGAAGTGGACCGGGCCGCTGCGCATCGCGGTGCGCGCCTTCGAGGAGACCAAGGGCGAGGAGGCCGGGAAGGACGTGCGGGTCCTGTCGCCAATCAAGGTCAAGAAGCCATTCCTCAATTTCCTCCAGAAGCACCTCAACGGCCTTGTCGAGGCCACCGGGATCAAGACCGAAGACGCCAAGGTCACGGGCGAGCCGCCGAATTTCATGATCAACTTCGTGCCGCGCAATTACATGGCCGATCCGCGGCTGGTCGAGGGCGCCGACCCGGCGCTGCTGAAGCGGATGGCGGCGGAGGGCGGGTGCTATTTCGTGCTGTGGGCCGACGACCGCGCCGGCAGCATCCAGCGAGTCGTCATTGTGGTTAACGCGGAACGTCTACTCATTCGTATAAACCATTGTTTATTGGAGGAAATGACCCAAAGCCTTGGGCTGCCAAACGACAGCAACGAGATCAGTCCTTCGATCTTTCACGACGCCAGCCGGCGGACCGATCTGACGCGCACCGACCTGATTATCCTGAAGGCGCTCTACGACCCGAGACTGGCGCCGGGGATGCCGAAAGCCGAGGCCATGACCAAGGTGCGCGAGGTTATTGCCGAATTGAACGACAAGTTGCCGGGCAAGTGAGCGCCGCCGTCCGGCTCGCCGCGATTCAATCGTGGCGCCGCTAACGGATTGTTAAGCATAATTTATTAGCGATACAGAGGGGGTTCAGTCGAGAGCGCCGGGCTTTCCTTCGGCGTCCGCCAGACGGCACTCGGTGGTCGGCATCCGATGGGCATCGGATCGTGAACCTGGGATCGCGGCGGTGACAGAGTGCATATGTTCGAGCGGATGAAGAAGCAGCGGCCCGGCCGGCTCCGGCTGAGCGCCGCCGCCACCATGCCGGGCGGCGTGTTCGACATCGCCGTCGCGTCGCTGTTCATCAACGTCCTGGCGCTCGCCATGCCGTTGGCGCTGATGCGGATATTCGACCACGTGATCGCGGAGCGCGACGCCGCAACGATGTTCTGGTTGGCGGTGGGGGTGGCGAGCGCGCTCGGCCTCGAGACGCTGCTCAGGGCCGGCCGCGCCTACGTCGGCGGATGGATGGGGGCCCGCTTCGAACACCTGACCGGCTGCGGCGCCGTCGAGCGCCTTCTCGGCGCCGCCGTAACCGATTTCGAGAAACGCGGCGCCGGCGCCTACCTGGAGCGCCTCAACGCGCTCAAGCCGTTGCGCGAGCTGTATGGTCCGCGCGCCATCGGCACCGTCGCCGACCTTCCGTTCGCGCTGCTGTTCCTAGGCGTCATCGCCTATCTCGCCGGCACCCTGGTGCTGGCGCCGATCGCGCTGATTGCGGTGTTTTGCCTGGCTGGCCTGGCCGTCGGGCGGCTGCGCTCGGCGCTTGCCGAGGGGATGCTCGCCAACGACCGGCGCATCGGCTTCATCATCGAGGTCCTGAGCGCGGTGCAGACCGTCAAGGGCCTCGGCATGGAGGAACAGATGCTGCGGCGCTACGAGCGGCTACAGGAAACCTCGGCCGACGCCGACTACCGGCTGGCGCTGTATCGCGGCCGCAGCCTCGGCCTCGGCGCGGTGTTGTCGCAACTGGCGCTGGTTGGCGTCGCCGGCATCGGCGCGCTCCACGTCATCGACGGCAGTCTGTCGGTCGGCGGGCTGGCGGCCGCCATCATGCTCACCGGCCGCGCGGTGCAACCGGTCGCGGACATGGCCGGCCTGTGGCCACGGTTCCGGGAGGCAGGGATCGCCCGCACCCGGCTGCAGCAGATCCTCGAAATTCCGGTCGCTAGGTCGACCGGGTCCATGGAGTTGCCAACGATCAAGGGCGCCATCGAATTCAACGGCGTCGGATTCAATTACGGCAAGGGCAAGGATGGCGAGGACCTGCCGCCGATCTTCAACAACGTCGATCTGCACATCGAGCCTGGCCAGACCGTCGGTATCGTCGGCCGCAGCGCCAGCGGCAAGACGACGCTGCTCTACTTGATGATGGGCGTGCTGACGCCGACCGCCGGCGTCGCCCGTATCGACGGCTACGACCTGCGGGAATGCGATCCCGCGCAGGTCCGCCGCCAGATCGCGTACCTGCCCCAGGAAGCGCGGGTGTTCAACGGCACCGTGCTGGAAAACATCACCATGTTCCGACCCGACCGCGCCGAGGCGGCGCGGTCGATGGCCGGACTCCTCGGCCTGGACGACGTCTTCAACCAGTTGCCCAAGAGCTACGAAACGCGGATCGGGGAAGGCGCCGAAGACAAGCTGCCGCGTGGCACGCGGCAGCGTCTCGCGATCGCCCGCGCGCTGGTCGACCACCCGCGGATATTGCTGTTCGACGAGGCCAACGCGTTCATCGACGGCCCCGCCGACGCGCGGCTGATGGAGGTGCTGATGCGCCTGCGCGGCCGGGTGACCCTGGTGATGGTGACGCAGCGGCCGTCGATGCTGCGGATGTCGGACCGAATCTTCGAGATCCGCGGCGCCGGCCTGTTCGAGCACAAGCTGCCGTCGCAAGGCGCCGCCCACCCGTCGACCCCGGCCGGTGCCCGTGTCGCCCCGCCGCAAGCGGCCCCTGGACCGCAACCGGCTTGAGCCCGGCGATGGCCACCGCCCAGCAGGCGACTCACGGCGCCGGCGCCTTCACCGGGACGCCGTTCCCGCCCCACGAACGCGACGGCGCCGACCGCGGCGCACTGGCCAGCATCCGGGCGACCAGTGACCTGTCGGCCTGCTTGCTGCCGCTGTTGGAGGCGCTCGGCTGGCGGGGCCAGCCGCAGGAAGTTGCCGAGGCGTTGCCGCATTTCATCGACAGTCTCGACATCACGGCGTTCCGCAACGTCATGGCGGCGCTCGGCTACCACAGCTATGGCGAGGAGGGGGATCTGGACGGCCTGGAGCCCGACATGGCGCCTTGCCTGTTCGTGCCGGACGACAGCCATGCCATGGTGTTGGTCAGCGCCGACGGCAAGACCCTGCACGCCTTCGACCCCGTCCGTGGCCACTACGGGGATCTCCCCGACGAGGATCTATCCGGCGCCGCCTACACCTTCACGCCGTTGGCCGAGGTTTCGCCGCCGCCCGAGCAGCAAGCCGTCGATTGGATGCGCGCCGCCGGCGCACGCTTCAAGGGCCTGTTCCTTCAGGCCGTCGGCATTACCTTGCTGATGACATTGCTCAACCTGGCGACGCCGCTGTTGGTGCTTGCCGTATTTGACCGCGTGGTGACGACCGGCTCGCTGTCGTCCCTGGCCTACCTCGCCATCGGCGTCGGCATCGCAATCGTCTGCGACTGGGTGCTGTGGTCGATCCGCTCGCGCATCCTGTCGTTCATCGGCGCTCGGCTCGACAATTTGGTCGGGGTCGCGGCATTCCGAAAGACGCTGTCCCTGCCTCTGGCGTTGATAGAAGGCACCACCGTCGGCGCCCATGTCGGCCGTATCCGCGACTTCGAGACGACACGCCAATTCCTCACCGGACCCGCCGCGCCGGCCTTGTTCGAGCTGCCGATGGCGCTGGTGTTCATCATCGCGATCGCATATCTCGGCGGCTGGACCGCGGTGGCGCCGTTGGTTGCGATTGCTCTGTCGGCGTCGCTGGCGCTGTCATTCCGTTCGCGGGTCGGCGGCCGCACTGCTCGCGCCGCTGATGCCGCCGCCCAGTTGCGGCAATTGACGGTCGAGACGCTCGGCGGCATGCGAGCGATCAAATATTGCGGCGCCGAGGCCACTTGGCTGGCCCGCTACCGCACGCTATCGGGGGCGGCGGCCCTCAACGGATTCCGATCGTCGCAATTCGTGGCACTGCTGACGGCGGTAAGCGGCGTCGTTCTCGTCGGCGGCGGGTTGGCCGCCGCGATCATCGGCGCGCACGGGGTGCAGGCGGGCGCGATGACGCTCGGCGGACTCGCCGCCTGCCTGGTCCTGGCGTGGCGCGCCATGCTTCCGATGCACGCGGTGATCGCCTCACTCGGCCGCATCACCGAAGTCGAATCCGGCATCGCCCGGCTCAACGAATTGATGGCGATCGAGACCGCCCCCGAGGCGGGGCCGCCGGCACACGCGCTGACGCCGATCAACGGCAAAGTGGCGTTCGCCAGCGTCACGGCGCGCTACGACCCCGAACTGCCGCCGGCCCTCGACAACGTCAGCTTCGAAATGAAAAAAGGGCGCATCGTCGCCGTGCTCGGCGGCAACGGCGCCGGCAAGTCAACTCTGCTCAAGCTGCTCGCCCACATGTACCGGCCCGACCAAGGCAGCATTCTGATCGACGACCGCAACATCCAAAGCATCCCCGTGCACGAGCTGCGCCGGGCAGTTTCCTACGTGCCGCAGACAGCGCAGTTCTTCTACGGCACCATCGCCCAGAACCTGCGCATGGCCCATCCCACCGCCAGCGACGATGACCTGCGCTGGGCGACGCGCCAAGCCGGGGCGCTCGAGGATATCGAGGCCCTCGAACAGGGTTCCGGAGACTGGAAGCGCACCGGCTTCGACGTGCGCCTCGGAGACAGCGGCGCCGGGCAAGTGTCGCCGGGGTTGCTGCAGCGTCTCAACCTGGCGCGCGGGTACCTGAAACGGGCGCCGATCCTGCTGCTCGACGAGCCGGGCAGCGGCCTCGACATGAAGGGCGATCAGGCCCTGATGCGTGCGCTCGCCAACCTGCGGGCGCAAAGCACGGTGTTCATCGTCACCCACCGCCCGAGTCACCTGAAGATGGCCGACCGGATTGTCTGGCTCGACAAGGGCAAGGTCCGATCCGTCGGCCGTCCGAAAGTCGTCATGCCGTCGGCAGGAGGAATTCCATGATCGCCGCTTCCGCTTCACCCGGCAGCGAGCCCGGGGCCGCGACCGGCATCCGCCTCGGCGATCGCCGGCCGCGGATGATGGCCGCCGCGGCCGCCCTCGACGAGGAAGGCGGGCCCCGCTTGCTTCGCAAGGCGGCCGCCGCCACCGCGGTGGCGGCGCTGGCGCTGCTCGCCTGGGCGGGTTTCCTCGGCATCGACGATACGGTGACGATCCCGGGCGCGGTGATCCCGGGTGGCGAAATCAAGGTTGTCCGCCATGCCGACGGCGGCACCGTCGCCGAGGTCCTGGTCAGGAGCGGCGATCGGGTGGAGGAGGGGCAGATCCTGATGCGCCTGACCTCCGGCGAACTCAGGGACGAGCTCGACAGGGTCAAGGTGCGGCGCGTCGGCGTCGGGCTGCTGGCGGCGGAGCTCAAGGCGCTCGGCGGCGGCAAGGAACCCGATTTCTCGTTCGCGCTGTCCGATCACAAGGACCTGGTGGAACGGGAGCGCGCCGTTTTCGATGGCCTGAAGGCGATCACCGACAAGAACCGCCGCGAAATCACCGACCAGATCGCAAAGCTGACCAAAGACCTCGAGGACATGACGAAACGCCAGGAGGCGCTGTCCAAAAGCACCGACATCCTGGAAGAGGAGATGCAATTCCGCGAAGACCTGTTCAAAAAAGGCCTGACCGACAAGGGCGTCTACACCGAGACCAAAAACCAAGTCGAGAAGGCCTACAAGGATTTGGCCGATCTGACCGCCGAACGCCAGAAGGCCACCAAGTCCTTGGCCGACAACAATAACCGACTGCGCGCGTTCGATACGCGTATGCGCGGCCGGATCGTCAGCGAACTGCTCGTCGTCAATCCGGTGCTGGAAGGGCTCAACGAAGCGGTGAGCAACCTGGAGACACGGGTCGCCCGCCTGACCGTCGCGGCACCCGCCGGTGGCGTGGTGCGCGCCGCCAGGCTTCCCGCCGCCGGCGCCGCGATGGCGCCCGGCACCACGATCCTTGAGATTCTCCCGCCGGCCGGCGAAACCGCGGTCGAGGCGCGGATCCCGGCCACCGAACTCGCCCGCGTCGCCGTCGGCACGGCGGTGACGGTGAAGGCGGCAGCCGGCGGCCATGCCGGGATTCCCGGCCAGGTGATCGAGATCGCCGACACCCCGACCACCGACGACAAAGGCCAGACCTACTACAAAGCGGTGATCACGGTCGCCGGCGACCCGTTGCGGCCGGCTCCGCCGCTGCAGCGCCTGACGCCCGGAACCGCCGTCGAGGCCATTGTCACGATCGGCAGCCGACCGCTTTACGCCCACCTGTGGCGAAAGCTCGGCGGCGGTTAACCTCCCGGCTTGCCGGCCGCCGGCCGGCCCAAGGCGTCGTACATCTCGCACGCCAGCGCGATGATGCGCTCGGTCTCCGACCACAGCCCCAGTCCGGCAACGTCCGCGATTTCGAACCAGGCGGCGTCGGCGGCGTCGCCGCCGGCCTTCAGCGTGCCGGCGCGGGCGACGGCGAACACGTCGACCAGGGTGTAGTGGTAGCGGACACGGTTCGCGTCGTCATGGCGGATGGAGTCGACCACGTCCGCCAGGCCCAGCACCTCGACGTCGAGACCGGTTTCCTCGCGCACCTCGCGCGCCGCCGCCTCGAACACCGTTTCGCCGAGCTTCTGGGCGCCGCCGGGCAGGCTCCACTGGCCCTGGCGCGGCGGCTTGCCGCGACGGACCAGCAGCACCCTGCGGGCGGCCAGCACCACCACGCCGACGCCGACCAGCGGGCGATCGGGGTATTCCCGGGACATGCCGCCATCCGCCTCCCGTCCGTCGTCGCGCCTCCGCGACGGCGACCACCGCAAAGGGTGTTTTTCTTCGCCTACCAAGCTACTATAGGGATGCCGCGGGCAAACGCGCAAACGCCCGCCAACGGGGGGTACGCGCGACGATGACGCGATCGGTATTGCAACGCACGACCCTGCAGGCCGGCGACCGCGTCTTCAAGGAGGGCGACGAGGGCAACATGGCCTACGTCGTGCAAGCCGGCGAAATCGAAATCTTCAAGGTTGTCGATGGCAAGGAGATCGTCCTCGGAACGATCGGCCAGGGCGGCATCTTCGGCGAAATGGCGCTGATCGACGCGAAACCGCGGATGGCCAGCGCGCGGGCGTCGAAAGGTTCGACCATCATCGTCGTCACCCGCGATATGTTCGAGCAGAAGCTCAACAAGACCGACCCGTTCGTCCGCGGCCTGTTGAACATTTTGGTCAATAATATCCGCAATATGAGCAAATGAGCGCCGGGCGCGGTCCGGCGGACCGGAACGCGCCCCTTGCATCGAGGCGACGGTCGCAGGAGCGAGTTGCGTTCCCGGCCGTCCTGAACGATGTTTAGAGCATGAATGAACGCAGCCAACCGTCCGGAGCCGACCCGCACCCGGACGCCGACAGCCAGCCGGCGCACCACACGCTCGGCTTCGGCCAGCGCATGCGCGCCTATTTCTTCGCCGGCATCCTAATCGTCGCCCCGATTTCGATCACCTTCTACCTGGCGTGGCTGTTCATCACCTTCGTCGACAGCAAGGTGACGCCGCTGATTCCGGCGCACTACAACCCGGAAAGCTACCTGCCGTTCGCGGTGCCCGGCCTGGGGCTCCTCATCCTGGTCCTCGGGTTGACCTTGGTCGGGGCGCTCACCGCCGGGTTCATGGGACGAATTTGGGTGCGATTCAGCGAGCGCATGCTGGCCCGCATGCCGGTGATCCGCAGCGTCTATTCGGCGGTGAAGCAGATCTTCGAGACCGTGCTGGCGGACCAGTCGGCGGCGTTCCGCGAGGCGGTGCTGGTGGAATACCCGCGGCGCGGCATGTGGGCCATCGGCTTCATCACCGGGCGCACCAAGGGCGAGGTCCAGAACGTCACCGAGGACGAGTGCATAAACGTGTTTCTGCCGACAACGCCCAACCCGACCTCCGGGTTCCTCCTTTTCGTGCCGAAGCCGGACATCGTTCCGTTGTCGATGTCGGTGGAGGAGGCGATCAAGATGGTGATCTCCGGCGGCATCCTGACGCCGCCCGACCGCCGCCCCCTCGAGGAGCGGAAGGTGCCGGTAACCGCCGCCAGGATCTACGAGCAGGTGGATATCCTGCGCGAGAAGGGTGGCGTTCCGGTGCTGGTGCCGAAGCAGGCCCGGCCGGGCGAGGTCAAGAAGGCGATCGCCGCCGGAAACCCCGCGAAAAAGCAGATGTCCGGCCTCACGAAGAAGGCCGCCGGCAACAGGAAAAAGAAAAAGGACCGCCGGTAGCTCACCCCGAGCGCAGGTTCCTGACCGCCGCCTCCCGTTCGAACAGGTATAGCAGCACCCTGAGCGCCCGGCCGCGCTCGCTCGTCAGCTCCGGGTCGCGGCCGAGCGTCAGCGCCGCGTCGTCGCGGGCGGCCGCCAGCAGCGCGTCGTGGCGGGCGAGGTCGGCAAGGCGGAACTCCGGCAAGCCGCTCTGGCGGGTGCCGAGCAACTCGCCGGCACCGCGCAGTCGCAAGTCTTCCTCAGCGATGCGGAAGCCGTCGTCGGTATTGCGAAGGATGTCGAGCCGCGCCCGCGCCGGCTCGGTCAGCGGCGGCGCGTAGAGCAGCAGGCACGTCGCCGGCTTCTCCGCGCGCCCGATGCGGCCGCGCAATTGGTGCATCTGGGCGAGGCCGAAGCGCTCGGCGTGCTCGACCACCATGACGGTGGCGTCGGGAACGTCGACGCCGACCTCGATCACCGTGGTGGCGACCAAAATCTTGACTGCGCCCGACGCGAACGCCTCCATCGCGGCGTCCTTGTCCTTGCCCTTCATGCGCCCGTGCACCAGCCCGACGGCGCCGCCGAACACGCCCTTCAGATGAGCGTGGCGGTCCTCGGCGGCGGCGACGTCGAGGACCTCGGATTCCTCGACCAGCGGGCATACCCAGAACACTCGCGCCCCTTGTGCCAGCGAGCGTTTCAACGCGCCGACCACCTCGCCCAGGCGGTCGATCGGCATCACCCGGGTATCGACCGGCTGCCGGCCGGCCGGCTTCTCGGTCAGCCGCGACACGTCCATGTCGCCGTAGGCGGTCAGCATCAGGGTGCGCGGGATCGGCGTCGCGGTCATGACCAGAATATCCACGCCGCGTCCCTTGGCGGCCAGCGTCAGGCGCTGATGGACTCCGAAGCGGTGCTGCTCGTCGATCACCGCCAGGGCCAGGTCGCGGAACTCGACGCCCTCCTGGAACAGCGCGTGGGTGCCGACGGCGAGCGCCGCGCCGCCCGACGCCAGGCCCGCCAGGATGTCGTCGCGTGCCGTGCCTTTCTCGCGCCCGGTGAGCAGCACCAGCTCGACGCCGGCGGCCGTTGCCAGCGGCGCCATGGTCGCCAGGTGCTGGCGGGCGAGGATCTCGGTCGGCGCCATCAGCGCCGCCTGGGCGCCGGCCTCGACCGCGTTCAGCATGGTGAGCAGCGCCACCGCCGTCTTGCCGCTGCCGACGTCG